>Ga0316228_1003360_pt1 | contig 12859 bp, 17 predicted proteins | sample TBH18021metaG_FD_206005 | JGI IMG/M metagenome (GOLD analysis project Ga0316228, IMG submission 206005) | Freshwater microbial communities from Trout Bog Lake, Wisconsin, USA - TBH18021 | ecosystem: Environmental > Aquatic > Freshwater > Lake > Hypolimnion/Profundal zone | place: USA: Wisconsin... | reverse complement strand
ACCAGCGGCGGCTCCTGGCCGGCCTTTGTCGCGATAAACTATGTCAGCGGCGCCAACTCGGCCTACAGCTCGGACGGCATTCATTGGCTGGCGGGGGGCGCTCTGCCTCCGCAGCCGAATTGGCAAGCTATTGCTTATGGGAATGGCAAGTTTGTGGCGATCTCGACCATTCCATCCGCATCTGCTTACAGCACGGATGGCATCAACTGGACTGCCGGCAACACGATGCCGTCAAATTATTTTCAATGTATTGCTTATGGGAATGGCAAGTTCGTGGCAGTCTCGAGCACTAGTGGAACCGCGACGGCGTACAGCACCGATGGCATCAACTGGACCGCCGGCAACCCGATGCCGGCGGCCGCGTCGTGGAGCATGGCTTATGGGAATGGTATGTTCGTGGCGGTCTACGGCAAAACTTTGGCTTATATAGTATTTCCTCTTGACATTTAGACAGTAGGCAATAGGATTGGAGGATATGAAGGCCTACGGAGTGGAGTTAAGAAAACGCGTGGTGAGTTTTGTGGAGGAAGGAGGGAGCAAATTGGAGGCGGCAAGACGTTTTAAGGTAGCCCGACAAACGGTCTATACTTATTTGGCGATGTCGAAAGACGGATCACTGGAACCAAAGAAGAGTTGGGGTAGTTGGAGGAAACTCGACCCTGAAAGACTTCGAAAGTTTATAAAAGAGCACGCCGATTCTACGCTGATGGAAATGGAAAAAGTCTTTGGCGTAAGCCACAACACAATTTGGGTGCGGCTTAACAAGCTGGGCATCACTTTAAAAACAACTCATAAAATATCGGGAAAGAGATGAGTACCAGCGCTGGCTTTTCGTGCGTTGGGTGGAAAGCTTGATTGGCCAGGAAGTCTATTATTTAGACGAATGCGGGGTAGATCACCGTCTATTTCGCGAATGGGCCAGAGCTTTGCGCGGCGAAAAGATTTATCAAAGTGTTTCGGGGTCGCGGCGCGGACGCACGAGCATAATTTCAGCTTCTCAAAACTCAAGGCTGGTTGCTCCCTTTATTTTTGAAGGCTCCTGCAACGCCGATGTAGTCAATGTCTATTTTGAAAAGGTTTTACTTCCGCAGATTCCAAAGGGCAGCATCATTATTTTGGATAACGCCAGCTTCCACAAATCACCGGAAACCAAAAGGCTTGTGGATAAAGCCGGATGCGAGCTTCTTTTCCTGCCAACCTACTCGCCAGACCTCAATCCCATCGAGCATATCTGGGCTGCTTTCAAGAAAGCACTCAAACCACTCCTTCCACTTTCTGATAACCCTTCTTTAACTATATCCAATGTGTCTAAATGTTATTGTTAATTACTATAGTACCGACGGCATCAACTGGACCGCCGGCAACACGATGCCAGTGGGCTCGGCTTACATCGTTTATGGGAATGGTATGTTCGTAACCGGCACCGCGTACAGCACCGATGGCATCAACTGGACCGCCGCTAACGCGATGCCGGCAACTAATTTGGGTCCTGTTGCTTATGGAAATGGCGTATTCGTGTGTGTTGGCCGGTCACATTTTGCCACCAAATGCGCGTACAGCACGGATGGCATCAATTGGTCTCTCGGTAATGGTAGTGCGATTACTTCGGCAGGTTGGGTTGTTACTTATGGCAATGGTACGTTTATGGCGGTCCGGTCAGATACTGCTTCCACCAAGTCCGCGTATAGCACGGATGGCATCAACTGGACGGCAAGTACAATGCCCTCTGTGGTCAATTGGTGGTCCGTCGCGGCCTCGCATTAGGAGCGGTCGACTCCCGACATCAGAATGTCACCTTTTGCGCCATCGCCTGGCTGTGCTCGCTGCGGAGGTGTGCCGACTGGCTGACGATTCAGGAAAACATCCAGTATCTGCGACACGGTCAATTGCCTTTCCTCTGTTTGGGCGGGGTGGCCTTCTGCGTCAAGACAGGCGGCGTGAGATTCACCGTCACGCCAAGGGTGTTCAGTACGGTGAGCACCTTCCCGACTTGGCTCGTTGGTTTTCCTTGCTCCAATTCAATGATGAAGCGAAGCCCCGTTCCCGAGGTCATCGCCAGGTCCTTCTGGGTCGCTCCCATCTGTTTGCGGACCGACCTTACCAGTTCGCCGATTAGTTTTGGGGTGGATTTCATGGCCGACAATCGTGTTACCGTACGGGAATATCACGGCCTGCTTGGGCCAAATGCAAGCGTTTTATTCCCGGTCGGGAATAATTGGGCCTTTAGACCGGAAATCATTCGATATGGTCGCGGTCGGGAAGATTGCACTGAGCATGACCGGCACCTCGGCCCCCCGACCCGAGCCCCTGATAATCAATCGCATCGTTCAGCCTTGCCATCGGAAAAGGACGCGTGGCACATAAGAGGGATGAACGAACAAGTTAAAGCAGATTACAGGAGAAAGGCGTTCCACGAGGCCGCGCACGTCCTGATTGCTTCAACCTTCGGGGTGGCTGCCGAGGATATGGACGCCTATATTGAAGCGAGGAAGGGTGGGGAGCATGGCGTTTACTACTGCGGGGTAACTGCCTTTTGCAGCGTTGAAAAACCGCCGTATAACTTTTCCGTAATTGGCTGGGCGGGGGTATTGGGAGAGGAGTTGGCGGAAAAAGACCTCAAGACGTGGAAGGAGGAACTGCCAGGCTTGTTGGAACGCTACCGGGATGATCTCGAAGGTCGGGCGGCTAGGAAGGAAGGGAATGGTTCCCTTTCGTTTCAGGACCTCCGATGGATCATCGGCTATTCGGATGTCGCCAGCACTTTCAACGACGCGGCGCGTTTGATAGAAACGAACTACGAAGGCTTCCTGCGTATCGCCGACCGATTGATGAGGGAAGCGAATCATAATGCCCGGTGAGCGCTCAGTTTTGCCGATAGAACCCGGCCGGACATTCGGCCAAGCCGGAGCACCTGCCTCGGCGGAACTGGCTCCAACCCGGAGCGCGGCTTGGCGACGGCTTCGTACTATACTCGTACTATACTTTCATTCGGTCAGGCGGGGTAGGTTTTCCGAGCGGACCGAAGAGTTGGATGCTCAATCCAGAGGGAGAAACGGAGGGGTATAGTACTATACTGGTGTACTATACTACTTGCCCGAAATTGAGTCCTGACACGGCCAGGCTTGGGGCGACGAGTCAGAATCGGTGCAATCACAAGTGACTTATAATCAATGATTTGGCCACGATTGGACATGCGAGTCCACCCTTGGGAAAAAACGTCAAAAAGGCTGTTTTACGCTTAGAAGGCAGATGCTCTATCCAACTGAGCTACGGGCGCAACTAATTGCAAATAAATGACTTGCGAATAGGACAAAACGCGCCGGTTGACGAATTATATTCTGCTGTACTCTACTGCCCGCATGAAACGCGATCTTCCCCAACCAGGGGCCGACGACCGCGCCAAGACCTGGCAGGCCACGCAGTATTCAAATATCGTCCGACATGTTCCATCGCAGATCTACTATGCCCGCTTGCGCGTCAAAGGCAAGCTTGTCTGGCGGTCGCTGAAGACCGAGCGGATCTCGATCGCCCAGGCCCGATTTGCTGACGTCGAGCGGGAAGAACACCGAAAGCGCGAAGCCGGGTTCGTCCAGGCAACGGACAAGGTCCTGATCCGCGAGTGCATTGAAGCCTACCGGCAAAAGGGCTTCCGTCCCGCCAAACCCAGGAGCAAGAAAGACCTCAAGCCACTCAAGCCCGCAGCGCTGGCCTATTACGAACAACGGGTTCAGGCGTTGAAAGAATCCTGGCCTGGCTTCGAGGAGCTGGAAGTCCGCCATGTCACCGAGAAGCACTGCTCGAACTGGGCGGACAAGGCGCGCGCAAAAATGGCCCCGACCGTCTTTAACCACACCCTCGGTGTTCTCCGCAACCTCTTCGACTTCGGCGTTTAGGCGGGAGAGGTGGAGCTGGTCGCATCCCCCGTGACCCTCCTGGAGGTGTTTTACGTCCTCGCCAGCACCTACGGGCAACCGCGCGTCGCCGTGGCCAAGATTTTGCACACCCTCGTGTCCTCCGGTCTGGTGGTTTGCCAGGATGGGGGAGTTGTTCTCGATGCGTTGCAGCGGATCACCGCCAACAAGATTTCCTTTGGCGATGCCTATCTGGCCGCCACAGCCGTTCGGGCCGAGGAGGAACTTGCCGGCTTTGACAAGGGACTTGCCGCTTTTAAGGACGCCAAGCTTTATCCCCTGGAATCCCTGGCGAAGGGTGCCCGAAGGACCCAATAATCGGCTCGGAGACCCGTGTGCGTGGGTCGGCTTGGCGTTGCCTGGTCCCCTACACCGTTCACAGCCCGGTTCCAAAAAGGCCGACTCGAAATGCGCCGTTGCCAACTCCGCCCAAGCGCCCCAGAAACTCCTTTGCCGATCCCAGGCCAACGGCTTCCTCGGCTGGCCATTGACCCGCGATGAGAGCGGCGATCCTCTCACTCTCGCCCGTCGGGGTGACCGTAGCGCCACGGAATCGCTCCCTCATGAAGAACGGGAGTAGTTCGACGCCGATCGGCAACCTCCGTCCGGCCATCAGTTCGAGGGACGCCTTGATGCCTTTCTTGATTCGCGCAAACGCGCCCTCCAACGTTTCGTCACAAAGGGCGCATCCAGGGATTGAAGGGCATTCGACGGCCCACAAGTTGGCTCCCGTCCGTTCCACCACGACCGGAAACCTCATACCGCCTCCTTCTGCTTTTCCAGCGCCCGGTCGACGAACCGGACAAACCGCGGGTTGCGGAACTGTTTCGTCTTCTCCCAGACGGCGCGGGGGAGGGGAAGACGGAAGAAGTTGGCTGCATCCCCCGCCAAGATTCTCAACTCGCGGCGGTTCAAAATCTTCTCGACTCGCCAACCGGTTTCGAACTGCTGAACGATCTGCCACATGGAGACATCCTCCTCTGGGGTCAATGGTTGGCCGCGGAAAATGAACGGCTGGACGGCACGGCCACTGCCGCGCAAAGTCGGGCAGCGGAACTTGAGCTGGCGGTGGCCCATACCGAGGAGGAGCTGAACCGGATACGGACCGAGCAGGAACAGTCACTCGCACGCTCGCAAGCCGCTTTGATCCAAGCCAGCGCCCAGGCGGCGCAAGCACTCCAAGAACTGGCTGAGGTTCAGACGGCTCGCTCCGCCGAAGTCGCCGGGCTGCAACGTGACTTGGCCCATGCCGTGAAAGAGGCCCACGAATTGCAGTTGAAATTGGTCCGGGCTCAGGCGCTCTTGGAGGCCAAGGGCGCGCGCTAGAATCAGGCGTAATCCGCGGCGAAATGCCTCGTACGTTCGCCTCGAACAATATTAATTATGCCTAATGTGAGGGCTCTTGCCTTAGTTCTGGTGCCCTTTGCCCTTCCCCTGCCCTTTGCCCGCCAGCCAGTTCGTTGGCGTGTAGGCGGTCACTTCTGAGAACTTCTTGAGGATGCCCTTGTCGAAGGTCGCAACCTCGCAGCCCGCCGAACGCGCATACGCGCAAAGCATCGCGTCGCCAAAGTCGCTGTTCTTCTCCCGGTAAAACTGGAGCGCTTCCACGACCCAATCCGCGTCGGGGGAGTCCACGTTATGAAGCGTCAGGATCGAGATCAGCTTGGGCGCGATGGCGGCGGCGTCCAGATGGTAAAGCCGTTCCAGCACGTAGACTGTCTCCTGGATGGTTGACGCGGGAACCACGAGCTTGACCTTGCCCGCGTGAGCAGCGCGAAAAAGCTCGGTCGCCGCAGCCGATTGCGTCTTATCATCGCCCGTCAAATAGCGGACGACCACGCTGGCGTCGATGGCTATGGGCGCGGCCATTTACACCACCTCCTTCAATCCCGCCGCCCCTGCTTTGGTCACGCCCTTTCGGGCCGCTGCTTTCATCTCCTCGATGGAGTGCGCCACCTTGCCCCTGCCTAATGAGCCGGCCAACGCGTCCACATCCTCGACAAGCTCAAGAATCAGCCGTTTCCCCTCCACAATCTGGTTAACCCGCTGTCCCGGCCGCAGCCCCAGCAGCCGGATCGCCTCGGCGGAGATCGTCGTCTGATAGGCCTTTGAAATCTTTGTTTGCGTCATGTGTAACATAATACTTAGGAAACCTTTTAAGTCAAACAGAACCATTGGCTTTGCGCTGAACATGTTGTTTGTCTAACGTGATTCGGCCGCATCACCTTTCAAAGCCCCTGTCTCGCCCTCGCGCCGTACTGCGCTCCCTCCCTCGCTCTTCGACGACCATCTGCAAGAGTTCCTTCGCCTTTTGCTCAACCTCCACACTGGGATAATTCTCCGGCAGAAACTGCGCGAATCGCCCGATCATCTGATCGCAGTCCATGGCCGGACCTTCCCCGAGGCCCATGAACCTCCCGGACGAGGACCGCAGGGTCTCGGTGAGGGCGTGATCGGGAATCCAGTCCGTGTCGGGCGGGCGGCCATCCTGTGCGGGATAGGAGGTTTCGTTCTCGATGGCTTTCATGTCAGTCATGGCAGACAAGACAACCGACCAGGACGCCGGGATCGCCATCCAACAATTTGCGGAAAGCGATGAACCAGGACTCGTGCTCGAACTCCGGCTTGGCCGTGCCTTCCGAGTAATAAGGGCTGGCCGCGCCCCGAAGCCAGTGCCAGCGAGCGCGGGCGGACATTTCCGGGCAGGAGTTCACGGGCCGGGCGGTCGCCAGGTGCAAACGCACGAAGTCGCCGGCGGTCTGCCAACCCGGCTGAGCCCCGGAAACCTCGATTGGCAATCCACGCCTTATCCACTAACATTTCCCCCTATGCGAACTATACGGGATTCCATGAACTGTTTCCCTTTCCTGGCCCTGATGTCCTTGCTCGCCACTCCGGTGGGGTTGGTCGCCTCGGCCCCGCTGGGCACGGCCTTTACCTACCAAGGGCAACTGCTGCAAGGTTCCTCACCCGCCACCGGCAGCTACGCGCTCCGGTTCACCCTGTTTGATGCGGTGACCAACGGCAATACCGTGGCGGGGCCGATCACGAACAACGCAGTGGTCGTGGCCAATGGCCTCCTCACTGTGGTAGTGGATTTCGGGGCGCCGGTTTTCAATGGCAACGCCGGGTGGCTCGAAATCGCGGCGCGGACCAACGGGACGGGCGCCGCGTTCGTGGTTCTGAGTCCGCGCCAGGCCCTGGCCCCGGTGCCCAATGCGCAGTTCGCCGCCAGCGCGGCAAGTGCGGCCACCGCCTCGGCCGTGTTGTCGGGTTCGGTCTCAGCGGGGCAGCTCAACACCCCCGCCAACCCAGGCGCGGGCCAACTCCTGGTTTATAATGGGACTTCTCTCGCCTGGACCAACCCCGGCGCCGCCTGGCTGCTCGGCGGCAATGCGGGCACGGTCCCCGGCATGAGCTATCTGGGCACAGCGGATAACCAACCGTTGGAACTTAGGGCCAATAATCAGCGCGTTTTTCGTCTCGAGCCTGGCGCAAGTGGGTCGCCCAATGTCATCGGCGGCTCGGTGTCGAATGGGGTCGCCAGCGGGACAGCGGGCGCAACCATTGGGGGCGGAGCCACGAATCTGATCTTGGCTGGGGCGGCGTTGGCCACGATTTCCGGCGGGTACAGCAACGTCATCGTCAACGGCTCTGCTGGCGCCGTCATCGCTGGTGGACATTACAACAGCATTGGTCTCAGCAATCTCGATGCGGTGATTACCGGCGGGGGTTACAACCACATCGGCGACTATGTCTATTCGGGCACGGTGGGCGGCTACGGCAACGCGCTCGGCTGGAATGCCGTTGACGCGACCGTCAGCGGCGGCACTTGGAATAGCGTGGGCGACTCCGCCTACGAGAGCTTCATCGGCGGCGGCGGCGGAAATACCAATCTCGGGCCTTACTCCGTTATCGCGGGCGGCACCAACAATGTGGTCGAGGTCGGCGGCACCTGGAACGTGGTCTCCGGCGGCGCGAACAACTATGCCGGGACCGGTTACGCCCTGACGATTCCCGGCGGGTACTATAACTACATCGGGGCTTCGTCGGACTATTCGACCATTGGCGGCGGTTACGATCACTTCGTTAACGGCGCGCCTTATTCCACCATTCCCGGGGGTAGGGAGGCTCGTACCACCAGCTACGGCCAAATGGCGTACGCCGCCGGGTTCTTTGCCAATTGGGGCGACGCCCAAACTTCCTTGTTCGTGCTGCGCAACCAGACCACCAGTACCGCCCAGACCGAACTCTTTCTCGACGGCAGCGCCAGCCGCATGTTGGTGCCCACCAACGCGACCTGGACCTTCCAAGTCTTAGTGGTAGCCCGGATTTACTCCACCGGCAATTCGGCCTGTTTCCAGGCGAGCGGTGGCGTCAAGCGCCTGACCACCGGCACCGTCTCCTTTGTCGGCACCACAACGCCGACGTTCACCGTCCTCGCCAACGACAATACGGGCCTGGCCGTTCCCACGCTCGTTGCCGATACCGCCAACGGGGCGTTGGACCTCAAGGTCACCGGCTTGAACGCCCAAACCATCCGCTGGGTGGCCCGCGTCCAAACCGCGGAAGTGGGCTTTTAGACTCGGTTTCGGAACATGGCTGGCCCGCCCTCCCCGGCCTGGCCCCAAAAGCCGACAAGGCATCCGGCTTCCCGCTTGTCGCCCCTCTGGCGCAGGCGGGCCAGCACGACGTCCAAGCCGATGTGGACCACCAACTCGCCACCGCGTGCGTAGGGCCTGGCGCCCGCGAGGGCCGGGATCTCGAGGGTGAAGTAACCGCTCGATTCGCTGGCGCGTTTCACGTGCACGTCATGGCGACCAGGCGCGCGGACAGCGTTCCAATTCCGATTAACGCTCAGCGCCTACAGCAACTGATGGCGTAGAGGCGCATCCCAGGCGTAGCTTGGCGCTGTGCCTCCGGAACGGCGGAGAGTGTCATGTCAGGAGTGTTCGGCAGCCGTGCGTTTTTGCGCGAAGTGAAGCCGAATTGCCTCCGCGAGCCGCTGAATAAACCGCGCCGTTGGCGTTATCCTCGCCCCTATGGCTTTGTTTCGAACCCCTCGGCCCGTTCCCCAACAACGCCCGCAATTCCGCCCCGCTCCGCAGCCCGACCGCGCCGTGGGTAGCCGCCACTTTTTCCGAGAGCGCTTGCATGATCCGCCAGATCAACCGCGCCGCCGGGCTCTTCCGGGCCTTCCGACCCTCCAGCGCGTCGTCCTTCGCCTCGGCTGCCAGACTGATGAACCGAGTTGCCCCCAGCAGTGCCTTCGCCAACTCAAAGAAACGGCGGTTCTTTTCGATCTCGACCGTCGCCGCTGCCAACAGGTCTTCCTCGTATCCCGCCAACGGTTGGATCGTGGCCATGCGCCCGTCCAACTCTGCTTGCGTGTGGCCCGCCGCCAGGTAGGCACTCATGACCTTCGAGTTACAAGGGTCGCGCCTGGGCTTCTGCTCGTTCCCTTCCTCCCACGCCTGCAGCTTCCAGTCAGTCCCATCGGCCGTTTCCACCAACCTCACCCGAAAGGTCCCCTTCAGCGTGTCGGCACCGTCGAGCTGTTTCATGATGGGATGTGCGTTTTGCGTGAACAGTTGCCGGCGCCGATTCTTTTGCCTCGGCACCGGGAAGAACGACACCTGCTGGAGCAGCGTGGTCAGCGTTATCTCAACAGGATCCTCCTCGGTATGGTAATGCGCCCTCGAAGGGATATAGAGATATACCGCCTGGGCCAGGGGGAAACGAATCGAACGAACCACGTCGAAGTTGAGGCGCTGCAACTCCGCAATGTGGTTGATGATCCCGTAGAATTCCGGCGATAGCGTGCAACCGTGGAACCACATCTCAAGCTGTTCCGTTTGCGCCAGCTTCGAGTCTCGCCGCCGCCGCGGTCGGTTCACAATGTCCACCCGCTCCAGCAGCCGGTATTGATGCGATATTCCCGTTCTCAGGTCGGTCACCCGGATGTAGGCGTCCATCAGATCGGAGAGATGCGTTCGCACCCGGCTTCCGTTTCGTAAGTCGCTGTTCGCTCGCCGTGCGGGCTTGCAGTTGACGGTTGCCGCACATCGAGTACCCGCGGGCATGTTCAACTTTTTCAAGAAACCGGACCCGGTTCGAGAAGCGCTCGAGAAGCGGCGCAGGAGGCAGAGGCGATGCTTCAGGTCCCGGTCGAGTTGATGGCCATGACCGGGGAGACAATGGCCACCGTGGAGCGGGCGCTGGCGCAGGCGGGGCTGGGAAAGGATTAGAGCCAGGAGGCGCTATTCAGGGAGATCTGCGCCTTCCATGTGAGGATCACCATCAGCGCGATGAACAGGTCGGTAGGAGCCTTCGTCGGCGACGTGGCGGAGGAGGCATACGAGCGACTGGCTAGGTTCCTGGTGAAGACGCTCCGAAGCATATCGGCTGACATGGAGGAGCGCGGAATCCGTGACGCTGCGCTGGTATCTGCTCGACGTGTCGCTGGCGCCGGGCGCGGCGGGCGGGGTCCTGGGCGCGCTCTACGCCGTGGAGGAGTTCGGAGGCGGTGATCGCAGCAATGATGGGTCGGGGAGCCGGAAACTGGCGCAGAAAACCCGGCATGTCGAACCTCCCGCGTTCATCGGCGATGAGGACCGAGGTGTCGAGAATCAATCCCATGCGGGCTTGAGCGGCGGCAGGTTGGCGCGGGCGTGCTCCACGTCGTCGGCAAAGGCGGTCGCTTCGTCGGGCGGCAACTTGTCCAGCGCAGGCATTCCCCCCGCACCCCCCTTCCTCCTTTAACCCTTTTTAACTTGAGTCAATTCGAGGCCAGCGGTCGGCCAACTCGGCGCAGTACAAGGCGCAACCCATAGGGTAGAATGCCCCGATCCAGGAGGATTACGACTCGACCCCGAAGACGAGTTTGAGCCAGGATTCCAGCCGAGATTTCCTTGCCACCCCCCGCACCCGTCTGCGATCATCGCGCGATGGTTCTCGTTCTTAGGCAGGGAGTCACAACGGATCGATGAGGACCTCAGCTCCATAAAACCGATCATGAACAATCTGCACCAAGCAAAATGGCAGACTGCGGCGAAGTTGGCCTTCGCCGTGTTGCTGACTTTCGCCGGAGGCGCCCGGGCGGCGCTGGTGATTACGACCACCAACCAGACTGGCAATGTGCCTTTTACCCCCACCTGGACGCCGGCAAAGGACAGTTTGATTGCCGGTCTGGTTCCCAGCACTTCGCTGGGCAATTTCAGCGAGGAAGCCGCCGGTCGAAATATCGTCTCCCTGACCGCGGGCGGCAGTCTCACGCTCACTTCGATACAGAATTCCTCCGCCTCAGGCACGACTTGCGGCCTAAACTACGTGACTTGCGGCGACGGAAGCGGTGCCGGAAGCACGGTCATCTATGCCCTGCCGCCCTCGACCTATGGATACAACCTGACCAATATCACGGTGGACAGCGGGTGGCAGGATAATGGCCGGGACGCGCAAGCTTACACCGTTTATTACTCTACCGTGCTAAACCCGACGGTGTTCACAATGTTGACCTCGGTTAATGACAACCCCTCGGTTTCCGGCGGCACCGCAAGCGCCAATCAGGTGGTGCTCAGCGACTCCGCGGGTGGCTTGATTGCCACCAATGTCGCCGCCGTGATGTTCGATTTCACCTCCCCGAGCTCCGAAAATGGTTACTGCGGCTACGGCGCCATCACCGTTGAGGGAACCGCCGCCATCAATGTGCTGGGGCCGGCCATTGTCATCACGACGTCAAACCAGAACAGCAGCGTGTCGTTTACCCCGACGTGGACCATTGAAACCAACAATCTGATCGCCGGCAAGCTGCCCAGCGCGGTCGGGCCAGGCAACTTCACGATTGAATCCGGAGTCGCTGGGGTGAGTGCCCTGACCGACGGCACTGTTGGGGCGGTTGATAATAAAGCGTCCTATGCCACTTGCGGCTCCCTGGCCGGCCAGTCGCTTACCTACGCGATCGGCGGGGCCAACATCGCCAACCTGGTGGTGTACAGCGGCTGGCCGGATCAGAATCGTGACGGCCAGTTTTATAATGTCTCCTATTCCACCGTATCGGCTCCCACGACGTTTATCCTCTTAACGAGCGTGAATTACAACCCTGGAGTCACCGGCCTTTCGGCCAACCGTGTGGCGATGGCCAGCTACACCGGTGCGCCGCTGGCCACCAATGTCGCTTTTATCAAGTTCGACTTCACCCCCCAAGGCGGCAGTATCGACTACGGATATTCCGGGTATGCCGAGATTGTGGTCGGGGGAGTTGGTCCGCCCCAAGCCGTCCTCCCGACGGCCTCGCCCTCCACCCACTTGTTTGTCGGCGGCTCGGTGGTCCTTTCAGAATCCGCACAAGGCCTTACCCCCTTCTTTTATCAATGGCAGGCGAACGGATCGCTCCTGCCCGGAGCCACCAATAGCTCTCTGAGCCTGACCAATCTGGCCCAAGCGGCATCCGGCAATTACAGCGTGATCGTCAGCAACCGTTACGGCGCGGTCACGAGCCCAGCCCTCAGTTTGTCCGTGACACTCGACACGAATCCACCGGTGGTCGTGCGCGCCTTCAACCTCGGCACCACGTCGATTCAACTGGATTTCTCGAAAACGGTGGAGGCTGCCAGCGCCACGAACCTGGCAGACTATCATTTTACCAACGGCCTGCCCATAACCGCCGCCTTGCTGCCGACCAACAATACGTCGGTTCTGTTAACAGCGGCGCCGGTCGTTTTTGGAAGCAATTACACCCTCGTCCTTAATGGCGTTCGCGACCGGGCCATCCCGCCGAATACCATCGCGACGAACACGCCGGTGAGCTTTACGGCGTCCCCCTTTGCCGCTCGGGACATCGGCAGTCCCGCCATCGCTTCCACCGACATTTATACGGCCACCGGAGTGTCCATCAACGGCGCCGGCACCAACATTGGCGGCACCAGCGACCAGTTCAACTTTGACTATCA
>Ga0316228_1003356_pt1 | contig 12873 bp, 7 predicted proteins | sample TBH18021metaG_FD_206005 | JGI IMG/M metagenome (GOLD analysis project Ga0316228, IMG submission 206005) | Freshwater microbial communities from Trout Bog Lake, Wisconsin, USA - TBH18021 | ecosystem: Environmental > Aquatic > Freshwater > Lake > Hypolimnion/Profundal zone | place: USA: Wisconsin... | reverse complement strand
GAAGGGGTAGCCGACGATGCCGGCCGGGTCTTGGTCGGGGTACCAGAGGTTCAAGCCTTTGAGCGCTGTCGAGCCGTTCAGGAAAATGAAAGGCGCGGCGTTGGTCTGCCCGGCCCCGTAGCAGACTTTGAAGGTGGTGCCCGCCAGCCCGTTGGTTCCCTTGGTCCAGTCCTGCCAATCCCCATGCAGCGTGACGCCATCCGGGATCGTAAGGTTGGTGTAGAAGGCGTACGTGGCCGCGGGGACAAAGAGGACGCCGCCGCCCGCCCCGCCCGTGTTGACGATGGTGTCGATGGCGCTCTGAAAGGCGGCGCTGTCGTCCGTAGCGCCGTCACCCTTGGCGCCGAACAGTTGCGGCGTGGCGGCTGCGATCACCACTTCGTTGGTATTGAGCGTCGGGATGAAGACCCGCGGCCAGGAGCTGAGGCTCGCATTGAGCGCGTAAACCGTCGTTTTGCCCGGGTTCAGGTTGTTGTAGTCTACGATGACCGTGCCGCTGCCGCCGTAGGCGGTGATCTTCCCCGCGGCGATGTAGCCGCGCACGGCGGCGGTGCTGTTTCCGGAAATAATGACCTTGCCCTGGGAGATGTCCAAAACCGAGCCGGGGCCGAGGGACTGGCTGGGATGAAGCTGGCTGAGGTAGAGGGTGCCGCCGTTGATCCGCGCCGTGCCGACGCCTCCCGACCAGCCCTCGCCGAACATGCCCAGCACCGTGACCGTGCCGCCGTTCATGATCAACGAGCCGGTCGAGCCCGTCTGCAAAGCGATCCAGAGGTGGCTGGGAAAGGTGGTCGTGCTGTTGCTGGCCGTGACAAAAGTGCCATGGCCCGAGTAGCCAACCGCACACCAGTCCGTGCAGGGCGCAAAGACGCCGCCATTGGTTACGATCACCGTGCCCGAGCTGCCGGCGCCGTCCGCGACGCTGAGATGGGAGCAGGTGGCGACGCCGGCCGTGGCGTCAATCACGCAGGGAATGGACGACATCACCCAGGCAGTCGTGTTGGTGTCGGGCACCGCGCCGGTGGACCAGCTAGCGCCCAGGCTCCAGAGGTTTTTCGCGGAACTCGGCGGACTCCACTGCGCCGTCTGTGCCGGCACTGCGAAGGCGAGACACCAAACCAGCAGGCCTGCCGCCCGGGCCTCCCGGCTCGAAAACGAACCTCGCCTCGCGCGGTTCATAGTGACCAGGCGCTCCGGCCCCGACGGCAGCTCAATCATAATGAACCCATGATACCGACCCAGCCGGGGGGTGTCGAGTTTCAGAGGCCTCGCGCCGGCCCGTGGCTTCGCCTGCCGAGAGCTGTGCCGGTTGCGGTTGGCCCCTGTGGAAGTGCCCCGGATCACGGCCCCACAATATGCGCTTTCATTCGCCGGCTGCGTGGTTTAGAGTCTTGTCAGACAATCTATGATGACACGGCGTTCTTTTTTCAGCAGCACGGCCTGCCTGGGCGCGACGACGCTCGTCTCGTCCGCCACGGCGCAGGAAAACCGACCCCAACCGGCCGCGCGCCAGCGCAAACTCGAGGTGGGCCTCGGCGTTTGCACTTACTCGTATTGGCATTTCCGTGACCCCAAGGTCTCGATCGAAACGGTGATCGAGAAGGCGGGGGAGATGGGCCTGGCGGGGGTGGACATCCTTCACCGGCAGATGGACCTGCCGGAGAAGGAGCCGCTGACCGCGGCGCACCGCGCCTACCTGCGCAAACTCCGCCGTCATGCCTTCCGTCATGGGGTTACCCCCATCTGCCTCTCCATCCATCAGAATTTCGTGCAGGAAGATGCCCAGGAACGCCAGCGCCAGGTGGAGCACACGCACAAGTGCCTGGAGATCGCCCGTGAACTGGGCGCCCCCGCCATCCGCCTGAACTCCGGCCGCTGGAACACCATTAAGGACTTCGACGATCTGATGAAGGCCCGCGGTCTCGAGCCCATCCTGCCCGGTCATACCGAGGACGATGGTTTCAAGTGGTGCATCGAGTGCATCGAGAAATGCATTCCCAAGGCCGAGGAATGCGGCGTGGTCATGGCCCTGGAAAACCACTGGGGGCTGAGCCGCACCCCCGAGGGTCAGTTGCGACTCATCAATGCCGTCCCTTCTCCCTGGCTCGGCGCCCTCATGGACACCGGCAACTTCATGGAGGACCCCTACGATAAGCTCCAGATGATTGCCCCCAAAACCGTCTATGTCCAAGCCAAGGCCTACTACGGCGGCGGCGAATGGTACACGTTGGACCTGGATTATGACCGGATCGCGGGGATCCTCGCCAAAGCCGGCTACCGCGGCTACGTCTGCCTCGAATACGAAGGCAAGGAGCCGGCCGACACCGCCGTGCCCAAGGGGATCAGTGTGCTCCGCAAGGCCTTCGCCTAAGGGCGGGTCCGATGGCACCCGCCGTCTGGCGGGCGAAGCCACGGACGTCACGCCGGCCGGCAGCCCTCAGGCCAGTCCCAGGTTCCGCACGATCCGGGTGGTGGTCAGGGCTTTGTTGAGCGTATAGAAATGGATGCCCGGCGCGCCGCCGCGCAGGAGCTCCGCGCACTGCCGGGTGGCGTAATCGATGCCGAACTCGGATACCGCCGCATCGTCCTCGCCCAATTCATCGAGCCGCGCCGCCAACGGTGCGGGGATGCGCGCCCCGCACATGGCCGTGAACTTCTTGATCTGGTGGCCGCTCAGCACCGAGACGATGCCGGGCACAATCGGCACCTTCACCCCCAGCTTCTCGACCAGGTGGTCCCGGAACTCGAAATAGTCGGCGTTGTCGAAAAACAACTGGGTCAGGACAAAGTCGGCGCCCGCCTCGATCTTCTCCTTCAAGTGACCCCAATCGGCCTGTTTGCCGGCCCGGCAGGCGACATGGCCTTCGGGAAAACCGGCCACGCCGACGCTGAGAGCATGCCGGTCGCGGATGAAGCGGACGAGTTCGGCGGAGTATTCAAAACCGCCAGGCGTGGGGGCGAACTCGCCGCCTCCGGGCGGGTCGCCGCGCAGGGCCAGGACATTTCTCACCCCGAGGGCCCAAATCCGCTCGAGCAAGTCTCCAATCTGCTCCCGCGTCGAGTTCACGCAGGTCAGGTGCGCGACCGTCGGCAGCGCGTGCTCGCGTTGGATGCGGTCGACGATCATCAAGGTCTTGTCCCGGGTGCTGCCCCCGGCGCCGTAGGTCACCGAGCAATAATCGGGACGGGTCTGCAGCAGGGCAGGGATGGTCTTTTCCAACAGGTTCCGGTCGCCGTCCTCAGTCTTAGGCGGAAACAACTCGAAGGAAATGACCGGCCGCCCCGTGGGGCGCTTCGCGGCGTATAGGTCTCGAACCAGTTGCATAAGCATTAAAGGTGCGTCATCTCGCTCCAAAATCCAAGCGGCTTTCGCGAGTTTGAAAGTCGTTGCCCCGTCCGAGCCCTGCGCTGAGCGCCCCGTTGACTGAAAGTTATTTCCCTGGGGCGGGCGAGCCGGTATGGTAAGGCGGCTTTTTTGATGACATGAACGAGTTGAACCGGTTGTTATTGAGCGGGGACGAGGCGATTGCGCTGGCGGCGCGCCACGCGGGCGTGGCGTTGGGTGTGGGTTACCCGGGCACGCCCTCCACGGAAATTCTCGAGGTGTTCTCCGAGCAGGGTGGACACGCCCAATGGTCGCCCAACGAAAAGGTGGCGCTCGAGGTCGCCATCGGGGCCGCTTTTGGCGGCGCGCGCGCCTTGGCCACGATGAAGCATGTGGGACTGAACGTTGCCTCGGACCCGCTGTTTACGGCGGCGTACACCGGGGTCAGCGGGGCGCTGGTGATCGTGTCCGCGGACGACCCCGGGATGGCCTCGAGCCAAAACGAGCAGGATAATCGCCGTTACGCCGTGGCGGCCGGCATCCCCATGCTGGAGCCTTCCGATTCGCAGGAGGCCTATGATTTCACCCTCGCCGCCATCGAGATCTCAGAGCGCTGGCGCATCCCGGTGCTCCTGCGGGCGACGACCCGGGTTTGCCATAGCTACACCGTCGTGCATCCGGCCCCCGCCATCGTCGCCCCGAAACCCGCCAATTTTGAGCGCGACATCAAATCCCGCGTCATGATCCCGGCTTACGCCCGGGTGGCGCATCGGAAGCTGCGGCAGAAGCTGGCGGAAATGCAGGAATGGAACGAAACCTGCTCGCTGAACCAGGTGGTGCGGGGCAGCCCCGTCCTGGGCATTATTGCCTCGGGCATCTCCTTCATGCACGCCCGCGAGGTGGCGCCGGATGCCAGCTTCTTGAAGCTGGGGTTTACCCACCCGCTGCCGATGAAGAAGATCCAGGAGTTTTTCAACAGCGTCCAGCGGTGTCTCGTCCTCGAGGAAGGGGATCCGTACCTGGTCGAGGCCATCCGGGCCGCCGGCTTCCGAGTCGAAGGGAAGGCGGACATGTACCGGTTCGGCGAGTTGGACGTGCCGCGCGTGCGGCGCATTCTGGACTACGACCTGACGCCGGAGCCGGCCAAACCCCCGGGCCGTCCGCCCCAACTCTGCGACGCCTGCCAATACCGGGTGGTCTTCGAGGCGCTGCGCAAGAAGGACTGCATCGTGGCCGGGGATATCGGGTGTTACACCCTGGGGGTGCTGCAACCGTTCGAGGCGATCGACTCCTGTGTTTGCATGGGGGCGAGCCTGGGTGTGGGGTTGGGCCTGCGGCACGTCCTGCCCGCCGAACAAGCTCGCCGGGTCGTCAGCGTGATTGGGGACAGCACGTTTGTGCATAGCGGCATCAGCGGGTTGGTGGAGATGGTCTATAACCCGCCGCCGAACGGCCATGTGCTGATTATTCTGGATAACGCGACGACGGCGATGACCGGCCACCAGGAGCATCCCGGCACCGGGCGCAAACTCAACCATGAACCCGCCAACCGCCTGGTGCTCGAAGACCTGGCGCGCGCCGTTGGCGTACGCCGCGTTCACGTCATCGAACCCCGGGCGGGCTCGGGCGAATTCGATCGACTGCTGACGGAATGCCTGGCGAGCAACGAACTCGCGGTGATCATCGCGCGCCGCCCGTGCATCCTCATCGCCAAGCAACTCAAACAATACGAGCAGCAGCGTTGCGAATGTGACGCTCCGCAGGCGGTCGCGGCCGTCGCTGCCGCCGTGGCCGGCTGACTCCGGCGACGAGGTCTCGGCCCTTTACCCACCCCATTTCTAAACTCTCCATGTCCCACCAAGTCACCAATGTTGTGGTCGCCGGCCTGGGCGGCCAGGGCGTCCTTAAAGGCACCGATATCCTCGCCGACGCCGCCCTCCGGGCCGGGTTCGACGTCAAGAAGAGCGAGATCAAAGGCATGAGCCAGCGTGGCGGGTCCGTCACCGGCGACGTGCGTTTTGGCGACCGCGTGTTCAGCCCGATGGTGCCCCAGGCAGAAGCGGACTTCCTGCTGGTCCTGGAGCCGACCCAGATTGATCCCAACCGGTACCTGCTGCGCCCCGGTGGAGTGCTCATCACTCCCGATGCGGTCAACGCCGATCTCCTGCCGCACAAGCGCACGCTCAACGTGGCCTTGCTCGGCGCCCTGAGCGCGCGGCTCCCGATGTCCGAGGAGTTGTGGCTCACCGCCCTGCGGGCCGGCTTCGACGAGAGCTTTTTTGAAGGCAATCGGAAGGCGTTCTTGATCGGTCGGAGCAGCCTCTCGGGCGCTTAGGCCGGCGTGGGCCAGCCTTCCCAGGGTGGGGCCCAGCGGAGCGAGAAGCTCAGCCCTCCAGCCGTTTGAACAGCTCGACGCTCTGAACCGGTTGGAGCCCCTTTTTCTGCAAGGCCTCGATCGCGCGGTCCGGGTCGTCAAAGCGGAAGGCCAAGAGGCCTTTGCCTTCCTCCTTGAGCGTGAAGCCGTACATGTATTCGAGGTTCACGCGGGCCTTCTCGAGCGTGGTGAGTATCCGGGCCAGGCCGCCGGGTTCATCGGCGACCTCGATCGCCACCAGATCGCTCACCTTCACGACGAAGCCTCCCTTTTCGAGCATGGCCTTGGCTCGTTCCCAGTCGCGCACGATAAAGCGGAGGATGCCAAACTGCTGCGTGTCGGCTATCGAGAGGGTGAGAATGTTCACCTTGGCCTTGGCGAGTAGGGTCACGGGCCGGCTCAGGGAGCCGGGTTTGTTTTCGAGGAACAAGGACAGTTGCTTTACCTTCATAGGGCAGGGGTTTCCGTGGTGGCGGGGTTCAACGGTTACATCTTGCGCTGATCCAGGACGCGCTTGGCCTTACCTTCGCTGCGCTGGAGGGTGCGCGGCTGGACGAGGCGCACCTGGGCGCGCAAACCGATCGTGGTTTCGATGGACTGGCTGATCCGGGCCTGCAATTGTTCCAGCGCCCCCACCATGTCGGTAAACACCTCGGGCGTCACCTCGACCTGCACTTCCATCTCGTCCAGCCCCTTGTCGCGGGTCAGGATGATCTGATAATGCGGCAGCGCGCCCTCGACCTTGAGCAGGGCGGTTTCGATTTGCGAAGGATACACGTTGACCCCGCGGATGATAAACATGTCGTCAGCCCGGCGGCTGATGCGCCGGATGCGTCGCAGCGTGCGGCCACAGTCGCAGGTGTCCGTCGCCAGCGTCGTGATGTCGCGGGTGCGATAGCGGATCATCGGCATGGCCTGCTTGGCCAGCGTGGTGAGCACCAATTCTCCCTCCTCGCCCTCGGCGCACGGCTTGCCGGTCCGGGCATTGATGATCTCGGGATAGAAATAGTCCTCGAAAATGTGCGGACCCGCCTGGCACTGGCATTCCATCGCCACCCCCGGTCCCACGATCTCGGAAAGGCCATAGATGTCATAGGCTTTGATGCCGCTATCGGCCTCGATGCGCCGGCGCATGGATTCGGTCCAGGGCTCGGCGCCGAAGACGCCGGTGCGCAGCGGTAGATCCTTAATATTAACCCCCAATTCCGCACCCTGGTCGATCAAGTGCAGGAAGTAGCTGGGGGTGCAACAAATGGCCGTGACCCCGAAGTCTTTCATCACCATGAGCTGGCGCTGGGTATTGCCACCCGAGATGGGGATTACCGTGGCGCCCAGGGCCTCGGCGCCGTAATGCGCGCCCAAACCGCCCGTGAACAGGCCGTAGCCGTAGGCGTTCTGGATAATATCGCCCTCATGCAGACCGCAGGCGGCCAGGCTCCGCACCATGACGTTGGTCCAGACGGCCAGATCCGCCTGGGTGTAGGCGACCACAATGGGCTTGCCCGTCGTCCCGCTCGATGCATGCAGTCGCACGATTTCCTTCATCGGGCTGGCGAACAGTCCGAACGGGTAGGTGTCCCGCAGGTCGGTCTTTTCCGTGAACGGGAGCTGGGCGATATCATCGAGGGTCTCCAACGCCGCCGGCTTCAGTCCCCGCTCGTCCATGCGCTGGCGGAACAGCGCCACCTGGTCGTAGGCACGGCTGACAATGGCCTGCAAGCGCTGCAACTGCAGGTCTCGTAACTGCGCGAGCGGAAGAAAGTCCGGCGCGCTGACGGGATGAAACTTCCGGCGCGGGTGTGGCGCGTGTTTGCTCATAGGCTCGAGATTCCGACGGCCTCTTTGTACCCGATCGAGCCTGGGTCACGCAACAGGGAATCAGCCGACTGTGCATCATTCCATTTGTTGGACTTCGTTAGGTGTGCTAACCTGAAAATCGTGGGATGATCCACGAGAGAGTGTTTATGGCGGTTACCCCTGCAAATCAGAAGCGGACCCGGTTTTGCGCGAGGCCGGCCGGCGGAATCACAGCCCTGGTTCTGCTCCTGGTCGGTGCTCTCCAGCCAGCCTTCGGCCAGCGCGTGGACCTCAATGGCAATGGGATGAGCGACATCTGGGAATGGAGGTACAATGCCTACGGGCTGGATCCCCAGGCGGATCCGGATGGGGACGGGTTTGCGAATTGGCAGGAAGCCACCGCCGGTACCAATCCCTTCGATGCGACCTCCTATCCGCGCATTCCGACTGTGGCGTATTGGGCGAACAATGTGTCGGTGACGGTGCCGTGCGTGCTCGGCAAGCGTTACGAGTTGCAGAGCGTCACCAGCCTTTCCAGCACGAACTGGCTGGCGGAGACCAACACCGTGGTCCGCTCCGGCACCACGGTGGCGCTCTCCGTTCCGGCCCCAGCGGCGATGAAGTTCTATCGCGTGGCCATTGCGGACGTGGACACCGCGGGGAGCGGCTTGAACGATTGGGAAAAGTACCAACTGGGACTGGACCCGTTGAACCGGTTCAGCAATGGCCGGCAGGACGCCAACGGCAATCCTCTCAGCGATTATGCCTACGTGGCGAATTTGCTGGCAGCGCAAAATGTGGTGACGATCACGGCCACCGAGCCCACAGTCACGGAGCCTGACGCGGGGCAACCGGCCATGGCCAGCGCTCAGTACACGATTACGCGGGGTGGTTTCCCGCTCAACTCCCTTGTCGTCGGCCTGGGCCTCAGCGGTCCGGGACCCAGCTACGCGACGGCGGGGGTGGATCATCAGCCGCTGCCGGGGTCGGTTACCCTGCCTGCGGGGGCAAGTTCGCGAACTGTCTTGCTGACGCCGCTGGCCAACACGAACCTGGCGGTGCCCGTCCTGGCACAGCTTAACGTGTTGCCGGGGAGCGGTTATACGCTGGGCACGGAAAGCAATGCCTCCGTCGTGATCTACCCTTCCGCCACCGCCGCCGGGAGTGGGCTGCTCGGCCAGTATTTTACCAATTCCAGCACCACCTATACGAATGCCAAGAATTTCAATCCGACCAACCTCTTTCTGACGCGCCTCGATCCGATCGTGGATTTCGTCTGGACGAACGGGACCTCGCCAAACCTCAGCAACGGGGCCTACAGCGTGCGCTGGACGGGGCAAGTGCGCCCCCAGTATTCCGAGACCTACTTGTTTGACGTGCGGAGCGACGACGGTTGCCGGTTGTGGGTCAACGATCAGTTGCTGATCGACAAGTGGCAATTCCAGGGCGTCACCGATCAGACCGGCGCCATTTCCTTGCAGGCGGGTGTGCGTTATAATCTCCGGCTCGAGTACCTGCAAACCGGCGGCGCGGCCCAGGCGCACTTGTATTGGTACAGCGACAGCCAGGCGGAGCAAATCATTCCGAATGTGGACCTTTATTCCACTAACCTGGTGGGTGGGGGAGGCTCCAACGCCCCGGCGGTGGTCACTAGCCCTATGAAAGCGGTCGCCTTCCTGGGCCAGCCGTTCAGCTTCACCGTCGCCGGGGCGAACACCCCGCTGCGCTTCACGGCCCAGGGATTGCCGCCCGGCTTGGTCTTCAACGCGGCGAGCGGTCTGATCAGCGGGGCCCCCACTCTCGCGGGTGATTTTCAGATCGCCCTCACGGCGAGCAATTTGGTGGGCGTGGCCGCTTCTACTTTGGACCTCCTGGTGCTCAATCTCGGGGGTACGCTGGTCCAGGAGGTTTGGACCAATGTGCCGGGGACGACCATCGCCGACATCCCTTCCGCCCTGGCCGCGCCGTTCACCAACACCCTGGCCGGGCTGCAAGGGGTGACGAACTTCGGCAACAATTACGCGGAGCGCGTCCGCGGGTTTTTCACTGCCCCGACCACAGGGAATTACTACTTTTGGCTGGCTGGCAGTGATGCGGCGGAGTTGTGGCTCTCCAACGACCAGGAACCGTTCAACAAAGTCCTGCGCGCCTGGGTCACGCCCACCAATAATCCGACCTCGCCAGGCCAGAACGGCACCGCGCCCCACCAGTGGAACGTGCAAGCCTCCCAACAGTCGGGCTGGCTCGCCCTTACTGCCGGCCAGAAATACTACCTGGAGATCCTGCACAAGGCCGGCGTTGGAACGAACGACAACTGGTCGGTCGGCTGGCTGCAGGATCCGACCGGAACCAATAACAACCCGGCGGGCGTGGGGCCCAGCTACCCGATCTCGCGGTATTATTCACCGCTACCGATGAGTATCCCCGGCACCCTGTACTCCGCCAACCTGCTGGCCTTGCCCGGCGTGGTCAGTGGCGGGGTCGGCTCGGCCGTGCTTCGGCTCAATGCCGATGGATCGCAGGCAGCCCTGAGCTTCAGCTTCACCAACCTCGTCGGTACGCCCACGGGTAAGGCCATCAACTCGGACCCCTATCTCAACTCGCCCGGTGAGTTGATTTTCGACATCTCGGCGGCCCGACCGCTGGCCAACGGGACTTACGTTTGGGTTATCAATGGCGCCGGACCGCTGGCCGCCGCCGATGTGCTTGAAATCATCAAGGAAGGAAAAGCGGCGATCGTGATTCAAAGCTCAGCCTACGCCGGGGGCGAAATCGGCGGCCATTTCACCCTGGCCAATGGCTCACAGACCTTCACGCCGCCGCCCGCGCCACCCGACTGGGTGGACGACTCGGCCGACCAGAACGCTGCGGTGCGATTTCTCGCGCAGTCCACCTTTGGTCCGAGTCCGGATGACATCGCCGCGGTGCAGTCGCTCGGGTATGCCGGTTGGCTGGCCAACCAGTTTTCGCTGCCCACCACCCACCACTTGCCCTACGTCCTGGCGAATCCCAACCCGGACCCGACCGATCGCTATCAGAGTTACCTTGCTTTCAACGCCTGGTGGCGGCAGTCCATCACCGCGCCAGATCAACTCCGCCAGCGCGTCGCCTTCGCCCTGAGCGAGATCTTCGTGGTCTCCGAAGCCAGCTCACTGCAGAACCACGCGGATGCGCTGTCGTCGTATTATGATATGCTGCTCGACCATGCCTTCGGTGATTTCCGCGCGCTGCTCGAAGCGGTCACACTCCATCCCGCCATGGGGGTGTTTCTGAACCTGCGAGGCAACGACAAGGGGAGTCCAATCACCGGGTTGCATCCGAACGAGAATTACGCCCGCGAGATCCAACAGTTGTTCTCCATTGGTCTAAACCGTTTGTGGCCTGACGGGACGCTGGTGCTCAACTCCCAGGGCAACCTGGTTCCCACCTACGGGCAGAACGAAATCATGGGTTTCGCGCGGGTTTTCACGGGGTGGAACTACTTCCAGGCCAATCAGGCCAGCGGCCGCCTGCCCTCGAATTGGTATCCCGGTTATAACGGAACCAACCCGATGGTGCTGGTGCCAACGCACCATGAACTCGGGGCGAAGGTCGTGCTCGATAACGGGATGCTCCCGCCCGCCTGGGGCAATCAGACGGTGGCTTCCACATCGGCGAACGATAACTACTGCCTGCAAGATCTGGAGCTGGCGCTCACGTCGATCGCCAACAACCAGAACGTCGCTCCGTTCATCTGCCGGCAGCTTATCCAACGCCTCGTCACCAGTCATCCGAGCCGGGACTACCTGTACCGGGTGGCGCAGGTGTTTAACCATGACCGCAACGGGGTTCGTGGCAATCTGCAGGCGGTGATCCAGGCGATCCTGCTCGATTACGAGGCGCGCAGCCCGGCGATGATCACTCAACCGGCGTACGGAAAGCAGCGGGAACCGTTGCTGCGCGTCACCCAGCTTGCCCGCGCCTTCCCGGCCCCGCCGAGCCTCAGCGGGACTTACAGCCAAACTACCAACCAGATGATCAGTATCACCACGGCTGCGCCCCACCTCCTGAATACCGGGGATACGGCGTTTCTGACGTTCACCGACGCGGGCAGCAACTCGGTGCCGACGGCCAAAGGCTACAGCGTCCGGGTGACCAGTCCCACGAACCTGACCGTGACCGCTCCCCAGCTCTTGAGCGGCAGCTATGGCCAGACCAATGGCATCATCACGGCCGCTCTCTCGGGCCACGGCCTGGTGGTGGGAAACCCCGTCTACTTGGTCTTTACCACCGGCGGGGCGTCCGATGGCCTATTCCACGTGGCAAGCTTGATCGACTCGGCCCATTTCACGGTCGCCACTACGGACCTATTGCAGCGCACGGGGGCCTGCCTGGTCCCTAAGCTATCCGCAGGCGGCTATACCCAGACCGGCACCAACCTGGTCGTGAGCGTGAGCGGCCCACACGGATTGGCAGCCGGGCAAGACGTTTTCCTCAAATTCACCTCCGGCACGGCGGTGTCCGGCACCTACGGAATCACCGCGGTGCCCGACGCCACCCATTTCACCGTCACCACCACCAATGCGGCGAACCAGGCTCAGAACAGCCTCTCCGTCTATGCGTTGGTCGCGCCCATCTTGTCGCGTTCCGGGACGGTGGTGATCGCCGAGAGCACCTGGAATATGGGTTATACCGACACCGGCACAGCGGCGAGCCTCGAGCAAACGCCGCTCCGTTCGCCCACGGTATTCAACTTCTTCTACCCCGGCTACCAGTTTCCCGGCGTGCTGGCCTCCGCTGGACTTACCACCCCTGAGTTTCAGTTGACCACCGCGAGCGGGGTGGCCGCGCAGATGAATTTTATCGAGGCGGGACTGCTCACGGACACGGGTAACACCAATGGCCTGAGCAGTTTTTCGAGCGGCAACGGAGCGTTGGTCCTCAACCTCGGTTCATGGATGACTACCAATTACACGGCCGATGCGGGCATTCCCGCGCTGGTGAGCCATCTCAACACGCTATTGCTCGCCGGCCAATTGTCACCCCCGGCGCAAATGGGCCTGGTCAGTTTTGTGGCCAACCCCACCAACTTCCCGTTCGGCACGCCGCCCACGGCCGCTCAGATGCGAGACCGGGTTCGTGCGGTGGTCCACTTGCTGGTCAATTCCCCCGATTATATCATTCAGAAATGAGCCTATGAGCGACCACAGCCTTCCGGCCTTTACCCGCCGCCAGTTTATCCGCCGCGCCGCTTGCGCCGCGGTCGGTACCACGGCGATGACCTCGGCGATTCGCGATCTGCGGTTCATGAACGCCGCCGTGGCGCAAACGGGTATCACGGATTACAAGGCCCTGGTCTGTGTCTTCCTCCAAGGTGGCAACGACGCGAATAACCTGA
>Ga0316228_1003351_pt1 | contig 12890 bp, 10 predicted proteins | sample TBH18021metaG_FD_206005 | JGI IMG/M metagenome (GOLD analysis project Ga0316228, IMG submission 206005) | Freshwater microbial communities from Trout Bog Lake, Wisconsin, USA - TBH18021 | ecosystem: Environmental > Aquatic > Freshwater > Lake > Hypolimnion/Profundal zone | place: USA: Wisconsin... | reverse complement strand
CGCAGCGCGTCCATCGCCTCGGCCAATTGCCCCTGGTCCCGCAACAGCTCTCCCAGGCTGAAAAACGGGAAGTAGTAGTGCGGGATCAACTCACAGACCCTCCGCCGCTCCGCGATAGCCGCTTTGCTTTCATGCACATCGTTGAGGAACTCGGCGTAGTTTTCGTGCAACTTCGGGTCATCGGGGGCTAGTTTCAGGGCCTCCGTGTAGATCGCCCGCGCGGGCTCGAGGGCGGCGCTAGTAGTGCGCTGGCGGATAGCCTCGGTTTGAACCCGCGTGGTTTCGATGCGCCGGGCGTTGTCCAGTTGAGCCGTGAATGGCGGCACGGTAAGGCGGCGGCCGATTTCCTCGAAGACTGAGAGCCGGTTCCAATCGGTCAGGCCCAACCGGCGCTCGCAAACCTCCTGGGAAGCCCAACTGCCCGCGCGCCTCGCCAGGGCGGGCGGCAGCAACTGCTGGAGGCCCTCAGCCCAGGCCAAAGCGAGGCGGTAATTCCCATCGAAGTTCAGGTGGACATGTTCGTAGAGCAGTTCCTGGCCCGGAATCCCCATCGGACTGGCATCCGCGAGGATAGCGGCAGCATCGCACAAAGCCAGGTCCGGGCCCGCGAAGCGCCGACCGGCCTCGCGGATGAGGCCGTTGATGCGCGAGTCGGCGCGAAACGGGAGCGAGTCGAGGTCAACGGCTTGTTGGAAATGTCCGAGGGCGGCTTTCGCCTCGTCCACCCGGAGGCAACAGCGGCCCAACCGGAACTGCAACTCCGCCGAATCCGGGCTGAGCGCCACCGCCAATTCGTAAAGCCGCTTGGCCTCGGCGAAGTTTCCCGTGGTTTCAGCCCCGGCGGCCTGGGCGCAAAGATCGAGATGCCGCTTGAGGTCCGCCTCGCTGAGATGGTTCGTGGCCGCGGTGGCAAAGGGCGGACAATCTCTGAGGTTCACGGCGACGGTGCTGAGGAGGATCTTGGCTTTCGTGCTCAACCCCGCCCGGACGATGTCGTCGAGGTTTCGGGCGAAGTTTTGGCCGACGACCTGGCGGCGGGGATCGCCGGGAGGCACTTTGTTTTCCATGAACATCTCGAGCCCATGCCAGGCGGTTTGGGAATGGCCCTCGAAGAAACGACCCATACTCAGCAAGAGCTGGCACAGACGGGCCCGCTGCAAGGCCAAGGTGGTGCGGACCAGCCAGAGCGGGGGCGCTTTGCGTCCAAACACAGTAGCCGCGCCAAACGGCCCGACCATCTCGTTGTTGCCCATGTAGATGAGCCAGAGGTCACCCCCAAGCCTGGCACATTCGCGGGCCTGGGGGAGAATAACGTGGGAGTTGATGGCGGTCATCGCGGTATTCACCACCTCGAAATCCTGGCCAGGGAATCGTTCCCGAAGCAGGGCCTCCAGGTAACGTCCCGCGCCGTAATGTGGACGTGGGTCGCCAAGGGCCGCGGATTCGCCGAAGAGAAAGATGCGAATGGTGCCGGCCGGTTTGGCAGCCTTCATGACCACGGGCGAGGGAATACGGGCGAGGGCTGGGGGGAAGAACCGGAGGCCGAACTGGTCATTGTCCACCAGGCTATCCTGCCCGCCGATGTTCAGCGGTTTGAAGAAGGGGGTGGGAAAACCGTAGCCGGCCACGCGCAAGGCGCCTTCGAGGCAGAGCAGCAGGAGCAAGGGCACCACGAGCATGGCCAACAGGCGGAATACCCATTCACGCGTTCGCGAACGCGCGGGCGGGACTGGCGTTGGCGGGGCTCGCCGGCTGCTCGCCGCCGGTTCCCCGGACCGCTTCGGATGGCGTGACCGGCTCATGTGGACGGGCGGAAGATAACAATCCCAGGATCGGACTAAAGCAAAAAGTGGCGCGGCCAGATGTGAGGGAACCGCACCCTTACACGGCTAGCGTGGATTGGCTTTGAGCCAATCACGGATGTTGGCCGCCATGGGATCGTGGGGATCAATTTCGAGCACTCTCTGGTAATGGGGCCGTGCCTTGTCCGGCTGATTCAAGGTCCGTGCGTAGAGATTGGCCAAGGCCAAGTGGGCACGGGATTCGTCGGGATACTGTTCGAGCAGTTTGCCCAGTTGCTTGACGGCGTCCGCGGGGAAGTTGGCCTGTTTGAGAACCAACGCCAGGTTGTACCGGGCATTGGCTGATTCGGGACGGGTCAGTAGGGCAGCCTCATAAGCGCTTAGGGCCCGGGAAATCCTACCGGCCTGGGTGGCGGCAATACCCAAGTTGTATTGGGCCTCGAAGAAAGAAGGATCCAATTCGATGGCGGATTCATACTCGCGAATGGCTTCATCCAAATGGTGCGCCTCCTGGGCGGCCTCGCCCCGGGCCAGGGCAAGCTGAGCCTCAGGCCGGCTGCCCGGGGCCGCGCGCGCGGGGGGCGGCGGGGAGTCGAGTTGGGGGGCGGCCACCGGCGCGTTCGGAGGGGGCGAGGGGGACCTGGTGGGAACCACGGCTGGGGCGGGCGTCGTTACCGGCGGGGTGGCCACGGCCAGCACGGGTGCGGGCGTCACCACCACCTGCGTCGGAGCGGGCGTGACGGGGATGGCGATCGGCAGGCTGGACGGAGAGCGGGGTACTGGTTGTTGGGTAGGCTGGGGAGCGGGTTTGGGGGCCACCACGGGGGTTGGCTTAGGAATCACGAGCGGGGCGACCGGAACCCCCGCGACCGGCAGGGATTTGGCCGCAGGAACCATCACCGTAGGCTTGACCGTATTGGTGGTCGAGTCGGGCTTGGGGGAAGCGATTGTACGGGAGCTGTTGGTGGGGGAAGGCGCAGGGATGGGCGCCGGATGACGCGAAGGCGACGCGTTGGCCTCCGCCACGACCACGGGGACCACGGGTGAGGCCACCGGAGGGTGGACCACCGGGTTCATTTCAGCCTCAAGCTGATGAAGCGTGGCGGCCACGCCCTGGGCGTTGGGTGGCGGGGGCTGGAGTTCCAGGTACTCACGATACCGCTGCACGGCAGAGGAGCGATCGCGCAGATAAACCTGAGAGATAATCGCCAGATTGAGCACCGCCGGAGGGTAGCCGGGTTGCACCTTGAGAGCCTCATTGAACCGGCCGGCAGCCTCCGAGAATCGCCCGCGCTGGGCGCGGGCGAGCCCCAGGCCATTGAGGGCCTCGACATGTTGCGGGCTGAGTTGGAGGGCTTCCTCGAAAGTCCTTTCCGCACCGTTCGGGTCGCGGAGACGAAGTTGGGCGGTGCCGAGTTTCAAGAGCCCCTGGAGAGAGTTGGCACGCCGCAAGGTGAACGCGGTCAATTGGAGGCGTGCGCCATCGGGCTTGTTTTCCTCGAGCCAAAGGCAACCGAGATTGTAGTGCGCTTCGGTGAGATCGCGGTCGTAGTACAAGGCGCGCTGGTAGGCGCGCTCGGCCTCCGGGAGCAGTCCGGCATGGTGGGAGGCCAAGCCGAGGTAGTTCCAAGCCAGCGCGTTGGAAGCGAGCAAGGAGGTAGCCACCTTGAGCTTCTCGATTGCGGGCGCGTAACGTCCTTGATCGAGGAGGCGTTTGCCTTCGATCAGCGCCTTTGGCCCCGGCGGCATGCACCCACCCAAAAGCACCGCCACTCCCAAAAACAGGCAGGTCTTCGTTCTGACCAGAATTCTGATGGTCAACATCGAGGCTCGTGGTAACATTCATAGCCAATGGTGTCAAGAAACGCCCCAACTATAACGATGATTTGCCATGCACTCGCGCCGGTGGTCTGCGGTTGGCTCATTGCGTCCGGCGGAATGGCGACGCGCGGGGCCCAAACGCCCGCGCCCGCGCCGAAGGCTCGCGTGATCTGCGTGGCGGATCCGCTGGCCATGGAGAGTTTCCGCGCGCGCCCGGAGCGGATCCGAGGGATGGTGCGGTGCGGTCTCACCAACCTGACGGGGCAGGCGAACCCCGAACGGGCCTGGCGCAGCCTGGTCAGCACCCAGGAAGTCGTCGGGATCAAGGTGTTTTCCGCCCCGGGGCCCAATAGCGGCACCCGCGTGGTGGTGGCCGCCGCGGTGGTGGAGGGCTTGCTGGGGGCCGGACTGCCGCCCCAGCACATCATCGTGTGGGACCGCCAAACGAGCGACTTACGGGCCGCCGGTTTCTTCGACCTGGCGGATCGCTACGGCATTCGCGTCGTCGGCAGCGCCCAAACGGGCTGGGATGCACAGACTTTTTATGAAACCGCACGAGTAGGGAACCTGGTGTGGGGCGATCTGGAATTCGGCAAGACCGAGGAAGGAGTCGGGCGCAAGTCTTTCGTTTCTAAACTGGTGACCCGTGAGATCACCAAGATCATCAACCTGAGCCCGCTCCTGAACCACAACTTGGCCGGCGTGTCCGGCAATCTCTACAGCCTGGCCCTTGGGAGCGTGGATAACATCATCCGGTTCGAAAATGATGGCGCGGGATTGGCTACCGCCGTGCCTGAGATTTATGCCCTCCCAGTCCTGGGCGATCGCGTGGTCTTAAACATCACCGACGCCTTGATCTGCCAGTACGAAGGCGGGGAGAGAGGGTTGTTGCATTACTCCGCCCTGTTAAATGAGCTCCGGTTCAGCACCGACCCGGTCGCCCTCGACGCCCTGTCGGTCCAGGAACTGGAACTCCAACGCCAGGCCGCCAAAGCCTCCCCGGTGCATCCAGACCTGGACTTGCTGAGCAACGCGACCTTGCTGGAGCTCGGGGTCAGTGACGTCAAGAAGATCGAGGTCCGGGTGCTGCGCTAAGCGTCCCGGCTTAAGTTAAGACGGATACCACATGAACTCTCCCAGGACTTCCGATGCTCCCCCGGTCCAACCAGCGAAGGTCGCCCCCACTGCTGGCTCGTCCGCATGGCCCGCGGAACCCCAACCCGGCGAAAGACTCTCCGGGGCGGATTTCGAACAGGTTGTCCGGCTCACCCCCCTGGTTTCCATCGACCTGGTGGTTCGTCTCCCGGATGGCCGGGCGCTGCTCGGACGCCGCAGCAACGAGCCGGCCAAGGGGAAGTTCTTCGTCGTGGGGGGCCGGATCACCAAGAATGAAACCACGCCAGCGGCCTTCCGACGCCTCACGGTCTTGGAACTTGGGTTCGAGAAGGAACTGAAACAGGCGCGTTTCCTGGGACAATATGATCACTTTTATCCGACCAATGCCTTGGGAAAACCTGGTTTTGGCACCCATTACGTGGTGCTCGCCTACGAGTTGAAGTTGGCGGAGAAGCCAACGGCGCTGCCTCCAGCGCAGCACGATGACTACGTCTGGAGAACGCCCGAGGAGATCCTGAACGCGACGGACGTGCATGAGAATACCAAGGTCTATTTCCGGGAGGGGAAATAAGGCCGGACGGCCCGGACGGCCCGGCGAGCAGACTTGATCATCGGAGCCGGAAAGGGCAAGCTTCCGGGAACGATGATTCGATGGGAAAGAATATGAACAAGAGTTTCAATTTGATGGTCCTTACCCTGGCCACGGCGGCAGCGGTCACCACGGGATGCGGGCAGAAGGAAACGGCACCGCCGGCTCCAGCAGAGGCCGCGAAGAGCGCACCCGTGGCGGCAACCAGGCCCGAAGCCCTGCCGAATCCGGGACGCCCCTCGACTACGGCTCCACCGCCACCCGCAGCCGCCTCGGTAGTTCCCGCAGCGCCACCGGTGGACGCAGCACCGGCCCCAAGCGCGACCGCGGCGGCTACTGGGGCACCGGCAGCACCGGCGGCTCTGGCGGATACGACCGCGCCCACCGCGCCAGTCGCCTCCGGTTCGCCAGCGAACGCAGCAGCCGTAGCACCCCCGGTCCCTGCCAACCCGGTCAGCACGGGTGGCGACCCGACGCCCAGCACGATGCAGAAGCTCCTCCAGGCGTCCAAGGGAGCCTTCGCCCAGGCGGCCACTAACGAGTTCCGCGCCCTTACCCAGAACGCCACCAACCAATCCCAGGCCGCGCTGGCCTCGACGACCCCTGTCGCCGTGGCCGGCACCAACCAAGTACAGGCGCTGCTGGAGAAGGCGAAAAGCCTGACTCAGAACCAGAAATACCAAGAGGCGCTGACCAACCTGACGCAGCTTTACAACAGCAAGTTGACCCCGGAACAAAAGCAGAAAGCGGATGACCTGAAGGCGCAGGTGCAAGCGGGATTGGCCAAAAAAGCGACCGAGGAAGCCACCTCAGTGCTCGGAAACATCTTGGGCGGCAAGAAGGAATAGCCTCGAGCTTCCCGAAACCCCGTCCCACGCCTGCCTCCCCTGGCCGACTCCGGATGGTGTGCCTGGTCGGCTACGCGCCCTCGCCCAGGATCTTCTCCGCCGCCGCCTTCACGGACCGGGCGAGCTCGGCGGGTTTGACGACGCGGGCATCGCCGCCCCAACTGAGCACCCAACGCTGGACTTCTTGCAGGCTGGAGAGCTGCATGCGCAACTCCACGGCCCCGCCCTTGAGATCACGCAACTCCTGCGAGGAATGCCAGCGCTTCTCCCGCAGGAAATCCGCCACCCGGGCATCAAAACGAATAACCACGTCGCTCAACCCTTGGCCGGAATAAACGCCGAAGCTGTCGTGCAATCGTTGCTCGAGTGAGAACTTTTCGGGTCGCGGAAACCTTTTCCCCGTTGCCTTGAGACCTTGAATGCGGGCCGGGACGAAGGTGCGGATATCCTTGCGCAGGTGGTCGTAAGCGAACAGAAACCACTCGCCGTTGATGTTGGCGAGGTGATAGGGATCCACCACGCGCAATTCCGCCGCCTGCTGGCCAGGCTTGCGATAGCTCAACTGGAGTTGCTGCCGCCCGGCAGTGGCCTTGGCAAGCGTGTCGAACACCTCGAGATTCAGAATCGGTTCGGCACGGGTCCGAAACGAGATGGTCTGTTGGACGTCGCCCAGGCTCAGCGAGATGGTGTCGGGCAGGGCCTGCTCCATCTTCCGAATCGCGCTCAGCAGCGGCTTCTCGAAATTCGTGCCGCGATATTGTTCCAGCGCCCTTTCGGCCACGACCAGCGCTACAAATTCACCTTCGGTGATTTGCAGAGTCGGAAACGACTCCACTTTCTCGGTATAATAGAAGCCGTACTTCTGCGCGTCGTACTCGATGGGCAGGTCCAACTGGTAGCGCATGAATTCGAGGTCGCGATGCACCGTCTTGGTGCTGACCTCGAACTCAGCCGCCAGGGAGGCGGCGTTGGGAAACTTGCCCGATTGAATCGCCTGGTGAATCTGTAGCATCCGCCGCAACGGCGGGCGCGAATGGAGTGTGACCGGTCGTTCTCGGACCATAAGGCCCCGTTACAGCAACTTGGAGAGCAACTCTTCGTTGGTCTTGTGCTTCTTGAGGGCGGCAACCAGCGTCTCCATCGCTTCGACCGGGTTCAGATCGACCATGGTGCGGCGGAGCTTCCGAACCGATTCGATTTGATGCTTGGGAAACAGCTTTTCCTCTTTACGGGTGCCGCTTTTGGGAATATCGATGGCCGGAAACAAGCGCCGGTCCGAGAGTTTGCGGTCGAGAATTAACTCCATGTTGCCGGTGCCCTTGAACTCCTGAAAAATCAGTTCGTCCATCCGGGAACCGGTGTCCACCAGCGCGGTGGCCAGAATAGTCAGCGAGCCGCCTTCTTCGATCTTCCGGGCAGAAGCGAACATTTTGCGGGGAATTTCCAGTGCCCGAGCATCCACACCGCCGGTCATGGTCCGTCCGCTGCCGCCATGCACACTGTTGTAGGCGCGGGCCACGCGGGTGATGGAGTCCAACAACACAAAGACGTCCTTGCCGGCCTCCACCATGCGGCGGCAGCGCTCGATCATGAAGCGTGAGAGGCGGACATGAGTTTCTAAATCCTGATCGTTGGAGGAGGCGACTACCTCGGCTTTGACGGACCGCTGGAAGTCGGTGACTTCCTCGGGCCGCTCGTCAATCAGCAACACCATGACGTGAACTTCAGGGTGATTAGCGGTGATAGCATTGGCGATCTGCTTGAGGATGGTGGTCTTGCCGGTTCGCGGTGGGGCCACAATCAGCCCGCGGGTGCCCTTACCTAGCGGAGTCACCATATCGATGACCCGCGTCTCAATCAGATCAGGGCTAGTCTCGAGCTTGTACTTCTCGATCGGGTCAATGGTGGTCAGGTTCTCGAAACGCACCGATTTGGTGTATTCCTCGAAGACCATGTCGTTGACCTTGTCCACCGACTTTAACTGGGGGCTGTTACCCCGGTGGGGCGGCTGGGTCGGGCCTACCACGTAGCTGCCCTCCCGGAGGAAGTTCCGCTTGATGGTGTCGGGCGTGACAAAAATATCCGCCGGTTTGGGATGAAAGTGATTTTCGGAGGTCCGGAGGAAGCCGAAGCCCTTTTCAGAGATCTCCAGGTAACCGCTGCCATAATCTTGCGCGGTGTCTCGTTTATCGTTGTTGGCTGTGCTCATACTGCTAGTTTGTGCGAACGAAGGCATTCCAGAACAATCACTGAAACCCACTAGAACTTTGAACTTTTTGGGAAGCCGCCGGGGGCTCAAAATGCCTAAGACATTCAACCAACCACGGCTACGTACCTTCGATACACCTAATAGCTACCGCCTTTTCAAGGGGGGCGCAACAACAATTTTGCGCTTTTTTCAAGGGGTTTGCCCCGCTCAAGGCAGGGTTGCCACCTCCCCCCAGCCGCCACCGCCATCCGGAAACTCTCCGAGGCGGTCCGTCCACCCCCAACTATCCGCCCACCTGGGCGCGAGCTTCCGCCGCCAGAGGGGTGCTCAGGTAGCGCTCCCCCGTCGAGCAAGCGATGGTCACGATGGTCTTGCCCTGGTTTTCGGGCCGCTTGGCCACCTCGACCGCCGCCCACACGTTCGCACCAGACGAAATGCCCGCCAGGATCCCCTCTTCCTTGGCCAAGCGCCGTGCCATGGCGAAGGCGTCGTCGTTGGCGACCTGGACACACTCGAAGATCTGAGGTCTACCCGCCGAATCCTTGAGGTGCAGGTTTCTTGGAACAAAGCCCGCGCCAGTCCCCTGAATCTTGTGCGGTCCGGGCCGAACCGGGTCGCCGGCCAGAGTTTGAGAAATGACCGGTGAGTCTTTTGGCTCGACCGCGATGGCCTGAAAGGAAGGTCTCCGTGGTTTGATGACCTCGCAGCAGCCGGTGAGCGTGCCCCCGGTGCCCACCGCCGAGATAAAGATGTCCACCTGCCCGTCGGTATCTTCCCAGATCTCCTCGGCAGTCGTGCGGCGGTGGATCTCGGGATTGGCAGGGTTCTCGAATTGCTGCGGTATCCAGGCGTGCGGGTTCTCAGCGGCCAACTGCTCAGCCTTCGCGATCGCCCCTTTCATCCCTTCGCTGCCTGGCGTGAGCACGAGTTTGGCCCCGAGCATCGCCAGGAGCGTTCGCCGTTCCAGCGACATGGTCTCGGGCATGGTGAGAATGAGTTGGTAGCCCCGGGCCGCCGCCACAAAGGCCAGCGCGATCCCGGTGTTCCCGCTGGTCGGCTCAATGATGAGCGTGTCCCGTTTCAGCACCCCCCGGCGCTCGGCGTCCTCAATCATCGCCATGCCGATCCGGTCCTTCACGCTGCCCAACGGATTGAAGAACTCGCACTTGAGCAGAATGGTCGCCGGCAGGCCTGCAGTCACTTTGTTCAAACGGACCAATGGCGTGTGGCCGACCGTCTCGACGATATCTTTGTAAATGCGTCCCATAAGTTTGTGCGTAAGCTAGTCCGGTTATGCCCGGAAGTCTGTGCGTTCGTGTGTGATCCAATGTTCGCCGAAACCTCGTCGCGAGCAAGCGGAAAATGCGGCGACGGCCCGGCTGACCGGATGCAGTCTTGTTAATCTGGCGGACTTCGGTATCACTAGCGCATGCAAACGGAACTTGAGAACCAGTGGATCTTGATAACCGGCGCGTCGAGCGGGTTTGGTGCGGCGGCGGCGCGGGCCTTTGGCGCGGCCGGGGCACGGCTGCTGCTGGGAGCCCGGCGGCTGGCACGGCTGGAACAGGTGGCGGCCGAGGCGCTCCGTGCCGGCGCCGCCGAAGCCCACCTGCACGCCTTGGATGTCTCCCAGACCCCGAGCGTCGAGGCGTTCATCCAATGGGCGCGCGAAAAAACCGGGCGGTTGGACGTGCTCATTAACAATGCGGGCGGGGCAGAGGGGTTGGACACGGTCGCCGAGGGCAAGGATGCGGATTGGGAGACCATGCTGCAGACCAACGTGCTGGGAGTGCTGCGCATGACTCGGGCGGCCCTGCCGCTGATGCTGCAGAATCCCGGCAGTTCCATTCTCAACATCGGTTCGGTAGCAGGCCACACCGCCTACGAGGGGGGCGCCGCCTATTGCGCCGCCAAGGCGGGCGAACTCCAAATCACGCGGGCCCTTCGTCTCGAACTCAATGGCACCGGTATCCGTGTCAGCACGGTGGACCCCGGCCTGGCCGAGACCGAGTTCTCCCTCGTGCGGTTCAAGGGTGACGCCGCCCGCGCCGGGAAGGTCTATGAGGGCACCCACCCGCTGACCGCGGAGGACATCGCGGAGATCCTGGTCTGGATCGCCCGCCGACCCGCGCATGTGAATATCGATGAACTGATCGTCAAACCGGTGGACCAGGCGGCCGTGCACAAGGTGTTCCGGAGGAAGACGGGTTAAAACCCGCGGTTGGCCCGCCAAAGCAGAACGGCCCCGACGGCCTGGAAGAGGAAATTGGGGAGCCAGACGATCAGGTGCGGCACATACTGCGGCGAGGTATCGAGCGACTGGCCGACCATCACGAAGCTATAATAAACGGCCACCAGGATGAGCGCGACGAAAAAGCCGACGTTGGTTTCGCGCCGATGAACCCGAATGCCGAGCGGGATGCCGACCAAGGTGAACCCAAAACAGGCGAACGAGAAAGCAATCTGCTCGTGCATGGCAACCCTGACGGGCGTGGTCCATTCCTCCCGCTGCCGGGCGAGCGTTTTTTCCAGGTCCTTCCGCTTCGCACGAAGCTCATCCGGGGGGAGTCGCCGGTAATCCACCGGCCACTCGATCCGCCGCTCCATGTCGTCCAGCTCGGCCCAAAGCTGGTTAAACGTCATGTCGCTGATCTTCGGGGGGCCGCCGGCTTTCCTTTCTTTCTTCATGTCGGCCGAAGCGGTCCATTCCCCCGTCGGCCCGGGCTCGGCAACGCCGTCCTCGAGGCGGATGCCGGTGGTGTCGATGAGCTTGAGCGTAACCTTGCGCTCGGCGTCCACCGTCAGGGTGCCGCGCGGCGCGCGCAGGATCAGGTCCGCATTGGTCTGGTCCTTGAGTTTTACCACCATCACATCCTCGAGCGCACCTTCGGTATTCTTGCGGACATAGAAGATCCAACCCGGGTAATCCTTGATAAAACGGCCTTCCGGCAGAATGACGTTCGACAGCCGGATATCCACTTTTTCAAAGATGTTCTTGTAGGCCACCCGGCACCGGGGAGCGATCTCCATGTTCACCAGCGCGCTGACCAAGCAGAGCGCAAGGCTCAGGAGAATGACGGGACTGACCAGGGAGAGCAGGCTGATGCCGCTGGCCCGGACCGCGGTCAACTCCTGGTCCGCGCTGAAACGCCCAAAGAAAAGCAAGGTGGCGGTAAGCATCCCCATCGGCAGGGCAAAAACCCACACGAACGGAATGAGCAGCCCGACCGCCTGGGCGACGACGCCCAAGGAGGCCTGCCCGTTTACCATCAACGAGAGCACCTCCCGCAGCACGTTGCCGAGCAGGAGCACCAAGGTAAACACCCCCACCGTCATGAGCAACGACGCCAGGATCTGGCGTATCAGGTATAAATGCAGCGTTCTCAACTCAAATCCTGCCGGATGCCCGCACGGGCGCCCCATCGTTCACTCTTCGGCACCCAGCCCGCGGATTCCCGACTCACTCCTGCACCATTTTGACGCCCTTCGCCCGGAGCAACTCGACCACGCCTTCTTTGCCGACCAGATGCCCGGCGCCAACGATGACGATCACGTTCTTGTCACCGGCCAGCAACTCCTGGAGCTTCGGCATCCAACTCACATTCCGATCCGTCAGCAACCGCTTGAACAACCCCGGGGCATCCTTCATGGAGGCATTTAATACCTTCTCCGTCCCCACGGCATCACCACTCCCCCAAGCGGTCACCAGGTCCCCGAGCTCTTTCCGGGTGGTTTCGATCTCGTCGAGCGTCGTCTTCACGAACAACTCGCCTTCCTCTTTGGATAACTCGGTGAACAGATCGAGCTGAAAATCGATCGTTTCCAACGGTACGATGGTTTTATGTTGCTGGGTGGCCAACCGGAAGAAATGGACATCCAGGCCTTGGTCCGCCTCGAAGCCCAGCTTCTTCAGTTCGGCGGCTTCAATGGTCATCGCCACCATGCCGGGCTTGAATTGCGCGAACGCTTCAAGAGGCAAGCCGGACGCGGCGAAATAATTGCTGACCGATCGGTAGGTGGCGGGGGATAATTGGCCTTGCAGCGTCTCGCCCGGAGGTAACATCGCCTTGGCCATCAGTTTGCCCATGATTGCCTCAGGTTTCTCCATGATGCCGATGTCCGTTTCGAAGACCACCGTCTGGGAGTTGGTGAAGGCGCGTTCGATTTCGGGCGGCAAGGGGTAGTTTTCCGGCTTCAGAAAGTGGATGGAACCTAGCAGATAAAGGGTGCAGTGCCGGCCGTTCGCCTTCCAAAGGGAATGCCGGTTGGTGGAGGCTGCGGCATCCGCCCGCGCGATTTGGGCGCCGGCCGCGAAAAACCCCAGCCACAATGCCAGAGCATAGAAACCGACCCTGCGAGTCTTCATAATGCGGCCACTATAGACCGGCCGGGGGATCGTGGCTAACAAATTCCTGCTTGCCAAATGGTGCCACCGGGCCAATGCTGAGACTAATAACAAAAGCACCCATTTCTGAAATATGAGCACACCTGATCTCTCCGTTTCA
>Ga0316228_1003349_pt1 | contig 12907 bp, 13 predicted proteins | sample TBH18021metaG_FD_206005 | JGI IMG/M metagenome (GOLD analysis project Ga0316228, IMG submission 206005) | Freshwater microbial communities from Trout Bog Lake, Wisconsin, USA - TBH18021 | ecosystem: Environmental > Aquatic > Freshwater > Lake > Hypolimnion/Profundal zone | place: USA: Wisconsin... | reverse complement strand
ATACGATTTCGTAATGACGCATTGACGCTCCTTGTGGATTAAGCCGCCCGGGCGTCACACTCCGGTGCAGCAAGGTTGGTTAGCCTGCTATTATACGCAGGCTTTTGCGACTTTTTCAATATCGATCAATGACTTGCTGAAGCGAGGCAACTTCTGCCTGGGCGCGACCAGAGGCTAAAAGCAACGTCAGAAGCACACGCGCCTTATATGGGTTGAGCGTACCGCTCGACGCCCAGCGGTCCGCACTAGGCAGCGCAGGCACCACGCCAGCACCGGTACGCGTGGAGCGCAGTACGAAAACCCCCTGCTGACTCGCCCGGTTCAGCGCCGCTTCAAGATTGGCATGGATGGAACCCGCACCGGTTGCGGCAATCACCAGCCCCTTCACGCCCGCGGCAACCAGCGCATCCACCACGCGAGCATCGGGCTGGGCATAGCTCGCCACAACCTCAACCCAGGGCCACTGGCCCGCAGGCGGCATCGGCAGCACGTCGGCTGCGGCCACACGTTGCCCTACCCGCTGAAACTGCACCTGCGTGTCGAGCACGAAACCCAGCGCGCCGGTGTCCGGCGAAACAAACGCCTCAACCGCGTAAGTGTGACCCTTCTGGACATCGCGGGCGGCATGCACGCGCTGGTTGAGCGCCACCAGCACGCCTCGCCCGCGCGCAGACGGACTGGCCGCCAGCCGCACCGCATTCAGCAGATTCAGCGGGCCATCCGCCGACAGCGACGTCGACGGCCGCATCGCCGCAGTCAGGACGATCGGTGTATCGGTCTGCTGCGTCAGGTGCAGTAGCATCGCGGTCTCTTCCAGCGTGTCAGTGCCGTGCGTGATGACCACGCCATCCACACGCTCGACGTCGATCCAGTGACGGATACGCGCCACCAGCTTTTCCCATACGTCGAAGGTCAGATCCTTGCTATCGATCTGTGCGACCTGTTCAGCGCGCACGTTGGCGAGGCGCTCCAAACCAAGCTTGCTGGCCGCGAGCAGTTGATCGATGGGGACGGCGCCAGCGCGATAGCGTGCGGCGGAGCCAGCGTCGTCAGCAGAGCCGGCGATCGTGCCGCCGGTGGCGAGGATGGCGATGGTAGGCAAGGACATCGTTGCAGACATGCGTGGTGGGCAAGGCGCGCATTGTATCCGCCCGCATCGCCTTTGCCGACGCGGGATTGCCCGGGGCGCCGGCAAAAACAAAACGCCGGCACCCAGGCCGGCGTTTGCAACAGAAGCCGTATCGATTATTTCTCGACGAAGGCGCGCTCGATCACGTAGTCACCCGCTTCGCCCATGCGCGGCGAGATCTTGAAACCGCGGTCGTCGAGCAGCTTGCAGGTGTCTTCCAGCATGGCCGGGCTGCCACAGATCATGGCGCGGTCGACTGCCGGATCCATCGGGGGCAGGCCGATATCGACAGACAGCTTGCCGCTGTCGACGAGGTCCGTCAGGCGGCCCATGTTGCGGAACGGCTCACGCGTAACCGTGGGGTAATAGATCAGCTTTTCGCGCACCTGATCGCCAAAGAACTCGTTGTTCGGCAATTCCCGGGTGATGAAGTCGGCATAAGCCAACTCGCTCACTTGGCGCACGCCGTGCAGCAGCACGACCTTCTCGAAGCGCTCATAGGTGTCCGGGTCCTGGATGATGCTCATGAACGGCGCGAGGCCGGTGCCGGTGCCGAACAGATACAGGTTCTTACCGGGTAGCAGGTCATCCAGTACGAGCGTGCCGACCGGCTTCTTGCTCACCAGCAGCTTGTCGCCCACCTTCAGATGCTGCAGTCGCGACGTCAGGGGGCCGTTCTGCACCTTGATGCTGAAGAACTCGAGGTGCTCTTCGTAGTTCGGGCTCGCGATGCTGTAGGCGCGCATCAGCGGCTTGCCTTCGACCTCCAGCCCGATCATGACGAAGTGGCCGTTATGGAAGCGCAGCGCCTGGTCGCGGGTGGTCTTGAAGCTGAACAGCGAGTCATTCCAGTGATGGACGCTCAGAACGGTCTCTTGATTGAAGGCGGACATGGTGACATTCGGGCCAACCCAATGAAGCTCAATCGGGTTATGTGGCGATGCAAAAATCGGTCAAGGCCTTGATTTTATGCGATTCGCCGCGGCCGCGCCTGCATGGATTGCGCATAAGCTTCTAACCAGTCGCATGGGTTTTGACGCCGGTCATAAGGACTGGGCGCCTGCGCAACAGGTCACAACAAAATCACTTGCGCTTCCTGCGTCACTGTATAAAATCACAGCACCTGTTCAAATATACAGTACGCCGATGGCCACCCTCACCCCCCGCCAGCAGCAGATTTATGACCTCATCCGCCAGACGATCCAGCGCACGGGCTTTCCGCCGACGCGCGCCGAGATTGCCGCGGAGTTTGGCTTCTCGTCGCCCAATGCGGCTGAGGAACACCTCCGCGCGTTGGCACGCAAGGGCGTGATTGAACTGACGCCGGGCGCCTCGCGTGGCATTCGGCTGCGGGCGGCGGGCGACACGGCGCAGCATCAGTTCTCGCTGCCGTCGATGGGATTGATGCAGTTGACACTGCCGCTGGTGGGCCGCGTGGCCGCCGGTAGTCCGATCCTGGCTGCCGAGCATATTGATCGCCAGTACCAAGTGGATCCGTCGCTGTTCTCTGCGCAGCCCGATTTTCTGCTGAAGGTGCGTGGTATGAGCATGCGCGACGCCGGCATTCTCGATGGCGATCTACTGGCCGTGCAGCGCGCCAGTGAAGCCACCAACGGCAAGATCGTCGTGGCTCGACTGGGCGACGACGTCACGGTCAAGCGCTTCCAGCGCAAGGGCCGGCATGTCGAGCTGATTGCCGAGAACCCCGATTTCGAACCGATCCACGTTGATCTGGATCGCGATGAGTTTCACCTGGAGGGCTTGGCCGTCGGTCTGATCCGGCCTGCTGCTCCGTAAGTCTCCGGCGCATCTCAGCGCCAAACCTTCGCTGTTTGATTCCACTTGAAGGTGAGCCAGCGGCTCGCCGGGGCGGAGTCTTGCCACTCGCTTTTCCACCCGAACTCACGAGGTCTGCCATGCGACTCGGATCGATGTCTTCCCGCCGCCGCCCGGTACAGCCGGTTCCCTTCCGCCAAACCCAGGGCGTGCGCATCTATCAAGGGGAGCAGCGCCGTACGATGGTCGGCAGCATGGCCGCCATCTGCCGCATGCTGGATGCGATTCCAGCGGCCTCGCGCACTGCTGGCGCCGAAAGCTGCTGAGGGAAAGAGAAGGCCGATGAGGGCTGTGAAGCGCGCTGCAGCGGCCGATCAGGGCATACCCCAATGCTGCCGCCGCAACTGATTTCATACACTTGCCGTGCCCTGAGGACAGGGCTTTCTTCAACTGATTTTCGGCCCGCCGTTTGAGCGGGCTGTTTTTTTCTGCTCGTAAGTTGCTGCAACGGCACATTTAACGATGTTCCGTCGGTGAAACGGACGTTTACCCCGATGTTGTTTGGCGTACGTGACAGTAGTATTGCTAATGCCCTCAGGGGCAATGAGATCGCTGAATTCGAAGCCCGCACATTGCGGGCTTTTTTTTGCGCCGCGACCGGCAGGCGAGCCGCTAAACGCTCCCCGCTTTCTCGACGACGAGGATTCGCGCCTCGCCCCGCGGGTGCGCCACATGCTCGCAGCCGATACCGGCGAAGAAGATATCGCCGGGTTCCAGCGTCGCGACTTTCTCCTCGCCGGCTTCGCGGTAATGCATGTCGACCGTACCGTCGAGCACCACGAACACCTCCTCACCGTCGTTCACATGCCAGCGGTAAGGCTGGTCCGTCCAATGCAGGCGCGTGGTAATGCCACTCATATTGGCAATATCGAGCGCGCCCCAGGCACGCTCGGCGGTGAACGACTTGGCGCGGATGATGTTCATGGCGATCGTGCGTCGGTTATTGCATTGACTGCAGGTTGCCGATGCGCACCAACATCTCGGTGAACATCTGCATATCGAGGTCGAGGTCCTGCACTTCCTTGTACTCGTTGGCGTTGTGCGCCGTGTACTTCTTGCCCGGCATGGCCGGGCCGAAATTGATGGCGTTCGGCATCAGCTTGGCCGTCGTGCTGCCGGCCGTCGGCACGGGCTTGGCGTCGAGGCCCGTGGTGTCACCATAAATGTTGAGCAGCGTCGACAGCCACGCGCCCTTCGGATCGCGCGCCATCCAGTTGCCTTGATCGTGGTTGATCTCGAGGGCGACATGGTTGGCCTTGGCCCATGCGTTGATCTTGCCGGCGATTTCACCGCGCAGCGCATCAGGCGTTTTGCCGCGCGGCATGCGCACGTTGGCGCTCACCTCCACGCGGCCATTCTTGTCGCCGATCACCGTAGGCGAAATGGTGAGCGGCCCCATGAAGTCGTCCTTGTAGGCGACGCCCATGGTAGTGCCGAGGTAGTCGGTGCCGTAAAGGTCGGTGAGGTAGCGCACGGCATGAGCGTAGGCGTTGTCTGCCAAGCCGAGATCGGCTGCACGCAGGAACAGCGCGAGGCGCGGCAGCGGGTTGACGCCCTCTTCCGGACGCGAGCCGTGTGCGGAGGCGCCAGTCACCTTCACGACGATGCTGTCGCCCGTGCGCGCGATGTCGATCGAGAACTTGCCCTGCCCTGCCAAGCTGTTCACGAACCCATCGCGCTTGGCTTCGAGCGCGGCGGCGGCCAGGCCCAGATCACCGCCCTTGAGCGTGGCGGTGGCCGTTTGTGGGATGGAGCTTGCCGACGCCGCGCCCGTCATCGAAACGATGGCCGTATGCGAAGCATCGCCAGCTTGCGCAGGGAAGAACACCTTCAATGCGCCCGAGCCTTTCTCAGCAACCACGGCCGGGTACTTGCTGTCGAGCACGATGTTGTACGCAGGCAATTGCGTGTGCTCACGGTAGTACTTCATGCCATCGCCACCGGTTTCTTCGGTGGTTTCGATCATCAGGCGGATGGTGCGCGCGAGCGGCACGCCACTGTCCTTGACCGTTTTCATGGCGTACATCGCGGCGGCAATCGAGCCCTTGTCGTCAATCGTGCCACGGCCGTACAGCAGATTGCCGACGCGCGTGACCTTGAACGGATCGAGCTTGGTGCCGTCGCCGAGCACCCACTCCTCGGCCTTGGCGGGTACGACGTCGGCGTGCGTCAGGATGCCGAACTCGTCCGAGCCGGTGCCGGGCAGCGTAACTTCAAAGACGCGGTTGTCGACGTTGCGGTATTTCAAGCCGAAATCGCGCGCCATGCCCTCGATCAGCTTGCCAAACGCGACGATGGCGGGGTTTTCGTACTGCGGAATCTTGTCGTCGCGCACCGTGGGCAGCGCGACCATCTTTTCGATCGAACCAATCACGGCCTGCTGGTTGTGCAGGCGGTTGTACAGACCCAGCAGGCGCCCGATGTTGACGAGGTCATCGCCGGCCACCGGAGCCTTCTTCTGGTACGCGGCGACACTGCCCGCGACTTGCGGATCGGCCTTCGCGGCTGCCGCAAGAAAGCTGTTCAGATCGGCCGATGCCTTGGATTGCTCGGCGGCGAGCAGCGCGTCGAGTTGCGGTTTCTGAATCGTGGCGGCAAAGGCGCCGGTGCCGCAAGCCAGCGACAGTGCGATCGTCAGCGAAGACAGGCCAATACGGGCAGTGCGTTGCATCGAAGTGGTTTCCGAAAAAGGCGAAGGCGCCATCATAGGGGCGAAGCGCAAGCCACGCATTGTGCAGCGCGAAAACGCTAAGGCACGCCCGCTGCGCGGTATGCTTGGAGCTTTCCCAGGAGGCTTGCCGCATGGAACCGTCTCTGGACACCGCCCCCGGTCTGTTGAGCGTGCTGGAAGAACTGCGCCGGCGCGAACCCATCTTCCATCGCCCCGAGTTCGGCACGCGCCGCGAAGACTTCGAGCGCATGACCACGGAAGACTTCTGGGAAACCGGTGCCTCGGGTCAGCGCTACAGCCGCAGCTATGTGCTTGGCGTTCTCGATGCCCGGCACGGCCACATCGGCGAGGATTTCTGGCAAACGCGCGATTTCCGCTGCCAAGAGATTGCGCCGGACAACTACCTGCTGACGTACACGCTGGTGCAGTCGAACCGGACGACGCGGCGGGCGACGTTGTGGCGGCGGACGCTGGATGGCTGGAAGGTCATATACCACCAGGGAACCATCGTGGCGGAGAGTCGTTGAACTCCGTTGCGAAACCCTCTAGGCAAGGCGAAAGAATGTTTGTATAATCGCTGTTTCCTTGAACGGCGACACGCCGGTCAGGCAACAACGGTGGCTGTAGCTCAGTTGGTAGAGTCCCAGATTGTGATTCTGGTTGTCGTGGGTTCGAATCCCATCAGCCACCCCACTCGAATTTTTCCCTTTGCAATCAATAGGTTACATGGGGATTCTTCATGATGGTGTAGCAGTTGGTGTAGCACTTCCCGAGTGCCGCAACCCCAACCTCGGGGTTCGCCATGCTGCAAAACACCTACCAGAACCGACACGGTACCTACTACCTTCGTCTGTTCGTCCCGCAAGTCCTTCACCCTCACGTTAGTTCCCCCAAGCTCGTTCAAAGCCTTCGGACCAAAGACCGAAAACAGGCATACTTGCGTTCATTACAAGTTGCTCTGGCTTTCGAGAAATGGGTCATGGATACGAAAAAGAAACTTGAACTGGTTGACCCTCGGGAGCTCACGGTCAGCCTGCCGAACGGGGTCAAAATTGACTTCAACATGGAAGTTGAGGCGGAACGTGTTGCCTATGAGGACGCCATTGAGCGTATAGGACGGTTTAAAGAGCCGTTAATCGTCTCAAGGCCTGTGGAGGCTACTACCCCACCAGCAGGGGTGCGCTATCGCCTCTTGGACCTGTTTGACTCGTATAAGGTTGCCAAGAAAAAGACCTTTTCTCAGTCCACCCAGGACGGCTACTTTCCACGCATTCAAAAATTCATTGATTACTGCATGGCTCGTGGGGTCATTTTTATTGACGAAATTCACAAACCCCAAGCCAGTGATTACCGTGAGCTGGTAATCAAGGAGCAGGATAGCCCCCTGACGGTGGATAATTACACCAAGACGCTCAAGGGCTACTTTGATTTTGCCATTGGGGCTGGCAAATATCCGTATGAAAATCCATTTTCTAATATGCACTTGGTCAAAAAATCGGAACGGGCCAAGCATACCAATTCGTGGATTCCCTATTCAGGGGACGAAATTCAACGGTTGTTTGTTGAGGAATTTGACGAATATAAACGCCGTTTCAAGAAGCCCGATCTATTCTTTGCTCCATTGGTAGGCCTGACTATGGGCCTGCGTGAAGACGAAATTACGCAACTCTATGTGAATGACGTCTATCAGGAAAATGGAATCTGGCTCATTGACGTCAATGACGACGGCGACGATAAGGAAGTAAAAACGCCTTCCTCTATCCGAAAAATTCCCATGCCACGGCAGTTATTGGAAACCAATTTTCTGGAATACTACCAACTGGTTAAGGAGAAATATGGGGAAACCTCCTTGCTATTTCCCTACCTGATCAAGACGGCTTCCAATGGGTATGCCAAGAATGTTTCTTATAACTGGACCCAATACAAGCAGAAGTTGATTAAGGTGGACGAACCCCAAAAATCTTTCCATAGCCTGCGGAAAAATTTTGGTGCGGCAATGGTGGACATGGGCCTCGATCTGCCATTGCGGAAATGGATTTTGGGGCACAGTCAGGAACAGGACGTGACTCAAACAGTCTACGGGGCGGAGTATTCTTTGCAGAATATTCGCTCCGTCTTGGAGAAAATGGATTGGGGTTTTGATTTTTCCAAGTTCCAATTCAAGTTCAAGAATGAGCATATCTTGGGCGGCTTGGTAAACGAGAAGGCCATAAAGCTGCGCAAGAAAGCAGCCAAGCAGGCAGAAGAGGAAAAGAAAAAAGCAAAGGCTTGACTTTTTCTGCTGGTTTCATACCTTGTTCAGAAAAAGGAGCAAGGTATGAGGTGGTTTCGAAAACTAATTGAACTAATTGAGTTATTGAAAATGCGAATTAAACCAATCTCGTGTTCACCTCAAGAATGCATCGATAAAATTGAAAATTCCCTCCAGATTGAGCTTGACCCAATGGAGGAGGACTTCGTGGAAAATCTCTGTGCAGCGGGTTATCACTGCGAGGAGATATGTAAAGTCATTAATTTCAGAAGAAGACGGAATCAACTAAGGCGACGTCTAAAAAAGCATGGCATGTCAGATTCCGATATAAAAGAAGTTCTAAATCAATCATCAGATCTTCTCCATGGAACAAAAAGCGTGGAAAAGATATTCGAAAAAATAAAAAAAGATATTGAGGAAGCCTCGAATCCAAAGCCAAAAAAATGAGTGGAGTAACACCTATTCAAGCAATGTCAACTATCAAATTTGATAGGTGACAGATTAGATAAAATAGGCCGAGTGTCAAATAAAAATGCTACCGATAGGTGGCATTTTTTTTGGCATTCGGAAAGGAGTTTGAGGACAGGTCCTCAAGGTCCGGGTTTTGACTTTGCTTTTGGGAATCCAAAGGGGAACCCTTTGGCCTACGTAAACCCCGGAGCGCAGCGTAGTGGGTTTGCATAATAGGCGATGTTGCTAACAGCAACGTCCATGGGTTTTGATCTTGCCTTTCGGCATTTCGAGGTTATGATTTATATAGGGCGGGAGATAAAGACAACGACAAAACAGACCCAAATATGGCACAAAAGAAAAACAACGAAGTCAAGCCAATGTATGCCGTGCTCCGCACGAAAAAAATCAAAAGCAGATATCACCTAGCAGGTGCCGTTCGGCACAACCTGCGGTTACGTGTGCAAAAAAATATCGATTCTTCGCGTAGCGAACTGAATCAGATTTTGGTCAATGACTTCGGCATTGACTGTACTTCCGCTGCGGAGTTCACTGCAAAGTTGAACGAGCACTATAAGAGCTTGGGAATCAAGGAAAAGAAAAACAACGTGCTCGCTTTCGAGTACTTTGCGATTGCTTCGCCTGGATTTTTTAAGGGGAAGTCAATCGAAGAGATTGGGAAGTGGGCCGCCGATCAGGTCAAATTCATGCGAAAAGAGTTTGGCGAAAATCTGAAATTCGGCGTACTCCACCTAGACGAAAAGACGCCGCATATCCATTTTTTTGTCACGACTGAACAGAAGTCCATGAAGCGGTACAAAAATCAGAAGGGGGAGTTTTTCAAAGAAACCTGGTCCTTGAACTCGCGTCATATCAACCCCGAATTCCTTGCGGACCTGCAAACAAGGTTTGCGGAAAACAATAGGAAGTGGGGATTGGTACGAGGTCAGAAAGGTTCCAAGGCGAAGCACCAAGACGCCAAGGAATACGAGTACACCATTCAAAAAGTCCAGCAGATTCTGGAAAGCAGTCCTGCCTATGAGAAAAAATTCCGTGAGATCATAGACGGAATTGATTTCACATGGAAGGAACGAATGTCCGAAGAGGCACTCAAGAAAAAATTTTCGGAATACGTTTTCCCGCTAATAAAAGACATAAAGCACGAGGCGGACATTTACCGGCAATTCTCCATGCTCAATTTCCAAAATCTGCAAATGGAGTTTTTCAAGGAAACGAAGGCAATCAAGTTGGAGAGGAAAGCTATTGCTGACGAGCGAAAGGAAATAGAAGCAAGAAAAGAGGTTTATGCGGAAGCAATCAACCAAAAAACTGATGCCAGTCTTATATTCCGAATGCAAGACCAATTGCTTAGAAAAGGTGAGGAGTTGGCGGATGAAAGAAGGAAAAATGTAGAGTTGAGATCCAGACTCAGGCAGAGATTTGAAAAATTCTTTGGAATAGCCAGAAACCTACTTGGAAACCTACCAAAATCTAAGATTGCATAAAAACGTGCATTTAAGGCGCCGCCGTCCGTTTAAAGATACTATCGTATCTTTTACCCTACGGGTACTATTCTCTATGGATGGTTTTCTATATCGTACTCTGTACTGAATTTGTACAGATCTCTGTACTAGTTTGTACTAGTCTTTGCCAGTCGGTATTAGTCTTTCAGACTACTAAGCCTGGCAAAGCCTCACCCTTACCCCAGAAAAAAACTGTGGTGGGTGGCTCTGCCAGGCTTAGTCTACATACCTGGAGGGAGTTAATTTAAGTACTCCGCTTTCTCAGTTCAGGACCTTAAATGTCCCCGCGAACGGTGGTCTGAGATTTCGCCTCTCACCTGTGCTCTGTTCGCTACTCTTCTAGCACTCCTATTGGAATAAATCCCAATGGTTCGCAATCGTCTACCCCCTTATGAAATTTTAGTCGGGGAGCATGCAGTCAGTTTTAATTTTACGAGCCTCTGCTTTGCTACGGGCAATCTTCCGAACAGTGAACGGTAGTCGACAGATAAAAAAATTGCCCCGGCGTTTTCACCGAGGCAATTCTTCATATTCAGGACTTGACTTTTTAGACCAAGTGGTTATATTTGAATTGCGCCTGTCAACGCCTTCTCTAAAATAAACAATTCTCACGAATTGTCAAGAGATGAAAAAATGCCAGCTAAATAGCTGGCATTTTGTTTTCTGCTCCTACATGTTGACAAATTCAGGGGCGGTTGTTATCCATTAAATATCAACAGGAGAATGGAATGACATTCAAAAAATACAATCAAATCATTGACGTGACGATTGCATCGTTGCTCATGGCTGGAGGAATATTGGTTTTTGTATTCTCTTTTATCTCTACGAGATAAGGAAAGCCACAAGAGAAATAAGCATTATCCAAAAAAGTGCTTTATTTTTCCTCTCTTCAAACCAGAATCCAAAGCTGGCCACCCCAACGATTGCCGCTGCTATATGAATAATGTGCTTTATCTCTTCGGTCATTTTTGATTCCCCTCACTTCCAATCGCGATAAAAGAGATACCGCCACTTTCCGCCTCTCATTTTTGTTTTCCAGTAAAACCAATTTAATGGAATAAGCGCGAGCAATGCGAATTTGGCAGAAAAGGTTACGTGGGCATTTGTGGATACGTCCCCATTGGCGTGCATCAGGTAAACCGCTGTAAACAGAGCGGCTAGAAGCCACAAGAGGACGTTCAAAAGAGCCAATGTAATCACATTGAACAACGTGCGGCCCACGTCAAAATACAAGGTTGTGTTGTTCTTGTTTGGATCTTGCATACTATTTCCTTTTTGAAAGTCTTTGATAGCTCACTCCAACTTTGCCATTGGCATGAGGACTTGACAAGTCCTCCGCTCACTCAATCGCCGTGGAGGCTCCTTGGAAGGTCTGCCGTTGGCATGTCCTGACGGAGTCGCCCCACTGGAACGAGGGTTGGTGTAGCAGTTGGTGTAGCAGTTTTTCAGGTAAAATGAGTCAACCTATGGATTGTTTTCATAGGAAAATCAATGGGTTGCGTCGCCTTTGGATTTACTCCCATCAGTCACCCCAAGTTTCAAGAAAAAGCCCGCATTCGCGGGCTTTTTTGCATTCAGCGATCGGGGCAACGCCCCTTTCCCCGCATCAAACCGCTACCGCCTCCTCATTCGATTCTTCGCCACGCCGCAGGTGGGCACGCGCCTCGTCGAACAGTGCATGGGCGTCGGCCAGCGTCTTGACGCGGCCCAGCGCCTTGGAGTCCGACAGCACGCGCCGCCAGCCGCGCGCGCCCGCCACACCGCGATACAGCCCCAGCATGTGCCGCACCGCCGCACCTGCGTAGCCGCCACGCTCTACCCAGCGGCCGACGTAGCCGATCATCGCGTCTTCCACCTCGGCGCGCGTGGGGGCCTCGGTGCCTGCGCCGTAGTAGCGCGCATCGAACGCAGCCATCAGATGCGGATGGTGATACGCCTCACGGCCGATCATTACGCCATCAACGTGCGCCAGGTGCGTGTCGATCTGCTCGAGCGTCTGCACCCCACCGTTGAGCAGAATTTCCAGATGCGGGAAATCCCGCTTGAGCTGATAGACGACTTCGTAGCGCAGCGGCGGAATCTCGCGATTTTCCTTCGGGCTCAGGCCTTTCAGGATGGCATTGCGCGCGTGCACGATGAACGTCTCGCAACCCGCCTCGGCGATGGTGCCGACGAAATCGCGCACGAAATCGTAGGTCTCGATTGCATCAATGCCGATGCGGTGCTTGACCGTGACCGGAATCGACACCGCATCGCGCATCGCCGTGACACCCTGCGCGACGAGCTTGGGCTCAGCCATCAGGCAGGCGCCGAACGCACCGCGCTGCACGCGCTCCGACGGGCAGCCGCAGTTGAGGTTGATTTCTTTGTAGCCCCATTGCTGGCCGAGGCGCGCGGCCTGGGCCAGATCGTCCGGTTCACTGCCGCCGAGCTGGAGCGCCACGGGATGCTCGAACTCGTCAAAATCGAGGTGGCGCGGGACGTCGCCGTGCAGCAGCGCGCCCGTGGTCACCATTTCGGTGTAGAGCCACGTGTGGCGCGAGATCTGGCGATGGAAGAACCGGCAATGTCTGTCAGTCCAATCCATCATCGGGGCCACGCTCAGCCGCCTAGGCGTTGATTTCATTGGAATACGGTTTGAATTCAAGCGCTTACACCCTACTGTTTTCTGCGCGATTTCATGAGATTTGTGGCGGTTTCCGCTCATTTTTTCGGCCCAATGCTACGGCGTGGCACCGAGGAAAAATGGGCTCGATCAGCGAGCGAAAACGCAGGGACGGGAGTATAGGGTACACGGCCCAAATCCGCCGGAAGGAAGGCGGCGTGGTCGTACATACAGAGACCAAGACGTTCGACCGTGCGCCGGCTGCGCGGGCCTGGCTCGTGAAGCGCGAAAAGGAGCTCGACCAGTCAGGCGCCCTGAAGACCGCCAAGCAGGAAGATCCGCTGCTCTCGGAGGTCATCGATCGGTACATCTGCGAATCTGTCCAGCCGCTCAGGCGCACCAAACAATTTACAAGGACCGGTTGGTGGCACCTGAGATCGCC
>Ga0316228_1003341_pt1 | contig 12934 bp, 13 predicted proteins | sample TBH18021metaG_FD_206005 | JGI IMG/M metagenome (GOLD analysis project Ga0316228, IMG submission 206005) | Freshwater microbial communities from Trout Bog Lake, Wisconsin, USA - TBH18021 | ecosystem: Environmental > Aquatic > Freshwater > Lake > Hypolimnion/Profundal zone | place: USA: Wisconsin... | reverse complement strand
GACATGTCGCGGATGGTCACGACAGCGCGGGCAATGTCACCGATCTCGTCCCGGCGCTTGCTGCCGGGCACGTCGGTCAGGGCCTGCCGATCGGCCAGGGCCTTCAGCGCGCGGGTCAGGGCGCCGAGCGGCGCCACGATCGAGCGCGCGAGCAACAGGCCGAGCACCGCGGTCCCGGCCAGGACGAAGAGGCCTGTGAGGATGAGCGTGCGCGACAGCGCCTGGACAGCGTCGATCGCCTCGGCCTGGGTCTGCTCGGCCACCACCGTCCAGGGCGCGCCGAGGACGGTCACCGGCGAGGCGGCTGCCATATGGGCGCCGTCCGCGGCCGTGAAATCGAGCGGGACGCCGGCCTTGAGCCGGTCTGCGGCCATTCCGAGGCCGGCGAGACCCGCGCCGGCATGCACAGCCGGATTCAGCGGCGGATTGCTGCGCAGGAGGCCGTCCGTACCGACCGCCAGGATCTGGCCGGTCTCACCGAGTCCGGTCCGCTTGGAGAGCGTCTGATCGAACAGAGCCGGCGTGACCCGCATGACGATGTAGCCGATCCGCTCGGCCGCCTGCGCCGTGCCCATGGCGACGTTCGCACGCTTGGTCATGGCACGACCGATGAAGGCGGCCGGGCCCCCATCCACCGGATAGGCGGCGAAATCCTCGAACAGAACAGCGCCCGGATCGGCGGACTTGAGACGCTCGACGAGGCGCGCGAGCGCCGTGCCCGCCAGGCCCTCGTCCGCGACCGACTTGGCGAAATCGGCACTCTTCGTCGTCGTGTAGTTGATCCGGCCATTGTCATCGATGAACATCAGGTCGGCATAGCCGGGCTGCGCCACGAGCTTGCGCGCTACCTCCTGGACCTTCACGTGCCGGCGGCCATACATCGACGACATGCCGCTGCCGTCGAGGGCGACCCGCGCCTCGGTGGTCTGCGGCGCACGGAACGCCTCGACGACGCTGGCGGTGTCGGGCTTCGCCGGGTCGAGCGTCTCGATCAGGTCGGGGAAGTTCGAGACGATCTGGGGATGGGCCGCCACCGCCTGGAAGTCGGCCTGGGCCCGGTCCGCCACCAGCTCGATCGCGTCCCGGCGCGCCGCCGCGGCGAGTTCGAGGCGCTCATGCGCGGCGGTCATCAATCCCGCCCGCGCCGAGTACCAGCTGAATCCGCCCATGGCGGTGGCGCTCAGAAGCGCAAGGCCGACGGTCGTCGCGGGAAGGCGCGTGCTCAGCCGCGATAGCGTGATCATGATGGCCCTGAATCTTTGAGAGATTGGTTTGAGGCGAACCAATCGCCCAATCCTTATAAAAATCTCGTAAACACCGATACACCGCTCAAAAGTCCTCCAAAGCCTGGACATACAACTTATATGACAGTCGGTCGCGGCGAACCCAAGTTGTGAATGGTCCGTTCCGTATCTTGACAAGGTTCCGCCATGCGGATCGCCGTTGGAATCCTGCACGCTTGAGAAACCAACGCGCCGAGCGGGATCGGGACAAAGTTGGGAAGTTGCAGACAAGACCGGTCGGGCACGGACGGTGCTTACGCCGGGAACCCGTCGCGCCACATCGGCGGCCTGGGCAAGAGAACGATGCCCCCAGGGTCATTCGACGCGGCGCGCTGCCGTCGACGCCGTCGAGATCGCGGCTCTGCGCTGCCGATGCGGGGACGAGCGCGGTCCTCGCAGCCCGCGCGGGCTCGCAGGGGCGGTCCTCCTGACCCTGGCCCCAGCCGCGGACGGCACCCTGGACGTGGAATTGCGCGCCGTTCCTCAGGATCGATCTTTGTGGGACATGGCGCGGATTTTCGCAGGCCAGCTCTGCCTCCTGCTGATCGGGCAGGGGCTGGTCTTCATGATCCTGCGGGTGGTGACGGATGCCCGGCATCCGGCGCTTCCCTGGACCGCCCATCTTCTCGCGGCCGCGCTCCTCGTTCTTCTGCTCCTCTGGGCACTTCTCCGGACGCGTTGCACAAGATCCCGGCCCAAACATGCCGTCGTGGATCTTGCTGCCGATCCTGTCTCGCAGTCACCGTCATCGGCCGGTTATGAGTCCGAGTGGTAGAGCGGCCGCGGAGCACCGGTGCTTCGAGACGACGATGGAGATGGGATGAGCGGCGAAGCCCAGCCGGACCCGGCGCGCAGCATCGCGCTGATCGGAGCACCGATCGAGGTCGGAACCAGCGAGCCCGGCGCGCTCATGGGGCCGGCAGCCTTGCGCACGGCCGGCCTGGTCCGAGTGCTCTGCGAACTCGGCCACACCGTCACGGATCGTGGCGACATCGTCCCCGACGGACCTGCAGGTGCACGCGGACTCATCGGCGTGGCCGCCTGGACCCACGCGCTCTCCAGGGTCGTGGAGGATGTCCTCAACGCGGACGGCGTTCCACTGACCGCCGGCGGCGATCACAGCCTGTCCCTCGGCTCCGTCGACGGGGTGATGCGGCACTGCGCGCGGCGCGGCCAGTCGGTCTTCGTGCTCTGGCTCGACGCGCATGCGGACTTCAACACGCCGGCGACGTCACCCTCAGGGAATGTTCACGGCATGCCGCTCGCGGCCCTGTGCGGCGAGCCCGGCTTCCCGCCCCTGTTCGCCGAGCCGGTGCCGCAGCCTCTGCACCCCGCCCACATCCACCTGTTCGGCCTCCGGTCGATCGACGCAGGCGAGCGCGCTCTCGTGACGGAGAGACGGGTTGGCGTCACCGACATGCGCACGATCGACGAGTTCGGCGTCGTGGCGCCGCTGCGGCGGGTGCTCGACCGCGTCGCCGCGCAAGGGGCGCATCTCCATGTCAGCCTCGACATCGATTTCCTCGACCCGGCGATCGCGCCGGCCGTGGGCACCACCGTGCCGGGCGGCGCCACCTTCCGGGAGGCGCACCTGATCATGGAGATGCTCCACGATTCCGGCCTGGTGCGCTCCCTCGACGTCGTGGAACTCAATCCGTTTCTCGACGAGCGCGGGCGCAGCGCCCGGGTCTTGGTCGAACTGGTGGCGAGCCTGTTCGGCCGGCGCATCCTCGACCGGCCGACTCTGCCGATCGAGGCCCTGCCCGCAGAGCCGACCGGGCGGAGCTGATGGACAGCCCCCCCTTTCGTGCATCGTCACCGCTGGCCGAGACCGACACTGCGCCGGCGCGCCAGCGCTCGGACGGACGCGTCCGCCTTCGGGTTGGGCCGGCTTGTCCCGGCGGCGCGACGCGGATCCTGGATCTCGCGGAATCCGGGCCGTCGCGGCTGCGCTTCCCACGGGGTTCGGGCGCGCTCGAGACGGTCCTCGTCAACACGGCGGGCGGCGTCGCCTGCGGCGACACCTTCGCCATCGACCTCGCCCTTGAACCGGCCGCAGATCTGGTGCTGACCACCACGGCCGCCGAGAAGATCTACCGCTCGGACGGTCCCGTGAGCCACATCGCGAACACCCTGACCCTGGGGGCAGAGTCGCACCTCGCTTGGCTGCCGCAGGAAACGATCCTGTTCGATCGCGCCCGGGTGCGGCGCCGCTTCGAGGCCGATCTCGCCGAAGGAGCCGCTCTGCTCGCCGTAGAGGTGGTAGCCTTCGGCCGTGCGGCCAGGGGTGAGCGGATCGCGGACGGGCTGTTCGCGGATTCGTGGCGGATCCGTCGGAACGGGCGGCTCGCCTACGCCGACGATTTCCTGCTGGAAGGCCCGATCAGCGATCTTCTCGCCCGCCCGGCCGTCGGCGGCGGCGCACGGGCCTGCGCGACGATCCTCGACGTCTCCCCCGGGGCCGAGGCACGTCTGGAAGAGGTGCGCACCCGTCTGGCCGAGGCCGCGTCGCCGGGAACCCATGCGGCGGCGAGCGCCTGGAACGGGCATCTGGCGGTCCGCGCGCTGGGCGAGGCCGTGGGACCGCTGCGTGGCGTGATCGCCCGCTTCCTCGCCGGCTATCGCGGCCTGCCGATGCCGCGGGTCTGGCAGAGCTGACACGGTCTGCACGAGGCGCGGCCTCGGAGCCGTTGCCTGGGACGGCCGACCTCTGCTAGAGACGCGCACCCGGAGCTGTCCGCCAAGCTCCGGACGGGACGGCGGCGCCGTTCAGGAAGGCCTCGTGGCGGAGTGGTTACGCAGAGGACTGCAAATCCTTGTACGGGGGTTCGATTCCCTCCGAGGCCTCCATCCTTCCTTCCAGGCTGATCCGGCCATGATGCGCGGGTCCGGGAGCCGGCGCACCGTCATGCGCCGTGGACCTGCTTCATAAAGGTCTCGATCGCCTGTTGCAGGCTGTGCGTTCCGGCATTGACCCGCGCCGCGCTGCCGCGCACCTGCCCGGCCTGCGCCTCGTTGGAGGCGGCAGCGGCCTGAACGCCGGCGACGCTCTCCGAAACCTGCCGGGCCTCCGATGCCGCGCCGAAAATCGCCCGCGCGATCTCCTGGCTGGCCTGGCCCTGCTGATCCGTGGCGTCTGCCACCTCGGAGGCAATCAGGCTCATCCGGGCGATGGTCTCGCCGATCGTATCGATCGCGCCGACCGTCCGTCCCGCGGCACCCTGGATCGAACCGACCTGCCCGGTGATGCGATCGGTTGCGAGCGCCGTCTGGCCCGCGAGCGCCTTCACCTCGGCGGCAACCACCGCGAAGCCGCGCCCGGCGGCGCCGGCGCGGGCGGCCTCGATCGTGGCGTTGAGCGCCAGGAGGTTCGTCTGGTCCGCCACGTCACGGATCAGCGTGACGACGGCGCCGATTTCCTCGGCCGCCCGCGAGAGGTTCATCACCGTCTCCTTGAGACCCTCGGTATCGGTGAGCGCGGAGGAGGCAATCTCGCTGGTGTAACGGACCCGGGCCTCGATCTCCCGCGCCGAGGCCGACAGTTCTTCGGCAGCGCTGGCGATGCTGTCGACGAGGCCTGCGCTCTGGTCCGAGGCCTCCGCCACGCGGGCAGCCTCGGACGCCATCGCGCCCGCATTGCTCGAGAGGGTGTCGGCCGACGTCTGCATCGCCTCGGCGGAACCGGCGAGATCGGCGACGGCGCGATGCGTCTCGGCCTCGAAAGCGTGAGTTGCGGCGTCCAATGCCTCCGCCCGGGCGCGGTCCCGATCGCGGCGCGCCTGCGCCTCACCGTCGAGATCGCGCTTCTCAATCAGGGCCCTCTGGAAGGCCGCGATGGCGGCAGCCATCTCGCCGATCTCGTCGCGGCGGTGCGTGAACGGGATCGCACGACCGAGATCGTTGGCGGCAAGCGCCGTCATTCCATCCTTGAGCCGATGCAGGGGCCGCCGGATCTGGCTCACGATGATCCAGATCGCCGCGAGCAGACCCAGCGCCAGCGCCGCGGCCGGCACGATCACGAGGGTGATCCGCGCCTGGCGACGGTCGGCCGCGTCCTCGGCGCGGCGGGCATTCAGCCGGTCCAGAACCTCTCGTCCGAGGGCGCCGATCTCGGCGACCATGCGCTCGCGGTTCTTCACGGTGGATTCATCCGTCGCCTGGATCAAGGCGGCCTTGGGCGAGACCGTGAGACCGAGTTCGGCCGTGTCGGTCTGATAGGCGATGAACTCCTTGACGAAGAGATCAAACCGGCGGCGGCGGTCTGCGGGAAGCTGATCCTCCATGGCCGCCAGGAAGGGAACCCGCACCAGTTCCACAGTAGCGAGAGCGTCGTGCAGGGCCGACAGACGCGTGCGCGCCTCTGACGTGTTCTCCGCCGTGTAGAGTGCCGTGGCCTGGACCACGGCGTGCTCGATCGCCTGGCCCAAGGCCCCCGCCTGCAGCCCTGCATTCCAGATCCGGTCAGTGGCGGCGGCGCGCTCCTGCTCCCAGTTCGATTGCCGAACCGAAAAGGCCGCGATGCCGATCGCCACCAGAGCCAGAACCCCGATCACCGCAAAAAGTTTCAGGCCGAGTGAGATGCGCATGGGACGTGCCGCCTTGGCCAAGGATTCGAATCGCCAAGCTATGAAGAAGCAAATCGAACTCAACAATTAAATATAGCCGGCAAAAGCCCTTCTTTTATATTATGCAGATTTTGATGCGTTGCCGACAAAACGCCGGCCCATTCACTTTGAATCCAATCGCGATACCCCGGTTGTTTCCAGATCTGATCCGATCGAGCTGACCCTATCCAGTCGAGGAGGATCTCTCGCCGGGAGCCAGGATGGGGTCGAGACTGAATTCGCGGGGCACCGCGGGCGGGCCGCGCCTTCGACCGCCCAGGGCAGGGGCGTCTGGTCAGCGGTCGGTCATCAGGCCGATCGACCCGTGCGCCGCGCAGGGTGGACCGGCCGTCGCGTGAGGCGAGCGGACATGATCTCCCGGCAGAGATCGTCGCGCTGCGCCTCGACGAGGTCGGGCAGAATATCGGCCTCTTGCTCATCCAGGGCTGCGATCAGACGGGGATGATCGGCGGCCCATTCGAAGGCGACACGCACCTCACGCTCCGCATAGGGGTCTTGGGGGTCGAGGCAGCGATGGGTCAACATGGCGACTCCGGGAACAGCCGGCACGCCGGCGGGGTGGCTCCCGTAGGATCGTGTCACGACAGCCGGATGACCGCGGACCCGTGGGGACAATTTCGAGGGATGACATCGTCGGTCGGGGCCGGCGGATTGGTGTTGCCGATCAGCCACGCGGCGGCCCATCCGACCTCATCGGCGGGGATCATGCGCCGTTCCGCAGACCGCCACGCGCCAGATCGTCGGCGGAACATGCATCGAGGCCCTTGCGTCCGGCGATCTCGGTGTGTAGAGACCCCCTCGTGATCCCCGATAGCTCAGTTGGTAGAGCAGGCGACTGTTAATCGCCTTGTCGCAGGTTCGAGTCCTGCTCGGGGAGCCATCACTTCTCCCAATACAATCAGGCGCTTAGAGAAGACGGGGCAATAGCTTCGCGTTACCGCGGATCGCGCCCCTGTTGCCGACGCTTGTTTCAGCCTTGCGCGCCCTTCGGACAAGTTCGTTGCACGCAGAAGCCGTGCATCGTTCCATCACCGACGCACGGCTTTATCCTGTTCATCCGCAGAAAAGGGCCTGTGGCAGCACCCGGCGGCTGGGCCTTCCCCGCGGCCGCCGCTGTAGGCTTGCCGCAGACTCGGCGGCTGATCCCCCAGCGCCGGGATCTGGGAAAGCCGGCTGGGTCCACCGGTGCGGGCTTTCCTGTCAAAGGCGATGGCGGCCGGCAGGTCTGCCGTGATGCGCGTCAGCGAATTGGTTCTAGATCGATGATGGGACCGCCGACGTCGAAGAATTCGTCGTCGAGCACTGGTGCCAACTCAATGTCTTCGCGCCGCGGCCTCAGCGGCAGGAACGTGGACAGCATCCCGAGACACAGCGCCCCGGCAAGCAGGGCGGCCAATAGAGCAAGGGTCATGGATGCCACCGGTCGCCGGGACGAGACCGGGACGGTGAACCGGTAAGCTTAAGTTTCAGTTTCGCTTGGATGGTCTGCGGCTATCGCTGCCGGCCGTCCGATACGTAAGCCGGGTTGCGTATCAGCTCGACCAGTCGGCTGATGAGATCAGGCGCTCACCCGCCCTGCGAGCAGATCGGCGCAGGGCCGAGCGGATGCCGCTGGGACTACACGGTGGCGCAAAGTTTAGCCGCTGCCATCATCGCGGCGCCGCCGCTTACCAGTGCGATGATGATGCACCGATGGAAGCGGCCGTAGATGTCGATGGGCATCGTCAGCGGCTTATTAGAGCGCCGCCCTTGATGGTCGGCGACGAGCGCGCGTCACAAGGCCTAAAACTTAACAGTTCGGAATTTCAAGTCTCGCGTTGTTCGCAGGTCACAGCGCCTAGCAGGCGATGAGTGGTATCTCCTGTCGCGGTTGGGGTGCCAATTATGAATCTGTTATTCCATGTTCTGTCGGCCTTCGCGGGCGCCGTCCTTTCGGTTGCCGGTACATGGCCTTGGTTGGGTGCGATCGCAATCCTTGTGGCACCGGTCGGGGCCGCCGTGGCATGTGCTGCAAGCGCAGCCTTACTGTTTGCTCTGAGGCGCACGCCGCCAGCGAGCGCCTACGCTTCTCGTGTCGTCACTTTGCATAGCCAAAAGCCGCAACAGCAACTGAGCGCAGGTGTGAAGAGCTCTGATCATACAGAGATGAAGCGTTCAGCCTGACTTTCACTCTCCCGCATCCTTGGACCGACCGATAGGGCCGCCGGACGCCCGAGATCCCGATCTGGCAATTCGCTGCGCGGGGTCGCTAGAACGGCCACGCCTCATCCTTCTGCTCCGGCACCGTTCGCTCGCCCGGCGCGACGAGCTCCACGATCTCGTCGAGCGGCTGCGTCACCCGGATGGTGCGCCCCGCCGCCGTGATGAAGGTCTCGTTGCGCATCAGGTCCGTGTCGCTGAGCGCCTGAACGCTCGTGACACGCAGCAGGTGGCGGCAGCCGTCGCCATCCTGCACCTGAAGGAAGTTCCCGATCCGCCGAACGGCCGACATGGCGCTCTCCCACCTCGCTGATGGATTCCCGGTCTACGCGCCCTGCAGGCTCTCGGCGAAGTCCTCGGGGATCTCGCCCCACTCACCGAGGATCGTCACGCCCTCCAGCTCGCCGGTCTCGTCGTCAGCCACCACCTTCAGCGCAGCTGCGCCCGGCATGCGCTTGGCCAGGTTTTCGGCCTTCTTCACCGCCCCGCTCTCGGTCTGTGCCGGCTCCTGCCGGGCCGGCCGTAGCCGTTTCCGGTGCACCTCGAACGGTTGCACCACGAACGCCGTCTTCATCGCCATCGCCGTCTCTCACTTACCTCAGCCTGTCACCCGCTCTCCACCGGTCGCGCAGTCCGCATAAGACACAGCTGCGACCGGCATTTTCGACCCGGGTTCACGTTCATCCAACGGCCGGGAAGAAACGTCTCGTCCGCCGATTGCACCCGGCTGGCGCACAAGCATTGTTCTGCTTCTGTTCTAACATGGCCAAGCCGCGGGTGCACCTCAACTGGATCGACGCGCCGCTGGTCCAGACCCCCGACGCCGTCCCCGTGCCGCTGATCGTGCTCTCGAACAACGACGGCCGCGCCGTCGCCCGGATCCCCGAGGCCAAGGCGCTCGGCGTCCGGCTGGGCGACCCGTACTTCAAGATCCGCGGCCTGTGGCGGGCGCAGGGCACGCGAGTGTTCTCGACGAACGACACTCTCTTCAGCGATGTGTCGGGGCGGACCGACACGGTCTACCGGCAGCTCAGCCCACAGGTGGAGATCTGCTCCACCGATGAGAGTTTCCTGAACCCGTCTGACGTGGCGCCGGCGCTCCGGGTCGACCTCGCCCGCGATCTGCGCGACCTGGACCCGAGTCCCGTGCGCGAGAGCCTGACCGTTGTGGGCGAGCGGATCATCCACGACCCGCGCGGCATGGCCTGCCTGCCGCTGGAGATGGTGGCGGCGCGGCGGAAGGCTGCGCGGTGGCGCGCTCGCTCTCCGGCCGGATCACGAAGCGGACGGTGCTGGACGAGGTGGTGGCGGCACGCGAGACGCGGCTCGGCTCGGCGAGAAGCTGCGGCGCGAGGGGCTCGTCACCGGTCACGTCACGATCTTCTATCACACGAGCGAGCACGGCCGGGACGAGCCGATCCGCTCGGTCTCGACGACCGTGCCGCTGCCGGAGCACGGCTCGGACACGCTGGCGCTGATCAAGGCGGCGCGGCACTGGACGACGCAGGTCAGCGATTTGCTGCACTCGCGATCGCATCCTGCCGCACGCGCTCTGGTACGCTAACTCACTTTGTCGTCTGGCTCGGTAGGCTCCACGCTCGTACCGAGCGCTCCACCATGAGGCGGATCCGTCGGACCGTGCCCGTCCCGGTTCGATATGGCGCCGTGATCTGGATTGCGCCCGTGGTTCGGGTGCGTCGCCTGCCGGTGGGCCTGTGCCAACTCCCTGTGGGTCGGCAGCGCCCGCCAAGGAGCGGGGGCGGCCCCCAGACGAAGCACCGTAGGCGCGCGCGTGAAATACACCGCCAGCACCACCCACGGGACGACGAAGACAACAAATGCGGCGAGACCCATGACGATGCTCCGCGAATATTTGCCAGCAATGGTGAGAACGCTGGCGATCCGCCACTGATCCCAACGGGAGGAAATCAATTTATGTCGCGCCGCAACACAATGGTCGTTGGTGGCTGGGCGGTGCAGTATCGCGTCGTCTTGGCAAAATCGAAAGCGGAGACGCCGATACGCTTGCTCAGGGTCCGTGATTTGGCTCGAAGCGGGCGGAAGCGGGTACTACCGCCGAGCAGCGAGAGGAAGGAACCTGTTTGAAGGCTGCGGATCTGATGTCTGCCCGCTTGAAAGGTCCGCATCGGGCGGATCTCCGCCTGTCACCGTCCGGGCGAGGCGGGCATTTAGCGGATAGCCGCTCCGCACGTTCTCGATCCGTAGCAGGCTTCGGGAAGGTCTGGTTCCAGGTACCCGATGAAACAGCCGTCACGACAGGGCCGGGCGGCGGTTGAGCCGCGCGCTTTTGATCGGGCCAAGTTTGAGCGGTCTTCAGCGCCTGCTGATCCGGTCCGTTCAGACATTCGGGATGCTGCGGGGACGTTCGTGCCCCATCGCAGGAGAGAATGCACACACGCCGCGTGTCCGAGACGGTGTCAGAATTTGCGTAGGATGGGGCTCGGCTCGGGCATTTCGCCCTTCTCCTGGTAGATCGGCACCGTGGCGCGCAACCAGCCGCGGGTCTCGAGTCCGGCGTAGTTGCGCTGAACGACGTCCCGCGTGACGTAGGCTTGAAGATTGACCGGACCGAAGTTGTATCCGACCAGGCCGCCTACAGCGAACTGGCCCTGCCGAGCATAGGACGGGTTGGTGGTCGGCAGGTCGGTCGATCCGAAGGCTACCGGCCCGATCTCCCACTTGCCGAAATGCTTGGTGGCCGTGAGGTCGAGATTGAGGAAGTCCGGGTAGAAACTACCGCTGGCCGACCGCGTATCGAAGAAGGTCCCGTACAGGAAGTTGCCAGTCAGGTTCCAGCCATCGCCATTGTAGGTGATGGCGAAGCGTTGGTGCAGAACCGGATTTTGGATGACGATCTTGGTGTCGCTCGGAAGGTACGCGCCGAGCAGATAACTGAAATTGAGGTTGTTGCCGAGCTTCCAGGCCACCTGTGCAGCGAGCAGCGTCTGACCGAACCCGCTTTGGTACGCCGCGCCCCGCGTGCTCGAAGCCGTGATCGGCTGCAACACGACAAATTGCAGTCGGCCGCCAACCACTTCGGCCGGTGTCGCCCAGATGAAGGACGGCAGGTTGATGTTCGAGTCGGTGCCGCGTGGGGTGATAGCGCGCGAGCCGAAACTCGACGTGTCGATGAAGTAGAGTCCAATCGGCAACGGGGCGCCCGGGGCTTGCCCCACGGTTTGTCCGGGCTGCGCCGACGAGCCTGCCTGCGCGGAAATGGCAGCCCACCCGCAGGTGAGCGCAGCCGCGATGGCAGCGGTATGGGTTGCCCGGATAAGCCCAGCTGTCGTCATTCCGCGGCCCAAACCTCTCCGTCGTCGGATCGGCCTTTATTGCATGCCGGCACGGATTAAGCGGCCTTCTCGTGCGTGGTGTGCAGAGTTGCGAGGTGAGCGTAGCCATAGGGCAACAGCCGACACAACGAAGGCTTGCCTTTTCGGTTGTTCCCAATCCACTTTTTCGGTGAGGCTCGGCGAGGGGCGGAGCATCCGCTTCCGGGCGAAAAGACAGAGTCTGCCCTCCACCCGGAGCCGGAGTTTCCGGAGGACTGACGAGCGGCCCCTTTGGAGAAGCGCAGACGGCGGCCGGGCGGCTGGGTTGGGTCGGTCGCCGGACCCGAGTGGCTGCCGTGATGCCTCCAGCTGCGTCACGGCCGCGTGATGTTGGCAGGGGCCACCTTAGAGGCGGCCCCCTCTGCCGAGAATTCAACGATCGTGTTGTGCGGGTAAGCCCGCGCGCTTTACCGTGCGGGTGCGGTGGCGCTCCCGCCTGCACCGACGCCAGGACGCGCGGTCCCGGTTCCGGGCACCGCCGCGGCGCCAGCTGCGGGTGAGCGAGTGCTGGTACCTGTCGTCTCTTCGGTCGCCTTCTGCCCTTCGCTCTTCACGGAACCCGGGTTGTTCATGTTGCCCGTAGCGCTACCGCCGCCGGCTGGCTGTTGGGCGTAGGCTGTGCCGGTCAGAGCAACAGTAAGCGCGGCCGCAAGGCCGTACATCTTCATGCGCATAGGCGGTTCCTCAATCGTCCCAATTTCGGGATCGTACATCAACGCTGCCCGCGCACTTTTTGTTCGGTAGAGACCAACCATGATGGCTGCGAGGACAGAAGGGAGATCGAGTATCATCGAGGCGAGGATCCAGTGGCAGGCACCTGCCGGCAGTGCTGGTGACCGCCGGTGGTTGAAGGACGAGGGGACGCCGTAGAAGCCCCTGGTCGGTCTGGGGGATGTCCGCCAGTGCGCTTTCGGGAGCCCGTGCACGAAAGCGGAAGTCGCCCGTCGAGCCCTGAGCCGGGTGCAGATCCGCCGCGCTTGCGCAAAATTGCTGGGCGCGCAGGCGTTTTGCCGGAATCAGGCCAACCCGCAAAGCACTCAAAGAGCTGGAAGTCGTTACTGACGATCGGCTGACCAGAAATCCTCTCCGATTGCGGAACGGTTTTGCCAGCTTGGCCGTAACTTGACCAATCGAGCCGCGATAGCGCGGGTGAGAAGACCGAGGCGGTCCAAGCATGAAGCGCGCCCCATTCCGCATCATGATCCGTATCAACGGCGATCAGCGCATCCTGCTCGCGACGTCGGAGCGAGAGGCGGCGCTCAAGGCCGAATCCGTTCTTCGACGATATGATACCCCGCCCGGCGGGGCGGGTTTCATCATCGAAGCGACCGACACCCAGGCGAGCACGCGCATAGCGGCCTATCTGGCCGACGTCGCCCTTGAGATGGAAATCGCGTGATGGACCTTCGAGGATGACTGTGTCGGACAACGGAGTCCCATACGTGCTGGGTGCCGCGGGGGTGCGATCGGTCGT
>Ga0316228_1003323_pt1 | contig 12987 bp, 15 predicted proteins | sample TBH18021metaG_FD_206005 | JGI IMG/M metagenome (GOLD analysis project Ga0316228, IMG submission 206005) | Freshwater microbial communities from Trout Bog Lake, Wisconsin, USA - TBH18021 | ecosystem: Environmental > Aquatic > Freshwater > Lake > Hypolimnion/Profundal zone | place: USA: Wisconsin... | reverse complement strand
TATATAAACGCCAGGTCGCAAAAAAAAAACGCCGTCCTGCGTCGTTTAGTGTCAAAACCATCGGCAAACCAATCCAGTAGACTTTGTCGACAAGCGCAAGCCCCGAACGAAAGGTTCGGGGCTTCGGCTTGTTATACATAGGTGATGAGGGCGATGTATTCCAGATCGGTGTCGCCGATGTTTTCTATTCCGTGACTTTCGCCGTTGTCGGTGAATATGACGTCACCAGGCTTGGCCTCATAGACGGAACCATTGTCGGTCACCAGGGCCCGGCCTGCCAGAATATAGAAAACCTCAAAATCCCCTTCATGCTTGTGGGGCGGATTTTTCGCGCCAGGGTTCAATGCAATCTTTATAAACTGGCGGTTTTTGCAGTGCATCAGGGAAGGGTCCACTAATTTAGTCAGGGTACCGGTCTTTGGCGCTGGCCGGTACTCGACCTGTAGATCTTCTGCTTTGATAATCATACCGTCATCTCCTATCCAGTTGTCGTGCGCTCCCCCCAATTATGGAATTATCTCTAGTTTCGCTTTTGAACCGAAAATTCCTTTTTGGCTGACAACACCGAGCGGCAAATAGGCTTGCAGCCGGAAAATGGGCAGCCTGTCAGCACGGTGGGACCAAAGGTGAAATTTGGTATGGTGTGGAATACCAGTCGGAAAACGGCGGCGAAAGGATCCTCAGACGCGGCGGAACTGGACGCAAATGGCCGGAATAATCGCTGCGAGGGAGAAAGTGGTAGATAAGATGACCCGGGGATGCTAAAATGGAAAAAGAATCCGCCGCAAACCTTCGCTGACGGCGCTGATTTGCTGCTGACAGTATTAGAAGCCCGCTTGCCGGACATACTGTACAATCGCAGGCAAGCCGCGCCGTCACCCCGTAAGAGGTCTGTGGCGCGTTAATTACAACAATACAGGAGGATAATTGATGAAAAACAGTATCGCTAAATTTGAGACTTCCAAGGGTGTTTTTAAGATCGAGTTGTTTGAGGACAAAGCGCCGCTTACGGCGCAGAATTTCATCAGCCTGACGGAGAAGAAGTTTTATGATGGGCTGATTTTTCATCGGGTTATTCCCGATTTCATGATTCAGGGCGGCGACCCCGTGGGCAACGGCACCGGCGGCCCGGGCTACGCCATAAAGGATGAATTTCACCCTGACCTCAAGCACGATGATGCCGGCGTACTGTCTATGGCCAACTCCGGTCCTAATAGCGGCGGTTCGCAGTTCTTCATCACTTTAGTACCCACCCCGTGGCTGGACAACCGCCATGCTGTTTTCGGCAAGGTGGTCGAGGGGCTTGATGTGGTGAAAAGCATCGGAGTGGTCAAGACCCGCGGCGGTGACAGACCGCAGGAAGATGTGGTCATCGAAAAAATTACCATCGAAAAAGACTGACATGGCCTGGGTCTATATCATGGAGTGTGCCGACGGCACTCTTTACACCGGCTGGACCACCGATCTGGCGGAACGGCTGAGCGCCCACAATGCCGGCGGTGGCGCCCGCTATACCCGGGGCCGGGGACCGCTGCGGCTGGTGTATCAGGAATCCTGCATCGACCGCAGTCAGGCCCAGCGGCGCGAATGCGCGATCAAGAAGCTGAACCGCCAACAAAAACAGCAGCTTATCGCCGCCGCTGGTGTTAACCGGACGGCAGGTGCAGGCGCTGTCATACCACAATAGCAAAAGACGGCTGACAAGTTCAGCCGTCTTTTAAATTGAGCTTAAAACAAAGAAAGTAAAACAGCCGTAAATTTATTCCACAGTCACCTTTACCTCAAACATCCTATTCCACGGAAAGGATACCTCAAATTTGTTTATTCCGATATCCGGGAAGTTATTATCAGCGAACGCTTTCATCCGCTGTTCGGTTTCGGCGGTAAGGCGGGGGGTGATGTCATCAAGGTGGACGTAACTGCCGCCAAAGGGATAGAGCACCGTTTCGGCGACCTCGCCGCGGATGTTGGCCTGGTACGCCCAGTCATCCAGCAGTCTCACCGCCAACAGGCGATTCTTGGCCCCTGGCTGCATTTTGGGGGCCAGCATTCCCTGGCCGACAGCATACCCCAGGGTATTGCTGGCGGTATTCCAGCCGGAAAAGGCGGTAAGGCGGGGCAACAGACCGCGCTTCGCAAGTTCATACATCAGGGCGTTATCAGCGCCGTTGGAGAAGGCAATCGAGGCCACGGCGACCTGTTTGCCCTCAGCCAGCGCTCCGGCCAGCTGGTTGACGAAGAGCTCGGCAGCCGGACGGGTCTTATCCCGGTTGGCCGCGGCTGAGGCTTCGAGGGTGACGCCGTTTTCCGGGGTGTTTACCGCCAACAGCAGGTCCGACCGCATGGGTGTGGGCAGAACTACTCCGCCGGCGGCGCTGATCTGGTCAGTGAGGGTCTGGGCAACTTCTTTGTCTTCATAGGTCGGAACCGTCCGGCCACCGGCTCCGGGGGCGTAGATGACCGAAACCACCGGCACATTCCGGGAAAAATCGTTGATGGCTCTGACGACCATCAGCATCCCCAACTGGTCGGCGCCGGGAAAGGAAGTATATTTGCTGGCAGAGAGCTTCTTAGTCTCCTCTGACAGGTGGCGTGATTCTTGGTGGGACCGGGAATAGGGCGAGCAATCGTCGCGACCCTGGACCAGATAGTCGAAAGTGGTGTTCTTGACGTAGGTGATGAGGCCGACATTCATTTTATAATTTTTTTCCCGGCGGGCGAACCAGTCGGTCATCGCTTTCGGCGGTACAGTTGCCGTGAGTTTCTGCAGCGTCAGTTGTTCGCTACGGCTGAGGGGCTCTGTTTCTTGCTTGTCTTGCAGGGCGGTGATCCGAAAAATGCTTGGCCCGTAAGTTTCATAATAGTCGGGTTCGACTCCGCCGGCGCTGGCCTGTGGTGTTCGCATGATGGTGCTGTAGACATAGAGTCTGACGCTGGGATTCAGCTCTTTCAGTTCGGCAAATTTGGCCAAACGGTTCTGGAGCACATCCTCAGGATACTGATGAATCCGGGAACCAACCAGACTGCCGTATAATAACGCGTCTGCGGAAACGACAATGGCATCGGCGTCTTTGCAGTGGGTGAGGACCCAACTCCACAAATAGTCGGGATTGCCTGGATCGGTCCGTCCGGCGACAATAGCCCGCTGCGGGGTGATGATCTCAGCGCCGGCGGCGGTTGCAGTGTCGACAATATAGTCCAGACTGACCGGCCGGTTGTCGGCAGGAACGTACAGAATGGTTTGGGCCTGAACAGTCTGGCTGGCGAGCAAAATCACTAGTGCGATTAGCAGGAACGATTTTTTCATTGGTGACTCCTCCGTAAATTGACGATATCTGTTATATTTTGTTTTCGGGCAGGCAGGCGGCAAATCCTGCCTGGGAAGTCTTTTGCTGTTTTCGCCGCAGGATTCCGCCGGTTTCTCTTGAAAATAAACATCATTGAAAGTCTATTGCCGGTATTGCCAAACACCGACTATAAGGAGCAGGAAGATGCAAGAAACAATATGCAGGTTAATTCGGGAATATACCGCCGCTTATCCGGCGCGGGTGGGCAGTGAGACTAAGTGGGGAGAGCCGCTGGTTGCCTTTGCCTCGGCAGATGATGAGTTGTTTGGCAGTCTGCGGCAGCGGATCAGTCCCAGCCACGCCCTGCCGAATGAATTGCTGCCAGATGCCCGGACGGTCATCGTCTATTTCCTCCCCTTCGAGGCAACTGTAATTGCCAGAAACATTCCGGATACAGGCTGTTCCCGGGAATGGGCGGTGGCCTATATCGAGACCAATCGGCTGATCGCCGACATGAATGGCTATCTGCATGATCAGCTGGCACGACTGGGCTATGAGAGCGCCGTTACTCCGGCAACCCATAATTTTGATCCACAGAAGCTGATCAGCGACTGGTCTCACCGGCATATCGCCTATATTGCCGGACTGGGCAGCTTCGGGCTGAACAATATGCTGATTACAGCGAAGGGATGCTGCGGCCGGCTGGGGAGTCTGATCACCAACCTGGCTATCGAGCCTACCAGGCGGACTGGAGAAGAAAACTGTCTGTTCAGGCAGCGCGGGCTGTGCCGGAAATGCCTGGAGAGGTGCGTGAGGGGCGCTCTGACGTCCGAAGGCTTCGACCGTCACCGCTGTTACGCGATGTGCCTGGAAAACGCCGAGCGGTTTAGCCAGCTCGGCCTGGCCGATGTGTGCGGCAAATGTCTGGTCAATGTGCCGTGTTCGCGGCAGAGCCCGGCCCGGGTTTCGGTGGAATCATCCCGGAGGGACTGAAAAAGAACAGGCGCAGTCCCGAGGGAAAAAGGTTGGGGAGTCTGTCAACCATCAGCGGTTTAGACAGCATGATTCAAGACGAAAGCCACGGTGATTTATAACATAGACGCCGGAAATCCTTGGAATTGATTCCAATGATGAAAGTGCTCTTCGACGCGTATTAATTATACATGATCCCAAATATGGTATAATATACCTATAGGTAACGTAGTGGAATCACTCCATGCCAGCTATGGACTAAACTACCGCATAGTATGGATACCCAAACAGGCGAAAGTTTTTAATCGGCGATTTGCGTCAGCAAGCGGAAGAAATCATGCAGGTTATTGTACTGGAAAAGAAGTGGAATCTACTGGCGTTAGAAGGACAGCCTGACCATATGTGTCTGATTGTCTCTGCGCCGCCAGCTGTTGCTCCGGCTGAAATCGTGAAGGCCGTAAAAGGCATCTTGGTCAAGCGTCTACTCATGCGATACCCGGAGCTGACTAAGAAAACCTGTAGAGGAACCCTCTAGGCACCGTCCTACTATGTGGGTGGCCGTATCGTCCGAAATCATTAAGTGTTACACCGAAGAGTGCCAAGACCACTAGAAAGGAGGCGAAGTCATGATAAAGACCTTCAAATATCGTCTATATCCTACCAAGAGCCAAGCGGCAGTCATCGACACCACGGTTACCAATTGCCGGTTTCTATATAACTGCATGTTAGATCAACGGATAAATGCCTATAAAGCCGGCAAGTCGGTCAATAAGATTGAGCAACTTAACGAGCTGCCAGCTATCAAGGCCGAATTTCCCGAATACAATCATATCTTTTCCCAGGTGTTACAAAATGTTGGAATCCGGCTGGATAACGCCTATCAGAACTTTTTTCGAAGGGTAAAACAAGGTGAGAAGGCGGGTTTCCCGCGCTTTAAAGGCGGAAATCAGTACGACAGCTTCACCTACCCACAAGCCGGGTTCAAGTTGATTGGCAACCGGCTTGAATTGAGTAAAATCGGCTCAGTAAAAGTCAAACTACACAGGCCAGCAGACGGGAAGATTAAGACTTGTTCAATTACCAGGAAAAACGGCCAATACTATGCCTGCTTTTCCTGTGAGGTCGAAGCCAAAGTCTTACCGGCGACTGACAAAGAGGTAGGAATTGACGTAGGTGTGGCCGCCTTCGTAATCACCTCTAATGGCGAGTTCTTTCCGAAGCTGGACAAGTACCGCAAAGCGGAAAAGCGGCTCAAATACCTGCAGCGCCAAGTAAGCCGCCGCATGAAAGGCTCTAAACGAAGGCGAAAAGCCGTAGTCCTACTTGCCAAACAGCATGAGAAGGTGGCTAACCAGAGAAAAGATATTGCCCATAAAGTCAGTACTAAGCTCATCTTTGAGAACGACCTGATAGCTCATGAGGACCTACAAGTCAAGAATATGGTCAAAAATCACCATTTGGCAAAATCTATCTCAGATTCGGCCTGGAGCATGCTGTTTCAATTCCTGGACTACAAGGCTGAAAGCGCCGGCAGGCAGGTTGTAACAGTACCACCGTATCAAACCAGCCAGATATGTTCTAATCCGGCTTGCGGGAAGATCGTAGCGAAAAAACTTTCTGAGCGCTGGCACAACTGTCCGCATTGCGGCCGTAGTATCCAAAGAGACGTAAACGCCGCTATCAATATATTGGCGTTAGCAACCATAAAACAAGCGGGCTAGGACGTAGCCTTCGGGGATATGGCCGGGTTGTTGGCTGTACATGAACCGAGAAGCCTCGTGCTTTAGTGCGGGGAGTTGTCACGATATCATAACAGCATAGCGAAAGAGCTGCGCGCGAGGAGGAGAACGATGCGGGAACTGGCTGAAGACACGCTGTGGCAGGCGACCGTCAACAATGACCGGGACTACGACGGAAGATTTTTCTACGCTGTCCGGACAACCCGGATCGTATGCCGACCGTCTTGCAGGTCAAAGCCGCCGTGCCGGGAAAACGTCGAGTATTTCGCCAACATCGAAGAAGCCGTGCAGCACGGTTATCGCCCCTGCAAGCGGTGCCGGCCCGATTTTGCCGCCCCCTATCAGCCGGAACAGGAAATGGTGGACAAGGTCTGCGCCCTGTTGACGAAGGAATATGCGAATCCAGCGATCCTGGAAGAATTGCCGGCCCGGGTCGGCTTGAGCAAGTTCCATCTCGGCAGGCTGTTCAAAGCGGCGACCCGGCAGACCCCCAAGGAGTTTTTGCAAACCATCCGCCTGGAAAAGGCCCGGGAATTGCTTGCGGTGAGCAATCTCAGCGGCATCCAGGTCTGTTATGAAGCCGGGTTCAACAGCCTGTCCGACTTTTATGCCCTTTTCCGGACGGCTAGCGGTCTGTCGCCGCGTGAATACCGCCAGGCAAGCCGGACGGCTGCAGGACAAAAAACGCAAGAATGAGGCGATCTTTATGGAGGTTTCTACCACATATCTGAGCACAGCCATCGGGCCGCTGGAGATTTCCGGCACCCAGGAGGGGATAACAGCGGTGTTGTTTGTCCCGCAGACCGGCACAACCTCTGAGGAAATACCGGTTTGCCTCAAGGATTGCCTGCAGCAGCTGACAGAGTATTTTGCCGGTAGACGGACCGATTTTTCCCTGCCGCTGGCGCCGCAAGGGACGCCGTTTCAACGGCGGGTATGGGACACGCTCAGCCATATTCCTTTCGGCCAGACTATTTCCTACAGCCAGCTGGCGGCGGCGGTGGATAATCCGCGGGCGGTAAGAGCGGTGGGAAGGGCCAACGCCACCAATAAAGTGAATATTATCGTTCCCTGCCACCGGGTGATAGGCGCTGATGGTGCTTTGACCGGGTACGGAGGTGGGGTGGAGAGGAAAGAGTGGCTTATTAAACACGAACGCCAGGTTGTGTCAGGCTGTTGAAAAAGGCCAATCTGCGTCGTTGGTGCATCTTCGCTTCGCTCGAAGAAAGCGATCACATCAGCGCTGAAGCGCTGATGTGATCGCTTTTCCGGGAGCGCGCTTGCCGTACCACCGTGTACTGTCTGCGCACGCTTCCTCGCGCGCCCCGCACACATCGCGGGAGGTTATCGCCAACAACCATGATGCGTTGATACGACCCGCGTAGTCAGAACGTGCATCTCGACCTTTTTGAACAGCCTGGAGGATTGTAATTCAAATTTTTTCAGAACATTCATTGCCAGACGATAGTTTGGCAATATTATTTTTGTCAGCCGGGGTTCGCTGAATTATCTGTATCCTGGAAGGAATTTGGCGGCGCGGTTTGGAATAGACGACTAATGGATATCAATACACGGGAGGGACAGTTTTGCTAAGAATTGGGGTAATAGGCCAGTCCGGGGCTGTGAGTACCGAGATTTATGCTCTCGCTGAAGAGGTGGGGAAGGAAATTGCCGCCAGGGGAGCTATTTTACTTACCGGCGGAACCAATGGAATTATGGAAGCAGTATCCAAAGGAGCCAAAACAGCCGGAGGCCTTGTTGTCGGGATTTTGCCCGGGGACCATCTGGACGCCGCCAACAGCTATGTGGATATCCCGATTACCACCGGACTCAGTTATGACTATCGAAGTCTCATTCTGGTGCATTCCTCGGATGCGATCATCATGATTGGCGGCGAAAACGGAACCCTTGGCGAACTTTCCACCGCCTATCTGAACTGCAAACCGATTGTGGTTATCGAGCCTTCGGGGGGGTGGGCGGCACGGGTGCGGAGTATAGCCTACGACGGCCTGTACCTGGATACCCGCCGGACGGTGAAACTGGATTTTGCCCATACCGCCAAAGACGCCCTGGATCTCATCCAGGCGAAGATCAAGGCCTGCACCCAGCCGGTGCCAGCGGAAGGTCAATGAGTCGCCTGCCTCGGGGGGCCAGTGGCGGGGCGGGAATAAAAGCAGGAGGACAGCGATGATTTTAGTCAGCGCCTGTTTGCTGGGTATTTTTTCGAAGTATGACGGTGGTTCGAACCTGCAGCCGCTGCTGGCAAAATACAGCCACCGCGGCCAGTTTCTCCCGGTATGCCCGGAGCAGTTGGGAGGGCTGCCCACCCCGCGCCCGCCGGCGGAGATTATCGACGGCTGCGGCGGGGATGTGCTGACCGGTGCCTGCAAGGTGATCAATCAGGCCGGCGAGGATATGACTAGGCCCTTTTGCCGGGGCGCACAGGAAGTGGCGGCACTGGCGGCATCTTTTCCTATTACTGCAGCCATCCTCAAAGAGCGCAGTCCTTCCTGCGGGGTAAACCAGATTTATGACGGCAGCTTCAGTCATGTTGTCAAAAAGGGCCAGGGAGTTACCGCCAGCAGGCTGAAAAGACTGAATATCCCGGTGTACTCCGAAGAGGATATCACCGAAGAGCTGCTTTGTGAACTGCTGTTTGAAAAGTGAGGAACTCTGTCGCCTTCGCGCAAGCGAGGGCATTTTCAGTTGACGGCTCGTGCCAGTAGGAAAATAGACGCCATACGGAGAAAGAACCCTTATGGGAGAAAATACAAATACAGGAGGGCTGTTTAATGAAGGTTGTTGGGATTAGCGGCAGTCCGCGCAAAGACGGCAACACTGCGATCGTGTTGAAGACGGTTTTCGCTGAACTGGAAAGTCAGGGTATTGAAACCGAACTGATTCAAATGGCCGGAAGCAAAGTGCATGGCTGTATTGCTTGCTATGGCTGCTTCAAAACCCTTGACAAGAAGTGTGTCTTCAAGGACGACCCCATGAATGATTATATCGCCAAGATGACTGAAGCCGACGGGATTATCCTCGGTTCGCCAACCTATTTCGCTGATATCACTCCTGAGATGAAGTGCCTCATCGACCGGGCCGGGTTCGTGGCCCGGGCCAACGATTATCTATTCAAATACAAGGTTGGCGGAGCGGTTATGGCTGTGCGGCGGGGTGGGGCAATCCATGCTTTTGACACAATGAATCATTTTTTACACTACATGCAAATGTTCCTGGTGGGAGCCAGCTACTGGAATATGGTGTACGGACGGGATGTCGGCGAAGTGGAAAAAGACGACGAAGGCATCCAGAACATGAAGGTGCTGGGACAGAATATGGCGTGGCTGCTGAAGAAGATCAAGGCCTGATTGCAGAGCAGGACGGTTCTGCTCTTGTCGGATAAATCGGGTGGAAATCAGTATTCAAGGAGGACATGACATGTCAACAAGAATTTTGGTTTGCGGGATTCTTATCTGTCTGATGATCGCCGGCTCAATAGCGGCGGCGGCTCCGGGTTCGGCAGCCAGCTGGACTGAGAGCAAAACCACCCTCACCTACTATGGTCAATCGGCGTTTATGCTTACCCATGGCGATACCCGGCTGGTCTTCGATCCTTGGTTTACCGGCAACCCCTGGAAGGCCGCGACCGCCGACGAGATTAACTGTCAGTATATCCTGGTTTCCCATGCTCACCAGGACCATTTGGGGGACACGGCGGCGATCGCCACCCGCACCGGCGCCAAGGTGATCACCATCAACGCCATCGCCAGGATGCTCAAGGAGCAAGGCTGTGATGTCGTCCCGATGGATATCGGCGGCAAGAAGATGTTTGACTTTGGCTACGTCCGGTTTACTCCGGCGGTTCATGGATCAGGGATAGCCGGTGGGCTGGCCGCCGGGTTTGTTGTCAATTTTTATGGTACGACGATCTATTTTGCCGGAGATACAGCCCTCTTTGGCGATATGGCGCTGATCGGCAAGTTGGAAAAAATCGATTATGCGTTGCTGCCGATCGGCAACAACTACACCATGGGACCAGAGGATGCGCTGGAAGCGGTCGGGATGATCAAACCCAAAGTGGTGATTCCGATGCATTACAGTTCCAACCCCTTAATTATGCAGTCGCCCGAAGATTTCAAACGCGCGGTGGAAGGCCGTTACGGCATTCCGACGATAGTCATGCAGCCTGGCGGGACGATAGTCTTTTAATTCTGAGGATAAAGCGCTTTAGTTCGGCAGAGGATGAACTGGCGGGCCGTGAAACCGGTTGCAGTATCACTGTAACCGGTTTCCGGCCCGTTTTTGTATGGGGCTGTAGTATGGCGACAACCAAAGACAGCTTTGGTAGAATTGTTGCTCATTAGCAGGAATTATCAGAGAAAATGTAGAAACGAGTACAAGTCCTTTCGGCCACGCTTTATGCAGGCTGATGGATCGCGGTCTTTGATGAATAGCTGAAGTATATTTTGAAGTTATTGGGTGATAAACATGGCAGAAGAAAAACAGTCGCTGCTTGAACAGGTCGATATGAATGCCATTGACGAGTTTTGCCGCCAGATATACTACTGTGATGCTTATACCGCGATGCACGCCGAGCACGTGGCTGATCTGATGGCCGGTTTGGCCAGCCAGATGGCTTTGTCTACCGATGAGATCAACCTGGCATATATGGTGGGGGTCATGCATGACGTCGGCAAGATAAAAATTCCGGAGGCTATCCTGAGGAAGCCTGCGCCGCTCAGCGATGAAGAGTGGCAAATCATGCGGCAGCACCCGATAGAGGGGGCCGATATGCTGGCCGCTGTCGGTGGGGTCGCGCCCATCGTCGCGGTGATGCGCCACCATCATGAGCGATACGACGGCAAAGGCTACCCTGACGGACTCAGCGGCGAAGCCATTCCTTTGCTCAGCCGGATGCTGGCTCTGTGTGACGCCTTTGATGCCATGACCACCGAACGCTGTTATCGCAGTCCAGTGGGCCTTGAGGACTGTCTGCGCGAAATACGGCACCATGGTGGAACGCAGTTCGATGCGGCACTGTGCGAGGCGTTTATCGAGTTTATAGCAGCCCGGTTTGGCTTTTGCCTTATGGACGAGAACCCGGCGACAACTGTGGAAAACAGAGGGACTGAAAAAAGAGAACTAAAATAGGTTCTCTTTTTATATCGATATACGGTTATAAAACAGGAATTTTCTCCTGCAGGGTAAATTAGTATAAAGACTATAACAAAAGAAATGGTTTCGGCTCAAAAATGGAAAGGTCAGCTCTTGCCGACAGGTTAGAACAGGTGAACTATGAACTACCGACTTTGCTCGACTCTTGCGGTCGCCTTGATAGGCGGCGGGGCGTTTTTTCAGCTGAACATTCCCTTGCCCTGGATGCTGGGACCGGTGACAAGCATCATTGCCTGGGTTGCCTTTTTCGGTGGCAAGCCTTACTGGCCGGTAAGCATCCGCAATATCGGACTGATCGCGCTGGGGTATACGATGGGCCGGCCGTTCACCCCGGAAGCGGGGCAGCAAGTTATCGCCCAGTTTCCTGAAATGGCTTTGATGACTTCGTTGACGATATTGTTCAGCCTGCTGATGAGCTATGTAACCTTCCGGCAAACCGGGATCAGTCTTGCCAGCTGCGTGATCGGCGGGGTTCCTGGCGGATTGGCGCAGATGGTGCTGCTGGGCGAGGAAATTCCCGAGGCTGACGATACGATTGTAGCCTTTATGCAGACTGTCCGGGTGCTCGGGGTGGTGTTCAGCATTCCTTTCCTAGCCATCAGCGGCTTGGCGGGAGGAGCGTCAGCGGCAGCGGCTCCGGTAGCGCGGGCTGACTTGGTTCCGGTGATAACCCCCGCGGTCCTGCTGATGTTTGCCCTGGTTGTATCGGCAGGCGCCTGGCTGGCGGTAAAGATAAAATTGCCGACTCCTCACCTGCTGGGGCCGGTTCTGGCAACCAGCCTGCTGGTGCTCAGCGGGACGCCGGCTCCGGTTTTACCGCCGCTGGCGATTATCGCCGCCCAGGTCTGCATGGGAACCTATATCGGGAAAAATATCCAACTGAACAGTCTGGAATCGCGCTGGCGCACCGTCCTTCCGTATACCTTGCTGAATGTTGCGGCAGTGGTGCTGTTCTCTTTGGCGCTGGGCTGGATGCTTACTTTGTTCATTCCGGCCACTCTTGTAACCGGTTTCCTCAGTACCGCCCCAGGCGGAGTGGCGGAGATGGGGCTGACGGCGATGCTGGTAAACGCGGATTTATCGACCGTCGTTGCCTATCAGACTTTTCGGGTGCTGGTAATTTTGCTGATTCTGCCGATATTTTTGAAACGCTGGCTTTGCAAAGAGGAAGTGGGAGTGTGAAATGGAATTATATAAAACGCAGAAACCCACTGCCTTTAGGCGTGCGGATGAGTGCAACGCCAGAACAAACGTTTGGTTAAATGCCCGTTTTATGGTAAAATATAGGTATGAAGACGTATAGTTTTAAACTCTATCAATCGAAAAAAAATAAGCAATTGCACCAATCGATCAATATTGCCGGCTATATCTATAATCACTGTATTGGCCTGCACAAACGCTATTATCGACTGTACGGCAAGTCTCTGAATCTCTATCATATGCAAAAGCATATCACAAAATTGAAAAAGCAGGCGAAATACGACTTTTGGACCGAGTTAGGTTCCCAGGCAATCCAGGATATCACACAGCGCATTGACCGGGCCTATAGCCTGTTTTATCGTAACCTGAAACACGGTATTAGAACAGCTCCGCCAGGGTTTAAGAAGGTCAAAAAATACAAGTCGTTCACCTTAAAGCAAGCTGGGTATAAGTTCCCTAGCGGCAACAAGATCGTCATCCAGGGGAGAGTATATAAGTTCCACCAATCCCGAGATATCGAGGGCGTCATCAAGACACTGACCGTCAAAAGAGATGCCCTGGGAGACCTCTATCTCTATTTTGTCTGCGATCAAAAAGAGAACCTCGTCTTGCCT
>Ga0316228_1003318_pt1 | contig 13008 bp, 9 predicted proteins | sample TBH18021metaG_FD_206005 | JGI IMG/M metagenome (GOLD analysis project Ga0316228, IMG submission 206005) | Freshwater microbial communities from Trout Bog Lake, Wisconsin, USA - TBH18021 | ecosystem: Environmental > Aquatic > Freshwater > Lake > Hypolimnion/Profundal zone | place: USA: Wisconsin... | reverse complement strand
TAGCGATATGTTAAAAGCCTTAAAAGCCACCGCAGTGGTTTGTAATATTGGTCACTTTGATACCGAGATTGATACCCAGTTTATGCGTGACAACTGGAAATGGGTGGAAGTGAAGCCACAAGTACACCAAGTCTATCGGTCAGAAGATGAAAACGATTACTTGCTTTTATTGTCGGAAGGTCGTTTGGTCAATTTGGGTAATGCCACAGGTCACCCATCACGTATTATGGATGGTTCTTTTGCCAACCAAGTATTGGCACAAATGCACTTATTCAAAGAAAAATTTGCTGATTTGCCGGTGGATAAAAAAGCGGACAATCTATATGTCAAAGTGTTGCCAAAAAAACTTGATGAAGAAGTGGCAGCAGCGATGGTCGCAGGTTTTAATGGGGTACTGACTAAATTGACGCAGCAACAAGCCGATTATATCGGTGTGCCAGTTGAAGGTCCGTTCAAACCTGATAGCTATAAATACTAATAGTTATTACTACTATTTGTTAAAGGTTCAATCAAAGTCATGCCAATGAGCATGACTTTTTTATGCAGTTTAACTCAATATTTATGCCAAAAAATTCAATTTTTTTACTGTTATACCCGTTATAATGGTGGTATTTTTTATCATTTTGGATAATTTAATGACCACCATGACAACGCCGTTTTCTTTTGAGTTTTTCCCCACCAAGACCGATGACGGTCAAACCAAATTATTGACAACCTTTGATGAATTAAATGCTTTAAAACCTCAATATTTTAGCGTCACGTATGGCGCAGGTGGGTCAACCCGTGAACGCACCTTAGGTATCGTTAAGGCACTCAGTGAAAAAAGTGACACCCCCATTACCCCGCATCTATCCTGTATTGGCGATGATAAAGCCAAAATTGGCGAGTTATTGGATTATTATAAATCGTTAGGTATTAATCGCTTGGTGGCGCTGCGCGGTGATTTGCCATCGGGTATGGTGGGTCTTGGCGAGCTGCCGTTTGCTGTCGATTTGGTTAAATACATACGCGAGCATAGCGGTGATTATTTTGGTATCAAAGTCGCTGCATATCCAGAAATGCACCCGCAAGCCAAAAGCTTTGATGCCGATATCCAAAACTTGCTCAATAAATACCATGCAGGCGCGACTGAAGCGATTACCCAGTTTTTCTACAACGCTGACAGCTATCTATATCTGCGTGATGCCCTTGCCAAAAAAGGGGTGACTCAAGATGAGTTCCCAATTATCGCAGGCATTATGCCTATCACCAATGCGTCAAATTTGATTCGGTTTGCCGATGGCTGTGGGGCAGATATTCCTCGTTTCATCCGTAAACAGCTTGCCGACTATGGCGATGACAAAAAAGCCATTCGTCAATTTGGGTTTGAAGTGATGGTCAATCTATGTGAGCGTTTGATTGCCGAAGGCGTGCCGTCAATGCATTTTTATAGCATGAACCAAGTCAGCCCAAATAAACAACTGATTGAAGCGCTCGGATTGGTTTAATTGGGGATAGTCCTTACGCACTATCTGACTGCCAGTAAACAAAAAATGATAATGGCGATGTTAAACTGTCTGGTCGACATCGTAAAATTGGGGCATCGCAAAATAACGCTTATCTTAAACATTTTATCTGGAACAGTTTATCTTGAGTAGTTACTGTTGGGTAAAATTTTATCATGCGATTGCCCTGATCGTCGGATACTTACCTAATTATGCTTACCTAGTTAAATGTCGTCATGCGTTAGGTTTGCGCCAATATTTTAACTTTGAAGTGTGACCAATCCCCACATTAAAGGTGTTGGTAGGATCTAGCTTTCGATAAAAATTGGCTAATGCTGGCTTAGCAACATATAAATGACCCACATTGTGTTCTGCAGGATATTCTGCCCTACGCTCGTCTAGCAGCTGCCACATCTGATGTTCAATATCCAGTGGATTAGTGCCTTTTTTGACGATGTAATCTTGGTGAAATACATGACAAAAAAAGTGCCCATAATATAATTTATGCAACATATGTTGTTCTAGATCGGCTGGGATTTTTTCTACCCATTCTCTATCGTTACGTCGTAACGCAATATCCAATGCCACAATATCCTCAACCTCTGCTCGGTGGGTATCACGATATCGTATCGCCGCCCCGGCAACAGCAAAACGGTGTAAGAAAGCTTTGCGACCTTCTTCCTCCGTACAGGCAAAATACGAGCCAGTAGAATGAACGGCAAAATACTCATTTAAAAACTGCTGTGTCTGTTCTGCGCTTTGCTCGTCCACTCGTAGAATCAAATGATGCTCAAAACGCTGATGAAACGCTAGCATGCGCTGCGGTAAATGACTGGGTAAGAAAAACGTGATAGCTTGTAAAATTTGATCAGTCAGACCCCGTATCTTGATTTTCTCTAACCACCCATCAATGCGATCTTTGAGGGCTAATGCTCTGGGTATATTCACCGTGCCAAAACGCTCAATAAACAAGAAAGTGTCTTTGCCATACTTTGCGCCAATACTAAAGGCATCCCGATGAATATATTCTCCAGCAATCGGCAAGCTGGGTAACGATGTCAGCAAATAACGACGTATTGCCGTTAAGTCATTATGGTCATTTGAGCCGATATAAAAAACCCTACTCTCAACTTTTTCAAAGGTGTCGAGTCGTACCGCAAACACACAGACTTTACCCGCTGAACCCGATGCTTCATATAATCGTGTCGGATCTGCATTAAATCTAGCAGGACTATCTGCATCGACTTGTTTAACGTCATGCGCATAACGATTGTCTGATGCCAGCTGAGTGGTTTGCGTGGTTACCTGACCGGTTTCATAGTCTTGTTTTTGCAGTCTGGTGAGTATTTCTTCGGCCGTGTTGCCTAAATCAATACCTAAATGATTAATCAATTCTAACTCACCCGATTCATTGACACGGGCATACAACGCCATTTCAGTATAAGCAGGTCCACGACGTACTAGCGCACCCCCTGAATTGTTGCAAACCCCACCTAAAACTGAAGCGCCAATACATGATGACCCAATCACAGAATGCGGTTCACGATTATAAGGCTTTAAAGTACGCTCAAGATTATCCAAAGTTGCACCTGGTAAACACACGACTTGTTTGCCATCTAAAATCACTTGGATGCCTTGTAGACGCCGAGTGCTCATAATGATGACTGGACGATCATATTCATCCCCATAAGGTGTAGAGCCGCCTGTCAGTCCTGTATTGGCAGCTTGCATAATTACCACACAATCTGCCTCAATAATTGTTTGTAGTGCCTGCCATTGTTCAAGTAAAGTACCTGGACATACCACAGCCAACACTTTTCCCTCACCAAAACGTATGCCTTGTCGATAATGACGGGTATCTTGTTCATCGATGAGTACATAAGACTTCCCTACGATCTTCGTTAACTTATCGAGTGTCGGCTTATACTGTTTTAACATGATAAATATCCTTATTGATTAAACTTATTGCTTAAATGAGTCATGAGGTTTTATTGGCGATTGTATTGACTGGTTGATAGTTGAACCGGTCTGGTTTTACCAAAGATAGGATTGTGTTCGATATTAGGGCTAAGCATAGCGTTAAGATGGTCAAGTGTGCGTTTACCATCGGTGGCTCGATTGTAGATGCGGTTATCGCTAATTTGTCCTACTAGATTTTTTACTAACAGATTTTGTGTTAGATGAGGCTTGGCATAGTGGCTAAGTGTGTAGCTTTCTTGGGTTAACCGTAAGCATTGGCAGTGGTATAAGCGAGTGATGAGTTTTTGTTTCATCCCTGTATGCTACTATATTTCAATCAATTTACGCAAAAATTTATGCGCTTTGTATCAGCGCTTAATGTAAAAGGAGACTATTAAAGTCCCCTTTTTCACTGCTGTGAATATGTTTTAGGTTGATGTTACATTTACATGGCAGCGGCAAAGATTGCTACGACCTGATCATGATTTGCCTTGCGCGGGTTGGTGAGCATACAAGCATCGTTTTGGGCATTGGTTGCCATGATGGCAAGGTCTTCTTGTTTGACACCAAGCTCAGTAAGTCCTGTAGGAATACCTACCGATTGGGATAGCTCACGAATTGCATTGATGCCTGCTTTACCTGCTTCTGATCGAGTCATGTCTTTGATGTCAATGCCCATAAATTGTGCAATATCTGCATAACGCTCCGGTGTTGAAATCAGGTTAAATTCACAGACGTGCGGTAACAAAATCGCATTACAGACACCGTGTGGCAGATTGTAGAATCCACCTAACTGGTGCGCCATTGCATGGACATAACCTAGCGAGGCATTATTAAACGCCATGCCTGCTAAGTATTGGGCGTAGCTCATAGCCTCACGCGCTTCAATGTTTTCGCCATTTGCTACTGCTTGACGCAGCCATTGTTGAATCATTCGTATGGCTTTTTCAGCACAAGCGTCTGTAATCGGATTTGCAGCAGTCGATACATACGCCTCTACCGCATGGGTTAGCGCATCCATACCTGTTGCCGCAGTTAAAGATGCGGGTTTAGCAGTCATCAATCGAGGGTCATCAATAGCAATGAGTGGTGTACAACGCCAATCTACAATCGCCATTTTGACGTGGGTATCGGTATTGGTAATAATACAAAAACGTGTCATCTCTGATGCTGTGCCTGCCGTGGTATTGATAGCAATCAATGGTGTCATTGGCACTTTACTTTTATCAATGCCTTCATAGTCACGGATATGACCACCGCCTGCGGTCACTAGACCAATCCCTTTTGCACAGTCATGTGACGAACCACCACCCAATGAGATGATAAAATCACAGCCGTTATCCTGATACGCTGTGACGCCATCGTGGACATTTTTGTCAGTTGGATTTGGCTCTGCGCCTGCAAATACGTAGCTATCAATACCTTGTTCGCTTAAATGTTTAATGATAATGTCTGGAACACCTGCTTTGTTCAGCCCTTGGTCAGTTACAATAAGCGCTTTTTTAGCACCTAGATCTTTGGCTTTTGAGCCAACTTCTTTGACACAGCCAGGTCCAAATAATGATACGCAGGGAATAAAAAAGCCACTGGTTTGATCGGAGATTTGCTTATAAGCCATGATTAAATTCCTTTTAATCTTTTATGTTAGGGGTATATAGTAATTTTATCGTACGCCTAGTTTTTTCTCATCATTACAACCAGATAAGATGTACTAATATATTTTTATAAAATATATTCTTATAAAATCACTATGACTTGATTCTAATTTAGTCCTCCAATGCTCTCTACCTACTATTAACCTACCTTAGTCAAAAAGTTACTTTACTTGATGTCTTTTGAAAAAATAAAGCACGCTACTTGCGTCCCTCATGGCTTGTGCTGTCAAATATACAGCAAAATACTGGGTAGCTTTCATCAGGCAGCCCGATAGCAAAACCTTTAAGCTCTGCTAATTTCAATACGAAGCTTTTTTGTACCCGTTTACACAACAATTCATATTACTACCAGAATTGGTATTACCAATTTACAAAAAACCTTATAAATATCGCTGTTTTTTTGAAATTTAATTGAATTAAAGCATAATATTCTTTATTATTTGACTAATTAATGACACCTCGACTATTTTGGTAATACCAATTATTTCACGGAGGAAATAATGATGCAACATTGGCAACAGATTTACGATCCCATGGGTAATATTTGGCTTTCAAGTGCCATTGCCCTTATCCCAATTATCTTCTTTTTTCTAGCCTTGGCGGTATTTCGTTTAAAAGGTAGTGTCGCAGGCACCATTACCGTTATTTTGGCGCTGCTTGTTGCCCTATTCTTATACCAAATGCCGGTGACCTTGGCGCTATCATCCGCGATTTATGGATTCTTCTACGGGCTTTGGCCCATCGCCTGGATTATTATCGGTGCGGTGTTTTTATACAAAGTCACGGTAAAAACAGGGCAATTTGATATTATCCGCTCCAGTATTTTATCGCTGACCCAAGACCAACGCTTACAGATGTTACTGGTCGGGTTTGCCTTTGGTACTTTTTTGGAAGGCGCAGCAGGCTTTGGTGCCCCTGTGGCTATCACGGCAGCGTTGTTGGTGGGATTAGGGTTTAAGCCTTTGTATGCGGCTGGGCTTTGCCTCATCGTCAATACGGCCCCTGTTGCCTTTGGTGCGATGGGGATTCCTATCATCGTAGCCGGACAAGTATCTGGGGTAGAAACCCATGCCATCAGCCAAATGGTCGGACGTCAGTTGCCTTTTATTGTGCCCATTGTGCTCGTCTGGATTATGGCGATTATGGACGGGTGGCGAGGGGTTCGTGAAACCTTCCCAGCGATTGTGGTCGGTGGTGGGTCATTTGCCATTGCGCAGTTTTTGACCTCAAACTACATTGGACCTGAGTTGCCTGATATTACCGCTGCTATCGCCTCGTTAGTCAGTTTGACGTTGCTATTTAAAGTGTGGCAGCCCAAGCATGTGTTCCGTTTTGAAAATCAAGTCGATGGCAAAAATGAGATGGGTGATAACACAAGCGTATCAGCACCGTTGCCAACCACCCATTACTCGCCCGCTCAAATCATCAAAGCTTGGATGCCGTTTGCCATTTTGACTGCGATGGTGTCGTTATGGAGTATTAAGCCGTTTAAAGATTTGTTTGTCAAAGGCAAAGATGGTCATCCTGATGGGGCGTTGGTCGATATGGTGATGAGTATCAATGTGCCGTATTTGCACAATGCAGTACAAAAACTACCCCCAGTCGTCACCAAAATTACCGACTATGCGGCCATTTATAAATTTGATTGGTTCTCGGCAACAGGTACTGCCATCGTGCTCGCGGCAATTATCTCTATCGTGATGCTAAAAATGCGTCCCAAAGAAGCGTTGTCGACGTTTGGCGAGACCGTTAAAGAACTACGCACCCCGATTTATTCTATTGGTATGGTGTTGGCGTTTGCGTTTATCGCCAATTATTCTGGGTTGTCTGCTACATTAGCGTTAGCATTGGCGCACACGGGCAAAGCTTTTACCTTCTTTTCACCATTTTTGGGTTGGTTGGGAGTATTTTTGACAGGCTCAGACACTTCAGCCAATGCGTTATTTGCCGCCCTTCAAGCTACCACCGCTCAGCAAATTGGTGTGCCTGAGGTGTTGTTAGTGGCAGCCAATACTTCGGGTGGGGTGACCGGTAAAATGATTTCTCCGCAATCCATTGCCATTGCCTGTGCCGCCACAGGTTTGGTTGGTAAAGAGTCGGATTTGTTCAGATTTACCGTCAAACATAGTATTATTTTTACTATTATGATGGGCGCGCTCATTACGCTACAAGCGTATGTTGTGCCTTGGATGATTCCACACGGATAATGATGGGTAAGGTATGAAGGTTGCAACGCAGGTTATTGAACAATTAATTTCGCTAATAGACCGTGAAAGGCTAAAAAATGGCGATAGATTGCCTGCCGAGCGCCATTTGTGTGAGCGATTAGGCGTATCTCGTACCGCACTGCGTGAAGCGATACAGCAGATGAATAGTGTCGGTATTACCGAAAGTCGTATTGGGTCGGGAACGTTTGTCAAAGATGTGCAAAAAATTAAACAGAACCAACCCCTTGTGGCGCTGTCTGATAATCTGATATTACAGACCCTAACCCCGTTATTAGAAGCCGATCCCCTGTATCGTCTAGATGTGCAAGAAGCAAGAATTGTACTAGAAGGCGGCACAGCTTGGTACGCTGCCCAAAGAGCCAGCAAACAAGACATTGAAAAAATCCGCTTTTACTACGAGCAGTTAGCAAACAGTCAGGCGCATGGCGACACCGAACAAGCCGCTATTGCCGATGCTAATTTTCATTTAGCGATTGCTGAAGCTTCCCAAAATGCGGTATTGTTGCAGATGATGAAAAATGTTTTTCACCTGCTAAGACATAACGTGGTATTAGCTCGGCGAAAAATTTATACCGAGCATTATGGCTTTGAAACCTTACATACGCAGCACATGGCGATGATGAATGCGATTATCGCGCGTGATAGTGAATTAGCTCGCAAAGCCGTGGGTGAGCATATTGAGTTTGTGATAAAACAGGTTGCCAAGATTGATGAGGCAACGGCTCGCAGACAGCGAGTTTCCCGATTGGCCACTGATGCTTTTTAATACTGATGCCTGTTAATGCAGGCGCATTTTATAAACGTATCTTAATGTAGACAGGTTTAAATGCACGTGGCTATTTCTACCATTAATAACATAGTTAAGATAGGGATATTATGATTATTTCTTCTGCCAATGATTACCGAGAAGCGGCGCGTCGTCGTTTACCCCCTTTTTTATTCCACTACATTGATGGTGGTGCGTATGCAGAATACACCCTAAAACGTAATGTTGAAGACTTATCGAGTATTGCCTTACGTCAGCGGGTACTAAAAGACATGACGCAGCTTGATTTATCCACTGAGATTTTTGGTGAACAGCTGTCATTACCTGTGGCACTCTCGCCGGTGGGTTTGACAGGGATGTATGCTCGCCGTGGTGAAGTCCAAGCAGCCATGGCTGCCGACAAAAAAGGCATTCCATTTACCATGTCAACAGTATCAGTCTGCCCTATCGAAGAAGTCACCCCAAAAATCAATCGCCCTATGTGGTTTCAGCTGTATGTGTTGCGTGACCGTAAGTTTATGCAAAATGTGCTAGAGCGTGCCAAAGCGGCAGGCTGCTCAACGCTGGTTTTTACCGTCGATATGCCTGTCCCAGGGGCGAGATATCGCGATGCACACTCTGGCATGAGTGGACCCAATGCCGCGATGCGTCGCTATTTACAAGCTTGCACCCATCCGCACTGGGCAATGAACGTGGGATTGCTAGGAAGACCCCATGACTTGGGTAATGTTTCTAAATATCTTGGTAAAGCGATTGGCTTAGAAGATTATATCGGTTGGCTCGGTAATAACTTTGATCCCTCGATTTCTTGGAAAGACTTAGAATGGATTCGTGATTTTTGGGATGGCGCTATGGTCATCAAAGGTATTCTTGACCCACAAGACGCCAAAGATGCGGTACGTTTTGGCGCTGATGGTATCGTGGTTTCCAATCATGGTGGGCGTCAGCTTGATGGGGTAATGTCAACCGCCACTGCCCTACCCAAAATTGCCGATGCTGTTAAAGGTGATATCAAAATCTTGGTCGATTCGGGTATCCGTAATGGCTTAGACGTGGTGAGAATGCTGGCATTGGGGGCAGATTTATGTATGTTAGGACGTGCATTTATCTATGCGTTAGCCGCCGATGGTGAGGCCGGGGTGACCAATTTACTCAACTTGATAGACAAAGAAATGCGCGTGGCAATGACATTGACCAGTGCAAACCGAATTCAAGATATCAATCGAGACTGTTTAGTAGATTTTAGTACTTTGACTTGATAGGCTGACAGTAAATAGTCAATCTTAGCATCTCTATGGGATTTTTTTATTTTGGTAAATGCTAGAGTGTGTCCCTAATATTTATACTTTTTATTTTCGCTAAAAAAACCGCTCTATTAGAGCGGTTTTTGTTGTTTATGATCTATCAAATTCTAGAAGAAGCCCATTGGTTTTTCAGAATAGCTGACCAGTAAATTTTTGGTATTTTGGTAATGCTCTAACATCATTTTGTGGTTTTCACGCCCGATGCCTGATTTCTTGTAACCACCAAATGCGGCATGGGCTGGATAAATGTGGTAACAGTTTGTCCATACTCGCCCAGCTTCAATGCCACGCCCTGCACGGTAGGCAGTATTGCCACTACGTGCCCACACGCCAGCACCTAGCCCAAACATAGTATCATTGGCAATACGCATGGCATCATCGAAGTCTTTGAAGGTTGTCACAGACAATACTGGGCCAAAAATCTCTTCTTGGAAGATTTTCATTTGATTATTGCCTTTAAAAATCGTCGGCTCGATATAATAGCCTTCACCCACCTCATGTCTTGCATTACCACCGGTTAAAAGCTCGGCACCTTCTTGTTTACCTGTAGCAATACAGCCTAAGATTTTGTCTTGTTGTTCCTGAGAGGCTTGCGCACCAATCATCGTTTCCGTATCCAATGGATGACCTGTTTTAATACGTTTTACCCGTTCTACAGCTTTCGCCAAGAAGGCATCGGCGATACTTTCATGCACTAAGGCTCTCGAAGGACAGGTACATATTTCACCTTGATTGAGCGCAAACATAGTAAAACCTTCAAGCGCTTTTTCTAGGTAATCATCTTCTTTATCCATGACATCGGCAAAGAAAATATTGGGTGATTTACCGCCTAATTCTAAAGTAACTGGAATAATATTCTCTGTCGCATACTTCATAATAAGCTGACCGACAGGGGTTGAACCAGTAAAGGCAATTTTTGAGATGCGTGGGCTTCTAGCTAAATGACTACCTACCTCTTCGCCATACCCATTCACGATATTTAAAATACCTGCTGGTAGCAAATCTTGAATTAATTCAACAAGCACCAATAAGCTTACAGGCGTCTGCTCGGCGGGTTTTAAGACGATGCAGTTACCCGCGGCTAGTGCAGGCGCTATTTTCCAGGTAGCCATTAAAATTGGAAAGTTCCAAGGAATGATTTGTCCAACCACCCCTAAAGGTTCATGAAAGTGATAAGCGACAGTGTCATCATCAATGGGTGAAACACCGCCTTCTTGCGCGCGGATTGCACCGGCAAAGTAGCGAAAATGGTCAATGGCAAGTGGTATATCCGCAGCTAAAGTTTCACGGATGGGTTTACCGTTTTCCCATGTTTCAGCTACCGCCAATAACTCAATATTTTGTTCAAGGCGATCTGCGATTTTTAATAGGAGATTAGAGCGCTCTGTGGGTGAAGCCGCATTCCACTTAGTTTTAGCAGTATGGGCAGCATCAAGTGCAAGTTCAATATCTTCTGGACTTGATTTGGCGACTTTGGCGAAGGGCTTGCCATTGACGGGTGAGATGTTATCAAAGTACTCACCTTTAACCGGCGCAACCCATTGGCCGCCAATAAAGTTGTCATACTTTTCTTTAAAATTGATTTTAGCACCGTCAGTATTAGGGTCAGCATAACGCATAATGACATTTCCTTTTGTCAGTTGGTAGATAAACTGCTTCGTGCAGTTGGGGGTTTACAAATTCATATTATTACAGAAACGGTAGGTAAAAGGTAGGTGTTTAATTATCCTTTACAATAAGGGATAGACACTATACTATTTGGGATAGCTTATTTTAAAAAACCAAGGATTGGTTAGTGCATTAGGATATTTTAAAATATGAATAAAAATAGACTGTTAGAGCAAAGGCATCGGATTGACAAGAGGCGTTTTAACATTACCTTTACCGATAATAATGCAGATCTTATCCAACAAAGTATCGTCCAGTCATGGCACCGCTCAGACAGTGCTAACATTCCAACTGAGCGCCAACAAGCACCCATTAACGCCACCAAAAGCGATCAATCGTATTATCTAAAAAAAGCCTTAGGGTATTGTCAAAATCAATTACAACATATTACGTTGCAATCCTCCATGGTGATGGCTGTGGCTGATATCGGTAGTACGATTATCTGGACGACTGCCAGCAAGTCTATGCAAAAAGCGGCCGAAGCGGTTAACTTCATCGAAGGCGGATGCTGGGGGGAAAGCCAAGTTGGCACAAATGCTCTCGCTTTATCGCTAAAAACGCAGCAATCAACTTGTGTTTTTTCCAATGAACATTATATGCCTTCGGTTCATGAATGGGTCTGTTATGCCACGCCTATTATTGAACCGCATACCAAGCAGGTCATTGGCGTACTGGATTTATCGACCACTTGGCAAAATCACAATAATTTTGGCATATTTGCTGCTGAACGCTGTGCCAGTATTTTACAATCTGCTTTGAATGAGTGCCAAAGACACTATCTGTATATTCAAGGATTTAATGAACCCAGCGTCATATTCAATGGCAAAACCTTACGGCTGACCCCTCGGCAAGTCGAGATATTGACAGTGTTAGCGCTTTGTCCCCAAGGCATGAGCTTAGATGCCTTACACCAAGCGATCTACGGTGAGCGTAAAGTGTCACAAGGTACGCTAAAGACTGAAATGTCGCAGTTACGTGACACGCTTACTGGTTTATTGGGTTCTCGTCCGTACCGACTGTTAATGCCTATTGATGGTGATTTTTTGCGAGTTGAACAATCATTAAATGCAGGTTATTTAGAAGCCGCCATCAAATTGTATACTGGTATATTTTTTAGCAAAACTGAAAGCCCTTTTTTATGCACTTGGCGCACCTGTTTAGAAGCTCGCTTGAGCCAAGCCATTTATCATTCAGATCAGGTTGACTTATTACTCATGCATTTGTCAAATTGCCCCGATGCTAGCGATGCGATAGAAAGGTTGATTGAGTTAATGCCAGATAACCTCTCAATTCACCAACATTTAGAGGTACTGTCAAATCGGTAACCATCAATTTTTGCTTAACCATCAATTCTTTCTTAATCATGCACTTTTCGTTGAAAAAGCCGTTGCAAGGCTTTTTCGATATGGGTGATACCCCCACCAAACCGTTGGTTGTGTTTGTGTTCTTCACTTCCCCCTCTTACTACCCTGTCTAGTTCCTGTGCATGCAAGTATTTCTAAATTACTATCGACCTATCACAATAAAAACATAGCATGCCTCTATGCACTTTTGGGTGGTAATGCTTGTGTATTTTTTAACGCCTGTATTTTTTAAAGCCAGTTTTGATGCGTTAAAACCTATCTGTATCCCTAAGCATGTCAAGACATCGTAGTGATGTTGGCTTGTTATATTACTATTTTTATATATTTTCCAATACGTTAGCTAATAACCTGTATCGAACTTGGTTGACTTCATTTTATGATAGGTGGCTGTAGAGATTGGGACATTTTAATAGTTGCGCGTATCGGGACATCTTGGTTGGTATCATGAGCATAGAAATTATCGAAAAAACACAAAATATTATGCTAATATTGCCACTTTTTTAAATGACCATGTAAAGGATTACAACTATGTTAGCGCTGTTTGGATTATTAATTGTGATCGGGTTTATGATACTTATCA
>Ga0316228_1003317_pt1 | contig 13012 bp, 11 predicted proteins | sample TBH18021metaG_FD_206005 | JGI IMG/M metagenome (GOLD analysis project Ga0316228, IMG submission 206005) | Freshwater microbial communities from Trout Bog Lake, Wisconsin, USA - TBH18021 | ecosystem: Environmental > Aquatic > Freshwater > Lake > Hypolimnion/Profundal zone | place: USA: Wisconsin... | reverse complement strand
CGGCGCGACCGAGGTCGAGGTCAAGGAGAAGAAGGACCGCGTCGACGACGCCCTCAACGCCACCCGCGCGGCGGTCGAGGAAGGCATCGTCCCCGGCGGCGGCACGGCGCTGCTGCGCGCCAAGAAGGCGGTCGCCGAGCTGAAGTCCGACGTTCCGGACGTCCAGGCCGGCATCAAGATCGTGCTGAAGGCCCTTGAGGCCCCGATCCGCCAGATCGCCCAGAACGCGGGCGTCGAGGGCTCGATCGTGGTCGGCAAGATCACCGACAACACGGGCTCGGAGACCTTCGGCTTCAACGCGCAGACCGAAGAGTACGTCGACATGATCCAGGCCGGCATCGTCGACCCGGCCAAGGTCGTGCGCACCGCCCTGCAGGACGCGGCCTCGGTCGCCGGCCTGCTGGTGACGACGGAGGCCATGGTCGCCGACGCGCCGAAGAAGGACAGCCCGGCCCCGGCGATGCCCGGCGGCGGCATGGGCGGCATGGACTTCTAAGTCCACGCCTCCACGGGAAGACGGAGAGGGGTCGCCGAGAGGCGGCCCCTTTTCCGTTCGGGCGACGCGGATCGGCCCGTTGCGGAGGATCGAGGAATCGCTACCTTCGTTCCATGGCGAAGCGTCGGCTTTCAGAACGGTTCGGACCGGAGCGCGACGGCGATCCCGCAGGGGGACCGCCGATCCGCGAACTCGACCGTGTCCGCCTGCTGTCCGCCGTGACAGGGGACGATGCGCAGTGCGTGCCTGCCGGCTCCACCGGCACGGTCGTGGGAATCTATGCCGCGGGCGAGGCCTTCGAGGTCGAGTTCACCCGGCCGGTGGACACGCTCGCCACCGTCGATGGTCGCGCCGTCACGCTCGTCGCGCACGGCGGGGCGTGACGCCCGAGTTTGGCTGGCCGGCCAGCTTCACGATCGCACCCGCCAAGATCACCGCCTACCTGCTCGATCCGAACCACCCGGACGGCGGACCGAAATACGCATTCCTTGCGCCGTTCGGCTTCACCCCGCGGAATCCGGAGGATCTCCGCCGGGCGCTTCTGAGCCATGCGCGGCGGGACAATTTCGCCGGGTTCGTGCCGGCCCGCAGGGCCGTGAAACTCTACTTCGAGGGCTTGCTGCCCACACCGACCGAGGCGCGTTCGAACGTTCGCACCGTCTGGCAGATGGACGATGACGATCCAACGCGGGCGGCGCGCTTCATCACGCTCAAGCCTCTGCCGAGGCCGGCGTGACAAACGGCCGGCGGCCAGCGGCCCCCGTCTTGCCTCACCGGACCGGCCGCCTACGATCCAGCGCGATCCTTCGAGGAGACAGGGACTTCAGATGCCAGCATTCCGGACCGGTCAGCGTCTCAATCGCCGGGTAGCCGTCGCGGCGCTCGCGCTCGCGGCGCTGCCGCTCGGCGCCTTGCCCGCCCTCGCCCGCGAGATGCCGGAGGCGGGGGCCGATCAGGCCGCGCGCAAGCCGAACGTCGTGGTGCTGGCCACCGGCGGCACCATCGCGGGCGCCGGAGCGGACGCGGCCAACAGCGCGACCTACCAGGCCGCCAAGGTGCCGGTGGACAAGCTGATCGCCGCGGTGCCCGCCATGAGCAATGTCGCCAACGTGCGCGGCGAGCAGGTCTTCCAGATCGCGTCCGAGAGCTTCACGGACGCGCAGCTCGTGCAGCTGGGCAAGCGCGTCTCGGCCCTCCTCAAGCAGGACGACGTGGACGGCGTGGTGATCACGCACGGCACCGACACGCTGGAGGAGACGGCGCTCTTCCTCGATCTCGTGGTGCGGAGCGACAAGCCGATCGTCGTCGTCGGCTCGATGCGGCCCTCGACCGCGATCTCGGCGGACGGCGCGCTCAACCTGCTCGACGCGGTCACGGTGGCCGGCTCCAAGGAGGCCGTCGGCAAGGGCGTCATGGTCACGATGAACGACCAGATCCAGGCCGGGCGCGACGTCACCAAGCGCGTCAACGTGGTGCCGAGCGCCTTCTACAGTCAGTGGGGGCCCCTCGGCATGGTGGTCGAGGGCAAGACCTACTTCTTCCGCGCCTCAGCAAAGCGGCACGGCAAGGCCTCCGAGTTCGACATCGACCAGATCGACAGCCTGCCGCTGGTGGCCGTCGTGTACGGCTCGGGCAACATGTATCCGGGCGCCTACACGGCCGCGGTCGATGCGGGCGCGAAGGCGATCGTCAACGCGGGCACCGGCAACGGTTCGGTCGCGGGCTACCTCGTCGATACGCTGAAGGACATCCGCAGCAAGGGCACGCTGATCGTGCGCTCCTCCCGCGTCGGCGACGGCATCGTGCTGCGCAACGCCGAGCAGCCCGACGACAAGTACGACTGGGTGGTGGCCCACGACCTCAACCCGCAGAAGGCCAAGATCCTCACCGCGGTCGCGCTCACCAAGACGAGCGACACGAAGGAGCTGCAGCGCATCTTCTGGGAGTATTGAGCCGCGTCCGCGTACCCTCCCCCCTCTGCGGGGGAGGGAGAATGGAGGGGCTGCGCCCGCCAGGATTTACTGTCCTGAAAACGTTTACACGCGATCGCGCCGGGTCTAGAACGCGTTCAAAAGACGGACACAGCCCGCGCCTATGCGAGGGGCGGACGGTGAGGAGCACCCATGGCGGAGATCCATCCCGAGGTCGCGGCGGTCACGGCCCGCGTGGTCGAGCGCTCGCGGGCCAGCCGGCGGCGCTACCTCGACCTGATCGAGCGGGAGCGCGAGGCCGGCGTGCACCGGCCGAAGCTCGCCTGCGGCAACCTCGCCCACGGCTTCGCGGCATCCGGCGAGGACAAGGCGGCGATCCGGGCGGGCCGGTCGATGAACATCGGCATCGTCACCGCCTTCAACGACATGCTCTCGGCCCACCAGCCCTACGGGCGCTATCCGGACCAGATCAAGGTCTTCGCCCGTGAGCGCGGCGCGACAGCCCAGGTCGCGGGCGGCACGCCGGCCATGTGCGACGGGGTCACGCAAGGGCAGCGCGGCATGGAGATGTCGCTGTTCTCGCGCGACACGATCGCGCTCTCGACGGCGGTGGCCCTCAGCCACGGCATGTTCGACGGCGCGGCGCTCCTCGGCATCTGCGACAAGATCGTGCCGGGCCTGATCATGGGGGCGCTCCGCTTCGGCCACCTGCCGACGATCCTGATCCCGGCCGGTCCCATGCCCTCGGGGCTGGCCAACAAGGAGAAGCAGCGCATCCGCCAGCTCTACGCGGAGGGCAAGGTCGGCCGCGAGGAGCTGCTCGAATCCGAGTCCGCCTCGTATCACGGGGCGGGCACCTGCACCTTCTACGGCACGGCCAACTCGAACCAGATGATGATGGACGTGATGGGCCTGCACATGCCGGGCGCCTCCTTCATCAATCCGGGCACGAAGCTGCGCCAGGCGGTGACGCGGGCGGCGATCCACCGGCTCACCGAGATCGGCGCGGACGGCAACGATTACCGGCCGCTGGGCCTGTGCATCGACGAGAAGGCGATCGTGAACGCGGTGGTGGGCCTGCTCGCCACCGGCGGCTCGACGAACCACGCGATCCACCTGCCGGCCATGGCGCGCGCGGCCGGCATCGTGCTCGACTGGGAGGATTTCGACCGGCTCTCGGCCGCCGTGCCGCTGATCGCGCGGGTCTATCCGAACGGCTCGGGCGACGTGAACCATTTCCACGCGGCCGGCGGCATGAGCTTCGTGATCGCCGCGCTCATCGATGCGGGGCTCCTGCACGACGACATCCTGACGGTGGCGGGCGGCTCCCTGCGCGACCACGCCCGCGACCCGAAGCTCCTGGGCGACGACCTCGTCTTCGAGGACGCGGTGCCCGAGAGCCTCGATCCCGCCATGCTGCGCCGCCCGGCCGAACCGTTCCAGCCGGACGGCGGCATGCGGCTGGTCAAGGGCAATCTCGGCCGGGCCACCTTCAAGACCAGCGCGGTCGAGCCGGAGCGCCGCACGATCCAGGCCCCGGCCCGGGTGTTCTCCGACCAGGACGCGGTGATCCGGGCGTTCAAGGCGGGCGAACTGGAGGGCGACGTGGTGGTGGTGGTCCGCTTCCAGGGCCCGCAGGCCAACGGCATGCCGGAGCTGCACAAGCTGACCCCGCCGCTGGGCGTGCTCCAGGACCGCGGCCACAAGGTCGCGCTGGTCACCGACGGGCGCATGTCGGGGGCGTCCGGCAAGGTGCCGGCCGCGATCCACCTGACGCCGGAGGCGCTCGCCGGCGGGCTGATTGGCCGGATCCGCGACGGCGACATCGTGCGGCTCAGCGCCGAGGAGGGTCTGCTGGAGGTGATGGTGGACGCGTCGGAACTCGCCGCCCGCGAGCCCGCCCCGGTGCCGCCGCCGGAAGCGGGCACGGGCCGCGAGCTGTTCGCCTTCATGCGCCACGGTGCGGACGGCGCCGAGCAGGGCGCCTCGGCGATGCTCGCCGCCGCGGGCCTGTAGGGGGATCCCAAAGGGTCGTGACCCTTTGGCGGGGTCCCGGGGCGCGCAGCCCCGGGATTGGCCTCTCCGACCCGGCTCCGCCGGGACGGAGAGGCCAAATGCAGGGTTCCACCCTGCACCCGCGAAAGGTCTCGGACCTTTCGAAACCATGACCACAGGAGGTGACGCCGTGAACGACCTGACCAGCATCGACGCGCTGATGCGCTCCGTCGCAGTCATCCCGGTCCTGGTGATCGAGGACGCGGCCCACGCGGTCCCGATCGCCGAGGCCCTTGTGGCCGGCGGGCTGACCGCCCTCGAGGTCACCCTGCGCACGCCCGCCGCGCTCGACGTCATCCGCGCCATGGCGACGGTCGAGGGCGCGGTGGTCGGCGCCGGCACGGTGCTGAACCCGCGCGACCTCGACGCGGCGCTGGCGGCCGGGGCCGAGTTCATCGTCTCGCCGGGACTCACCGACCCGCTGACCGACGCCGCCAAGGCCAACGGCGTGCCCTACCTGCCGGGCGTGGCCAACGCCGCCGACATCATGCGCGGGCTCGACCACGGGCTCGACCGGTTCAAGTTCTTCCCCGCCGAGGCCGCGGGCGGCCTGAAGGCCCTCAAGGCGCTCTCCGCCCCGTTCGGGCAGGTGCGCTTCTGCCCCACGGGCGGCATCACCGCGGCCAGCGCACCGCAATGGCTCGCCGAGCCGGCGGTGCTCTGCGTCGGCGGCAGCTGGGTGGTGAAGCCCGGCGCACCGGACACGGCGGCGATCCGGGCGGCCGCGGAGGCGGCCTCCGGGCTGCGGGCGGGCTGAACGCTCCCTCTCTCCCGCCGCGGGCGGGGCGCTCGGCCAGGACAGTTTCGCGCAGGCGACTGGCGAAGTCGCCTATCGATCTGTAGATTGGGCCTGTGCACCGTGTCGGGTGCGCCGCGTCCCACGCGGGGCGCGGACAGGCTGCCGCTCAGGGTTCGGTTCGAGAGAGATGATTCAGGTCCCGATGCCGGGTACGGCGCACGCCGTGACCGGCCGCGTTCCGGCCCCAACGACGGCGATGGCCACCGGTCCCGGCGGGACCGGCGGCAACGACGACCGCTCGAACACGGCCATCATCACCCGCACCCGGACGCGCACCAAACGACCGAGCCTCTACCGGGTTCTGCTCCTCAACGACGACTATACTCCCATGGAGTTCGTGGTCCTCGTGGTGGAGCGGTTCTTCAACAAATCGCACGAGGACGCCTACCAGATCATGATGCACGTGCATCAGAACGGGGTCGGCGAGTGCGGGGTGTTCACCTACGAGGTCGCCGAGACCAAGGTGACGCAGGTCATGGACTTTGCGCGCAAGCACCAACATCCTCTTCAGTGCGTTATGGAAAAGAAATAGGCACCCACACAGAGGCCAGCTTTGCCCAGCTTCTCACGCAGCCTAGAACAAGCCCTCCACCGCGCCCTGGCGCTCGCCGGGGAGCGCCGCCACGAATATGCGACGCTGGAGCACCTGCTGCTGGCGCTCACCGACGACCAGGACGCCGCCGCCGTCATGCGGGCCTGCAACGTCGAGATCGACACGCTCAAGCGCAGCCTCGTCGAGTACGTCGATACCGAGCTCTCGAACCTCACCGGTGACGGCCGCCAGGACGCCAAGCCCACCGCCGGCTTCCAGCGGGTGATCCAGCGCGCGGTGATCCACGTGCAGTCCTCGGGGCGCGAGGAGGTGACGGGGGCCAACGTGCTGGTGGCGATCTTCGCCGAGCGCGAGAGCCACGCCGCCTACTTCCTGCAGGAGCAGGACATGACCCGCTACGACGCGGTCAACTACATCAGCCACGGCATCGCCAAGCGCCCTGGCGCATCGGAGGCCAAGCCCGTGCGCGGCTCCGAGGAGGAGGGCTCCTCCGAGCGGCCGAGCGGCGACGACGGCGAGGCCCGCGGCACCAAGAAGAAGGGCGACGCGCTCGACGCCTACTGCGTCAACCTCAACAAGAAGGCCCGCGACGGCAAGATCGACCCGCTGATCGGCCGCCACGCCGAGGTCGAGCGCACGATCCAGGTGCTCTGCCGCCGCCAGAAGAACAATCCGCTGCTGGTGGGCGATCCGGGCGTGGGCAAGACCGCGATCGCGGAGGGGCTCGCCCGCAAGATCATCCAGCACGAGGTGCCGGAGGTGCTCGCCGACGCGACCGTCTTCTCCCTCGACATGGGCACGCTCTTGGCCGGCACCCGCTACCGCGGCGACTTCGAGGAGCGCCTCAAGCAGGTGATGAAGGAGATCGAGGCGCACCCCAACGCCATCATGTTCATCGACGAGATCCACACGGTGATCGGTGCCGGTGCGACCTCGGGCGGCGCGATGGACGCCTCGAACCTCCTGAAGCCCGCGCTCGCCTCCGGCGCGCTCCGCTGCATCGGCTCGACCACCTACAAGGAGTACCGCCAGTACTTCGAGAAGGACCGCGCCCTGGTGCGCCGCTTCCAGAAGATCGACGTCAACGAGCCCTCGATCCCCGACACGATCGAGATCGTGAAGGGCCTGCGCCCGTACTTCGAGGAGTTCCACAAGCTCAAGTTCACGACCGACGCCGTGAAGGCGGCGGTCGAGCTGTCGGCCCGCTACATCAACGACCGCAAGCTGCCCGACAAGGCGATCGACGTGATCGACGAGACCGGCGCCTCGCAGATGCTGGTGCCGGAAGCGCGCCGCAAGCGCACCATCGGCGTGAAGGAGATCGAGGCGACCATCGCCACGATGGCCCGCATCCCCCCGAAGACCGTCTCGAAGGACGACGCGGTCGTCCTGCAGAACCTCACCGAGAACCTGAAGCGGGTGGTCTACGGCCAGACCGGCGCCATCGAGGCGCTGACCTCGGCGATCAAGCTCGCCCGCGCGGGGCTGCGTGATCCCGACAAGCCGATCGGCTCCTACCTGTTCGCGGGCCCGACCGGCGTCGGCAAGACGGAGGCCGCCAAGCAGCTCGCCGCGTCGCTCGGCGTCGAGATGCTGCGCTTCGACATGTCGGAGTACATGGAGCGGCACACGGTCTCGCGCCTCATCGGCGCGCCGCCCGGCTATGTCGGCTTCGACCAGGGGGGATTGCTCACCGACGGGATCGACCAGCACCCGCACTGCGTGCTCCTTCTCGACGAGATCGAGAAGGCGCATCCGGACCTGTTCAACATCCTGCTGCAGGTGATGGACCACGGGAAGCTGACCGACCACAACGGCAAGCAGGTCGATTTCCGCAACGTCATCATCATCATGACGTCGAACGCGGGCGCCTCGGACCTCGCCAAGTCGGCCTACGGCTTCACCCAGTCCAAGCGCTCGGGCGACGACGTCGAGGCGATCAACCGCCTGTTCGCGCCGGAATTCCGCAACCGGCTCGACGCGATCATCTCGTTCGGCCACCTGCCGAAGGAGGTCGTGGCCAAGGTGGTGGACAAGTTCGTCCTCCAGCTCGAGGCGCAGCTCGCCGACCGCAACGTCACGATCGAGCTCTCGGACGAGGCCCGGGAGTGGCTGGTGGAGAACGGCTACGACGACGCGATGGGCGCCCGCCCCATGGCCCGCCTGATCCAGTCCACCATCAAGACGCCGCTCGCCGACGAGGTGCTGTTCGGCCGCCTCAAGGACGGCGGCGCCGTGAAGGTGGTGCTGAGGAAGCCCGAGGACGCGGAGGCCAAGGCCGGCGGCAAGGACTCGCTCGGCTTCGAGTTCCCGGCCGGCCCCGTCACGCCGAGGCCCGAGAAGGACGTGGCCACGACGGCGGCCAAGAAGAAGCGGGCCAAGCCCCGCTCGACCAGCCGCAAGAAGCCGCCGAAGGACGACAAGGGCGGCGGCTCGGGCGGCAAGAGCGTGCGCACCGTGCCCAAGGTGCCGCTCGTCCGGGCCTGACGTCCCGCCCGGCGCGCCGTCCGCGGCGCGTCAGGGTTTCATGAACGGGCCCGCGAGGGTATAGGCGCGGCGGCGCTGAGGTGCCGCCGCGACCGGGGAGGGGCTCGATGACCGAAGATCTGCAGGAGGGCCCCCTCGCGCAGACCACCTACGCCCCGGCGCCGAAGAAGCTCACTGCCCGCGAGCAGCGCCGCCGCCGACGCCAGCGCCGCAAGCGCGGCGAGGAGGTTCTGGCCTGGGTGCTGGTGCCGGTGATCTGCTTCGGCATCTACTGGGGCATCGCCGCCGGCTTCGAGATGATGAACACCTCGCCGGGCCAGGTTTGGGACCAGCTCATGCAGGTCAAGGCGATGATGGAGAAGCGCTCGGGTTAGGCCTCGTCGCGCGCCCGCTGTCGGCAGGGCGATCGTCCATGACGACGCCCGCTACCCCACCGGCATCCCGGGGCCGCGCAGCGGAACCCAGGATCCATGAACACCGAAGTTCCTCATCCTGACGCTGCGGTGTCCATGGATTCTGGGTTCGCCTGCAGCGCCCCGGAATGACGGCCGAGGGAACCGCTCACCATGAAGAGACCGGCTGCCACCTTTAGATCGGGCCGGAACCGCGCCACACCCCCTCTCCCATAGGGAGAGGGTTGGGGTGAGGGGTATGACCTCACAGGATGGAGCTCGCCATCGACGCGCGTTCAGCACCGCGTCTTACTTTGAAGCCTCATACCCCTCACCCTGTCCCTCTCCCTATGGGAGAGGGGACCCATGCCTCGTGCAGCATCCGGTTTGCCCAACGAGCGACCAGGCTCCTTCGCCAGATGCGATGCCTCGCCTATTCGAGGGGATCCGGTGCTCAGCCCAGCCGCAGCGCGTGCACCGAGAACAGAGCCTGCGGGTCGGTCCAGACCTGGACCGGTGCCCAGCCCGCCGAGGCGGCGAGCGCGCGGAAGCTCTCCACCGTGTACTTGTAACTGTTCTCGGTGTGGATCGACTCGCCCGCCGCGAAGGCGACCGGGCGGCCAGCCACGGCGACGTCCTGCGCGGCGCGGGCGACGAGGTGCATCTCGATGCGCGAGGCTTGGTCGTTGAACACGGCCCGGTGCGCGAAGGCGTCGAGGTCGAAGGTGCCGCCGAGTTCCCGGTTGATCCGCGTCAGCACGTTGCGGTTGAAGGCCGCCGTGACGCCGGCCGCATCGTCGTAGGCCGCCTCCAGCACCGCGTGGTCCTTCACCAGATCGACGCCGACGACGAGCACCGAGCCCGTCCCCAGGATCGCGCCGAACTGGCGGAGCAGGCGCGCCGCCTCCGCCGGCTCGAAATTGCCGATGGTCGAGCCGGGGAAGAACCCGGCCCGCGGCGCGTCGCCGAGATCGGCCGGCAGCGAGAAGGGCCGGGTGAAGTCGGCCGCGACCGGCTCGACGCGCAGGGCGGGAAAGTCCGTGCGCAACGCCTCGGCCTGCGCGCGCAGGAAGCTCGCCGAGACGTCGACCGGCAGGTAGGCCGCGAGGTCGGGCAGGTGGCGCAGGAGCCGGCGCACCTTCACGGTCGAGCCGCTGCCGAACTCGACGAGCGCGGCGCCCCGGGGCAGGGCGGCGGCGATCTCCGATCCTGCCGCGTCGAGGATCGCGAGCTCGGTGCGGGTCGGGTAGTACTCGGGCAGACGGGTGATCGCCTCGAACAGGTCGGAGCCGGCGTCGTCGTAGAAGTACTTGGCCGGCAGGGTCTTCTGCGCCTGGGCGAAGCCCAGCAGCACATCGTCCAGGAAGCCTTTCGGCTCCGGGGCCTGGGTGACGGGCGTCGCGTTGTCGAAAACGGGCTTGATGGTCACGGGACAGGCTCCGGGCTGGCGCGGTCGCATCGGCGAGGTGCCGGGCGGCCGCGCGAGGAGACGAGGGGAACGGCCTGAGGCCGGGTGCCGATCCGGCGGCGGCCCGCTTGAGGATCGGCCTTGGGTCAGCCGCGCTGGTCGGCCAGCCGCAGGCCGGTGAATTGCCAGCGCTGGTGCGGGTAGAAGAAGTTCCGGTAGGGCAGGCGGGCATGGCCCGCGGGCGTGGCGACCGAGGAGCCGCGCAGCACCATCTGGTTGGCCATGAACTTGCCGTTGTACTCCCCGAGCGCGCCCGGCAGCGGCCGGTAGCCCGGATAGGCGACGTAGGGGCTGCGGGTCCATTGCCAGACGAGGCCGAAGGCGTCCTCGAGGCCGTGCTCGCGCGCGGCCACCTCCCACTCGGCCTCCGTCGGCAGGTCGCGGCCCGCCCAGCGGGCGTAGGCGTCGGCCTCGTAGTAGCTGACGTGGGTGACGGGCTGGTCCGCCTCGACCGGGCGGCGCCCGCCGAGCGTCATCACGCTCCAGCCGTCCTCCTCCCGCCGCCAGTAGCCCGGCGCCTCCCAGCCCTCGGCCTGCGCGGCGATCCAGCCGTCCGAGAGCCAGAGGTCGGGACGGGAATAGCCGCCGTCCCGCATGAAGGTCTGCCATTGCCCGCAGGTAACGAGCGCCCGGTCCACCGCGCAGGGCAGGATCAGGCTGTCGTGGCGCGGGTGCTCGTTGTCGAAGGAGAAGCCGCTCCCTTCGTGGCCCACCCGCGCGACGGCCCGCGCAAGCTCCACCGCGCCCGCGCGGGCGGTCGCCTTCGGGAAGCGCCAGCCCGCGTCGTAGACTGCGCCGAGCGGGTTCTGCGCGAAGGCGTGCAGGATGTCGGTGAGGATCAGCTCCTGGTGCTGCTGCTCGTGATAGAGCCCGATCTCGAGGATCGGCAGCACCGCCTCGAGCGCGCCGGGCGCCGCCTGGGCCAGCAGGGTCTCGACGGCCCGATCGACGTGGCGCCGGTAGGCCGCGACCTCCTCGGCGTTCGGCCGGGTGATCAGCCCGCGGGCGAGGCGCGGCTGCCGGGGCCCGGCGGCGACGTAGTAGGAATTGAACAGGTAGTGCCAGCGCTCGTCGTGGATCGCGTAACCCGGCAGGTGCTCGCGCAGCAGGAACTGCTCGAAGAACCACGTCGTGTGCGCCCGGTGCCACTTGGTCGGGCTGGCATCGGCCATCGACTGGATCTGCTGGTCTTCCGGGGAGAGCGGCGCGGCCCGCTGCTCGGTCTCGGCCCGCACGTGGCGGTAGGCGGCGAGCCAGGCGGCGCGATCGACGGGCCGCGCCGTGACGGGCGGGGGCGGGAAGGCCGCGGACGGGGGTGCGCTCTGCACGGCCGCGCGGGGTGCCGCTGTGGCTGCCATGGCAATCCTCTCCTTCACCGGCGCCTCGGGACAACACTCTGCTCCCGAGGCGGCGTCGCGAGAGGAGATATGGCCAAGCGCGCCTCCGGCAACGCGGGCGCGGCGATTCTGCCGCAGGCCGTCGGGGCGGATCGCGGCGGAGCCTTTTTCCGGCCTCAGTGAGGGCGCCTTAACCCTCGGCGTCGAGACTGGGCTCCTCAAGCGCGGGGCATCGCGAACCTATGCGGATCGATCTCATGGCCGGGGCGAGCCTCTCCGTCGCGGCGCGCGGGGCGCCGGTCGAGCCCCACATCCTCGTGTTCGATTCCGGCCTCGGCGGCCTCACGGTGCTGGAAGAGGTGCGCCGCGCCCGGCCGGACGCGCGCTACGTCTACGCCGCGGACGACGCCGCCTTCCCGTACGGACGCCTCGGCGAGGCGGCGCTGGTCGCCCGGGTGCTCGCCGTGATGGAGCGGCTGATCGCGGTCCACCACCCGGACCTCGTGGTCATCGCCTGCAACACCGCCTCGACCCTGGTGCTGCCGGCCCTGCGCCAGCGCTTCACCACGCCCTTCGTCGGGGTGGTGCCGCCGATCAAGCCCGCCGCCGAGACCACCCGCACGGGCCTCGTCTCGCTGCTGGCGACCCCCGGCACGGTGGCGCGCTCCTATACCCGCGACCTGATCGCGACCTACGCGGGCACCTGCCGCGTGGCGCTCGTCGGCTCGCCGAACCTCGCCAACTACGCCGAGGCCGAACTCTCCGGCGCGCCGGTGCCGGACGCCGCCCTCGCCGCCGAGATCGCCCCCTGCTTCGTCACCGCCGAGGACGGGCGGCGCACCGACGTCGTCTGCCTCGCCTGCACGCACTACCCGCTGCTGCGCGCCCGCTTCGAGCGCCTCGCGCCCTGGCCGGTGCGCTGGATCGACCCGGCGCCCGCCATCGCCCGGCGGGTGACGCAGCTCCTCGGCGCGGGCCCCGCGGGAGCGGAGCCCGGCCCGGTGCTCGCAGCCTTCACCGGGCAGTCCCCGGCCGCGGCCCTGCGCGCCTCGCTCGACGCCCGCGGCGTGACTGAGTTCGGCGTCGAGGCGATGCCGCTCGCGCTGCAATCCTGAGGACGAGAGCGCTTGAGCCGCCGGCCCATCCGCGCTTAGTCAGGCCTCGCGGCCGAGCGAGCGTCCAGCGCGGAGCCGGGCGGGGCCGCGAGCAGGGTCGATGAGAAAGCCGAGAGCCCCAGCCAAATCCGGCGCCAAGCCGGGCGCCAAGCCGCGGGCGGACTCGCCTGCGCCCCCGTCCGCCGGCAACCCGATCCTCAGCCCGGAGCGGCGCGGGGACGACCAGGACCAGAGCATCCGCCCGCTGTCGCTGGCCGAGTTCGTCGGCCAGCGGGCGGCACGCGCCAACATGCAGATCTTCATCGAGGCGGCGCGCAAGACCGGCCAGGCCCTCGACCACGTGCTGTTCGTCGGCCCGCCGGGGCTGGGCAAGACCACG
>Ga0316228_1003305_pt1 | contig 13032 bp, 7 predicted proteins | sample TBH18021metaG_FD_206005 | JGI IMG/M metagenome (GOLD analysis project Ga0316228, IMG submission 206005) | Freshwater microbial communities from Trout Bog Lake, Wisconsin, USA - TBH18021 | ecosystem: Environmental > Aquatic > Freshwater > Lake > Hypolimnion/Profundal zone | place: USA: Wisconsin... | reverse complement strand
CTTGTTGAGCCGGTGAGGCGGAGGACTTTTTCGGCAAGCTCGATCATGGTGAACTCACCTGGATTACCCAGGTTAATTGGGCCAATGACACTGTCATCTGCATTCATCAACCGAATGAAGCCCTCAACCAGATCATCTGCATAGCAAAAGCTACGTGTTTGCGATCCATCACCATAAACCGTTAAATCCTCACCGCGCAGGGCCTGTACGATAAAGTTGCTGACCACACGCCCATCATCTGCGGCCATACGTGGGCCGTAAGTATTAAAAATTCTAACGACTTTAATCTTTAAATGATGGGTGCGTTGGTAATCAAAGAACAAAGTTTCAGCCGCGCGTTTACCTTCGTCGTAGCAACTGCGAATACCGATCGTATTGACGTTACCCCAGTATTCCTCAGGTTGCGGATGAACAGAAGGATCGCCATACACTTCAGACGTTGAGGCTTGAAAAACTTTTGCACCGGTCTTACGTGCGAGCTCAAGCACATTCAAAGCACCCAATACCGACGTCTTCATCGTATGGATGGGATCGTATTGGTAATGAACAGGTGATGCGGGACATGCGAGGTTATAGATTTCGTCGAGTACGTCAATATTGATTGGATCGACGACATCGTGCTTGATCAAAGTGAATGAAGGATGTTTGATCAGATGTTGAACATTTTTTTCACTGCCGGTAAAAAAACTGTCTAGAGCAATGACCTGATGGTCTTGTTCGATCAAACGATCGCACAGATGCGATCCCAGAAAACCAGCGCCGCCTGTTACCAGAATTTTTTTCATCATGATCTGTGTTTATGCCCGGCCAACGCCAGAGTAGTAAAAGCCTAACTGTTTGATTGCGGCTGGATCCAGATGATTGCGACCATCAAAGATCACGGCCTGGCGAACAACAGCCTTAACCTTACCGAAATCGATATTTTTATATTCGGCCCACTCTGTCACAAGCACAACAGCGTCTGCATCGACAGCTGCAACAAGCGGATCGTCCACGATCTTGAGTTTGCCAGTACGCAGTAAATCTGCAAAGACACGCTCTGCGACTTCTTTAGCGACGGGATCATGTGCCATTACTGTTGCGCCAGCGGCGCATAGGGCACGGATCAAATCAATTGATGAGGCCTCACGCATATCGTCGGTGTCAGGCTTAAACGCCAGACCCCATACGCAGAGCTTGTGTCCATCCAGATCTTTGCCCATCTTGGCCACAATCTGGTCAAACAGATATTGTTTCTGCTTTTTGTTACGAGCCTCAACACCATTCAACACGATTGGCTCGATGCCTACACTCTGGGCAATCCTCACCAGTGCCTGTACGTCCTTGGGGAAACATGAACCACCGTAGCCGCAGCCTGGACGCAAAAAGGCAGGACCGATCCGTGAGTCTGAACCCACACCCATGCGAACGTCTTCGACGTTAATGCCAAAGCGATCACATACGTTTGCAATCTCATTCATGAATGAGATGCGAGTAGCGAGCATAGCGTTGGATGCGTACTTAATGAGCTCGGCTTCTTTGACACCAACAGTGAGCAACTGACTGTCGTTTGTCACATAAGGCTTGTAGAGCTTGATGAGCTGCGCTTTTGTGGTCTCGCTCTCAGTCCCGATGACAATGCGATCTGGTTTAAAGAAATCATCAATCGCAGCACCCTCTTTTAAGAATTCTGGGTTACTTGCGACATCGAAATCAATGAACAATTTACGCTGGAAGAGCTCCCAGGCGATTTCGCCTTTTACGAGCTCGGCCGTACCGACGGGTACCGTTGATTTGTTGATGACAATCGCAGCGCCTGATAATGAGCGACCAATTTCTTTGGCCGCGGCGAGGACATATCGCAGGTCCGCAGAGCCATCTTCGCCCTGGGGAGTGCCCACAGCAATGAAAATCAGTGTGGGGACGTCACCATCACGTTCAAGTTTGGTCAGACCTGTCTGGATGCTGTCTGCAAACTTCAAGCGGCTGCTCGCAATCGAAGCATCGACGACTTCCTTTAAACCCGGCTCATAGATGGGAATAATGCCCTGTTCCAGTCTGGCGATTTTAGAAGGGTCGGTATCGACGCAAACGACAGTATTGTCTTGACTCGAAAGACATGCCGCTGTGACCAAGCCAACATAACCTGCACCCACTACTAATATTTTCATAAAAAACGCTCAAAAATGGTTAGTCCCGATAGCGCAGTGTTTCAATCTGCATTTCTACTATTGCTATCGATTATAAAACGCTAACAACTTCAGGTAAAAAATATCTTATCCAGCTCTTAATGCCGTTTTTTTACACGTTCAAGGCACATCCAGCTCCATTTGCGCAGGCGGCATACCCAGTTCATGAAACCAGGCGACACCATCCTGGACCAGTGAAAACTCCAGGATATACCGTCCCGGTCTAGTGGGTAGGTCAATGACTAAAGGTTCAATCCACGTCTGACCAGGCTCAATTGTAAAAAACAACTCTTTCCTACTATCCCAACCTGGCATATTTGAAGCCTGCTTGCTCTGCATTAGTGGCACAAAACGCCAGGATAATCTGATGGGACCTTTTTTAGATAGGGTACTAAATCGCACACCGGTCTCATTCTCAACAGACACCTTGGCATCTAGGTAGTGTCCTGACAGTGTTCCTGTCGCAGTGAGGTGTATGCCTTTGACTAAATTCACATCAATTACGATGTCCGTAGGCAAAACAGGTAACTGCTCACATACCTCAGGAGAAATGACCACGACTCGCCCAGACAGCTCTTTGGGAGTCAATTGGGATCGAGAATCATGATTAAGGTCAAAATACTGATTGAGCCGATGCTGATAAGACACACAGGGATCAGGTCGGATATAGCCTGGAGTTATATTCCCGGAGTACCCATTTAATGTTGGCATGCCTAGGTCTTGAGCCAAAATCATGCCATCAACTTCTACTAAATCGTTCTCCCGGTCAGCACGTGTATTCGTCACATAAATGACTGCATCCTGTGCAAGTTTTGCAGGCAAGAGACTCTTTAGCGTTATCTGCCGCTTTGCCCACTCAGTTAAAGGTGTACGGTAGGGTTGATAGCCGATCGTTTCGACGACCAGAATACCAACCATCACGAGTAACATCACAAAGCGCATCCATTGGATTTTTATGTCCAGATTCACATGCTCAAAACATGTCGCCACAAGAATACCTAACGGAAACAGCATCACGAGTACAACACGTGAGACAGCACGTATTGAACTAATGCCCGGCAAGGTTAATAACCATCTGTAGGCCGAATATCCATCTATTGAAATTGTGAGCACAATCAAAAGCAGTAATGTCAGACTTGCAATGCGTATAACTGCTTTCTGCGTGTGTCCGAACCAGGCATGCCAGGCACCAATTATCCCTAATAATGAAACTCCAATCCCAAAAAAAAGCTGCTGCTCGTGTCGCATTGGGCTCTTGGGGACAAGTTGCCCAACCCAACGACTCAAAGGAGAGCTGTCTGCGAGGAGATATGATGAGGGCTTAGGTAAGATCGATAATATTTCATCAGGCTTACGACTGAATCCATAGAATGCAGAGGTCGATTGATAATGAAATAACAACCAGCCAATGGCTGCAAAACTAAAGAGCAGCATTAACAAACTTGCTAGATGTCTGCGAATAGGCTGAGCGCCAAAACTCGACCACCAACCATGAAAAATATTACGGTGCTGACAAAGCACCATCGAGATTGTCAGTGCCAGCAGCAAGTAGACGAGAAAAATACCGAGATAGATTGAGCAATAAAACTGTACCGCTAGCCAGAACATCGATTGGGAAAATAAAGCTAGCCGTTTTGTCTGAAAAAAATTAAACAGCGATACAAACGCGAGTGGCACAGCAAACCTGTACATCAACTGTGCATGGGACTCTTTGGCGAGAGCAGGCAAACTAAACGCAAAAACAAAGGCACCCGCACCCGAAGCAGCAACAGAGAATCCCAGCCGCCTGAGCGCATAGTATGCCACCCAGAAATTGAGCAGATTCCCGACGATAAACCATCCAAGAAAGGCGCTTTCGCGCGGCAATCCTGACAACCTGAAAAGAATATATGACCACGCCGATCCAAAATGATTGTCACTAAAGGCGAGGACATTTTGAAAAGGGTAAAAAAAGGTAGGGCTCCACACATTCAGTGTGCGTCCCTCGACCCACTGAAATAAATGCTCAAGAATGACGCTATTAAAGCGGGCATCGACGAGATCACCTGGAATCGCGTGAAACCAGTCCACGGAGTGCATCACATAACCAAAAAAACCAGCAGAAAAAAGAAGTGCCAGGACAAGGTATTGCCCGAGCAAATTTTTATTTTTAGCCGATTGGGTCAGTGCTGTCATCGTTAGCTTACATCACTCACCACTTACCAAATCCAAGATTGGCTTCTATCATGGCGCACAGGGTATGGCCTAAAAAGATATGGGCTTCTTGAGTGCGAGCCGTATCCGTATCGGGAACAATAATCGAGGCATCGACCACCTCGGCGAGTTTGCCGCCGCCTTTACCCAGCAATCCAACCGTGCGCACCCCAAGCGTTTTAGCCGCAGCGGCTGCGAGCAGCAGGTTTTTAGAGTTACCTGAGGTGGTAATCAGAAAAACCATATCACCAGGGCTCGACACACCCTCGAGTTGCCGGGAAAAGATATGGTCATAACCATAATCGTTACCGATACAAGTGAGCGCGGAGGAATCTGTCGTTAGGGCAATCGCTTTGAGTGCAGGACGATTGTCTACAAATCTGCCGACTAACTCAGCCGCGATGTGTTGCGCATCGGCTGCTGAGCCACCATTGCCACAAAAGAACAGGCGCCCACCGCGTTGCAAGACCTCGGTTGCTTGCTGTGCAACGGCGTGTAAACCAGGCTCAAGCGCGCCCAGGCGATTAAAAAGTGCCTGATGTTCGGTTAAAAAAGATTGGAATAAGCTCATGATGGATTTACCTAGGTATCAATGTGACGCTTGCTGAAGGACACAAGCCATGAGTTGCTCTGCACTCTGTTGCCAGGTCAGCCAGGGCATCGCACTGGAGACAGGATGGTGTCCTGATTGGTGCAGAGGCAACCAGGCTTGGATGGACTCTGCTAAGGACGAAGGGGCCTCGCCCGAAAAATAATGTGCATGCTCACCTGCAACCTCTCTAAACACAGAAAGGTCACGCGCAATAATAGGCAGCCCATGGTGAGCAGCCTCGATCAACGGCAAGCCAAAGCCCTCACCCTCTGAAGGCACTAGCAGACAATCACTAACACCATATATTTTTTGCAGGAACTCATCACTCGCGCCTTGCAGCCAAAACAAACGCGTGCCCGTCTGAGGATGCTGCTCGAGGCGCTGCGCGAGCCCTTCGACGAGCCACCCCTTTTTGCCCACAATTACCAGGTGAACATCGACACCATGCTTCCAGAGTTGCTCAAACGCGTCTAACGCAAAGGCATGGCCCTTGCGTGGCTCAAGTGTGCCCACCATCAAAAAGTTTTTTGTTGCGGCGAGGCGCGTGAGCAATTGTTGTTCTGACTCAGTCAAGCCATTACTGGGCAGTGAACCTGCAATATCCGCACCAAGGTGAAAATGACTAATCTCGAAAGATCGTGTGTTGAGCACTTGCTGTTGTGCGACCCATTCACGTAACTCATCGGCCACAGCTTTAGAAATACAGATTGCGCCGTCGTTCTCGGCGACGATCTCTAACCATTCTGTAAACGCATCGTCAGACCCCGGCACAAAATGCTGCGGCATAGTCACGCAGAGCATGTCATACACAACAAACTGCACGCTCACGCCTCGGGCACGCATTTGCTGGAAATACTGTCGTTGAGCTTTAACAATCTGAGGGTGTAAATCAATCCCAAGATAGATATCGCCTGCGGCAAACAGGATCGGATCATCCGACAGATGCTCAACATCCTGATTACCCAGGAAAGCCTGCGTAAAGCGATTCGCCCGACGATAACCAAGACGATCAACAGCAGCATATACAGGCACCACATGAAACCCTGGTGGCGGCTGATCGAGCATCACGCGCAAGACTGAACGCACTACGCGCTGGATACCGCTTTTGGCATCACGCTGGACCAGCTCGGAAATATCCACAAACAAACTGCGCGTGGCTGGGGGATGGTTCGATGCAATACCCTCTGCGATCTGTAATTTATCAGCCGCATTGAGTGCGCGAACATCGAGTGCAGCAATCGAGCGGACCAGGTCTTTAACAACTGTGTGACTCCCTTTACTCTCGGTCAAGGTAATGGGCGGGGGTGTTTGTGATGTTCCGTTTTTATCAACGAGGCACGCCAGGGCCTCTTGAACTTTGGCATGTACGGTGCTGATACTGATTTCTGTCAGGCATCGTAAAGCGTAGGGACAATCTGAGGGTTGAGCAATATGACAAGGCGAGCAAGGTACAGGGTGATGAATCACATAACCCGTATTGAATACCGGCGCCCATTCGGTCACGGTCTCATGACCGCCATAGATTGCGATCACAGCTAAACCGAGGTACGAGCCAATGTGCGCACCAAAGGAATTGTTCGCAATACAAATGACATTTTGAGCTAAGGACTGCGTCAGCGCCTGAAAATCGAGACCAGCATGGATGTTGAGTTTTGCATGGGGTGGCAGGTCAAACTCTTGTGCTTCACGGCCATTCGCAAAGTACACGTTGACAGCATCAATCGCTGCGTTGTCTAGCAGCAGCTGAATGAGACCCGTGTAGTTTTGCTGACTCCATTCTTTTACAGCATTGCCTGCTTTGGGGAACAGTGCGATTTCTGTCGTCTTGCGTGAGAGGCTCACTGCAGCTTCACGTGTCTGGTCGCCCAAGGCAGGGAACGATACATAATCATTCGGACTAGCTGGCAAAGCATCGACAAGACGCATCATTTGAACCGTGATGGGCGTCTCATTCAACGGAGTCGCCTCAAACACGGTGTCAGGATGGGCACGCAACGTGATCTGAAGCTGGCTGTCAATCTGGGGATCAAACGTTTCGTACCCGACTCTCACTGCAGCATTGACGCGGGTCAATAAAAAGCGTGAATCCCGCTGGCGGCGCAAATCAAGCGCAAAGTCATAATGTGGAGCGAGCTGCTCAAGCAATTCGCGGGTATTGCGCTCTGTTGCGGAGGCAGATTCAGACGACTTCTTCTTAAAGAAATCGAAGGTATAGATCTTGTTAAAAATATTCAAGCTCTGCGCGATCGCGGCACACCAGCTACCCAGCACGACGTCAATCTCAGCATAGGGATAACGTGCTTTGAGCCGAGTAATCGCGGGAATCGCAAGAATAAAATCGCCTAGGTGATCGAGCTTAATCAGTAGTATTTTTTGTTTTGTAATCGCAAAGATTGAAGTCTTTTCGATATTGACATGGTGCGAGCCCGTATCTGATTCTGGCTGATCAAAACGCTCGAGTGCAGCGATCGCGGCGATCGCACTGGTATCCCACGAGAAGGTCTTGGCATGAGCAAGACCGTGCTCAGTCAGTCGCGCTCTGAACGCGGGATCGGTCAGTGCCTGATTGAGTGTGGTGCGAATCGAATCGACTGAAGTAGGCTCAAACAACGCCTCAGGCAACCCAATCACCTCTGGCAAGCTCGTTGCATGCGCACCAATCACTGGCGCACCTGAGGCCATGGCCTCAAGAGGAGGGATACCAAAGCCTTCGTGCGTGGAGGGGAATACAAACAGTGCACAGGCGTTATAGAGCTTGTGTAAATCCTCGTCCTCGACGTAGCCTGTAATGACGAGCTCGTCTGCCTGGAGACCCGCCTGTTGTGCGGTCTTAAAAAAGGCTTCGATGTAGGTCGCAGGCATTTTGCCAACGAAAACAAGCTGAAAACCTTTTCTGACCTCAGGTGTAAGTCCTGCATAGGCCTGTATCAAACGATGTAGGTTTTTACGCTCGTCCGCACCGCCCGTATACATAACGAATGGGCGACTAATGCCGGAACGCTGGCAGACTTCTTTTTTTTCAGTTTCTGTCAAACCCAGGGGCTTAAAAGAATAGTCGTATGCACCAGAAATATTCACGACTTGCTGGGCGCTGAAATCCAGTGCGATCAGGGCTTCTTGCCTGGCACTCTCAGAAATCGCGAGGAGTAATTTTGACTGTTTAAGTGATGCGACTTTACGGCTGTAATAGTCTTTTAAAAGTTGATTGGTCTGAAAGTGTTCATCAGGATTAATCAGAGGAATCAAATCATAGAGAATGACTGCCGTGGGGGTCGTACGAGCGAACTGGCCAATGCTAGTGACCGCATCATCGCCGTAGCCCTCAAATAAACTCGTCACAAGTACTGCATCAGGCTGCTGCGCGGCGATGAATGCCTCACGCATGCGCTCGGCCACCTCTCGCCGTAAACGATTTTCAGGGTGCGTTTCGCGTATGGGGCCAGGAGCATTCCACACACGAATACATGACTGAGGCAAGATCCCGTCAAACGCATCACGAATAGGATCGATCGTCTCGGGGAACAACTCACTGAGGGCCAGAATGACTTCGTGCCGACCACGATTACGAGCGATGGCCAACGCAAGAGATAAAGAGTAGCGACCGATTCCCCGGAATTTACTTTCCGTTTGTGCTCCCTGCATATCAATGACGATACGCATTAATGCTTCTCCTGCTTATTGATTTCTGCATTCAACTCATTAAAAGCCTGACGCACCGCCGGTGGAAAATCTTTTAGTGCCTGATCGACTTCCGCGGTGGAGGCGGACTTCAAACCGTTCGCATTCGAAACAACAACAGCCTGACGCCTGCTTGCTTGTAACTTATCGAACAGACCGAGTTTTTTGGTCAACACAATTAAAAAGCTCTTGATTTGTGGATGTGCGGTGACAAAGTGTGCGCCACGACTCGCGATCTTGCGCAGGATTTTTTTGGTAACAACTTTGGTACGACCAACAAGCCCTTGTGCGCGAAGTAGCCTGATTTGATTACCAATTTTTATAAATGGGGATAGGCTGGCTTCCAATTCTGTAAACCTTGCTTCTAACCCATTTAGTCTTGAACTCAAATCACGATCCACGCGTTGTAAGGTCAGATTGAGCTTGACATCTAGTTCGTTGATTTTTTGCGTCAGGCCTAAAGTCAAATTACGATCAAGATCGATGATTCTTTGGTCAATATCCTGGATGGAATGCAAAAGCTGATCTTCATACTTATCAGACACCATCCCCAGCGTCACGCCGTACTCGATCGCAAAAGCCTGACTCACTGACTGCAGTACATCCTCTGCAGCGGCTTTTTGCGCAACCACAGCGTAATCTGGACTCACGCCCCCCAGCACATCATGGATGGTAAAGCGTCTCGCCTGCGAGATCGAGACGGGTTCCTGGAGTCGCAAGACCTTGACCCGATGAAAGCCATAGTACTCAGGCAAGAATGACAACAACAGCGGCGGCAAGGGCCTGTTATGCGTAGGATCCAGATAAAAATTAGCCGTCCCAACCACAATATTTTCGGGGTTAGGTGTCTCGAGAATCAATAGTCCCGCAGGCTTGAGCACGCGTAATGCCTGTTGGACGAGCTCTTGTAATGCCTCGAATGGAATGTGCTCTGCAAGATGAAAACCTGACACAAGTGCCTGGCTGTTATCGGGCAATGCTTTGAGTGCCGAGATTGCATCGAGTGTTTGAACCTTCAGTCCGCGCGCACGACATTCGGCCAGCATGCCATCATCCAGATCAATGCCATGGGCATCAAAGCCTGCCTCAACGAGAAGCTCAAGCCACTCGCCACGACCACAGCCCAGGTCAATCGCCTGCTCGTGCGGGTAGAGCGCGGTCAGGGGTTGAATCAGCGGCAAATACACGCGCTGACGCGACTTGATCATCTCAAGCGTGCCGCGATGTTTGTCTTCAAACGCCCGATAAAAACCATCGCTCATCGTTCGCACTCCATAACGGGGGGGATCCAGGCTACGCCGACAAAATTACCTTTATCAATATTCACAATGCTAAATACCAGTGCCAGGTCGCGCCATTCATAATTTTTACTAATGTGGTTATCAGCCGTATGCAATGCGACCGATATTGAGTAGGTACCCACGCCCAGATTCGCTGGGAATTTAAAGCGGTATGTCAACGTTGCACCGCTTTTTAGTTCGAACAATTTGTCATTCAGGTGATGGGTATTGGTCCCATAGACGGGCTGGCCAAGGCGATCTTTAATCACGTACCCGAGCACCAGCTCGGGCAGATCTTCGAGTGCGCGCACTCCAACGCGCAGCTCAACAGCTTGGCCGACATTGACGACCTCAAGGCGCTCACCTTTATCGTCCAGTAAGGCGATATCATCAATCGTGGCCTCGCCGGTACCCGAAGTGATTTTAAGTTTGCCGTCATCGGTCACATGTTGACGAACGGTGCTGTTCTCGCGCTCAGCCAGCAATGCATTGTAATAATCCATCACCGCATCAGGCGCACCCTGCATGCCGATGACGCCAGCATCGAGCAAGATCGCACGATCACAGATACCCTGGATCGAGCCCTTGTCGTGAGAGACGATCAGTAAGGTCGTGCCCTCTTTACCAAACGCACGGATACGATTAAAGCTCTTATGCTGAAAATACGCATCCCCAACTGACAACGCCTCATCGACAATCAGGATATCCGGACGATGCGCGGTCGCGACGCTAAACGCCAGACGCATCTGCATGCCGCTGGAATAGACGCGAACGGGCTGGTCGATATACTCACCAATCTCGGCAAAGGCTTCGATCTCTGGCATGAGTCGCGCGATTTCTTCTACGCTATAACCGAGTAACTGGCCTGCCATCACGGCATTCTGACGCCCAGTGAAATCAGGATGAAACCCCATGCCGAGCTCCAGCAATGCCGCCACGCGACCGGTTACCTGCACACTGCCTGTGGTGGGTTGGGTCGTGCCGGTAATCATTTTAAGGAGCGTGCTTTTACCCGCACCATTGATCCCAACGATGCCCACGGCCTCACCCGCCTTGACCTCAAAATCAATATCCTGCAAGACCCACTTAAGTGTGTGATGCGTTTTACCTGTGGGCGAAAGCCACTCGGCCAAGCGCGACCAGCGACTGGGGTATTGTTTATAGGCCTTGCCTAGTTGCTTGACTGTGATTGAGCCCATCAGAGTTCATCCACCATTTCGCCGGCGTGTTTGCGGAATAGCCGCATGCCGAGCAAACAAAGCAGGATTGAGAGCACCGTCACTGGCCATAATGACATCCAGTCTGGCCAGAGACCTCTGACCACAATCCCCTGGTAGGCCGAGATCAAGGCGTTCATCGGGTTATAGCGAATAGCCGCGCGCACCGACTCAGGCAATATGGTGACAGGGTAGACAACCGGTGTCAGCCAGAACCAGAACTGCAAAATGACGCCAAACAGTTGGCCGACGTCGCGAAAGAAAACGTTCAACACCCCGACGGTAATACCGAGTCCGACGGCGAACAGCGTCTGAATCATCAGAACGGGGATTAGAGCAACAAAGACCAGCCCGGGAAAATTACCACTCACAATCAAAAAAATTGTGAACAGACTAAAAATGATCAAAAAATTCAGCCCAGCATTGGCGACGACAATCACGGGCAGGCACAGCCTGGGAAAACTGATCTTTTTAAGGAGGTTGGCGTTTTCGAGGAAAACGTTTTGTGAGCGGCCAACCGTCTCTGTAAACAACCCCCAGGTGAGTACGCCCACGCATAAGTAAATGCTATAGGCGAACGTACTGTCTACACCGGGCAATTTAGCCTGCATCAGCTTGGCAAAAATGACCGTATACACCACGATCATCGTCAGGGGATTGATGATCGTCCACAAGGCACCCAGCAGAGAGTTGCGATATTTCGACTCGAATTCCCGCCTGACACTCCCCAGCACAAAGCCGCGATACGACCACAGCGCCTGAATCATTTGCATTGGATGCCTTTGCACCAGATGCCCGTGTTACACGCGGCCATAGTGATCCTCAAACCGGACAATATCGTCCTCACCCAGGTAGCTGCCGCTTTGTACTTCGATCAGCACGAGATCAATCTTGCCGGGGTTTTCGAGGCGATGCTTGTGCCCGGCGGGGATAAAGGTCGATTCGTTGGTGGCGATCAGCAGATCACGTTCACCATTGACCACCTTGGCCATGCCGTCCACAACAATCCAGTGCTCGCTGCGATGGTGATGCATTTGCAGGGAGAGCGACGCACCGGGCTTGACCACGATGCGCTTCATCTTGAAATTCGGGCCTTCTTCGAGCACGGTATAGGTGCCCCAGGGGCGATGCACCGTGCGGTGTAGGCGATAAGCCTCATGACCGATTTGTTTAAGCTGGCCTACGATCTGCTTGACGTCCTGCGCACGATTCTTATCCACGATCAGCAGTGCATCGGGTGTGTCGATCACAATCAGGTTCTCAACACCCACGGCTGCGATCAGGCGGTCCTCTGCCTGGATGTAGCAATTTTTGACATCATGGAGATAGGCTTCGCCCTTGATGCGATTACCGTCTGTATCGGGCGGGACCAGATCAGCCAGTGCATTCCAGGAGCCGATATCACTCCAGCCGATCGAACAGGAGACGACCGCGGCATGTTTAGTTTTTTCCATCAGGGCGTAGTCGATGGAGATACTCTCAGCCTGGGCAAAGGCCTTGGGATCGAGTTCAATCTGGTACTGATCAGCACCCTCGACTCTGCGTGAGGCATCGAGCGTCTTGGATACCGCATCCAGCACGGCCGGTGCGTAGAGCGTGAGTTCAGACAAAGCGGTCTCTGCCGTCATGCAAAACATGCCGGAATTCCACAGATACTTGCCACTGGCAATATAGGACTCGGCGGTCTGGAGGTCGGGTTTTTCGACAAAACGGCGCACGACATTGCCGTCTGCCTCGATGTAGCCATAACCTGTCTCGGGCGCCTCTGGATTGATACCAAAGGTCACGACTTTACCTGTCTCGGCGAGTTTGACCGCGGTTTGCACTGCCTGGGTAAAGGCTGGCACATCTGCAATCAGGTGGTCCGCCGTCAGGAACAGCATCACGGCCTTGGGGCCGTAATT
>Ga0316228_1003298_pt1 | contig 13052 bp, 17 predicted proteins | sample TBH18021metaG_FD_206005 | JGI IMG/M metagenome (GOLD analysis project Ga0316228, IMG submission 206005) | Freshwater microbial communities from Trout Bog Lake, Wisconsin, USA - TBH18021 | ecosystem: Environmental > Aquatic > Freshwater > Lake > Hypolimnion/Profundal zone | place: USA: Wisconsin... | reverse complement strand
CTGGCCTGGCGCCTGAATGCGGCCTATTGGAAGGACATCAAGTAAAATCCGTGTTTTCCGGGCAAGGGCTAGGCCGGTGGAGAACTGGCTCTAGCCCTTTGCCTTTTCGCTTTTTGTGCCGTGGCGATGTCATTTGTCGTCACGGTTGTACCGTCATCGGGCCGCCCCCGGCCCATGCGCCAAGGAACTACAACCATGATGGTCTTGTACTCGGGCACCACTTGCCCGTTCTCGCAGCGTTGCCGCCTCGTCCTGTTCGAAAAGGGCATGGATTTCGAGATTCGCGACGTCGATCTCTTCAACAAGCCGGAAGATATCGCGGTGATGAACCCGTACGGCCAGGTGCCCATCCTGGTTGAACGCGACCTGATTCTGTACGAGTCGAACATCATCAATGAGTACATCGACGAGCGCTTCCCGCACCCGCAGCTGATGCCGGCCGATCCGGTGCAGCGCGCCCGCGCCCGCCTGTTCCTGTTCAACTTCGAGAAGGAACTGTTCACGCACGTCTCCGTGCTCGAGAACGAAAAGGGCAAGGCCGCCGAGAAGAATCACGAGAAGGCACGTGCGGCCATCCGCGATCGCCTTACGCAGCTGGCTCCGATCTTCCTGAAGAACAAGTACATGCTGGGCGAAGAGTTCTCGATGCTCGACGTGGCGATTGCGCCGCTGCTGTGGCGCCTGGACCACTACGGCATTGAAGTCTCGAAGAACGCCGCCCCGCTGATGAAATACGCTGAGCGTATCTTTAGCCGTCCGGCGTATATTGAAGCGCTGACGCCGTCGGAAAAGGTCATGCGCCGCTGATTGCCGCCGGGTCGCGCCGCGCTCGGGTCGAGCCTGCGCGCGGCCGCGCCCAACGGTCACTGATTTCATCATGTCGGAAACTTCCACCAAGCCCTATCTGATCCGTGCAATCTACGAATGGTGCACGGACAACGGCTTCACGCCGTACATCGCTGTCTTCGTCGACAACAGTACCAACGTGCCGCGCGAGTTCGTCAAGAACGACGAGATCGTGCTGAACGTGAGCTTTGACGCGACCAGCCAGCTCGACATGGGCAACGAGTGGATCACGTTCCACGCACGCTTCTCGGGCGTGTCTCGCAAGATCGAGGTGCCGATCGAAAACGTGCTTGCTGTGTATGCGCGCGAGAACGGGCAGGGTATGGCATTCCCGGTGGAACGCAGCACGCCGACGGTGCAGGCCGCGACCGAACGCGAGAACAATCCGCCGCCCAAGCTGGCCGCAGTGGACTCCGAATCCATGCCTGCGCCGGTCCCTGCCGAAGCCGAAACTGGCCCGGAAGACGACCCGACACCGCCGAATGTGCCGCGCATCGGTGGCAAGCCTGCGCTAAAGGTCGTCAAGTAACGCGTGTTAGGTTAGAATCGCGTTTCTTTGCCGGCTTAGCTCATCTGGTAGAGCAGTTGATTTGTAATCATCAGGTGGCGGGTTCGAGTCCTGCAGCCGGCACCAATAAAATCAAGGGGTTACGTGAATTTCACGTGACCCCTTGTGCTTTCTGGGCGTTGAAAAGTACATTTTCGGTACAGTCAGCTCTCAGAACAGGTACATGGCGACCATCGTCAAGACGCCTTCCGGCACGTGGAAGGCGGTCATTCGCAAGCTCGGCTGGCCGACCACGGCCAAGACCTTCCGCACCAAACGCGACGCGGAGGATTGGGCGCGCCGGACTGAGGATGAGATGGTCCGAGGTGTGTATCTGTCCCGCGCACCATCTGAGAAGCTGACCGTCGCTGGCGCGTTGAAGCGCTATATGGAGGAGGTTTCGGTCACGAAGAAGCCGACCACTCAGCGCAGCGAGCGCTTTACGGCTCAACACTTGGAGGCCTTCTTCGGGAAGTATTCGATGGCGGCCGTTAGCGCAGACCTGGTCGCCAAGTACCGCGATGCACGCTTGGCGGCGGGCAAGTCGAACAACACGGTTCGCATTGAACTCGCGATGCTGGGTCATTTGTTTCGAACGGCGATTCAAGAGTGGAGCATCGGCTTGACGTTCAATCCGGTTGCCAACATCCGCAAGCCTAGCCCGGGGGCCGGGCGCGATCGTCGTCTTAGTCTGGACGAGCAGGCGCGTTTGTTCGCGGCTGTGTCAGCTCACAGCAATCCGATGCTGGGTTGGATCGTGAGCTTGGCTGTGGAGACTGGTATGCGCTCATCGGAGATCGCAACGCTACGCCGTTCACAGGTCGATCTGAACCGTCGAGTTGTGACCTTGCGGGATACGAAAAATGGCTCCGCGCGAGTAGTACCGCTTACGCGTGCTGCCGCTGATGTCTTGCAACTGGCCCTCGGCAATCCTATTCGTCCATTGGACTCAGACCTCGTGTTCTTTGGGGAGCCGGGGCGCGACGGGAAACGACGGCCCTATGTGTTCCAGAAGCTGTGGGCGAGCATTGTTCGTGATATGGGCTTGGCCGATCTTCATTTCCACGACCTTCGCCATGAAGCCGTGAGCCGTCTCGTTGAGGCGGGCCTGAGCGATCAGGAGGTAGCCGCCATAAGCGGGCACAAGTCCATGCAGATGCTCAAGCGCTACACGCACCTACGGGCTGAGGACTTGGTGGAGAAGCTTGACGCAGTCATTCTTGGCTGTGGTTCTGCCTAGCTGCGGCTCGGCTCCTATTCGCAAGCTCGACATGCCTGGCCATCCGCAGGTCATTCCATTTCTTCCAGTTCTCAATCGACGATTGGTCCGTCGGATCGACTGGCGGTTCGCCTGTTACGCGGCCAAGTAGCACCCATTCGGTGAAGCGAGGCCGGAACTGGCAGACCAGTTGTGCCATTTCCAAAGTTGGCTCGGCCAGGCGCAGAACGACACGGGACCATTCGGCCGCAGGGATACTTCCCCTGGACTTTTTTTCCAAGTACGCAAAGAGCTGCTCCCCTGAGGGGGAGGCCCATTCCTTGATTACCCAGTTCAAGCGGTCGCCCATGGTTTGACCTTCCCAGTCGCGAGGAACGGGGGCATCGAACGGAAATTCCGCTTGATTGGGGGCTTCAACGCCGGTCAATAGCCATGTTTGCTCCATGGGGTATTTTTTACACCAAAAATCCACCATGTCTGGTGCGGCTTCCTGCTTCCTGTAGTAGAAATTTTTCCACCTGTTGGCGCCGATTCCGCTGACGCTTTCCAGCGCTCCAAATCGTCCGCGCGTAGGAAACGTACCTTCAATCAAGGTGCGAAGCCGGTTGCTGAGCTCAATGTCCTTCAAGGTCTTGGTCACAACTCTTCTCCAGGCCTTATCCGAAAGCTTGCGTAGTACACTATAACGGTGTAAATTTTGTACACCATATTTGTGGTGTTAGCGTAATTATGGCCGGCGACGGTAGCCCTGTCACCAGTGCGTCCGGAAGCTTCCTCGGCTATTGGCTGCCCGAATTGGTCAACGCTTGTCAGAACGAATGGAGATCTTGGCTATGTCAAAGATGGAAGAGCTGTTGGTGAGTCGCTATGGCGTCTTGCTGTCGCTGGCCGATTGCGCTGCGTTGTTGAACCGAAGTGCTGAAGGGTTGCGGGTCACGTTACACACAGACCAGGAGCTCTCCCGCAAGCTCCGCGCGGCGAAAGTGAAGATTGGGCGGCGCATTCTTTTCAAGGCTACCGAACTCGCGCGCATTCTTGACGAGGCCTGAGTATGGGACGCCAGCGAGTAATTGATGACGCAGGCTTTTGGCGCTCAGTGCAAATTTCGGTTCGCAGCCAGGAGGACAAAGCAACGCTTCTCTATCTCTTGACCTCCCCATTCAGCAATATCGTCGGCGTGTACCAGATCGTTCCCCATGTCGCCGCAGCGGAGATGGGGTGGACTTCCGAGCAGCTCTTTCCGGTCCTCGCCCGGCTTTCCGACGCCAGCCTGATCGACTACGACGAGAACTCGTGCTCCGTCTGGGTCAAGATCTGGTGGGACCACAACTCGGCACGAATGGCAGTCGGCCCTTCGCTGCGAGCCAAGACATACGATCAAATTGGCCAAATAGTAGGCCAGTGGCAACAGGCGTACATCGCCGACTTTGTGGCCAGACTGCCGACGAAGGACGATCTGCGGGCATCGATCGCGCGTGAGCTCTCACAGGCTATGAACACCGTGTCGACACCCTGTCCATACCCTGAGGACAGGGGAGCCTCTAACACTACAAGTAACGGTATCTCTATCTCTACTACTACTCCTACCCCACCCGGGGTGCAGGAAGCCGCCTCGCTTGAGTTTCCGAAGTTGGACGAGACGGAGCTTGCGGAGTTGCGCACGCGCATCGAGTTGTTCCCACATTCGATCAGGCAAGACGTCCTCGATGAGATTGAGGGGAAGCGGAGAGCAGGGCGTTTGAAAGGCGCGGTGGCACTGTGCAGTCATCTTCAAAAGGACCCAGCTGCGTTTGTGCTTGTCGATGGCCGGGCTGTTCAAAGGGAGCGTGCCGACCGCCAAGCAATGGTGAGGCGCGAGGCGGAATTCGGCTCGCAGATCGATGGTGCGCTACTTGCGATGAGCGATGACGAGCTTCGTCAATGCAAGGCGCGTCTTCCAAAACGTCTCGCAGAAAAACTCACGGCGAGACGCGAGCGCCTGCAGTACGCCGATTCCCAAGAGTAGTCCGTAGGCAGAGCGCTTGGCGTCTGCAAAGCACGGGAACGCAACGTGGCATCCGTGCGCATTTTGAAGGGGATAGACGATGAACCTAGGACCATTGCGCAGACTTAGCGGCGAGGACTTCGCCGTAGCGGAAGAAGTTCTGAAGGCGGCAACTTTCCTGATGCTGCCTGAAAAAACTAGAGCGAAATTTTTCGAGGAACAGATCAAGACCATTCAATGTCTGCGGGACAAAGGATGCTCTTGGTCGCAGATTAAAAATGTGATGGCAGAGATAGGTATAAATCTCAGCGAATCAACGCTAAGGTCATACTACGCACGCGGCACAAACGTAAAGGGCAAGAAAAATGGCAAAAAGGAAATTGCTCAGCGCTGAGCAGGTCAAGAAGGCCGAAAAGTACTTGATCGAATTAATCAAAACACTGCCGCCGGCTACAGACAATAAGAAAAAGCCTGGGCGCTCTGCAGGAAAATTCAAATCCGAAACAAATAAAGAAAAAGCCTAGAGAAAAAATAGCAGCGGGCCCAAAAAGCGCGGCGCTTGGTCGCTGGAACGACCAGGCGCCGCTAACCAAAGCGATCTGACTAGGAGATCAGCATGGCTATCCACATTGTACTTGCAGAGCCAAGAAAAACGGTCTACCGACTGCCGGAAGAGCAGCGGAGGGCCATCTTGTCGCAGGCGCAAACAGACCTCGGCAGAACGACTGACCTTGCTTCCATGCGGCAAATCGAGAAGCAACGGCAAGAATTCATTCAAATGCACGGAGATCCATTTGGACTGGATGCCAGCAGTTGAATCGTCATCTTTTGCAGCAAAAGAAAAGCTAAGGATCTCGCATGGAAAACGACGAGCAAATGAAAGCGCGTTTCACGCAAGCTTCCCAAGAAAAGCCTCATGCCGTGGCACAGCCCCAAGCCATCACACAGTTGGAGGCGACTTCGGAACCGGGCGAGCTGGCCGTCATGGCGCCGTACTGGCTCAACGGACTGCACAACAAACAGGGGATCGAGCTGGCTAAGCGGATCAATGAAGTGATCAACGAGGAGGAGCGCCTCATCATCCGCAACCCGCAATCCATTCAGAAACTGATGGCCACCCTTTTTCCCGAGGCCAAGCCGCTCGGCCTGCACATTGTGGCCATGGAGCAATACCGGACCGATGAACTGCTCAAGGCGAACCCGGCCGAGCCGGCATCGTTGCTGGCCGGTGCATTCACCCGCGACAAGGAGGGCGCCTACCGCCCATCCGCCGGCGGCCCGGTGGTCATTCAGGATCGGGGCGATGCAGTGGATCTCACGTCCGAATCGCATGATGCCTACCAGGCATCCATCGAACTCGCCAAGGCCAAAGGCTGGAAACCTACAGAACTGGATCTCGCGCGGCTGGCCAAGGCGTTTGCAGCTCAGGGCGGCCTACCCGAGCAGGCCCAGCCGGTGGAGCAGGAACCCGAGACCAAGGCCGCAGAACACTCCCAAACCATGCAAGCCGTGCGTGAAAGCTGGGATGAAATCATGCCGGCGACGGACGGCCATCATGTCGGCCCCATCGTGGCGGTGGATGGTCAATTCATTTGTCAAAAAACCGGCCGTGACCCCCAGCAGATCATTTGGCACGACACGAAAAAGATGGATGGTCACGTCCCCGCCATCGGTCAGACGGCTGAAATCCGCTACCAAGACGGGCGCGGCCACGCCATCAACAAGGCCCTGAAACAGGGCGTCTCTCGCTGAGCTGAAGAGGAACTAGGTAATGGAAAACACAAACAAGAAACCCCTGAGCCACGCGCAAATGGCCAAGGCCTTCTCGATTGTTCTTGTCGTTGGCGCCATCCCCGTCTACTTGGCCCTCAAGGGCAATCCTTGGCCCTGCGGCGCTCTCATTGTCGCGAGCTTGGTTTACCTGCCGTTTCGCCGTCGTCAACTGAACCAGTGAGGAATACGATGAAACTCGAAACGCGCATCGCAGGCTTCATCCTTGCTGCCGCCATTGCCACGCCGGCCTTGGCCGGCACCGTGGCGGGGACTGGCGGTTCGACCGAAGTCACGCAAATCCTGAACAACCTGCAGCTCATCCAAGCCTATGAGCAGCAGGTGCAGCAGTATGTGCTTCAGGGCAAGCAGGTCGAGGCCGAGCTACGGAACTTGATCTCCAACCCGACATCGATACTGGGTGACGATGTCGGCAAGATGATCAACACCATTGGGTCGATCTACAACGGCGGGCAGTCCATTGGCTACAACCTCGCGCAGATCGACCAGAACTTTGCGCGAACGTTCAAGAGTCCAACGGCGGGCAATCTCGCCAAGATGTTCACCTCCTGGCACCAGACCAATACGGACACGCTTCAGTCTGCGCTCCGCGCCGTTGGGGCACAGCGCGACAACTACGCATCTAGCCAGGCTGCGCTGACCGACCTCTACAACCGGAGCCAGACCACCAACGGCAATCTCGATGCCCTGCAGACGCTCTCTCAGATCAACGTGCGCCAGATCCAAGAATTGCAGTCTCTCAAAGAGATGATGGCGACCCAAACGACAGCGGCGGCGACCTACATGGCGACACAGAATGCGAAGGACCAGAAGGGGCTGGATGACGCCACGGGGCTTATGCGGCCTTCCGGAAGGCCGATACCCTCGGTGGAGTATGCGCCTGCGCCGAAGTGGAAGGGCTTTCTCCAAAACTGACTAGTGGATTTAGACCTATGAACAAGATCGCCGCAATTTTCATCGTCATCGCCGCCCTGGCGGGCTGTGGAGAGAAGTCTGGTTCTGCCTCCGTTTCCGGGACGTATGTTGGTAAGGACGGCGCCCAATTCGTGTTTAGTGGAGGCAAGGTCAAGCTAGTGGGGTCTGCTGGTGAGACAGATTTCACCGTGACTGGAAACACCTTGAAATTCAAGTTCCCTAAAGGGTACCCGGTTGAGGCAACTATTGATGGCGACAGCTTCACGACCAACTACAACTACGTCTACAAGAAGGTGAACTGACGATGAGAAACCAGGCGAGGATTTTGACTCTGGTGCTCTTGCTGGTCGTTTCTCAAAGCGTCTTCGCTCAAAGCAGTTCCATCCTGGGCGCGGACAGTGTGTTTGAGATCATCAAACAGGCGATGTTGCCAGCGTTTGCCAAGCTGAGCACCCAAGGACTCCGGTGGCTTGCTGCGTTCGCCACCATTCAATTTTTCATCACAAACTACAACCTGCTATTGGATGAGGCTGACATTTCGAAAGCCGTGTCGAAGCTGGTTGGCGCCGTGGCCTGGGTCGGTTTCGTTCTCTACCTCATCGACAACGGGCCGCAGTTTATCCAGGCGGTTGGCGATCAGATGTTCGGGCTCGCTGGCACTATCCCGACGCCAGCGACAATCATGACGAACACTTTTGCATTGGCGGGAAAGCTCGCAGCGCTCGCGCTCGGTGTTGGGGCGCTTCCCCTCGTTGGAGCCACAGCGGGAAGTATCGTCATTTGGATCTTGATTGTTACCCTGGTGGTAGGCCTGTACTTCGCACTCAAGATCTTGATGCTCCAGCTCGAAGTCGCTCTTATCGCCACGCTCAGCCCCTTGAGCTTCTCGTTCTTGGGGCTCAAAACGCTGCGGGATCAGGGGATTGCACCGTTCAAATCGCTGTTGGCGCTTGCGTACCGGATCATCCTGGTGGGGGTCATCATGACCGCGTTCGACAGCGTTAGCCGGGCTCTTACAGCGAGCCTCAGCGCCATGACGGTGGAACAGGCGATCACGGATGGATTGGACGCTCTCCTTGGCCCGCCTGTGGCGGCCATCGGTGCGTACTTGCTGCTGGCCTTTTTGTTGTTCAAGAGTGATTCAATTGCCAGCTCTCTCGCCGCCGGCTCGGCGTCTCTAGGCGCAAACGACGTGACTTCAGCCGCTGCCGCAGGGGCCGCCGTAGGCGCGTTGGCTGCAACTGGTGGGGCCTCCGCTGTCTCGGCGGCGGGAAAAGCTCCTCAATCCATGTCTGGCTTTATGGACAAGCTGATGGGGCGCGGCTCGGTCTCGAACGCATCCTCGATGGGGAGTGGTGGTGGTGACGCGCCTGTGTTTCAGACGCCCAAGCCGGCCATGTCCGCTGGCGCCCCTGCCGGAGGTAGTGCGTCGGCACCGCAGCCACCCAGCAGGCAGCAAGGCGGGGCGGCTTCGAGTCCATCCATGAGTAGCAGCGTCGCCTCTGGGCGATACGGGGCTGATTTGTCAGGCGTAGGAAGAGGCCTCAACGATAGTCTAGGCTCGCCAAGCGCGGAGAAAGGTGCCGCAATCGGAGAAGAGGCTGGTGCTGGCGCTGTGGCAACCGATCCTGTAACTGTCACGCCGGCCGGCTCTCAGGGCAATTCTGCAGATGGGCCGACGACCGCGCCAGGGGCCAGCTTGCAGGGCAGCGCTGCCGAGCAGGCAAAGGCTGTGCCTGAAGCACCTCCAGCGATGCCGGTCAGCTCAAGCCCATCATCACTTGGTCTGCGATCTGGGGCAGCATCGAGCAATAAAAACGCGGCGTCGGGGCGATATGGTGCGGAGCTGCCTGAGACGGCCAGCCAAGCCCCCGCCGGAGCAGCATCCAACGCGGCGATTGGCGGTCCGCCCGAGTCTGGATCATCGAGACTGGAAGAGAAGCTTGAAAAGCTTGTCGACCACATGACCCAGCCGAAGAAGCCGACGCTCGGCGAGCGCCTGGGCGAAGCTAACCGCCATCTTTCCCAGGAACAGGCCACCACGCACGTGTCTATCAGCGGCCACCACCACGACTGATGTGTTCGATTTTTCTTCGAATTTGGGCGGCTATGTGTGCGCTGGCCGCGAGAGGCCAGCCAGCGCCCGATTTCCAACCCAGCGGCGCCTGCATGAGGCTCTCCCTCACTTAGAATTCTCGGATTCACACTAAGAGGAACGGCATGGCAATCCGGCTTTTGGTCGACACCTGCGTTTGGCTCGACGTCGCGAAGGACTATCGGGAGCAGCCTGTCATCAGCGTGCTCGAAGATCTGGTGAAAAACGGCGAGGTCGAACTGATTGTGCCGCAGCAGGTGCTCGACGAATTCGACCGCAACAAGGCGCGCATTATCGACGAAGCGCGCCGCGGTCTGCATTCCCATTTCCGGCTAGTCCGGCAGGCCGTGAACCAGTTCGGAGACGACGGGCGCAAAGCTGACCTGTTGGCGGGCCTGAACGAGGTCGACCATCAGATCGGCGTTGACGGTGATGCGGTAGGTGGCACCATAGAACGCATCGACAGGCTTCTGCGCCGTGCTCCCGCGCTTACGACCAGCGATGCGGTCAAGCAACGCGTCACCGAGCGAGCGCTAGGGAAGAAGGCTCCATATCACCGCGCGAAGAACAGCGTCGGGGACGCCATCCTAGTGGAGATCTACGTCGATGTGGTATCGACGGCGTCCGACGACGCGCCGTGCGCGTTCATCACTCACAACACGAAAGACTTCAGCAATGCGACCGACGACTTCCGCAAGCCGCACACCGACCTCTCGTATCTATTCGAAGGGCCGCGGTCGTCTTACTGGATCTCGATGGTCGAATTCCTGAAGGATCACAGCCCGGAACTGCTTGGCGACCACGACTCCGAATTCAACTACTCGCAGGAGGCTCGGCGCCTGCGCGAGATCCTGGAAGCCGAGCACCTACTGTTCCGGCAGGTCTGGTACAACCGCCACTGGACACTTCGCCATGAGATCGAGACAGGCAAGACCAGGGTGGTGCCTGAGGAGCACTACAGCAGGAGCCCTTACCGTCAAGACCAGATTCTCGACAGTGTCTGGGCTCGTGCGCTTGCCGCCGCGAAGCGCACAGAGGACGAAGTGGGCATCGACAACCTCGGCCCGTGGAGCGACTTCGAGTGGGGAATGCTAAACGGCAAGCTGTCCGCACTCCGATGGATTCTCGGAGACGAGTGGGACATGCTGGACACGTAGGTCGAAGGCTTAGAACACGTCGGACGATCTTTCCCTAGATGCTATCGATGAGCCTTTGCATGGGATCGACGTCCAGTTGGCCGTCGACGAAGCTCCATTGAGCGAGCGTACCCCACACGAATTGCCCGATGTACTTCACCTGATCGTATGAATAGGTGCTGTAACGGCGCAAGCGGAGGATGTGCGCACACAGCACTTTAAACGACGCATGCACGTGCTCGTCGTCAATGTTGATCTTGTCGAGCACGTAGCGCACCTCGTCGGCAAGCATTTCCATTTCAAGCAAGAGGTCGTCTATGCGCTCGCGCTGATCTTGAAGGCCATTGAGCGCGTCGTACCAGCGCGCCTTCTCGTTGGCGTCAAAAAACGCTTTGAAGTTTCGGTGGTCCGTCAGGTTTCGCACTTCTGCTGTGCTACATGAAATGCCAGCGGCATGCAAAAGCGTCTGAACAGTGCTTTCCTTGAAATCCTGATAGCGGCGTCGAAGATTCTCGCGAAGTACCTTGTTGCGTTTTCGCTCTGGGTACACCACCACCATGATCCAGAACACCACGCTGTTGAGGAAACCGACCGATATGTTGAACAGGATTGAGTTTCCACTATGCAACTTGTAGAGGTATGGTTCAGCCAAAGTCCCCCGTAGCCAGCCCACGACCGGCTCATTGGTGCCTGCAAACGTGCCATAGACGGCAACCAAGGTAAGTAGTGCTATTGGGCCCGTCCTGAGCCAAAAGTTCTTAGTCTTCATCCCGAGCCGCAAGCTCTATGGCAACGCCGAAGATTAGATCATACGGCGATTGACCCGCGAGCCAGCGCGCGAGTCTACTGTTTCGAGGCCAGCACACACGCGCCTGTACCGCGTCCGCTCTCGTGCGACTCGCCCATTGCGCCGTGCCGTCCGTGCAGTCGTGCACGATGCGCAAACACCTTCGCGCTGCGTACCTGGGCTACTGGCCACAGCTCAACGGGCGGCTACACTACGTTGCGAGTTGAGGCGGATCGGCACCGGCCAGCCGCGCTTCGCATAGCGCGGATCCCCCCCCCCCCATTTTTCAGGTTCATCGCCGATTTCCGGGAAACGAAAGGTCGCTTAGCGAGCCCGTTGCCGACGTTCGTGTGTGGCATTGCGATCGTCCGCTGCGCTGCGGTACCGGTGGGGCAGGCACATGCTTGCGCCGCGCGACAAAGGAGACGCACAGACAACATGGAAGCAAAGAGGAAAGTCGGATCTCTACGCGATCCGGCGGCGCGTTGGGGCAGAGACGCGTTCAACACGTACAGGGGCTGCGTCGCCTTCGTCGTCACCGAGGACGATCACGGCACGCAGGGCATTGGCACATGTTTCCATGTCGGCGAGGGCGTGTTCGTCACCGCCCGTCATGTCGTAGAGGGCCGGACCATCAGCGAGATAGGCTTCGACGACGACCTGACTGCGTTGAGCCTGCTTGAAGATCCGAAGCACTGGGACCGGAAGCCGCAAGGTAGCGTCACGATCACGCGCGGCCCGCTCTTCCACTCCAACGCCGAGATCGATCTGGCGTGCTTCGTTGCGGAGCCCTACCCGAAGCGATCGATTCCGCTTGGCGGTCACCTCGACGACTGGATGGGCCAGTATGAGCTCGTTTTGTACCGGACCCTCGTTCTCGGCTACCCGCCGGTGCAGTTGACAAAAAAGCCGCTGCTAGTCGCGAGTCTCGGCGAGGTGAATGCCCTTACCGATCTCTATTGTTCCCCCCATCCGCATTTCATCGTTTCATCGACAGCGCGCGGTGGCTTCAGCGGTGGCCCGGCGCTTGTCGCCTATGACGAGGCAAATCCCGATGGCGGCACTGCAGCGCTGGGGGTTGTCACCCAGGCACTGTGTAAGAACGGGGAGCCCGAGCAGCTCGGCTACATGGCCGTCCTAACTATCGAGCCAGTCTATGGGATGCTGGAGCAGCACGGCATCCTTCCGGTAGCGCAAAAGCTCGACTTCTGCCGGGACGAATCTTGACCCGTGTCAGCGAACAAGTCGCCTCCTAGGTCCGAGGCGCGGGTGGCCGTGGTACGTCCAAGCACGCCGCGCCGGCCCTGCGGGGCCTTCCCGCCACCTCCACCCCTGGAGCCCGAGGTCAGCTTATCTGCCAAGGGTCATACGATAGTCCCTTGCCGAGCGGCTGTGAGTGGCCGAACTCGGCTGTCGGACTGGCGCTCCCCGAAAATCGGAGATGAACCATTTTTCAGCCGGCTAAGCGATCCGCGTGGATTGCCTCATCGCCATACCTGAATACCAAGTCTGTTCCGTCTCGCAAGGTTCAGCACTGAGCAAGCTGGATCTCGGCATCTCCGAGCTAAGTTCGACCGCAAGTTCGGCCATGCGCAGAAACATGGCGCGATCTTTTGCAGCAAAAGTATGGCGCGACCATCCCCCGCCCAGCCGTGCCCTAGACTCCCAAAACAGCTCACATATCAGTCGGATCTTGGCCAAGTTGGCTGCGAGCTTCGTCCGTCTGACCCGT
>Ga0316228_1003296_pt1 | contig 13054 bp, 16 predicted proteins | sample TBH18021metaG_FD_206005 | JGI IMG/M metagenome (GOLD analysis project Ga0316228, IMG submission 206005) | Freshwater microbial communities from Trout Bog Lake, Wisconsin, USA - TBH18021 | ecosystem: Environmental > Aquatic > Freshwater > Lake > Hypolimnion/Profundal zone | place: USA: Wisconsin... | reverse complement strand
TGGCCGGATCCGAAGCTGCGGTGGTGCTCCTCGACGACATCGCCCGCGTCGAGGCGGGGCTCGCCGAGATCCCGCGGGCCGCGGCGGCCGAAGCCGGCGAGATCCCGGCGCCGCAGGGCAGCGATCGCGGGGCCGTCTCGCGTGGCGCCACGACCTGGGACAGAGGTGCGGGAGGCGGGAGACTTCGCCGCCGGGAGATCGGCCACTCGCTGACGCGCCTATCTATGCACAGGCGAGCGCCGCCGGTCGGGTGCCGCGACCGGGTGGCGCGTTGACCCGCCCCGCCCCAGGTCTAGCTTCGCCCTTGCGGGCCATGCCGACTTCGGCCCGGGGAGCCAGCCAGCAGGATGAGCCAGGATTCTACGGTCGCCGTCATCGGCAGCGGACTCGGCGGACTCGCGGCCGCATGTGTCGCCGCCGCGCGGGGGCACCGCGTCACGGTCTACGACAAGAATGGCTGGCTCGGCGGCAAGGCGGCGGTGCTCCACGAGGGCGGCTTCCGCTTCGACATGGGCCCGACCATCCTGACCGTGCCCCGGGTGCTGGAGCGGATCTTCGCGGAGGCGGGCCGCTCGGTCCACGACTACATGGACCTGCGTCGCCTCGACCCGCAATGGCGCTGCTTCTTCGACGACGGCACCCATATCGACCTGATGCAGGACGTCGCGCGGATGGCCGGCGACATGGAGCGCTTCGCCCCCGGCACCGGCGAGGGCTACAAGAAGTTCATCTCGATCTCGGAGCACCTGCACGGCGTCTCGGAAAAGTTCTTCTTCTGGAAGCCGGTCGAGGACCTGTTCGACACGATCAACCTTCGCGCCAACATGAATCCCGGCACGCTGCGCGACGTTCTGTCCCTGCGCATGCACGCCTCCGTGGCCTCGACGATCCGCGGCAAGGTCAAGGACGCCCGGCTCGCGCAGATGCTCGACCATTTCGTGCAATATGTCGGCTCCTCGCCCTACGGCGCGCCGGCGGTGCTCTGCGCCATCGCCCACATGCAGACGGCCGACGGCGTCTGGTACCCGATGGGCGGCACCCGCGCGGTGGCTGAGGGGCTGGCGAAGCTCGCCCAGGAACTCGGCGCCACCTGCAGGACCGACACCGAGGTGACCGGAATCGAGACCGCCAATGGCGCGGTTCGCGGCGTGCGCACCGCCGAGGGCGTCGCGCCCTTCGACGCGGTGATCTCCAACATGGATTCGGTCCGCACCTACCGCGAGCTCGTCGGCGGCGATGCGGCCAAGGCCTACGCCAAGAAGAATCCCGAGCCGGCCTGCTCGGGCGTCGTGCTCTATCTCGGCCTGAACAGGCGCTACGAGCACCTGAACCACCACGATTTCGTCTTCTCCCGGGACCCCGAGGAGGAGTTCGACTACATCTACAACAAGGGCGAACCGGCTCCGGACCCGACCGCCTATCTGGCGGCCCCCTCCTCCACCGATCCGAGCGTCGCGCCGGAGGGGGGCGAGGCGCTCTACGTCCTCGTGCACACGCCGTATCTGCGCCCGCATCACGATTGGCGTCCGGACGGTCCGCTGTTCCAGAACTACCGCCGGACGATCCTCGACAAGCTCAAGCGGACGGGCGGCATGCCGGACCTGGAAGAGCGCATCGTCGTCGAGCGCCACCTGACGCCCCAAGACATCCACGAGCGCTACAAGGTCCTGAACGGCGCGATCTACGGGCTCGCCTCGCACGGGCGCGTGATGGGCGCGTTCAAGCCCGGCAACCGCTCGCGGCAGGTGCGCGGTCTCTACCTCGCGGGGGGCGCGGCCCATCCGGGGCCCGGCATGCCGATGGTGATGATGTCGGGCTGGATCGCCGCCGACGCGCATGACCAGGACGCCCGCGGCGCCCTGCGCGCCTCGGCGTGACGCCGACGCCGCCATCTCCGCCCCCCGTCGCGGGGGGCGGGAGAGGCACGCGCAGCGCCCCCCTGCCTCCGGTTTCGCCCCGGATCCGCGCCTTCATGGTGGCGTGGTTCGAGCGCTACCTGCACCGCCACCTCGATGCCCTGCGGCTGCCCCTCTGGAGCACGCCGCCCACCACGAGCCATCCCGGCGCCATCGTGGTCTACTGCAACCATCCGGCGTGGTGGGACGCCGCCCTGATCATCGTGCTGGCCGGCCGCCTCTATCCGGATCGCGCGAGCCGTGCCCCGTTCGACGCCGCGATGCTGGCGCGCTACCGGATCTTCGAGCGGATCGGCGCCTTCGGCGTCGATCTCGACAGCCCGCGCGGGGCGGCGCAGTTCCTGGCCGCAGCCCGGTCGATCCTGGCGGCGCGGGACGGCATGCTCTGGATCACCGCGCAGGGCCGCTTCGCCGATGCCCGCGCCCGGCCGCTCGCCCTGAGAGCCGGCGTGGCGCGGCTCGCCGAGATCGCTCCCGATGCCCTGTTCGTCCCGCTCGCCGTGGAATACGCCTTCTGGGACGAGCGCGGCGCGGGGGCCTTTGCGGCCTTCGGATCCGGGATCGCCGGATCCGAACTCGCCGCGCTTCCGCGAGACCAGCGGCTCGCGCGTCTGGAATCCGACCTGACCGCGACCCTGGATCGCCTGAGCGCCGACGTGATCAGCCGGGAGCCCGGCCGCTTCCGCACCCTGCTCTCCGGCCGGAAGGGCGTCGGCGGCCTCTACGATCTGTGGCGGCGCCTAGCGGCCCGGCTCACCGGGCGACGCTTCGATCCAGCCCACCGCGCCGCCGGCAGCCAGGATCGCGCCGGGTGAGACCTTCCGCTCGCGGCCGGCCCCGTGCGATCCCGTGTCGTGGTGCAAAACCTGCGCGGCGCGGACGATGACCGATTCGATCCTCACGACCCTGGCGCTGACGTGCCTGATCGCCGCCCTCCTGCCGGCCTTGCTGGCGGCGGTGAACCTCCTGGTCCTGCGCCGGCCCGCACCGGAGGCCGGGACAGGCTTGGTCTCCATCCTGATCCCGGCGCGCAACGAGGCAGGCAACATCGACGCGACCGTGCGGGCGGCGCTCGCCAGCACGGCGGTGCCGGTGGAGGTGATCGTCGGCGACGATCACTCCACCGACGCGACCCCGGAGATCGTGCGCGCCGTCGGTGACCCGCGCCTGCGCCTCGCCTCGGTGCCGGCGCTTCCCGAAGGCTGGACGGGGAAGAACCACGCCTGCAGCCACATGGCCGGGCTCGCGCGCGGCGACCACCTGCTGTTCATCGACGCCGACGTGCGCCTCGAACCCGAAGCCGCCGCCGCCCTCGCGGCCCGGGCCCGGCGCACCGGCGCGGCCCTCGTCAGCGGCGTGCCCCGGCAGCGGACAGACACGCTCGGCGAAATGCTGACCGTGCCGATGATCGACTTCCTCCTCCTCGGCTTCCTGCCGGTACCGCTGATGCGCCGCCTGCCGGACCCGTCGCTCGGCGCGGCCTGCGGTCAGCTGATCCTGATCGAGCGCGCAGCCTATGCGGCCACCGGAGGCCACACCGCCATCCGCACCTCGCTGCACGACGGTGTCCGCCTGCCCCGGCTGTTCCGCGCCGCGGGCTACCGGACGGATCTCGTCGCCGCCGCCGCGCTGGCCACCTGCCGGATGTATGACGGCTTCGCGCAGGCCTGGGCCGGCTTTTCCAAGAACGCCCACGAGGGCATGGCCACGCCCCGCGCGCTCCCGGTCTGGACTCTCCTGCTCGGCTTCGGCCAGGTCCTGCCGCCCCTCCTCGTCCTGGCCGGGCTCATCGGGCCGATGCCCGCCGCCGCTCTCGTCCCGGCCGCCCTGGCCTTGGTCCTGTCGCTGGCGACCCGGACGGCCGTCACGGTGGCGGTCCGGGCGCCCTGGGCGACGATCCCGCTTCATCCGGCGGCGGTCGCGGTGGCTCTGGCGATCCAGTGGAACGTGCTCCTGCGTCGCGAACGCGCCGGCGCGGCGACCTGGAAGGGGCGCAGCTATCCGGTGCGCGGCAGCTGATCCGCGCGGTCCGGCGAAATGCGCAAAGTAGGCCCTCCGCCTCACGCGACGCAGCGCTCGGCCCCACAGGCGATGCAGCGGCAAAGGGTCGGGGCGGCGCGGGAGCGGTCTGTGCCCGCCGGATCTTCGCCCCGGATACGGTGATCGAGGCGCGGGCTGCCATGCCGCGGCTCAGGCTCGTGCATCAGGCAGTCTGAGCCCCTGTCCCGGTCGCTTCGCCCGGCTGCGTTTCCGCCAGGATCCAGGCGGCGGTATCGCGATCCGCATCGACGACCGGCAGATGCAGGATGATCGGCGTCTCGTAGGGATGACGGGCCTTCAGGGCCGCCGCCAGCGCGTCCGCCAAGCCCTCGCGGCTCTTGAGGATGGCCGCAACCTCCACGCTACGCTCGACCGCGCCCTTCCAGCTGTAGACGGATTGCATGCCCGGCAGCACGTTGATGCAGGCGATCAGGCGCTCGCGGACCAGGGCCTCGCCGATGTTGAGCGCCGAGGCGAGGTCGGGAAAGGTGGTGTAGACGAGGAGCGGACGCTCCATGCTATGCCTCCGGTTGGCGTGTGCTCGCGGAGTGAGACGCATGCCGGGCTTGGACGTCAACCCGGCGCCTCGCGCGTCAGATTGGAGCCGTGACGTGAATTTCGAGGCGATCCCGACGCGCCTGCGCGGCTGCGTCTGATCCATGCCGCGCTTCCATAAGATCGCCTTCGTGGCGAGCCCGACCGGCCATGCCCGCGAGGCCGCCGCCGCCCTGATGCGGCGCTACGATCACGTCCCGCCGGAGGAGGCAGACGTCGTCGTGGCACTCGGTGGCGACGGCCTGATGCTGCAGGTGCTGCACCGCTTCATGGACAATCCGAAACCGATCTACGGGATGAACCGCGGCACGGTCGGCTTCCTGATGAACGAGTTCCGCGACGACGACCTGCTGGAGCACCTGGAAGCGGCGCAGCGCAGTGTGATCCACCCGCTGGTAATGGACGTGCTCGACACGGAGGGCCGCTCCCACCGGGCGCGGGCGATCAACGAGGTCTATCTGCTCCGGCAGACACACCAGACCGCCAAGCTGAAGATCGCCGTTGACGGCAACGTCCGGCTCGACTTGCTGATCGCCGACGGCGTGCTCGTCGCCACCGCGGCGGGCTCGACCGCCTACAACCTGTCGGTCGGCGGCCCGATCCTGCCCTTGGACGCCAAGCTGCTGGCGCTGACGCCGATCTCGGCCTTCCGCCCGCGGCGCTGGCGCGGCGCGCTCCTGCCGGATTACGCCCGGATCCGGATCGACGTGCTCGACGCGCCCCACCGCCCGGTGGCGGCAGTGGCCGACCACACCGAGTTCCGCCGGGTCTGCACGGTGGAGACCTCCCTCGACCGCGCCACCGAACTCGTGCTGCTGCACGATCCCGGCCACAGCCTCGACGAGCGCATCCTGCGGGAGCAATTCGGGTGAGCCCGCACATCAGGCCCGCGCAGGTGGCCGACCACGCGGCCATCACCCGCATCATCGTGCCGACCATCCGGGCGGGAGAGACCTACGCCCTGGACCGCGACCTCAGCCAGGCCGGGGCCCTCGCCTACTGGACAGGTCCTGACCGCGAGACCTTCGTGGCGGAGGACGAGGGAATGGTGCTCGGCACATACTATCTGCGCGCCAATCAGGCGGGCGGGGGCGCCCATGTCGCCAATTGCGGATTCATGACCGGAGAGGCCGCTCTGGGCCGAGGGGTCGCCCGCGCCATGTGCGCGCACGCCCTCGATCGGGCTCGGGCGCGCGGCTTCGCCGCGATGCAATTCAACTTCGTGGTGAGCACCAACGTCCGCGCCGTCCGGCTCTGGAAGAGCTTCGGCTTCGATGTGGTCGGCCGGCTGCCCGGCGCCTTTCGGCACCCGGAACTCGGAGCGGTCGACGCGCTCGTGATGTTCCGGACGCTTTGAGGCGCGCCCGGATCAGGGCTGCGAGACCGCGACGAGGTCGCCCTCGCGGATCGCCCGCTCGCCGGTCTTCGTCCGGATCCGGTAGCTCGGCTCACCGGTCTGGTCCTCCGGCATGAGCCGCAGAACCTCGAACACCTCAACCTCGCCCGTTTCGCCGGGGATCCCGAGTTGCGGCCGGCAGACACGCTGGCCGATCTTGAACTTGTGGGACATGCCGCACTCCTGGAGAGGTGTTGCTGCCGTCGCGGCTCAGCGCTTCTTCTGAGCCTTCGCCTTGCGAGCGAGATAGCGCGCATCGCGCTGGGCCTTCTGCTCGGCCTGCAGGGCCTTGGCGCGCTCCTGGGCCGCCAGCTGCTCGGCGTGCTTGCGCTCGATCTCCGCCAGACGCTCGGCCTCGGCGAGGGCGGCGGCGCGCTCGATCTCGGCCTGACGCTGGGCGGCGCGTTCGGCTGCACGGGCCTCGCGGGCATCGACCACGGCGCGGCGGGCCGACTGGCGGGCAAGGACGGCCGGGTCATCGGCGGATGGGCGCGCCCGGAACCGGGCCAGCATCTCGGACCGCGCCTTGGCAGCGGTCTCGAGGCGATCGACGACACCTTGCTTGTTCAAAAAGCTCACAGACACTCCTGGATCGGGCGGGGCACAGGCCGTGGCCCATAGAGGGGAAGGCGGGGACGGGATTGCAGATACAGAAGAAGCCGCTCCGAGGGGAGCGGCTTCGGAAGGAACGCTTTGGACGGCGATCAGGCCGTCTGGAGCTGACCGGCGGACTGCTTGCCGCTGCGACGATCGGTCTCCAGCTCGTAGGAGACCTTCTGGCCCTCGTTCAGGCCACGCAGGCCGGCGCGCTCGACGGCCGAAATGTGGACGAACACGTCCTTGCCGCCGTCATCCGGCTGGATGAAGCCGTAGCCCTTGGTCTCGTTGAACCACTTCACGGTTCCGGTGCTCATGGAAGTCCTTGATCTTCGCAGGCATAGTGAGAGATGGCACCCGCTCAAACGAGGCTGGCGCCGGCATCGACCGATAGCGATAGGAAAGTCAGAACCGCCCTGCGAAGGCGTAACGGTCCAAGATATCCGGACACGTGCCGATGCGGCAGAAGTAGACCGCCGGCGGTGATTTTGCAAGCGCAGGGAAATAGATCTGGCGGCAACCGCCGCACCGGTGCGGGAAATTCCTTTCGGACATTTTGATTGAGCGAAGCCAGAACCGCCGCTTGAACAACGGGATAGGCGCTTTCGATGCGACGCGGTCATGGGAGATCTGTGGTTTCCGCAACGTCAACCAACGCTGTCGGGTCACCTGCGCTGGGCTGGCTTGCTCAAGCCGGCACGAGGCGCAGCACGCCCTCGCCACGCCGGTGACCGACTGCGGTCACGGCGACCTCGCGTGCACCGCCGCCGGCCACGAGGGCGGCGGCGAGCGCCGCTCCGAAAGGTGCCGCCACTTCGAGCCCGTGCCCGATCACGTCCCCGAGGGCGCGCAGGCGCGCGCACGGTGCGAGCTTCGTCAGCACCGTTCGCTCTTCCGCGGTGATCGGCGCGACCCCTGTGGCCCCGGACAGGACGTGATCGGGAGCCGAGAGGCCGGCCTGTCCCCAGAGGGTCTCAAGGCTGACGGCGACGCTGCCCGGCGCGCGCCGCGTCCGGTCGCTCGCCACCGGTTCCAGTTGGGCCAGGGCACGGGCGCCGCGGGCGGCGGCATGCGCGGCGGATTCCAGCATCAGGAAGGCCGCGCAGCTGCCGAGGATGAAGCCCGCCTCGCCGCCTTTGTCGCCGCGCGCGAAGACCGGTCGGAAGGCGTCGCGGGCGAGGTAGTCGCCCATCTCGTGGATCACCAGAACGTCCGGCCGCTCGGCGCTGTAGGAGCCGCCGACCAGGATCGCGTCGATCTGGCCCGAGGCCACCCGCGCCTGCGCGATCCGCAGGGCGTCGACGCCGGCGGATTCCTCGCCCATGAAGGTGCGTGAGGCGCCCGTGACGCCGTGAACGATCGCGATGTTGCCGGCGAGCAGGTTGGAGAGCTGTGCGAGGAACAGCGTCGGGCGAAGGTCGTTCTGCAGCCGCTCGTTCAGGTAGGCGCCCGGATCGGCGGCGTCACGCAGGCCGGTCAGGATTGCCCCGTCCACCGCATAGTCGCGCTCGCCGCCCCCCGCCGCCACGACGAGATGGAGCGCCTGCTTGAAGGCGGCATCGTCCTTCACGCCCGCGGCGTCGAGGGCGAGGCCGGCCGCGTAGACGCCGAGCCGCTGCCACGCCTCCATCTGGCGCTGGTCGCTGCGCTTGGGGATCTGGCCGTCCCACGCGATCGCCGGCGCCGGGTGCACCGGATAGGGCGCGAAGGCCTCGCTGTCCGTGCGCGGGGCTTCCGCTCCGGCGAGGGCGATCAGATGGGCGTCGACGCCTTCACCCGCACAGGAGACGAGGCCGAGGCCGGTGACGACGACGGGGCGGCTCATGGCAGACTCAGGGCTCGCGTTCGGCCTGCGCCGAATCGGGAAACAGGCCGATCGTCCGCGCCCGTTCGCGCATCGGCGCGTCGAGGCCGTCCGGGAACGGCATGGTGCGGAAGCGCAGCTCCGCGTCGCAGAGCGCCTTGCCGGCGTGGCTGATCGCCGCCTTGGTCACCGCGTAGCCCGAGCCGTCATGCTCGAGATGCGCCGTGACGAGGAGGTCCGCCCCCGGGCCCACGAAGGATCGGAAACGCGCCTTGTCGACCCCGGTGAGGAACGGCATCCGGGCGAAGTCGAGATGGGCGAGCACGAGGTATCCGGAGGCCTGCGCCATCGTCTCCGTGAGAAGGACGCCGGGCACCAGGGGATGGCCGGGGAAGTGCCCCTCGAAGACCGGGCTCGCCATGGGCACCCGGGCGAACGCCTCGATGCGGCCGGCCGCCCGGTCGAGGAGCCGCACGGAGTCGATCATCTCGAAATATTCGAGGCGCATGACGGTTCGGATCGGCCTTCGTTCAGACCTTGGCGGCCTTCTCGGCCACGAGGCCGTCGATGCGCGCGCACAGGTTCTTGAGGACGAAGTACTCCTCGGCAGGAACCTTGCCCTCGTTGACCTCCTGGGTCCAGCGCTCGAGCGGCAGCTTGATCCCGAAGGCCTTGTCCACCGCGAAGGCGATGTCGAGGAAGGCGAGGCTGTCGATGCCGAGGTCGTCGATGGCGTGGCTCTCGGGCGTGATCTTGTCCCGCGGGATGTCGGCGGTCTCGGCTATAATGTCGGCCACGCGCTCGAAGGTGGCGCTGCCGTGGGCGGGCTCGTCGGACATGTCTTCTCGCGGGCTGTTCGAATTCCGGATCGGTCGTGCGGGAGCCCCCTCGCCGCCCGGGCGGACCGGCGCATACGCCCCGCGCGGCCACCCTACGCATAGTCGGGCCCTCATACGCGGTCCCGTCGAATGGCGGCGACCTCTACACGAGGGTGTCAGGGGCGGCAACCGCAGCGCTTCCCCCGGCGTTTCAGCGCCTGTCCACAGGCGTGCGCCAGCGCGTGCGCGGACGCGCTATGCCCCGGACGCACCGGCCCTAGCTTGACGGCGAGGCGATCGCGCGTCCTCAGGAGATCAGACGGATGCCACCGATCACCAAGCCCGCCGCGCCGCTGGCGCGGAGCGAGACGCCACCCCTGCCGCCGCAGGAGCGTGCGCGCTCTCAGGGGGCGGCCCGTGTCCTGCTGGTTCTGAGCCTCTCCGCCCTCGGGCTCTGGATCCTGCACGAATTCCTGCCGGCTCTGGCCTGGGCGTTGGTACTGGCGATTGCGCTGTGGCCGGTCTACACGCGCCTTGAGCACCGTTTCCCGCCGGGCAAGCACAACATCCTGCTGCCCACGCTGATGACGGCGGCGGTGGCGCTGGTCTTTTTGGTGCCGCTGGTGATCCTCGGCATCCAGGCTGCCCGCGAGGCCCACGACGTGGCCGAGTTCGTCCGCAGCGCCGAAGCGAACGGCGTTCCGGCGCCGGAATTCCTGCAGCACCTGCCCTACGGCGCCGCGCAGGCGACCACGTGGTGGAACGACAATCTCGGCCACGCACAGGCGGGCTCGGACCTGCTGCGCCGGTTCGAGAACCATTCGGTGCTCGGGGCCTCGAAGAATGTCGGGCGCGAGGTGGTCCACCGGATCGTGCTGTTCGGCTTCAGCCTCGTGGCCCTGTTCTTCCTGTTCCGCGACTGGCGGACGGTGCGGAACCAGTCGCTCATCGCCTGCCACCGGCTGTTCGGCCCGCGGGGCGAGCGCGTTGCCCGCCAGATGGTGGCATCGGTGCATGGCACCGTCGACGGGCTGGTGCTGGTGGGTCTCGGCGAGGGCTTCCTGCTCGGGATCGTCTACCACTTCGCGGGCGTACCCCACCCCGTGCTGCTTGGCGCCTTCACGGCGGTGGCGGCGATGATCCCCTTCGGGGCCGCCGTGGCCATCGCCATCGCGGCGCTTCTGCTGGTGGCGGCGGGCTCGGTGACGGCGGCGCTGGTTGTCGCGGGCGCGGGTCTCGTCGTGACCTTCGTGGCCGACCACTTCATCCGCCCGGCGCTGATCGGCGGCACGACGAAGCTGCCGTTCCTGTGGGTGCTCCTCGGCATCCTCGGCGGCGTCGAGACCTTCGGGCTCCTCGGGCTGTTCGTCGGGCCGGCGGTGATGGCCGCACTGGTCCTGCTGTGGCGGGAGTTCACCGAGGGACCGGACGCGACGGCCTGAGCCGCCGGATCCGCTAGTCGTCCACGCTCGCCCCGGCCGCAGCCTCGACCCGGCGCCGATCCTGGCGCCAATCGGCCGGCTTCTCGAAGGTGCCGGCCCAGATGCCGCGGCGGGTCGCCCAGGCGTGACCCTCCTGGCGGCTGTAGGGCGCGCTCACTTGGCGGCTGGCCAGCGCAAGACCCTGCCCAACCATCCAGGCGGACAGATCCTCGCCGTGGACATGGCAGATCCCGGTGACGCGGCCGGCCACGCCCCCCTCGCGTCGCTCGCAGGTAACGATGCCGCCGCCGATCCGCACGCGCAGCGCCTGCGCGGCCTCGCGGCCGCAGCGATACTCGAGGCCCTTGGCCGTCTCGCAGCTCTGGGCGGTCTCGGGGGCGTCGATTCCGTACAGGTTGATGCGCGTGCCCTGCACCTCGATCGTGTCGCCGTCGATCACGGTCGCCGGGCCGCTGACCGTTCCGGCAGCGGCCGCGGGGCCGCAGAGGAGGAGCAGGGCAAGCATCGGTCTGATCATGACGGAATTGTCCACGAGGGAGGCGAAGTGACTGGTTCAGGGTTGGCCGAGACCGTGACGGTACGCGACCAATGTGGCGAATTTGCCAAGCCGCCGGTCCGGTACGGCCTGCCGAAGGCCGACTCTCTGCCGCGGTAGTCGCGAAAGCGCTCCGACCTGCGCGAAGCTCAGCCCCGGAACGGCCGTCCTCGGGCGATCGTCATGCCGCATGACCTTTCTCAAGACACTGCTGGCCAGCATGGCCCTGTAGGCGGCGCTCCTCGTCTGGGTCGGCCTCGCGATCGGTCCGGACGGGCCGATCGACAGGACCTGCCCGGGCCTGAAAGCCGTCATGGTTCCGGCGAGCGGCCGCCCGGGCGACACCACCCTGGACCGTGCGGCTCTCGGCCATCTCGCCGTACGCTTGGTCGGCGAGACGCGCAGCGCGGCCGGCGCGTCGGCCGCCAATCGGGCCGATCAGGTCCGGTACTTGCCGTTGCGCTTGATGAGGACGCGGCTACCGACGGGCACACGCTCGTAGAGATCGGCGATATCCTCGTTCAGCATCCGGACGCAGCCCGAGGACATCTGCTCGCCAATGCTCCATGGCTCGTTGGTGCCGTGGATGCGGAACAGGATGTCGCGATTGCCCTGGTAGAGATAGAGCGCCCTGGCACCGAGCGGGTTGTCCAGTCCGCCCTTGCGGGTCCGCGGCAGGTCGGGATGGAGCGAGACCATCGTGACGGTCGGGCTCCAATCCGGCCAGACGCCCTTGCGACCGACCCGCGCCTCACCCTTCCAGGAGAAGCCGGCCTTGCCGACGCCGACGCCGTATTGCATCGCCGACCCGTCGGCCTGGACGAGGACGAGCTGGCGCTTGTCGATGTCGACCACGATGGTGCCGGGCTTCTCAGGGCCGTTGTAGCTGACCTGCTGACGGCGATATTTGGGATCGAGCCGCTGGGTATCGACGAGCGGGATGTCGAAGGGCTTGTCGGGCTTGCTGCCGATGTACCAGGCCGACTCGTCATCCTGTGCGAGCTGCACCGGACGGGTCTGGCAGGCTGCCAGGGGAGCGATCGCCACGACGGCGAGCAGGATCCGCGAGGGAACGATCCGGCGCAGGCGGCTCCAGGCCGAAGGAAGCGTGGCGATCATAGGTCCTGTCTTGCGGGATACGGTCGTCGCGCCATGCCTACCGTCTCGTGGCCGGTGACGATGTAGCTTTTCCGCCGCAGCCAGCCGCGCGCGGCCCGCTCCCAAGGCCACGGTTGCGCCCTAATTCTGAATCGCAGCAGGGGTCTAGTGCGGCCGGCGCGGAGGTGAAGAATGCCCGAGACCGAAACTCTTCCGGCCGATGCGACGATCGTGGCCGATGTCCCGCTGAGCCCAGCGATCCATCTCGATCACTGCGTGATCCACGTCAGCGATTGGGAGCGATCCAACGCTTTCTACCGGGACGTGGTGGGCGCCGAGGTCATCGCGCGTGATCCGGGCTTCGCCTATCGGTTCGGCGGCGTCCAGCTCAATTGCCACGGTCCCGGCGTCAAGGCGGAGCCTCTGGCGGCGAAACCCGTCGAACCGGGCAACAGCGACCTGTGCTTCCGCTGGTCGGGCTCGATCGAGACCGCGATCGCGCATCTCGAGACGGCCGGAATTCCTGTGGAACTCGGCCCGGTGGAGCGGCACGGCGCCGCGGGTACGGGGATCAGCGTCTACTTTCGGGATCCGGACGGCTCGCTCCTGGAATTCATCACTTACCCTGTGTGATCAGCCCCGGCTCTCCGCAAGCGCCTGGTTGGTCTGCTCCAGCCGCAGCGCCAGCACGCGCATCAGGGCGATGCTGATCTGTGGAAACTGTGCCAACAATTCCAGGAACACGCCGCGGTCGATGCGCAGGGCGGTCACGGCGGATTGCGCCGTCACGGTGGCGGACCGGGGCTGCTCGGCCAGGATGCCCATCTCGCCGACGAGGGCATCCTGGCCGAGC
>Ga0316228_1003295_pt1 | contig 13057 bp, 9 predicted proteins | sample TBH18021metaG_FD_206005 | JGI IMG/M metagenome (GOLD analysis project Ga0316228, IMG submission 206005) | Freshwater microbial communities from Trout Bog Lake, Wisconsin, USA - TBH18021 | ecosystem: Environmental > Aquatic > Freshwater > Lake > Hypolimnion/Profundal zone | place: USA: Wisconsin... | reverse complement strand
CATGCAGCCAGCCGTAGGTCTGACCCCAGGCCGGATTGGTTTGGCAATTGATGCTCAGGCCGAGGCGGTCGCCGATGGCGCCGGGCAGCTTCGCGGAATTAAATCGGAACCAGAAGACATGGAACGGTCCGGGCGCCAGGTTCTCATCCGTGCCGGGGAACCAGAAATCCCGGTTGGTGAGGGTGCTGGCGGCGGTCGTGACATCCTGCAAGGCGAGGTTGAACCCGCCCAGCAGACCGTCGCCGGTCCGCGCGCGGATGGCCAACACATAATCGAGATTGGATTGGAGCGTGGCGCCCGTAGTCTGCCAGAGCGCATAGCCGGTCCACCAACCGAACGAGGCGATGGTGTCCGTTTCGTTGTCGGGATTCGGTGGCCCGGCGGAATAGTAGTAGATTCCGCCCCCGCCGGTGTTCGACCAGGGAGCCCCCGAGAGGTCGTCGAACCCGCCGTTTTGGACCAGGTTGTTTTGGGTAAGCGCGGTCTGCGCGGCGCTGCTCCCGAGGCCGAAAAGGAGAGCGAACATCGTGCACGCGAGCCGGGGGCTGGCAGACCTCGATAGCTTACTGAATTTCATCCTTCAAATCGGCCGCCCCGGCGTGATTGGGATCACGGCGCAACACCTGTTTCAACGTGCGCCCGGCCCGGGATTTCTGACCCAATCCTAGTTGGGCCTGCGCCTGCAAAAACCAAGCCGTGGTTTCCTGGCGAACTTGCAGGTCATCCTCGAATAACAGCATGGTCGGCAGCGAGGTGGCAAAATAGTCAATCTTCGCGGTGGAGTTGCGGAGCTGCCGCGCGTAGGCCAGCAGGTCCTGGAAGAGTTTCCGGGCCGGGGCCTTCCGGCCGAGCTTTTGCGCCGCCAGCGCCGAGTAGTAAGTCATTTCCGAAAACGCGCGGACGCTCATTTCCTGGAAGTCGCCCCTGAACCCGGCGGCGATGCGCCAGTGTGGTCGCGCCGATTTCAGGTCGCCCAGTTCGGCCCGTGCGCAGCCCAGCCAAAAGTGGAGATCGCTGGCGTTGGCGAGCGGGTGCCGGGCCTCGCCGAGATTGAGCGGCGCGTCCAGTGCCGCACCAAAAAAGGCGTACGCCTGGGCGGCGTCGCCGCGGCTCAGTGCCGCGCGTCCGAGCAAGAGGTGTGCGCGCGCCCACTGGCCGAGCGGGCCGCCTTCGCCTCCCTCCCACGGCTGGAACCGGCGGCCGGCGATCAGCTCCCGAGCTTTGGCCGGCTGGCCGGTTTGGTTGTAAAGGGAAGCCAGTTCCACGCTCAGATCATCGCGTTGCCGGACCAGGTCACTATGCCGCTCCAGTTCGAGCAGTCGCCGGCTCGGGGGCTCTCCCATCCGTTTCCAAAGCTGGTCCCGCTCGAACAGCAATCGCGCGTCGGTCGGATTGGCGCGGAAGGCCTTTTCATAGGCGGATCGAGCCCGCCGGGCGTTGTGGCGGACGTTGTAATAGCCGATGCCGAGGTTGCGCCAGACCACGGAAAAGTCGCCCTGGAGCCTGGCCGAGGTTTCCCAGAGAACGATAGCCTCGGCGTGGCGGCGGCGGTCATAGAGCAAGTTGCCGAGGTAGTAAGGCGCTCGCGCGTCTTGGGGATGGGCACGCATCGCCGCTTCCAGGATGGCGATTTCTTCCAAACGCGCGGGGAAACAGTAATCCGGGGAGAGGGCGGCGGCGCGCCGGAAATGTTGACGCGCTCGCTGGGCCTGGTGGATCTGTTCGTGCAACCAGCCCAAGGTATAGGCCACCAGTGGCGCGGCGCCCCAACTTTGGTCGGGCAAATCGCGGGGCCGAGCGACGGCGGACTCGAGCAAGGCGATCGCCTCGGCGAACAAACCGGCACGGGCGTAGTCGTGGGCGAGATCCAGCGCCGTCTGCAAATCGCAGCCCGGCTTTTCCCCGCGCAGGTGGCGCGCCCACCAGTCCAGCGGATCCAGTGCAAGGGTTTCGCCCAGCCCGGCGTCCGACTCGGCCGTGCGCCCGAGGGCGCGCAGGGCGATCGCCTTGAGATTGCGCGCCCGGAGGTTCTGGGTGTTCGAGCGGAGCGATTGCTCGAGATGTTCCAGCGCGGTCCCCCAGTCCTGCCGGCGGCAGTCCAACTCCGCCAGCGCGTGATAACCCGCCGCGGTCCAGGCCTGGTTCCACACGGATTTGTAGAAGGCGTCGTAAGCCTCGGCGTCGCGGCCCAGATAACGCAAGCAAAGTCCGAGATGGTAAAAGGCCTCGCCGTCGGCGGGATTGGCGTTGCGCCGAGTCAACCGCGCGATCGCTTGGCGGAAATGGGTTTCAGCCGGGGCAAACTCGCCCCGCCGCAGGTGCCAGACCCCGAGCGCCTGGTGGCACCGCGAGTCCAACGGGTCGCGCCGGAGCGCCTCGCGCCAGTAGAGCGTCGGGCAGCGGGTAGCGTGGCGGTATTGGTCCAGGTGCAGGCCGGTAAGATAAAGTTCATCGGCACTGGCGATCGCTTCGGGCGCGAGCGGCTCGGTTGCGGGCGGGGGCACCTTGGCCCGCGGACGTGCTGTGGGGTGATAGGCAATCAACTCCACGCCCGCGGCGTCGAGCACCGCCAGCCGCAGATCGATTTCCGCAACGTCGTGCGGCAGTGGACGTTCCTGGACCAGCGGACGGTTGGGCGCGAGGTCGCCAACCCGGTGGAACAGCCGCCGGCCGTGGGCGGTGAGCCGGATGGTCGCGCCGGGGAAGTTCTCGGTCACGGAAACGCCGAATCGAACCCTCCCGTCCTTCGCTTTCAGGCTGACGGCGGCCTTCAGGTTGGCGTGTTGGGCCGGGCCGATTTGTTGGATAGGATACCAGAATTGGCTCCAGGCCTTCGTCTCGCCCGGCTGGAGAAAACTGAAGTCCGGCTGGTTGTCCGTGAACACGCCCGCCATGATTTCGATGTAGGGGGCGAACTCGCCGTTCGCATCGGCGTCCGTGAGGTTGCGATCCCACGCGTAGCCGAATCCGTGATTGCCCCACGTCCACTGTTTTTTGCCGGGCGAAAGGTGGTGGTTGGCGATATGGACGATGCCGGCCTGGGCCTTGAAATCGTAGCCACCGAAAAAGTCCTCCCGGCTGCCCATGCACATATAGGAAGTGGGGACGGGGATATTGGCGTAGAAGGACAAATCATTGGGGGCATAATGGGGAAGCGCAGCGGACGCCGGGCCGCCGGCGGAGGGCTCGCGGAGATGCGGCGGCACGAATTGCGACGGAACCTCGTGGCGGGGAATGCCCCGGCGCTCGCGTTCGCCGTAGTGGACCCCATAGTACTGCCCCCGGGCCAGCGGATACTCACTCATCGAGCGGCGGGCGTGGTCGGCAACGTAGTAAACGTCCGGCGGGAAGAAGCTCTGGTACCCCTCATGCACGCGCGTGGCCACGTTGGCCCACCACAAAAAGGTTTGCCGCAGCGGGGTGCGATTGTAGGCGCGCACTTTCAATTCGACCAGGGCCTGGCCGGGGTGCAGGCAGACGCCGTGCAGGCCTTTCATGCGGCACATCGGGTCGTGATCGCCACACCAAAGGGTCTTTGAGCCGTCGGGGTCCTCCTGGATGTCTATATCCACCGGCAGAAAGGTCGCCGGCCGGTGGTGCTGCGGCCAGTTGAACTCGATGCCGCCCGAAATCCATGGCCCGGCCAGACCCACCAGCGCCGGCTTGATCACCGCCTGGCGGTAAATCAAATCGTAGCCGTTGGTCTTATCCTGGATCGCGTGGATGCGCCCCCCGATTTCCGGCAGCACCAGCACGCGCAGAAACTCGTTTTCCAGCCACACCGCCCGCCACGCGCGCGCCACCGGCTGTTCCGCGATCCGGTCCGTGAACGGCAGCGGATACACCCGGCCGCTGCTGCCTTGATAGACGCGCTTTTCCAGGAAGGCCGGATGTGGGTCGGGCGCGGCGGGAAGGTACGTCGGCAGCGTGAGCTCCTCCTGCCAGAGGCGCACCGCCGGCCAGCCGCCCGCCAGGAACTGGCTACCGGGGTTTTTCCCGGCCGGGGCCGGAGGGGCGGCCTCGGGCGCTGGTTTGGATTCGGACTTCATCGCCGTCAACGTTCCCCAATCGGCGGCGGGGCGTCAATGGTCGTTTTATCAAGGCGCCTCCCGGAGTGGGTCAAGGGCACGCGGGCTCCGGTCGGCCGGCCATGGCATGCGGCAGGTAACGGTGGTGCCGCCACGGGGGCCGGGGGCGATCCGGAGGGTGCCGCCGATGCTCCGCGTCCGGTAATCCATGATGTGCAACCCCATCCCCTTCCTCCCGGCGCCGGCCTGGGAACGGATGCCCACGCCGTCATCCTCAACCTCCAACTCGAGTTGGCCCCCATGCACCCGGAGACGGATGACAATGGCGCGTGCCGCCCCGTGCTTGAGCGCATTGTTCACGGCTTCCTGGGCGATCCGGTAGAGATGCGTGGTGACCGGGCTGCCTGGCACCCACACCGGCGGTTGGCAAATGAAACGGCAGTCCACCGGGAATCGTGTGCCGATGCCCCCGGCTAATTCTTCGAGGGCCGCGCTCAACCCCTCCGCCTCCAAACGAACGGGAAACAGCCCGTGAGCCAACCGACGGGATTCGGTGATGGCCTTGTCCACGTAGCCGGCGAGCTTGCTGGCCAGGGCGGCCTCGGAGGGGTGGACGCCGGCGAACCTCTGTTCCAGCGCCACCGCGTGGAACGCCAGGATCACCAACTCCTGGCAAAGGCCATCGTGAAGATCGTGGCCGAGACGGGTCCGCTCGCGGTCGCTGATCTCGAGTATTTGCCGCTCCAGGCTGCGGCGTTCCGCCTCCGCCCGGATGCGGGCAAGGGCACCCGAGGCCTGCGCCGCCAAGGTCTCGATAGTTTCTCGAGTTTGGATGGGGGTTTCGTCGCTGGTGTGCGAACCGGCCACGAGCGCCCCGATCGGGCGGTTTTCATGGATGAGCGGAACCAAACAGAAGACTCGGATGCCTTCGCGGAGGCGGGTTTCGTTGAGCGGAATGGGCAACTGACTAAACTGGGTGAAGAGCACCTGCCCTTGCTGGACCAGCCTTGCCTGGGGGCTATCAGCGGAAAGGTGCGAGACTACGGCGGCAAAGGCGCGGGAAACGCCTTGGCTGGTCACCAACTCCAGGGCGCCCGTAGCGCCGTCGACGAGGTAGGTTCCGCCGCAATCAATCCCGTCCACCTTGGTCACGACCTCCAGCAGATGCGCGAGTGCGGTCTCCAGATCACTGGTAGAGCCGAGGCGGATACTCAAATCTCGCTGTACCTGAAGGAGGGACTCGGCGCGCTTCCGGTCGGAGATATCCTCCACGATGCCATCGATCCAGAGCGCGCGACCGTCGGCGTCGCGATGGAGGATGGCGTTGATCGAGGCCCAAAAGGGAGTGCCGTCTTTCCGCTTCATGCGGACCTGGTGACCATGGACGGCGCCGTGGGCCATAATCTCGGCAGGCAAGACCTTGCTTTCGGCTGGATTCGCGTAAAAGTCACGGAGCGGGACCCGCAGTAATTCGTCCACCGAGTCATAGCCCGAGAGGCGAGCCATGGCCGGGTTGGCATGGCGGATGCGCGCCCGTGGTCCCAGGCTCCGGCGATAGACGCCGACATTGAGCCGGTTGAGCAGCGATTCGTACTGTTCCTCGCGCTCGCGCAAGGCCGTGTTCGCCGCCTCCAAGGCCATTTCCAACCCCGCCTGGTGCTCCTTTAAGGCCGAGGGTTCAGCCCGCGGTTCCGAGGGGCGTGCCCGCCTGATCCGGCGGCTCGGCTGGCGGTCCCGGACGCGTTTGCCATCGGCGGTGGTAGTGGCCCTCCGCTGGCGGCTGATGTCTGCGGGCGGTCTCGGACGCGACTTCATACGGGTGCAGACTAAGTGAAAGCGTGGCTACGGGGAAATACCAAAATGAGAACGGGGCGTCGTTCCGAGGATTCCTCACTTCCCGTCGCGCCGCTCTTAGCTCAGACTTTCCAGTCTGCCGTGTCGCGGGCGTCCCAGCCCGCTGGCCGTCAAATCGCTTCGGCCCGCCCCGCGGCAACGCTCGCCGACGGAAGGTCTAGGCTACCGGGAGAGGCCGGCCGGCGCTACCCGTATCGTCCTTCGATGTATTCGGCGGTCTTGGGATGTTTGGGGGTGACGAAGAGGTGCTCGGTAGGGCTGTGCTCCATCATCCGGCCCATGAGCATGAAGATGCACTCGTCGCTGGCGCGGCGGGCCTGGGCCATGTTATGGGTCACGATCAGGATGGTGTAGCGGCCTTTCAATCCGAACATCAACTCCTCGATGGCCCGGGTGCCCTCGACGTCCAGGGCGGAACAGGGCTCGTCCATGAGGATGACGCGGGGCTTGAGCGGCAGGAGCCGCGCGATGCAGAGCTTCTGTTGCTGTTCGAGCTGCAGGCTGGTGGCTTTGGCGTCGAGCCGGTCCTTGAGGTCGTCCCACAGGCCCACCTCGGTCAGCGATCGCTCCACGGCTTCATCCAGGAGGGGCCGCCTCAGGTCCTGGCGGCCGCTGTGGATGCGCAGACCGAATACGACGTTTTCATAGACCGAGATGGGGAGCGGGTTGGGGCGTTGAAAGACCATGCCGACCGCTTTGCGCAGCTCGATCAGAGAGACATCGGGGTCATAGATGTTCTTGCCGAGGATTTTGATCTCGCCGGTGGTCTTGACGTAGCCGAAGCGCTCGTTCACGCGGTTGAAACAGCGGAGCAGGGTGGTCTTCCCGCAGCCCGAGGGCCCGATGAGCGAGGTGATCAGGCCGTCTTTGATATCGATGGAAACGTCCAGGAGCGCCTGGAATTTGCCGTACCACAAACTGAGGCCGCGCGTGGCGATGCTGCTGGTAACCGGGTCGCTCATCCGAAGATTCCGTTCACGTAGTCGTAGGTCTGCTGCCGGCCCGGCCGATCCGAGAAGATGACCTCGCTGCTGTCGAGCTCGACGACCTCGCCGTTCCAGAGGAAGAGCGTGCGGTCGGCCAGGCGTCGCGCCTGCTGCGTCAGGTTGGTGACGAGGATAATGGTCATCTCCTGGCGGAGCTCCCTCAGGACGTCCTCGATGCGCATGGTGGTGACGGGGTCGATGGCGATGGAGAACTCATCGAGGCAGAGGATGTCGGGTTGGTGGGAAAGGGCGCGGGCGATGGTGAGGCGCTGCTGCTGGCCGCCCGAGAGTTTGGTGCCCAGGCTGTCGAGGCGGTCTTTCACCTCGTCCCACAGGGCGGCCTGGCGGAGGCAGCGTTCTACCATGGCATCGAGGTCGTCTTTTCGTTTCAGGCCCGAGCACCGGGGGGCGAAGGCGACGTTGTCATAAATGCTCATGGGCAGGCCGACGGGCAACGGGGCAACCATGCCGATGCGGCGGCGCAGTGCATGCACGTCTCGCGTCTGGCGCACGTCCTCGCCGTCCACGCGGATGGTGCCGGACACCCGGGCGTCGGGGGTGAAATCGATGGTCCGGTTGATGCAGCGGAGGAGGGAGGTCTTGCCCGATTGCGAGGGGCCGATCACGCCGAAGATCTCGTGGTGGAAGATGTCAAACGACAAGCCGTGGATGACCTCTTTGGACCCATAGGAAAGACGCAGGTCGCGGACTTCGATTTGTGGCTTGGATTTCATTTGCGGGCGGCAACGCGTTCCGGGGGTCACCACTTCTTGTGAGCACGGAGGTAGAGCCGCAGGCCGATGGCGGCGGTGTTGACGAGCAGAACCGAGCCCATGAGAACGACCGCCGTGGCAAAGGGAATGGACTCCTTCACGTCCGGCACCTGGGTGGCCAGGGTGAAGAGATGCATCGACAGCGCCATACACTGGTCCGTGAGACTGTAAGGCAAGATCGCGCCCTTCTGGACGGCTTTGAAGAAGACCGCGCCGGTAAACATGATAGGCGCCGTCTCCCCGGCGGCGCGGCTGACCTGGAGGATGATGCCGGTCAGGATGCCGCTAATGGCGTTGGGAAGAACCACGGCGCGGATGGTCTGCCACCGCGTGGCGCCGACGTTCCAGCAGGCCTCACGGAAGCTGCGCGGGACGCTGGCCAGCGCCTCGCGTGTGCTGGCGATGATGACCGGCAGCGTCATGATGGCGAGGGTCAGCGAGGCCGAAACGATGGAACAGCCGAACCGGGCGGCATAGACGAAGGCGCCCAGGCCGAAGAGGGCATGGACGATGCTGGGCACCCCGGCCAGGTTGATGACGGCCAGGTTGATGATGCGGTTAAACCAATTGTCCCGCGCGTATTCATTGAGATAGACCGCGGCCAAAATGCCGATAGGCGCCGAGACGGCGAGCGAGAGAAAGACCAGGTAAATGGTGCCCACGAAGGCCGGCCAGACGCCGCCGTCCCTCATGCCATGGGTGGGCACGTCCAGGAGAAAACCCAGGCTCAGCGAAGGCCAGGCGCGCTGGACCAGGTACCCCAGGATCAACAAGAGCGGGATGATCATGAGCCCCGCCATGCTCGCGAAGACCCACTTGGCGCAGGTCTCCTGCCGCAGCTTGCGGCGCACCTGCGGGGTTTCGGTGAACAGGTTCTCAGGCGAGGAGTTCATTTTCTGCGGATGCCGCGGACGACCAGGTCGGCCGCCAGGTTGACCGCGAAGGTCAGGGCGAACAACAACACGCCGGTGAGGAACAGCACCTGGTAGTGGTCGGAACCGGCGGGCGCCTCGCCCAGTTCGGCGGCGATGTTGGCCGTCAGGGTCCGCACCGAGTCCAGGAGGCTGTGCGGGATATGCACAGCATGGCCGGTGGCCATCAAAACCGCCATGGTCTCGCCTACCCCCCGCGCCACCCCCAGCAAGACGGCCGCGAGCAACCCGGTTCGGGCGGCGGGCAGCAGCACCCGCCACACTAATTGCCATCGCGTCGCCCCCAGGGCGATGCCGGCTTCACGAAACGAGTCCGGCACCGCCTTGAGCGCGTCTTCCGCGATCGAGACAATGATCGGGACGCTCATCAATGCCAGGATGATGCCGCCGTTGAGCACATTCACCCCCACCGGCGCCCCGGTGAACCGCACGATGAGCCGGCTCATCACCGTCAGGCCGATGAACCCCCAAACCACGCTGGGAATGGCCGCCAGGAGCTCGATGACAATCTTGAGCGTCTCACGCATCTTCCCGCCGCAGAACTCGGAGAGATAGATGGCGGCGCCCAGGCCAAACGGGACGGCAATCACCATCGCCAGGGCGGTCACGCTGAAGGTCCCGGCGATCATGGCCAGCACGCCGTAGCGCTTGTGCACCTCGGAGGTCGGGTACCATTCCTGGCTGAACAGAAACTGGCCCAGGTGAAAGTCAGGGTTGCGGAGCACCGGGAAGGCCTCCTTGAATACGAAGAAGAAGATGCCGAGCACGAAGACGATGGCGCTGATGCCGCACAGGTAGATCAAGACCTCGAAGCCCCGCTCACCCAGCACGGCCCAGGCCGGACGCGAGGACCGCCGCCGCGTCGTCGGCATTCCTGCCGGCAGCGGGCTCTCCTCTGGCTGGTGGTTCGCAGATGGGTTCATTAAGGGATCCGGTTCCGAGCCCCCGCCGCCCACTGGTCTGGCGGGGGCCATCGTCGCCCGGTCGGTGTGGGCGTCTCGGGGCGATCGATCAACCCGAGGCCCGCCGATCAAGGTTGGCCGCGCGCGGACGGGGGAAGCGGCACATAGCCGCTGGCCTCGACTACTTTTTGGCCCGCGGCCGACAGCATCCAATCGATATAGGCCTTAACGGCTCCTTGGGGGTCGCCCAGGGTGTAAACCTGGAGTGACCGCGCGATCGGATAGGTCTTGGCCAGCGTGTTGGCCACGTTCGGATCGAAGGCGGGATCGGCGGCGGTCTTCTTCACCTTGAGCATCTTGACCGCCGGCGTGGCGTAACCCATCCCGCTGTAACCGATGGCCGTGGGCGTCGAGGCCACCAATTCCACCACTTCCTTGGATCCGTTCATGTCGCGCGAGCCGAGTTTGAAGTCCTTCTTGTTGAGCACGTGCTCGCGCAGAAACTCATAGGTCCCGCTGTTCGATTGGCGGCTGACGCGCACGATATCATCCCCGGACGCGTTGGGGATTTTGACCCCAAGATCGGACCATTTGGTAATCGTGCCTCCCTCGACGTAGATCTGGGCAATCTGGTCCAGGGTGATCTCGGTCATGGGATTATCCTTGTGGACGTAAATGGCCAGGGCGTCGTAGCCGACAATGAACTCCTTGGGGGTCTTGCCGGTGTTCTTCTTGGCCTGGTCGATCTCCTCCGGCTTCATATTGCGGCTGGCGTTGGCGATATCGATAGTGCCCTTAACCAACGCGGCGATGCCGACGCCCGAGCCGCCCCCCGAAACCTCCACCTCCACCCCCGGCACTGCTTTCTTGTACTCCTCCGCCCAGGCTTGGGCCAGGTTGACCATGGTATCGGAGCCTTTGTTTTGGATGGTGGCCTTTGGGGCGTCGCTACTGCCGCCTTGATGGCAACCGGTCTGCCCCAGGCAGAGCACGAGCACGGCGGCCAGCGCCGCGCCAAACGGGAGCCGATGGGAAGAACGATGGTTATGCTTCATAGGTGATTTTCAAGCTGTGGTTCCTGTAAAATAGCGCCGACCAGTTCCTTAATCTGCGACCGGAGGTCTCGGCAGGCGGCTTCGAAGGCCGGTCGGGCCGCGTCGAGCCCGCCTGCGGCACTGGCCGGGTCGGCAATGGACCAGGTGAAGCAGATGGCTTTGCCGACGTGCGGTGGGATGGCCTCGCGCGTTTTGGCCCCCAGGGCGACGATCACCTGGCTGTGATCCCACCCCGCCACCTGGTCGAGGCTCTTGGCGGCGCGGCCCGCGAGGTCGATGCCCTGTTCGCTCATGAAGGCCACCGCGCGGGCATCGAGGGTGCCCGCCGCGATCCCGGCGCTGCTGAAGCTGAAACGCGGCAGTTGGAGGGACTGGGCCAGCCCTTCGGCCATTTGGCTCAGGCAGGCGTTGTCGAGATCCAGGAAGAGGATGCGAAACTCCTCGGCGCCCTTGTGCCGGACGAACTCGCCGGTGCACATGTAGAGCACTTCTTCACAGAGGTTCTTGGTCTGGTCCGTCGCCCGTTCGAGACGGCGGGCCACATTCATGAGCGGAGTGACGCTGGCGGCGGGGAGTTGGCCCGCCTGGCTCAAGGCCTTGAGATCCGCGTTGATGCTATCGCGCAGGGCATTGGCCTGTTCCTCGATGCAGCTCGTTCGCGCTGCCAGTTCGGCGTCGCCCTTCAGGAAGGAGACCATCGCGTCCCGCAACATGGTCACCGTGAGATCCCGGAGTTCGATAAACTTGCCGAACGGCGGCGGTGGTTCCAGCGAACACAGCACTAGTACCTGACGGGCGATACTCTCCGCATAATCGCCAATCCGCTCGAGCTCACGGTTAATCTGGATGGCGGCGAAGACGAACCGCAAATGGCCGGCCACGGGTTGCTGGCGCGCGATAAACTCGAGGCACAGCCGGTCCACCTCGGTTTCCATCTCATCGATGTACTGGTCGCGGAGGATCACCGAATAGGCAAGCTGCCGGCTCCGTTCGGTCAGGGCCCGCACGCTCGCCTTGAGCGCTTGTTCGCTCAGGGCTGCCATCTCCGCGAGCTTGCCCCGGAGGTGGTCCATATCCCGCTGGAGGGATTGTTCAAGATGAGGGTGCGTGTTCAACTTTGCCGTTATGTGTACTGGGTCTCTCATAGGTGCGCCACCGTTTTTCGGTGTTTTAGGCCATCGGACCGCCGATGTTACCTGCCCGTAACCGGAGCGTCACCAGTTCGACACAATGGGACGCCGATCCTTCAAAAGTCGGGCGCAGCGATTCCGCGCCATCAAACCGTTGCTCGCGTCCTGGCGATTGACACCGACACCCGGATCCGAATAACACTACGGTTACCCGGGCCGCGTGGCAAACATCCGGGGCGGGCAAAAGCTAATTGAAATCCAGTTATGAAAACAACCATCTCCACCGACCCAGTGACCACCCGACGCGCGTTTCTCGGCAGCGCGGCCGCTCTAGCAGCCTGCGCGATCGTGCCAGGGCGGCTGCTGGGCGCTGAAACCCCCGCTCCGGCCGATGCCGCGCCGGGCAAACCCAACTCCGTCTTCAACGGCGTGCGCATCGGCTGCATTACCTACAGCTACCGCGGCGGCGCCGTCAATTCGGCCGAGGAAACCCTCAAGGCCCTCGTCGAGGATGGACTCAGCGAAGTCGAGCTCATGGGCGGCCCCATCCAGGCCTATGCCGGCTTGAGCGCCCCCAGGGGTCGCCGCGGCGGCGCCGCGGAGCCACCGGCCAAGCCGACCGACGCCCAGCGCCAGGCACAACTGGCCAAGTGCCAGGCATTGCGCAAGCTCTATCATGACGCCGGCGTCAATATCCACCTCCACAAACTCGAATTCGGCCCGTCGGACGAGGACATTGACTTCAATTTCGAGGTGGCCAAGGCCTTGGGCTGCAAGGGCATCACCACCGAGCGTTCCGAGGCCATGGCCAAAAAATTGGCCCCCTTCGCCGACCGGCACAAAATCTGGGTGGCCTTCCACAACCACACCAACAACTTCCCGGCGATGGACAAAACCGACCCCATCCTGGCCTATGGCGAATACCTCGGCTTCAACTTCGATGTCGGCCACTATTTCGCCGGCACCAAGGGACTTTCTCCCCTCCCCGTCCTCGAGAAATACCACGACCGCATCCTCAGCCTGCATTTGAAGGATCGGACCGCCGACGGCGGCAACCTGCCCTGGGGCCAGGGCAAAACCCCCATCAAGGAGGTCCTCCAGTTGATGAAAAAGGAAAAATGGACCTTCCCCGGTGACATCGAGCTGGAATATCAAATCCCCGAGGGCTCCAACGCCGTAGCTGAAGTCGCCAAGTGCCTCCGTTACTGTCGGGAGGCGTTAGCCTAGCCATTGTCATTCCCGTTGACGCCCACCGTGGGAGGCGGGGGGGGGTTGCCCCCGCCGTATCGAGCTGGCGGAGCCGGGCTGGTGCCGTCCCCGCCCCGAACGAGGGGTTTGAGGCGCCCCGGCCTGCCTGGCTCGCTTGATTTCTTTGCTTGACCCAGGCGGAAAAACCG
>Ga0316228_1003293_pt1 | contig 13061 bp, 9 predicted proteins | sample TBH18021metaG_FD_206005 | JGI IMG/M metagenome (GOLD analysis project Ga0316228, IMG submission 206005) | Freshwater microbial communities from Trout Bog Lake, Wisconsin, USA - TBH18021 | ecosystem: Environmental > Aquatic > Freshwater > Lake > Hypolimnion/Profundal zone | place: USA: Wisconsin... | reverse complement strand
CCATAGCAGCCCGGTCGCGCCGCCCCCTGCCGCTCCGGGCAAGTTCAAGATCGTAAATCGGGTTGCGCACCATCGCGTCGACCCACGCCGGCGCTCGCGTTCCGCGAACCCGATTTACTGATTATTTGTGTCTTTCCGGCAGCCCTGCCTAATGTGAGCGCCTCACACTGATCCCAATCTTTGGGGTTTTGAGCGGCAACGACTCAACCCAAAGTTTCCCGCCTTGGGGTGTGCCCCACCGGAGCCACCCTACTCGATGGTCAGGCGGTCTTCGTCTGTTCGGATAGCCGCTCTCTGAAATTCCAGGGCATCCAGGCTGACGGCTCGTCGGCCACCGCCTCAACGTTGCGCAGCAGGGCAACCAGGTAGGCGAATGGGTCGGCTCGGTTGAGTGCCGCCGTGTGGGTCAGGCTCATAAACACATCGCCAACTTCCGCGCCATGGCCGGTCCGGTAGAACAGGGCGTTCTTCCGGTGCAGGATGACTTTCTTCAGGGCCCGCTCGGCGATGTTGTTGTCCAACCCAGCACCGGGCACCCGCAGGAACAGCGTCAGGGGCCGCCAGTGCTTGAGCATGTAGCCGATCGCCTTGCCCAACCCGGAGGCGGGCTCCACCCGCTTGGCGTCCATCTGGTCCCGCAGCCAAACTTCCAGGTCCTCCATGATCTGTCCGCTCTTCTCCTGGTGGAAGCTCAGGCGCTCCTGCGGGTCCAGTCCCTGCTCGCGGGCCAGCTCGTCGTGATGGTAGACCCTTCGCAGGGCCATCAGGACGTGGCGAACTTCTTCTGGAAAGGCAGGCTCTACATCCACGAAATTGCGTCGGGCATGGGCCAGGCAGTGGGCCAGCAGGGTGCCATGGACGCCCTTTTGGTTGTGCGACAGGGCGTCGCACATGTGGATGGGCGGTGGCAGATCCTCGGCTCGGTGGGCGAGCACGTCGGCCAGGTTCTCGCCCGCGTGCTGGTGGCCGGAAAAGAACAGGGCGATGTCATGGCCCTGGGCCCGGGCGATGATGCCTGAGGTATAGACGCCGGTCCGGCCCCGGTCGCCCTCCTCCGCGTCCAGCGGCAGCATCGGCGGCAGGTCCAGGATCCGCATGGTGGTGTCGTCGTTGTGCAGGACCTCACCCTGGGCGGCCTGGCGGATCAGTTCGGCCAGGGCCGGCTCCAGTTGCCCGGCGGCTTCCTCCACCAGCTCCCACTGGGTCGTGGCCGCCAGCGGAATCCCGAGGGCCTTCTGCAACTTCTCGAGTCGGTTGAACGGCAGGCCGGTGTCGTATTTCAGCAGGCCGACCATCGCCACCGCGCTCTCGTCGTATTTCTCCTTCCCCACGCCGGCCGGTTCCGGGGCGGTGAAAACCTCTCCGCACAGGTTGCAGCGCATCCGTTCCAATTCAAAGATGGTGGCCTCGATCGGCGCCATGCCCTTCACTCGGATCAGCACCTTGGGTTCGAGCAGCGGGTAGACCTTGCCGTTCGGGCACTCCGGGCAGGGGGCGCCCGGCTTCAGGTTCTCGATGGGGACCTTGACCCGCGCCGCCCCGGGGAAATCCCTGCGGCCATTGCGGCCATGGCTTTCCCCCTTGCGGCGGGGCCGCTTTTCCGGGGCCGGCCCGGTCTCCCCTTCAGCGGATTCTGCTGCCGGACTCTCGGGGGCGTCGGCCGCTTCGGGGCACACCTGGTCGGTCCGTTCCGTGGTGTTGCCAAACAGCCACCTGCGCAGCCTGCCGACGGTGGCGTCTTTGCGCTCCAATTCGAGGGTCAGGAATACCAGGGTTTCCAGGGCGGCCTGGAGGATCTGGAAATCCTCCTCTGAGACGCTGCCTTGGATGGCCGCCAGGATCCTGGCAAAGGCTTCGGGGTTCACCTCCAGGCGCTGGGGGTTCGGACGGGGTGGGGTTTTCTTGCGGTGCTTCGAGCGTCCCATCCGCCTTTGTTGCCGGCAACGGCGCCGAAGCGACATGAGTTTCACATCGCGTGGTTCCTTGAATCGACCAACCTTCGCGGGTTCTCCGAGTTGCCGTCCCGGATTTTTTTTAGGGTTTCATCGTGAGCGGCTTCCAGGCCGGTGGAGCCTGCGTGGCCGTGGGATCGCCGGCGTTAAGGAGCACCTGGAGTTCGTGCGCCAGCAGCGTCGCAGCGGGTTCGCCGAGGGCGGTGGGCCACCAGCGCAGCCTCCCCTGCGATAGCCGCTTATGGCAAAGCCAGTAGCCCTGGCCATCGAATTATGTGGAGCTCAACATAATTCGATTTATGTTGAGACTTCCGTAATGTGGAGCCCTCCCTGGGGTAGGGCCATCAAGGCCAATGGGAACTGGGAATACTGCACATTAATGGGCCTAGCATCGGGGCCGTGCCAATGGTGGCACAGGCCCTTTGGAGGCTCCGATGCTCATGGAACAAATGCTTCCTGTTGTTCGCCAGCGCGTCTCCCTTTCGTCCCTGCCGGTTCTGGGGCCATCCCTGGCCGATTACGCGGACTGGATGGTTGGGCGAGGTTATCCCCGTAGAACGGTCAGGGAATACCTGCGGCAAATCTGCCGCCTGGAAGAACGTCTCCTTGCCCTCGGTGTGACCTCCGATCAACAACTCACCAGGGAGGCCCTCCTTTCCTGCCGCGAGCCATGGCACCCAAGGGTGGACCCGAGGGATTTCCTCCCAACCCTGGTCAACAGCCTTGATCGATATTTCCATGCTCAAGGCCGATTCCAGCCCCCCCGTGCCCACCATCCCTGAGTTGAAGGCCGTGTCCTTCGGCGAGTATCTCCGCAATGTTCGTGGTTTCTCGGGCGAAACCATCCAGCGGTATGAATCGATCAGCATGGAGTTCCTGGATTACCTCGGGTTCGATGGCAGCACCGAGAGCCTGAGGGGCATCGACAGCAGCGCGATCGAATCCTTCATCAAATTCCGGGGACGACGGTCAAGTCGATCGCATATCCAGAAAATCGTGGCCGTGATGCGCGGCTTCCTCAAATTCCTGGCCATGTCCGGGGATGTTCGCCCGGGCTTTGAGGACGAGATCATTTCCTCCCGGGTCTACCGGGGCGAACGACTGCCACGGGCCCTGTCCTGGGATACGGTCCAAGCCTTCCTTAACGCCATCGACCGATCCACCTCGATGGGGAAGCGCGATTACGCCATCTTCCTTCTGATGGCCACCTATGGCCTTCGACGTGGCGAGGTGGGAAATCTAAAACTGGAGAATATCGACTGGCGCCTGGGACGGATTTCCTTGGTCCAGACGAAAACAGGAAACGGCCTCACCCTGCCGTTGACCGACGAGGTCGCCGCCAGCCTCATCGACTACCTCCAGAACGGGCGGCCTAAGTGGCCTTTTCGCGAGATCTTTCTACGGGGCTGCGCACCCGCGGGGCCCATGGGCGCCCAGGCCGTCGGCTGCACCTTCAAGTCCAGGGTAAAGCAATGCGGACTTCCTATTCCCTTCAAGGGGCCTCATTGCCTGCGTCATTCCCTGGCGGTTCACCTGCTGCGGCAGGGTGGCTCACTCAAGGAGATCGGCGATGTCCTCGGCCATCGGAACGCAGAAAGCACCTGCGTCTACATCCGGCTTGCGGTGGAGGACCTTCGGGAGGTTGCCCTCTCCCTACCGTCAGGGAGGCCAGCATGAACCGCGAAGTCAAATTCGTCTCCTGCCTCGGGCCCGTCCTGGCGCGGTACCTGGAACTCAAGCTGTCCGTGGGCCTGAAGTTTGATAGCGCCGCAAGAGTGCTCCTGCACCTTGACCGGTTCCTCTCTGCAAACACCCAGGCTCCCGAGGAATTCGATGTCCACAGCTTCGATGCATGGTGTCGGACATTCCAACACATGTGCTCCAATACCCGGCGGGCCTGGATGCAGATCATCCACCTTTTCTGCCTCTACCGGCGCAGGACGGAGCCCGGATGCTTCCTTCCCGACCCGGCGCAGTTTCCCCCGCGCTCGCCCTCCCTTCGCCCTTACATCTTTGAGGAACAGGAAATCCTGCACCTGCTGGATGCCGCGCAGGCGTTGAAGCCCCACCCGATGGGCCCTCTCCGCAGAGAGGGTTATCGCCTTGCACTCGTCCTTCTGTACACGTCAGGGCTTCGCCGAGGCGAAGTGCTCCGGCTGACGCTGGGCGACTATTCGCCCACCGAACATACCTTGCTGGTCCGGGAGTCCAAGTTCTACAAGTCGCGCCTGATCCCGCTTTCACTCGATGGCATCCGGGAACTGGATGTTTATCTGGCGGCTCGACGGGCCCACCACCTTCCCATGGAGGCGGCTTCCTCCCTGCTCATTCAGGGGCAGAAGGACAGCTATTCAGGAGGAGGCATCTACCAAGGGTTGCGGGATCTATTCATGGCCGCAGGCATTCGCACTGCAACCGGCGGCACGCCACGCGTCCATGATCTGCGGCATACCTTCGCCGTCCACGCCCTCCTGCGCTGGTATCGGGAAGGTGCCGATCTCGGGGCCAAGCTTCCATTCCTATCTGCCTACATGGGCCATGTCTCGCCCGCGTCCACGGAGTACTACCTTCCGTTCGTCCCTGCCCTGGCGGACGCCGCGAGCGAGAAGTTCGCGGAACACTGCAAGCCCCTGCTCGATTCCTTCCAGGAACTGGGAGGGACGCCATGAGGGACGTCAAACCCAATCCCCTGGCCATGGCCCTGCGCGAATTCTTTGCCGAGTTCATTCCACGGGCTCGAGGCCTCAGCCCCTGCACCCTCCTCAGCTACCGGGACAGCCTCATCCTGCTGCTCAGGTTCATGGCCGATCATATGGGGCGTCCCGTCCCCGAACTCGGCCTGGAGGCCATCACGCCCGAGGTGGTCATGGCCTTCCTCGACCATCTCGAGGCGGGCCGCCACAACAAGGCCTCGACGCGCAATGTCCGGCTCGCAGCCATCCATGCCTTTGCCCGCCATGTCGCCACCAGTCGGCCCGAATGTCTGGAGGGATGCCAACGGATCCTGGCCGTCCCTTTCAAACGGGCTGGTGCCCGCGTGGTGGATTATCTGGAATTTGAGGAGATCCAGGCGATCCTGGCTGGAATTGATCGTTCGTCCCCCGATGGCCGGCGGGACTTTGTCCTCCTGGCGACGATGTTCAACACCGGTGCCAGGGTCCAGGAAATCCTCGACCTCCGGCCCTGCGACCTCCAGCTGGAACGGCCTTTCCAGCTACGCCTGTTCGGCAAGGGGCGGAAGGAACGCATCTGCCCCTTATGGCCCCAGACGGCTCAATTGCTCAGAGCCTTTCTGGCCGAGGCCGGCTCCGAGGCCGACGGCCGGGAACGATTGTTCCGCAACCACCGAGGCATGCCCCTGACCCGATTCGGGATCCGCTACCTCCTGGGCAAGTATTGCGACCAGGCCAAGCCCTCGATCCCCTCCTTGTCCGGGAAGCGACTGCATCCCCATTCCATGCGCCACAGCACTGCGGTCCACCTCCTCCAGGCTGGAGTCGACCTGCCGACCATCAGCCACTGGCTGGGCCATGCCAGCATTAACACCACCAATCGCTATGCCAAGGTGGATCTCGAGATGAAGCGGCGAGCCATAGCCAAGGCCGAACCTCTCGCACCAGGAGGGCCCGAGGCGACCTGGAGGACCAATGAGTCCATTCTGGCGTGGTTGGAGTCACTGTAATGCTTGTTCCGTAATGTGGAGCATCTCGACCTGAGATCGGCCCCAGGAAATCCCCTCGTTCCGGGGCTCCACATTACGGAAGTCTCAACATAAATCGAACGTGATGAGCTTCAGGGCGCTCCGGGCCCGGTTCCGGAACACGAACACGATCCCCTGGAAGGGGTCCTCCTGCAGCCGTTCCCGGCAGACCCGGGCCAGGCCATCGATCCCGCAGCGGAAGTCCACCGGCTCGATCGCCACCAGAATCCGAACCTGCGCGGCGACCTGGATCACCGTCTGCTGCCCAGGAAGGCGGCGACGATGCTAGCAGCCTCCAGGCCGTGCCCAGCCTCCAGATGGATGCACATCGTGGAACCATCCGCGGCGGTGATCTCAATAATCGGGACGGGTGCCGGCGCCGCAGTCCGGGTGGCCGGCAACTCCACGAAAGCTGGCTTTACCAGGCCGGCCGGGCCCGTGGCCCTGGCCATCCGGGTTTTCAGATTCTTGTAGTCCAGACCAAAGGCCCTGGCGATGGGGCAGGCGCCATGCGCCCGCGCCAGCGCCACGGCGCTGGCCCAGAGCTCCTCCGGCATTCCCTCCGGCGGGGATCGAACCGCCCGCCAGGCTTTGATCTGGGCTCGCAGTTGCGTGAGGGCATGTTCGGGTGGAGCGTTGCTCGGTCTGGCCATGGTCGTCCTCCAACGACCCATGAGCCTACCGATTCTGGCCCTCGGGATTCACGCACGCTTCCCGAAAAGACACAGATCAGGTGCCCAGAGGTCGCTCTCCGGGGCGTTCGGCCTGCCAACCAGCTACCGACCGTGCCCGATTTGCCCATAGCAGCCCGGTCGCGCCGCCCCCTGCCGCTCCGGGCAAGTTCAAGATCGTAAATCGGGTTGCGCACCATCGCGCCGACCCACGCCGGCGCTCGCGTTCCGCGAACCCGATTTACTGATTATTTAGTTTGGCCGTGGTGGCACGGTACCTGGGTACCGTTTTACCCATACCCTTCCGCTTGTTCGCAAGCCACTCTGGCCCGGGGAAGCGTCACGGCGCCGGCCGAAAGCGCCTCCGGCATCCCCTCAGGCGTGATCGAACCGCGCGCCAGGCTTTGATCTGGCTCGCAGTTGCGTGAGCGCGTGTTCAGGCCAGGTGCCCTTATTAGGAATGCGTGCACAGGTGTAATTGTCGTCGCGGAGGCCGGGTGTTGCTCGGTCTGGCCATGGTCGTCCTCCAACGGCCCAAACGACCCATGAGCCTACCTATTCTGGCCCTCAGGATTCACGCACGCTTCTCGAAAAGGCATGAAGAAACAAAGGAAGAATTATGGGATCTTTGTTTCCACCAATCTTCGTCTTAAAATGCTTTTTTTTGACTGTTTTTCCGAAACTTCTTGAAGTTGGAATGAGATCTGTTTCTTCCACGTCGGCACTAGCTGTAAATAATATATTTCATTGGCCTCCACCCTTAACAGTAATCTTGAATCATTTTCAGGGCTTGAAATAATATTTGTACTATACGTACCGATTTTCCATGAGTTGTGATTTTCAGTTTTTGAAATAATTTCTCTAACTCCTGGCATAACTTCAAATTTTACATAAGTCGGACCAACCAAATTACAAATTTCTGTTCCATTAATTACTATTGGCACTCTAACCGAATAATTGGTAGATTTATTAAAAATATAAATAACAGCTTTATCGTTTTCATGTTTGAATTTTTTTGCGATTTGATCTAATTCTAGAGAAGATAATTTTGGCGTATAATATGGTTCCTGATAACCACATGAAATTATCAAACTCAATGAGAAAAAAACAATGAACAATTTTTTCGATCTAGCTTTGTAAAAAAAACTTTTTGTGGGGCAATACATCCATAGCTCCTTTTTGATTCTGACTTAATCGAATAAATCAACATCTAACCCCAACGAATAGCCACCTGCATTAACCCCGGGCATAAAATATTGTCCTAACGTATCAAATCTTATTGTGATTCCTTCAAATTTTCGATAAATAAGTTCTCCAACTAATTGATTCCCAAAGTAACCAATTACCGAAGTCACGGGGTTCGATGGTCCCTCACACCCTATCCCGCCCAAAATGCCACCTTCTAACAAACCTCCCCTGCAATTAACCCAAGATGATCCTCCGTGTTCCGCTGTGTTAAGAACACCAGCTTCAACTGTTTTCACTGCCCATTGTTCCCAAAGAGGCCCTTGGGCTTGTGCATTTCCAACCGGACCCAAAATACCAGAAAGACCTTGTTTTGCGGCACTCCAGAACCCTCCAGGGCTTGTCGACCATGAGTAGAGGGATCCAAGGGTAAATCCAAATACCGCTCCTTCAGCAGCAGATCTCCACGTTCCACCAATAGATCCACCTGCAGCAGCACCAATAATCGTATTTGTGAGTGCGGGGCAACCGATGGCGTTTGCCGCACCTCCAACTGAAGCCATTATTCCCGAATTTGTCCCAGCTGCCGCGCCACTGCTAGCAACGTCAACCATGATGCATGCAGTCACGGCTGCCGCAATTTCAATGTCCTCCCTGCCGTTGTCCCAGTTAACATCCGCTTGGTGCCGCACGTGGTTCCAGTCCACGCTTAAGGCATGCCCAAGGTGGTGGAAGAAACTGCTCAGCCATGACATTCCGCTAGGATCCACATTCATCATCGGATTCCCCCCACAGTAGGCGTACTGGTTCAACTGGCTGGGATCCGCACCCTTGTCTGGGTTCAGGAAGCAATGCCACTGAGGGCTGTAGTACCTTCCGCGCATGTAGATCAGCCCCGTCGGATCCGTCTGAATGTGCCCGGTATACCCGGTAAGGGGTTGGTACGTGCCATTTACCGGGTAAACGGGCGGCAGGGTTTCTCCGTAAGGCCCAAAGAACTGGCTCCCCTCATTGCCCGTCACCCCCGTCCGCGTGACGACCAAGGGGGTCCCCAGATGGTCCGCGTGAAGTTCATGGACTCCCTGCCCGTCAAATTCCGCGATCGCCAGGTTCCCGGCGTATATGACGGAACGCTTCCAGGCCCAGGACGATCCTGCGCCGGTGTATTCTCCCAGCAGTAAACCGGAGGTGTTGTAAAGGTACTGCCGGTTGTTGGCCGGAACCATGGTGTCGACCACCTGGGCCCGACATCCGTTGGGAAGGTATGCATAGGCAGGGGCTTGGCTGGGCAGGGACACGGAGGCCAGCCGCCCCAATTTGTCCCAGGTAAATCCAAGATGGGACGACCCCTGACCGATGGCGGTGTACAGGCTCTGGCTCTCCCCATCTCCATCATAGGTCCAACCCGTGATGGCCCCGTTCGTGGCTGTTCCGAGTTCGCGGTCCGTTGAAAGGGGATTGAAGGTGAAGTTGTTGAATCCTGGCGACGCCCCTGCCTGGGAGCTGATGTTGTTCCCATACCAATCAGGCTGGAGGCTCACGTTCGCTCCCGCGTAATTCGCCTGGGTTAGCCGTCCCAGAACATCATGGGTCAGGGGAGCCCATTCCCCCGCCTGGTTGAAATGGTTCAGGGCGTCGTACCCGTATGCCCTCACTGTGGGCGCCTGGCCCGGAAGATTGAGGGTCTCCTTTTTGATCTGGGTTCCATCATCGGTGTAATCCCAGGTGTCGGAAGCGCCCGAGCCGTTGCGACCGTTGAAGGCGACGGATCCCAGATGCCCCCATCCCTCCTGGTCGTAACCCAGCGTGGCCAGCGTCTGGCCTCCCAGGGTCACCGTGGTGAGCCTGCCAAAATTGTATACGTCGTCATAGTTGTATCCCACGATCCCATTTTCGGGATATGTGATGGAGGCCAGGCGGCACCCATCCGTCGGATCATACGAGTAGATTATTGTTCTTGGCGAGGCTACACCCGGGAAAAGTACCGATTCCTGGGCCACACGTCCGATGGCATCCGGCGTGTAGGTGACGGAACTTGCCAGGGTCGAACTCGTAGTCGTCGCGTAGGCCAGGAAGAGCCCGTTGTAGCTGGTGCTGACCGCATCTGTCCCACTCACGACTGAACGGAGCCGCCCCAGGCCGTCATAGGTCAGGGTCCTGGCCCGACCATCATTCTCCACAATGGTGTTCGGTTGGCCTAGGACGTTGTAGAGGCCAGTGCCGTAGTTCGTCAGGCCGGTCTCCGGGTCCTGCCGGGTGGCCAGCCCCCAGTCCGTGTAGGTGTAGGAGCGGCCCTGAGGATCTCCGCCATTTGGGGTCATCGTGCTGGCGGTCACCCGTCCATAGCTGTCGAAGGACCGGGTCGTCACTGTCCCATAGGGGTCCGTGTCGGAGATCACGTTCCCCCAAATATCCCTTGTCTGGCTGGTGGTGAACGTCTGTCCAGAATAACCGCAGGTCACCGTCTGGGTTCCGGAACGATCTGCTGCGTATGTATAGCTCGCGGTTGGGCCAACGACCGGAACCGTCGTGAGGGGACGACCTAGGCCGTCCCAGGTCTGGCCGTGGGACCGGGTCTTGCCTCCGGGGGAGAGTTCAGAAACCGAGACCACTTGACCATTCTGGTCATAGCTGTATGTCTCCACCACCCCGTCCGATCCCCGGGAGTGTGTCGTGCATTGACCGAATGCGTTCGTGTTGCGCGTATCCGTCCGTGCGTTTCGCTGGGTTATGGCCTGGAGCATTGTGGGGTAGGTGGTGGAGGTCGAGGCCTGCCCGCTATGGGAGGTTCCGACCACTCGCCCCCAAGCGTCGTAGCTAGTCCCGACCGTGGCCCCCAGGCCATCCAGGTACGAAGTCGTGCGATCCATCGAATCGTAGACGTAGGACTGCTGTGTGAACGAATTTGTGTAACCCGACGGCCCATAATAAGTCGTCGAGGCCTGGGTTGGCAGCGCCGATGTCGGGTCTAGGGCTATGGTTGTGGTCCGCTCGCCACCGGAAGGGGCGGCGGAGAAGAGAGATCCGGACGCATAGGGGCTAATGGCCTGCAAATGCCCATTGGTAAACCCGGAGCCCGTGGCATATGTGAACGCGGATCCGATCTTTCCGGAAGAACCTCCCTTGCTGGACTGGGTTGGGAGAAAGGTCGTCAAGTTGTACACCGTGTCCTGCTCGCGGGTGGAGACCGTGGTGCCGCTGATCGAATTGGCATTCGTCACCGTGATGCACCGGTTGGGATCCAGGTACTCCGGATGGCGGTCGTAGGAATAGGTCAACTGATCCTGGTAGAAGCCCGACGTCCGGTAATGGCTCAGGACGGACCCTGTCGCAGTGTCCAGGCTGAAAACCTCCCTTGAAAGGGGTGTGAACTGGATGGTCGTATCGATTTCCTGGGGCCCCTGGGCGCTTCCATTGATGCCTAGCCCTGTAGTGTAGGTGTAAGTCTTGGTGGACAGGGCCGTGGAACCCACCGCGACCTGGAGTTGCTGCAGCGCTCCATTGCCGTACTTGAGATCACTGGGGGGGTAGAACGTGTAGGTCGTGACCGGATTGTCCGCCGTGGCGATGGCCTGATTGTTGTTCCAGCCCTGGCTACCGGAAAATGTCTTTTGATAGGTGGAGGTCCAACTGGGCGCCGTGGAAGTCGTGGGGAGGTTCCAAGTGAAGGCCTGGGTCAGGGTGACGCCGGAATCGGTGGATGTGAGCGTCTGAACGCTATCGTACGAATCCAGAGGGTACCCGGCACCCAGGGATGCGGCGTTGGGATCCACGATGGAGGTGGGTGTCCATGTCACGGATGTCATGAGCCCCAAGTTGTCCGTGAAGGTTTTCAGCTGGTCGGAGGGATAGACGACGGAATTGTAAGCGAATTCCCATAGCTGGTCGTAGGTCGGCCAAGGTTCTGGATTGGCTACCGGTAGGGGCACAGGGAGCACCGTCCAATTCGGGGAGGGCAGCGCCATGCCGGGGTTCCCGATTTCAAGCTGGGTTGGTCGCAGGACGGGACCGCCAGCAAGGGGCAGCATGGAATAGTATCCACCGGTGGCCAGGTCGGCGTAGCCCGTGGCCTGGAGGGTTGGAGCTTGGACGTTGATGAAATCAGCCCGAAGGAGAATTTGGTTCGGGGCGGAACTGCCGGCGGTGGGCTCCGCCCATTGCACCTGGACCCCGTTCCCCCGATGATTTGTAGCCGTCACCGCCCGCACCGCTGCAATCCCGGTGGGCAGGCCCGTCGTGACATTCTGCCACTTGAAGGTTACCCAGTGCCCAAACCGGTCGACCCACAGCACTGGGATCCAAGCGTAGAGTTCCGCGGCGTATGCGTAGACGCGTGCCCGATCGCGGTCCATAACCACCTGGTAGCCCGTGTGGGTGCCTGTGGTAAACCCGGATGGAGCCACAATCTTGGAGGTCCAGGATCCGAGGTCCGTCGAGACCGCAGTGTAGTTCACCAAGGTACCGGATGTGTCGATGGTCACGGCGCTGGCGGCCTTGGCGGTGAACCCGAAAAGGGGCGGAAGGCTGAAAGTCCCCGTCATGGTCGAGAAGTCCATCACAGAGGACAGGACTCGCCCATCCTCCAGGACGACGTAGCTCTTGGGCGAGAATTTGCCCAGCTTCCCGGGGAAATCGAAATCCGTTCCCGGGACATATTGGGTATCGCTCGAGGAAATGAACCCAAAATCCACCGTACCGAATACGGGCCGATAGAGGTTCAGGAATCCAGAGTAGTAACCGTTGCCTCCGCCTGTCCCGATAAGGGGCGAGACCGAATTGGAGTCAGAGGATCCAGCGGAGATCGTTTGAGTGGTAGTCGGGCTATTGCCCGGGCCGCTCTGGTAAATCCCTACCAGGACCACCGGAGCGGCACGGGAGGCGTTGAGGCGGAAGCTCAGGGGAATGGGAATCTCGCCTGGAACAGTGGCAACGGGGATCACCATGGAAAGTTCTCCCTTCCCCATGGCCACACTGTAGCCGCGCCCCCCAACGGAAGGCCAGAGGTCGCTCGAACCAGCTAGACCCGGGTCGGTCTGGCCGAATCCAAACCCATAGGCACGATCCGGGTGGGGCGGGAAGAGGATCCGGTAGTTGGACGTCTGGCCAAGGAGGGCCCCGGTGATAGCGAAGAACGCAAGGACCCTGGAAAGGAGGGGGAGGTTCATGGGTGGGCCTTTGCCAGAGCGGGATTCAACCTAACGGATCCAGGCCTAAGGGGAGCTAGCCTGGATGGTAAATGGATCGGGATTGAGGAATACCTGGAGGAATAGACTTTGGTTGAGGGGATGAAATAATCCTAACCAAAGTTGAAAAGAATATCTCCGCCTTTCCGTGATCGCCACATTTCAGGGATTGAACGATACACGACTTTCTGAATCCCCTTGAGCCGGCATACCGCCCACCTGCCAACCCTCTTCATGGGCAATAGCGGAACGTGTCAACGACTTTGAGACAAAAGGCGGCCTGAGTTCAGGCTCCGACCCAACGGCTGCGGAGAGCCGCCGGGGCCATGGAAAACGCTTCGCGTTTGCCCACAGCCCCTTGGAAAACCCT
>Ga0316228_1003292_pt1 | contig 13065 bp, 10 predicted proteins | sample TBH18021metaG_FD_206005 | JGI IMG/M metagenome (GOLD analysis project Ga0316228, IMG submission 206005) | Freshwater microbial communities from Trout Bog Lake, Wisconsin, USA - TBH18021 | ecosystem: Environmental > Aquatic > Freshwater > Lake > Hypolimnion/Profundal zone | place: USA: Wisconsin... | reverse complement strand
CCGGGAGCAGATGTATGACACGGCCTCCAGCCTGCTGCAGCAGAAGCTTTCCCAGGTCAACGGCGTGGGCCAGGTGTTCGTCTGGGGCGGCGCCCTGCCGTCGGTGCGGGTGGAAGTCGACCCCACCCAGCTCAACGCCTGGGGCCTGAGCCTGGAGAACGTGCGCACCACCCTGGCAGCGGCCAACGTGAACATGCCCAAGGGCTCCCTCACCGACGGGCCGGTCACCTCGGCGCTCAACACCGACGACCAGATGTTCAAGGCCAGCCAGTACGCGCCGCTGGTGATCTCCTACAAGGCCGGCGCCGCGCTCCGGGTGGGCGACGTGGCGCAGGTCAATGATTCCGTGGAGAACCTGCGCAACTACGGCATCACTGACGGCAAGGGCTCCATCATGGTGGTGCTGTTCCGCCAGCCCGGCGCCAACATCATCGAGACGGTGGACCGGGTGCGCGCCCTGAACAGCCAGCTGGTGGCGTCCATCCCCCCGACCATGAAGCTCACCGAGGTGATCGACGCCACCCAGACCATCCGCGCCTCGGTGCGGGACGTGGAGCGCACCCTGATGCTCTCCATCTTCCTGGTCATCATGGTGGTGTTCGTCTTCCTGCGCAACTGGCGCTCCACGCTGATCCCCAGCGTGGCGGTGCCGATCTCGCTGCTCGGCACCTTCGGGGTGATGTACCTGCTGCACTACAGCATCGACAACCTGTCGCTGATGGCCCTCACCGTGGCCACCGGCTTCGTGGTGGACGACGCCATCGTGGTGGTGGAGAACATCAGCCGGCACATCGAGGCGGGCCTGCAGCCCTTGGAGGCCGCCCTGCGCGGCGCCGAAGAGATCGGCTTCACCGTGCTGTCCATCAGCATCTCGCTGTGCGCGGTGTTCATCCCCATCCTGCTGATGGGCGGCATCGTCGGCCGGCTGTTCCGGGAATTCGCGGTGACCCTTTCCGTGGCCATCCTCATGTCCATGGTGGTCTCGCTCACCGCCACGCCGATGATGTGCGCCAAGCTGCTGCGCCCCCATTCCGAGGAGAAGCACGGCCGGGTCTTCCAGGCCAGTGAGCGCTGGTTCCAGTGGATCCTTGGCCGGTACGAGTTCGCCCTGTCCTGGGTGCTGAAGCACCAGTTCCTCACCCTGATGGTGGCCGTGGGCACCGTGGTCTCCACCGTGGTCCTGTTCATCATCGTGCCCAAGGGCTTCTTCCCCCAGCAGGACACCGGACGGATGATGGGTGCCATGGTGGCCGACCAGGACACCTCCTTCGATGCCATGCGCGGCCGGCTCCAGGACCTGTCCAAGATCGTGGTGCAGGACCCCGACGTGGCCCACACCATGGCGTTCGTCGGCGGCGGCGGCATCACCAACACCGGGCGGATGTTCCTTTCGCTCAAGCCCAACGCCGAGCGCAAGGTCAGCGCCGACCAGATCATCGCCCGGCTGCGCCCGAAACTGGCCAAGGTGCCCGGCGCCAGCCTGTTCCTGCAGCCGGTCCAGGACCTCCGGATCGGCGGCCGGCTGGGCAACGCCCAGTACCAGTACACCCTCCAGGGCGACGATTCCAAGGAGCTGTTCCGCTGGGCCCCCCAGGTGCTGGCCAAGCTGCGCACCCTGAAGCAGGTGACCGACGTCAACACCGACCAGCAGAACCTGGGCCTCCAGGCCACCCTGGTGGTGGACCGTCCCACCGCCTCGCGCCTGGGCATCTCCGCCCAGCTGATCGACGACACCCTGTACGACGCCTTCGGCCAGCGCCCGGTGTCGACGATGTACACGCCGCTCAACCAGTACCACGTGGTCATGGAAGTGGCGCCCAAGTACTGGCAGGATCCCGACTCCCTGAAGACCATCTACGTACGCCCGGCCAAGGGCCCCATGGTGCCGCTCGCGGCCTTCGCCCACTACCAGCTGGAGAACACCTCCCTGGCGGTCAACCACCAGGGCCAGCTGCCCTCCGTCACCCTCACCTTCAACCTGCCGGTGGGCGTGGCCCTGGGCGACGCGGTCACGGCCATCGCCAAGGCGCAGGAGCAGATCCGGCTGCCGGGCTCCATCCGCGGCAGCTTCATGGGCACGGCCCAGGCCTTCCAGGCCTCCCTGGCCAACGAGCCGGTGCTGATCGCCGCGGCCATCCTGGCGGTCTACCTGGTGCTGGGGATCCTCTACGAAAGCCTGATCCATCCCATCACCATCATCTCCACCCTCCCCTCGGCCGGCGTGGGCGCCCTGCTGGCGCTGCTGGCCTGCCGCACCGACCTGAGCGTGATCGCCCTGATCGGCATCATCCTGCTGATCGGCATCGTCAAGAAAAATGCCATCCTCATGATCGATTTCGCCCTGGAGGTGGAGCGCCGGGAGCACAAGACCCCGGAGGAGTCGATCTTCCAGGCCTGCCTGCTGCGCTTCCGGCCCATCACCATGACCACCATGGCGGCGCTGCTGGGCGGCCTGCCGCTGGCCCTGGGCCTGGGCACCGGCTCCGAACTGCGCCAGCCGCTGGGCATCGCCATCGTCGGCGGGCTGGTGTTCAGCCAGATGCTCACCCTGTTCACCACCCCGGTGATCTACCTCTACTTCGACCGGCTCAGCCTGTGGTGGGCCCGGCGCCGCGGGCATGCCGCGGGAAACGCGAGAATTCTGGAAAATTGAGCCTTTTTACTGCATGATGGCTCAATCATAGGAACCATCTCATGCCTGCACCTCATCATCTCGCCCGGCGGGTCGGGGCCTCGATCGGGCGGCGGGGATGACCGCGTTGCGGGGAGACGCCGCCGGTCCAGCCCGTCTGCCATTGAATGAAAAACGGTTCCAGGCCATCTACGACTCGGTCAATGACGGCATCTTCATCCAGGACCCCGAGACCGACGTCATCCTCGACGTGAACCACCGGCTCTGCGAATGGTTCGGCCACAGCCCCGAGCAGATGCTCAAGCTGGACCTCGGGCGCATGGGTCTCGGCCTGTGGCCGTACACCCGGGAGACCGCCCGGGAGTGGGCGCGCAAGGCCGCCGAGGGCACGCCGCAGACCTTCGAGTGGCTGTGCAGCACCCACGGCGGCAACCTGCTCTGGCTGGAAGTGAACATCCGCAGCGCCGACATCGGCGGCCAGCGCCGGCTGGTGGTGACCGCCGGCAACATCACCCAGAGGAAGCGCACCGAGATGGAGAACACGGCGCGGCTCAAGCGGGCCGAGGCCCAGAATGCCGTGTCCCTGGCCCTGGCCGGGGTGGGCTCCGACTACGCCGCGGCGCTCAAGCTGATCGCCCACCATCTGGCGGTGCAGGTGGGCGACCTCTGCACCCTGAACCTGGTGGGCGAGGACGGCCTGCTCTACCCCTCCGAACTGGCCCAGCCCTACGTCGGCGGGGACACCCTGCTGCCGGTCTACCATGACCTGCCGCCGCTGGACCTGGGCCAGCTCGGCACCGGCCAGGTGGCCCTGAGCGGCCAGGCGCTGCGCCTGGAGAACCGGCCGCTGGAGGAGACCCTGGCCCTGGTGCGGCCGGAATTCCGCCCCTACTTCGAGCGCTTCCGCATCCACAGCATGCTCATCGTGCCCATGCGCACCGAGCGCCGCACCATCGGCACCATCGCCCTGGCCATGGGCGGCGCCAGCAGGCCCTACTCGGTGGAGGACCAGGCCGTCATCCAGAACCTGGCCGACCGGGCCGGCCTGACCATCACCAATGCCCGGCTATACGCGGAAAACATGGCCCAGGCCGCGGAGCTCAGAAAGACCAACCTGGAGCTCGAGCGCCGGGTGGAGGAACGCACCGCCGAGCTGGCCCAGGCCAATGCCCGGCTGCAGCTGATCGCCATGGAGGATGGCCTCACCCGGCTGGCCAACCGCAGGCATTTCGACGACGTCCTGGAAAAGGAGCTCCGCCGCGCCATGCGCAAGGGCGACCAGCTCGCCCTGATCATGGCCGACGTGGACTTCTTCAAGAAATTCAATGATCTGTACGGCCACGTCGCGGGCGACGGCTGCCTCCAGACCATCGGCGAAGTGATGAAGGTAGTCTTCCGCCGGGGGGAGGAACTGCCGGCCCGCTACGGCGGCGAGGAATTCGCCGTGATCCTGCCGGGCGCCGACGCCGAGCGCGCCCAGCAGGCCGCGGAGATGCTGCTGAAGGCGGTCGAGGCGCGCCACATCCCGCACAGCGATTCCGAAGCCGGCCCCTGGGTCACCCTCAGCATCGGCTACGTCAGCGCCCCGGTCACCGCCGGCACCACGCCGGACTGGTTCATCACCTGGGCCGACGAGGGCCTCTACCGCAGCAAGTCGGGCGGCCGGAACCGGGTCAGCTCCGCCAACTGATCGTCGGCCCCTTGGACACCGATCCGGCCGGCAGGACGGCGCGGCCCTGTTTAAAAGACATGGGTTAGCTCGCGTTAATGCAATTTAATAAAGGCAACATCCGTAAATATTATTTTCTGCCCCTTCGTGCCGACCCATTGTGCGGATAACGGAAGAAGACGATCATGGATACACGGGTTCAGCACCGCCGAAGGAGTACAAGTGCCCATTACAAGACGTTGGAGTCTTCTTAACGTGAGTTTTTTGCTCGGCACCCTCGGCCTGTCCCTGGTGCTGGTGCCCCTGGCATTCTCCCACTCCCTGCGGCACTGGGGCGAATGGGTGGTGTTCGCGACCATGGTCGGCAGCATCGGCATGGCCGTGACCTGCGGCTACCATCGCCTGTTCACCCACCGGGCCTACCAGGCGCGCTGGCCGGTGCGGCTGTTTCTGCTGTGCCTGGGCGCGGCGAGCTTCGAGAACTCGGCCCTGCAGTGGGCCAGCGACCACCGCATCCACCACCGGCACGTGGACCAGGGCGACGACCCGTACAACAGCCGGAAGGGCTTCTGGTACGCCCACTGGATCTGGGTCATGGAGGAGCGCACCCAGGCCATCTCCGGCGTCAAGGACCTGGAGCAGGATCCCCTGGTGATGTGGCAGCACCGGCACCATTTCCTCATCGGCGCCTGCGCCGCCCTGCTGGTGCCGCTGGCGGTCGGGATCTGCACCCACGACATCCTGGGCACCCTGATCATCGGCGTGCTGTTGCGGATCGTGGTGACCCACCACACCACCTTCTTCATCAACAGCGCGGCCCATTTCTACGGCACCCAGCCCTACACCGACGCCAACTCCGCCCGGGACAACGCGTTCCTGGCCCCCCTCACCTACGGGGAGGGTTTCCACAACTACCACCACATGTGGCAGTGGGACTACCGCAACGGTGTCAAGTGGTACCAGTGGGACCCGGCCAAGTGGGCGATCAAGGGCATGGCCTGGACCGGCCTGGCCAGCGGGTTGCGGTCCGTGCCCGACCCGGTGATCCGGCGGGCCCGGATCCAGATGGAAGAAAAGGCCCTGCTGGCGCGCCTGGCCAAGGCCCCGCCGCTGGCCGCCGAAGCCCTGAACACCCGGGTGGTGCGCGCCCGGCAGCGCCTGGATCTGGCCCTGCAGGCCCTGCAGGAGCACCGGGAGGCCTGGGACCGCCGCAAGGCCGAGCGCAAGGCGCACCGGCTGGAGGCCTGGGCCCAGCGCAAGGCCGAATGGCAGGAGGCCATGGGCCAGCGCAAGCGGGAATTCAAGCTGGCCTGGGTCGAGTGGAAGGCGGCCCGGCTGGAAGTGCGGCGGGCGGCGTTCGCCGGATGATGGCTGGCTGAAGCACCCGGGATCCGGTTAGGATCATTGCCTTGGAGGTCGAACCATGGTCCGCGCCGGTGTGCTCTGCCTGCTTCTCGCCGCCGGCGCCGGGGCCCAGGACCCCTTCGTGCCGCTGCAGATGGACGACCACAGCGCCGTCCTGGACCGGAACGGCGCGCGGCAGGATTGGGTGAAGGTCACCAACCAGCGCATGGAGATGTCCGGCAAGACCCTGCGGGTGGCCCTGGAGGGCGGCGGTTCGACCGCGGTGGTCCTGGTCAAGGGGTTGGAAAAGCCGAGGCACGCCAAGCCCGTCCTCACCGGGAAGGGCGATTACGCGGACCTCTTCCAGGCGGTGAAGGCCCTGGGCTTCACCCGGCTGGTGGCCCGCAACCCGGATACCGGCAAGCAGTGGGCCGCCCGGCTTGAGCAGGGCAAGCCGATCCTGGAGGATTAGGCGGGTGCAGACAGCTTCGGGAACGGAGCGGGGCGTCAGGACATTCTTACCTTCTGGAGCCGGCCTTCCATCCCCGGCCCCTGCGGAGACCGCCCATGCTCAGCAGCACCATGCAGAACGCCCTCAACACCCAGATCAACAAAGAACAATATTCCTCCCAGCTCTACCTGGCCATGAGCGCCCATCTCGACGCCCGGAAATACAAGGGCTTCGCCCACTGGCTGCGCGTCCAGGCCGAAGAGGAGAGCGCCCATGCCATGAAACTGCTCGATTTCGTCCTGGAACGCTGCGGCACGCTGGAGCTCAAGCCCATCGCCGCCCCGCCGTCCCAGTACGACGGCGTGATCCAGCTGTTCGAGCTGGCCCTGACCCACGAAAAGGACAACACCGCCTCCATCCACAGCCTGTTCGAAACCGCCCGCAACGAAAAGGATTACGCCAGCGAGATCACCCTGCACTGGTATGTGACCGAGCAGGTGGCCGAGGAATCGATCATCACCGCGATCCTGGACCATCTGCGGGCCGTGGGAGACCAGGGCGGAGCCATCTGGTATCTGGACCACCGGATGAGCAAACGGCAGCGGGGCAAAACCCTGGATCCCTCCGATCCCCGCTGAAACGCCTCTGACCGCTGGCCGCGCCGCCGTTCTCCAGTCCCCGGAAGGGGTGGAGCGCGGCGGCCTGAATTGATATGTATTGGCTATGAATTCAAACCTGCGGGATCTCAGACGCGGGTCGTCTGACCTCGATGGAAATAAGTCTTTCTGTGGGTAAGGGACACGAAGTACCTTGCATATGGTGACAGCGCCGGTCGGTGGTCTCAGTTGGGCCAGTGTTCGCATGTACCTGGTTTCCGATGAGTACCTCTTAAATCCAGCCCTACGCTGAGGCCAACCGCACAGTTCTTCGCACAGAACCGACTTTGGCCTCGAATAGGGTCCTTCGCCGCCGAACCATCGGCCGGGGACCGGTGGCGCAGGCCTGTCTCAACGAATCCGAACTCTCTCTAGGAGCAAGGTCATGACCAAGATCATCCGGCCGGAAGACATCGCAGCGCTCATCAAGGACGGCGCCACCGTGGGGGCCAGCGCTCTCGCCCTGGCGGGCTGGCCCGAAGAGGTGGCCATGGCCATGGAGAAGAGCTTCCTGGAGACCAGCCATCCCGCCCAGCTGACCCTGGTCCACGCCTCCGGGATCGGCAACTGGAAGGACCGGGGGACCCAGCACTTCGCCCACCAGGGCATGGTGCGGCGCTGGATCGGCGGGCACACCGGCCTGGCGGCCGACTTCGCCAAGATGGTCATCGAGGGGGCCATCGAAGGCTACTGCCTGCCCCAGGGCGTGATCGCCCAGCTCTGGCGCGAGATCGCCGCGCACCGTCCGGGGGTGATCACCAAGATCGGCCTGGGCACCTTCGTCGATCCCCGGCTCGAGGGCGGCAAGATGAACAAGGCCACCACCAAGGATCTGGTCCGGGTGATCGAGCTGAACGGCGAGGAGTGGATGATGTACCCCGCCTTCCCGGTGGACGTGGCCATCATCCGCGGCACCACCGCCGACGAGGACGGCAACCTGACGGTGGAGAACGAGGGCGCCCTGCTGGAATGCCTGCCGCTGGCGCAGGCGGCCAGGAACAGCGGCGGGATCGTCATCGCCCAGGTGCAGAACCTGGCCAAGCGGGGCACCCTGCACCCCAAGCAGGTCCGGGTGCCGGGCGTGCTGGTGGACTACGTGCTGGTGGCCAAGCCGGAGAACCACTGGCAGTCGGCCGGGACCTACTTCAACCCGGCCTTCGCCGGCAACCTGAAGGTGCCGCTCAGCTCCATCCCGGAATGGCCCCTGGACGAGCGCCTGGTCATCTGCCGGCGCGCCGCCATGGAGCTGACCCCGGGATCCATCGTCAACCTGGGCATCGGCATCCCGGACGGGGTGGCCATCGTGGCCTCCATGGAAGGCGCCGCCGACCTGCTGACCCTGACCACCGAGCTGGGCGCCATCGGCGGCGTGCCGGCCGGCGGCGAGAACTTCGGCATGTCCTTCAACGCCCAGGCCTTCGTGGAACAGCAGGCGCAGTTCGACTGGTATGACGGCGGCGGGCTGGACCAGGCGTTCCTGGGTGCGGCCGAAGTGGACCAGCACGGCAACGTCAACGTCAGCAAGTTCAAGGGGCGCTGCGTGGGCTGCGGCGGGTTCATCAACATCACCCAGAACGCCAAGAAGGTGGTCTATTGCGGCACGTTCACCGCCGGCGGCCTGAAGGTCCTGGTCGCGGACGGCAGGCTGGTCATCACCCAGGAAGGCAAGGGCAAGAAGTACGTGAAGATGGTGGAGCAGGTGACCTTCAGCGGCGCCTACGCCACCCAGACCCGCCAGCCGGTGCTCTACATCACCGAGCGCTGCGTGTTCGAGCTGCGCGAGGGCGTCCTGACCCTCACCGAGATCGCCCCGGGCATGGACCTGGAGCGGGACATCCTCGCCCAGATGGAGTTCAAGCCAGTCATCGCCAAGGACCTCAAGCTGATGCCCGCCGAGATCTTCCACGCCAAGTGGGGCGGCCTGCGCCAGATCGTCGAAGCCAAGCGGCAGCGGGCCGTCCCGGAACCCGAACTCGCCCTCGTATAGCCATCCCCCCATTTCCCAAACCCAACCCAACAACCAGGAGATCACCGTGGTTCTCGCCGAAGCCCCTGCGGCCCCGCAGGCCATCCGTCCCAACACGCCGCCCGAGCAGCCCGACGTGCCGTCCCAGGAGTACAGCCAGATCGTCAAGGTGGCGTTCGCCAGCCTGATCGGCACCTCCATCGAGTGGTACGACTACTTCCTCTACGGCACGGCCGCCGCGCTGGTGTTCAACAAGCTGTTCTTCCCGAGCTACGACCCCATCGTCGGCACGCTCTTGGCGTTCGCCACCTTCTCCCTGGGCTTCATCGCCCGTCCCGTGGGCGGCATCGTGTTCGGCCACTACGGCGACAAGATCGGCCGCAAGAAGATGCTCTACCTGACCCTGATGATCATGGGCCTGGCCACGGCCTGCATCGGCCTGCTGCCGACCTACGGCCAGATCGGCATCTGGGCGCCCATCCTCCTGGTCACCTTGCGCTTGTGCCAAGGCTTCGGCCTGGGCGGCGAGTGGGGCGGCGCGGTGCTGATGGCGGTGGAGCACGCTCCCGCCAACCGGCGCGGCTTCTACGGCTCCTGGCCGCAGCTGGGCGCCTTCGTCGGCCTGCTGCTCTCCACCATCGTGTTCCGGGCCGTCTCCAAGATGCCCGATTCCGCCTTCCTGTCCTGGGGCTGGCGCGTGCCCTTCCTGCTCAGCTTCATCCTCGTCGCCGTGGGCATCTGGATCCGGATGACCATCGCCGAGTCCCCGGTCTTCCTGAAGATGAAGGTGCAGCAAAAGGAAGCCAAGATGCCCATCATCGAGGCGCTCACCAAGCACCCCAAGAACATCTTCATCGCCATGGGCGCCCGGTTCGCTGAGAACGGCCTGTTCTACGTCTTCACCGTGTTCTCCCTGACCTACATCTCCACCTACCTCAAGGTGCCCCGCGTCGTGGGCCTCAACGGCCTGCTCTGGGCCGCCTTCATCGGCATCTTCACCTGCGCCGGCTGGGGCGCCCTGTCCGACAAGGTCGGCCGCCGTCCGGTCTACATGTATGGCGCCATCGCCTGCGGCGTCCTGGCCTTTCCGTTCTTCTGGATGCTGGGCACCAAGGATCCCACAATGATCGCCCTGGCCATCGTCATCCCGGTCACCCTCGGCCATTCGGCCATGTATGGGCCGCAGGCCAGCTTCCTGTCCGAGATGTTCTCGGCCCGGGTGCGCTACAGCGGCGCTTCCTTCGGCTACCAGCTGGCCTCGATCTTCGCCGGCGGCCTGTCTCCCCTGGTCGCCACCTGGCTGCTCGCCGTGGGCGTCGCGGCCGGCAAGGGCCCGACCTACATCGCCTACTACATGATCCTGCTGGTGGTCATCACCGTCGTCGCGGTGGCCTTCGCCAAGGAGACCAACAAGGACGCCGACATCAGCTGAACCGTCCGCGCTTTCGGGATTCCGGCGCGCTCGGTGCCGGAATCCTTTTTTTTCTCGTCATTCATTTGGCATAAGATTACCAATATATCTTCTATTGGCGTTAGGCTTGGTGGCGTGGCTCCCATCGCCCCGCCTTCCCGGTAAGTGAGCATATGGAACTGAGACTTTTACGCTACTTCGCCGCCGTGGCCGAGGAGTTGAACGTGACTCGGGCCGCGGAGAAGCTGCATACCGCGCAGCCCTCCCTCAGCCAGCAGATCCGTCAGCTCGAAGGGCTGGTGGGAGCGCCGCTGTTCCACCGCGACAAGCACCGGCTCAAGCTGACCGAAACCGGACGGGTCCTGCTGACGTCGACCAAGGATATCCTGGCCGCCGTGGAAAAGGCCCTGCAGCAGGCCCGCGACACGGCCCGGAGTGAAGTGGGCACCATCGTGCTGGGCATGATCCCGGGCCCTGAAGGCATGGTGTTCTCGCATATCCTGCCGCTGCTGCTGCTGCGCTCGCCCGACAGCCAGCTGCTGCTTCGGACGATGACGGCGCCCGAGGCGATCCAGGCCCTGCTGAATCGCGAGATCCGGGCCGCCTTCACCCGGGGGCCGATCGAAGACGACGAAATCGCCTATGAAGTTTATATGCGCGAAGAGGTGGTCGCGGTACTGCCGGAGCGCTCGCCCCTGGCGCGCCAGGAGCGCGTCTCGGTGGAAGCCTTGGCCAGGTTGCCGTTGATCTGCATCTCCGCGGCGGTGGCGCCGGCCGTGCATCAGGCGACCGAAGAGATCGAAGCCCGCGCCGGGGTGAAGTTCACCCGGGGCATCTGTTCCGAAAGCCTGATGACCTCCATGAACGCGGTCGCATCGGGCCTCGGCTGTTGTTTCTTCTCCAAATACGTGGAAGGCATCGTGCCCAAGGGCGTGGTGGCCCGGCCCCTCGATATGGATCCGCCGCCGACCCTCGATCTGCTGTTCGCCTACCGGAAGGACGACCAGTTTCCGGCCCTGACGACCCTGATCACGCTGGTGCACGACCATTCGCCGCACTGGAACCAGGCGGACCGCTGACCGGCGGTTTCCCGCTTCCTCCCCGGCCAGGGTAGGCTGTTGGGAGCAGGGCCCTGCGCACGCCAAGGGGGCGCCATGGAAGTGATCATCCTATCCGACCCTCAGCAGGCCGCACTGCTCGCAGCCCGGATCATCGAGAAGGAGCTCCGGGCCAACCCGGCCCTGGTGCTGGGCCTCGCCACCGGCCGCACCATGGAGAGCGTCTACGCCTGCCTGGCGGCGCTGCACCGGGAACGCGGCCTGGACTTCTCCCGCTGCCGCACCTTCAACCTCGACGAGTACATCGGCATCCCGGCGGCGCACCCGGGTTCCTACCGGACCTACATGGACCAGCACCTGTTCCGCCAGGTCAACCTGGCCCAAGGCAGCACCCAGCTGCCCAACGGCACCGCCGCCGACCTGGGGGGCGAATGCGTCCGCTACGAGGCCATGATCCAGGAGGCCGGCGGCATCGACCTGCAGCTGCTGGGCCTGGGCGGCGACGGCCATATCGGCTTCAACGAGCCCCTGTCGGCCCTGCTGTCCCGGACCCGGGAAAAAGCCCTGACCCCGGCCACCCGCCAGCAGAACGCCCCCATGTTCGGCGGCGACCCGGCCCAGGTCCCGGCCCGGGCCATCACCATGGGCGTGGGCACCATCCTGGATTCCCGCCGCTGCCTGCTGCTGGCCACCGGAGCGGAAAAGGCCGCCATCCTGGCCCGGGCCGTGGAGGGCCCGATCACCTCCATGGTCACCGCTTCCGCCCTGCAACTGCACCCCAAGTGCCAGGTCGTGGTGGACGCCGCTGCCGCCGGCGACCTCCAGGGGACCGAGTACTACCACTGGATCTTCAACAACGAGCCCGAGTGGGCCGATTTCCGGTAGGTAATGAACCTTCCCCAACACGCCCGAGGGCAGCGGGCTTCCGGAAGCCCTTGGAACCACGCTACACTGGCGCTGCAGGCCTTGGTCCCGTAGCTCAGTGGATAGAGCATCCGCCTCCTAAGCGGAAGGTCGCGCGTTCAAGTCGCGCCGGGACCACCAGATCGCAGCAAGATTAATCCCCGAAGGCACAGTGCTGACGGGGGTTTCATCTATCTCGCCCAATTATTTAAGATCTGAACGCCCCGCAGGGTTTTTGGTGGGAAATCGCCTCTGATTTGCTAGTCGAGGTGCAATAGAGGTGCAACAATTATATCGTCAAAACCCGCACCAGCATTAACTTTTATCCGATTCTTGCCTCAAAATCTTGTCACAGGCACTACATTGCCAAGCATCCCCCCTTGGGTGGGGGGTGGGGTTTTACGATCCCCTGCCCGGTCGCCGATAGAACCAAGAGGGGTGCTCGACTTTCGAACCGATGTCGACAAATCCAGGAAGGCAGCACCCGCTGATGTGCCGAGAGCGGATAAGATATTTTAAAATCGGTACTCTTTCTGTCCTGCATGGAGCGTTGGAATGCGCATCCCCCGTCTGATTTGTGTCCTTGCATGTTGGTTGACAACCTTCAACCTCATGGCACAGGAGAAAATCTCATGCCTGCCGCCCCAACCTGCGAATCACTCTTGGTTTAACATTTCAGATGTCATTTGGTCCGCTTTTCTCGCCTCGACAGTGGCGGTCACCGGTGTCCTTATCTCGGATTGGAAGAGTACTAGACGTACGCGAATGCAATTGGAGCATGATGCGCGCGAGAGGGACAGAGAGCGGAAATCGGCGCTTAGAAAGGAAGTATATCTTTCTGCTGCCGAAGAACAAGCTAAAGCTGTCCAGTATTTGTCTAGTTTACCGCAAGCCGATCTGACAGACCCTGTCCAATCGGCAGGTATGAGCGATTTTTTTGCTTCTGCAGCAAAAGTTCAACTTGTATGTGACCCC
>Ga0316228_1003282_pt1 | contig 13082 bp, 4 predicted proteins | sample TBH18021metaG_FD_206005 | JGI IMG/M metagenome (GOLD analysis project Ga0316228, IMG submission 206005) | Freshwater microbial communities from Trout Bog Lake, Wisconsin, USA - TBH18021 | ecosystem: Environmental > Aquatic > Freshwater > Lake > Hypolimnion/Profundal zone | place: USA: Wisconsin... | reverse complement strand
AAATGATGCGTGCATATTCATACTGGTTAGATAAGCCGGTAGAGGCTTTCGTAGCTGTATTGAAAGCATAAACCTGATAGGTGTTGCGTGAATTTATTCCACCCGGGCTGTAGTCAACGTTTACTCCTAAAACCCAGCTACCCTTTAGATCTTTTCTCGTTATAGTTTCTCCAAAGACTATTTCACCTACATCATAGACGGTGACAGGCTGAGTGTATTCACCGAAGAAGAGATTGGTGTTTACTTGTTTATAATCAATTCCTGCTGAAAATTCATATGTCCATATGTTGCGGGTAAAAGGTTTTATGTACTTCACATCTACTACCGTATTCTTTGCCTTTTCATTTAGGCCTACATAACCAAAGAGTGATTGTGGATATGCTAATGAGTAAGCGACGTCTACTCGAATGAAGTCATGATTAAACAACGGGGCCTTGTAGTCAAAAGAGTGGGATTGATCGTACTTTGGTGTGTTATTGGTTGAGTACTGATAATTTAATTCGTGTGACATACCCCACAGGTTACCAAGTTGGATGGAGCCTGTGTAGGCACTATTTCCTAGTGGACTATTAAAGGCGTTACCATAGGAAGCTGCCAATCGAACTGGTTGTTGCTCATTTACGGTTATATCTAAGTCAGCAATTCCATTAGGCTTATTCATGGTATCTAAGAGCACCTGAACATTATAGAAAGGATTTTGGTTAGCCCAATTAATGCCATTACTTAATTCAGAAACTTTAATTTCATCTCCAGGGTTAATACCTAACTTCTTTTCTAGCTGTTTATCGCTAAACCAACGATTGCCTTTAAAGTGTAGGCGGTCGTAGTGGCCTATAATTACAGCAACACGAATTTCGCCATGTTCCAGATCTAAATTAGGCTGAACGGTATCAACCATTAATCTGTCATGATTTTTTCCATACGATATTAAATCTTTCTGTAATTCTATCATGTTCTCGACTGTGATAGGTTTACCTATGTAGTGAGATATGAATTTTTTAAATTCAGGTGTTTCATATAGTGGCATATTTAATGCCACGATGTTTCCAGCTGAAGGTGGAGCTTTCGCTGCGACTGCTTTTTCGGCCGTAGCAGCAATAAAAATACGTTTAATAGGATAAGTGCCGATTTTTAGACCTAACTCTAAAGTGCCTGATTCTGTTGCTTGCTGCGGGATTTGAACTGCAGCAAGGGATTCATGGTTGGATTTAATGTAGTTAGAAAGTGCAATAACTAATTTATTTACAGATTCGGGAGTGATCGGTTTTGCAAAGTAGGGCGCAAAAACAGTACGTATGGCTGATTGTGATAGAAAGCCGGGTAGATCATTGACTATTATTTGACCTGCGTTGTCAGGAATTTTGATCGGATTAAGGGAATTTTCAAGTGTGGTAAGATAAATACGTGAAAGTGTGTATCTACCAACAACAACGACTAAACGAATATCTCCTTCCTTAACAGATTGCTCGGGTATTATTATGCTAACTAGTTTATTACCATGTGCATATAAATATTTTTTGATATTACTGCTTAAATCGTTAATAAGCTCTGGAGTAATTGTCTTACCAAAATAAGGTTGTACTAAGTCACTGAATGACTGTGAGTTAAGATAAGGAACATCCATTTCGACGATAGGCGCGTTGTCGGCTGGTCCATCTGGATGCTTAAGTGCTTCAACCTTAGATTCAGTATCTGATATTAAAAGATGTCTTAATTTAAAACTTGCAGCTGAGGATGGCTTAGGGTCTAAGATTTGTGCTGTAAGATGCTGTCCACCTGTAACAAGGAGGACTATGCTTATAAAATATAAACGAAATATGTTAAAAAAACTCATAAAATGGAAAACGGTGATAAACCATGAGCTGGGACACAAAGAGTGTCGACATGTTCATTGTACTAAATGCACACCTAAAACCATTTGCACAAGCTTGATATAGTATTAGTAATTTTAACGAATATGAAAATAGATAGATTTTTTTACTTGCAGAAACCCAGCTATTCCCTTTCAATGGTCTCAATAGTGGCGTAATAATGAATTTTAAGATCAACAAAATCAGTACCCTTAACCAGAAAATGAAGACATCAAAGACACCAAGCCTATCGTGGCAGAACAAGCTGATATCGACAGCTCTTGCCTCAGTATCCCTTATTTTAGGGACACCTCAGCTCGCTGTAGCTACATTGCCGTCAACCGCTCCAACAAATCTAACGATTGCTGGATCGGCGACAGCAACTTATGGTACAGGTGCTTCAGCTGGTACAACAGGTGTGTTATCGATTAATGCTGGTAGTAGTGCAAACACGGTTCTAAACTGGGTTAACTTTTCAGATGGTACACCTAACGGTGGTCTTTTAAGTTCAGCTGATACTATAACATTTTCATCAACTGCAGCAGGCGGTGGTGCATTTTTAAATAACATTACAGGTATTTCACCAACAGTACTAGGTGGAACTCTTACATCTACAGGTAAATTATACTTTTTAAATCCAAACGGTATCATTATCGGTGGATCAACTGCAGTAAACGCGTCGGCGTTTTACGCTAGTACCGTTCCAGATTCTGCTGCTATTACAAATTTTCTACAATACGGAAGTCTTTCTGTTTTTAGTGCAGGTCAACCTTGGGCTAATACTTTAGTCCCTACAGCATCACAAGTTAGTGGTATCGTGTATGTACAGTCAGGTGCTACAATCACAGTACCTGTTGGTACAGGTGTTGTCGGACTTGCCTCAGGCTACACAGGAAAAGGAGTAACAATAACTGGAACTCCTAGCGGTCCATTTTCAACAGTCAATGCTCTTACTTCTGGAAATACACAAACGAATTCTTATGTAATTACAACAGGTGGTACTGACGCTGGTATTGGTGTTGATGGTATTGGTATTAATGGTTTAAATGTAAATGGTACACTTCAGTTAATAACATTAGGTGGTAACGTTACAAATAATGCTTCACTAATTGTAAATAGTGGAGTAGTTAACGGTGCTATTGCTCCTTCAGGTGGTAATTTATCAGTCACTACAAGTGGTGGTTATTTAACTGCATCAACTGTATCTGCAGGTGGCTCAGTTACTATCAATACAGTAGGATCAAATGGTAGTGGTGGTTTAGTAAACATTTCGACTTTATCTGCACCAGGAACTACTTCTGGATCTACACAAACAATTAACGCAGGTGTCGCATCGGGCACAGCAGGAGCAATAACTTTGGGATCTGGTACTGATGTGAGTAATTTAACAAGTGTTAGTGGCGCTAATGTTAATATACAAGAAACTGCTACAGGCACTGGTGTTACTGGTCGTTCATTTGGTACAATTACTTCATATGGAACAGCAAATATTGCTGACACTGCAGGTACTCTAACAATTGCTAAACTAACCGCTACTGGAAATGTAGGTGTTTCAGCTAAAGGTGATTTAACAATTACTACAATTAACTCTGGCGGTGCTTTGACTGTAAATAGTACAGGTGCTGTTAATATTGGTAATACTTCAACTGCATCATATTATGATAGTATAAGTTCGGTTATCGGAGGAGCAACCTCTGTAATCACATCAAATAATGCTTTAACTCTTACTAACTTAACATCATCTCAAGCTGGTTCAGTTGTTATTACAACAAATAACAATACTGGTTTATCAGGAATAGGTTTATTAACTTTAACTACTGTTACTACGAATGGTAATACGGTTATTTCTACAACAAATAACAATATTTCTTTAACTACAGTAACTGATGCTGCTATTGGCGGATCCTTTGCTGTTAGTACATTAAATGGTTCAATTGCTCTCAGTGCTGTAACAACCAATAACAATACTTCATTTGTAGCGAGCGGAAGTGGTGTCGATACTATCACAGCAACGGGTGCTGTTAAAGATCTAGCTATTGTTGGTGGTACTTCATTAGTTTTTGATACAACAAACACGACAAACTATAGTATGGCTTTAGCAGGTAATGCTATATCTTTAGCTGGTTTGACCACATCTAATGCATTAGTAAATATTAGTGCAAATAGTGGTGGAATTTCAGTTTCTGGTGCTAGCTCTATTGGTGGTAATTTAACAGTTACTACAAACAATGGTAATATTAATATTTCTGGTGCAGTTACAATGAGCCAGGTAAATGGTTCAGTAGCTGGAGGAACAGTTTCTAATAATACTGTATCCTTATCTACAGCATCACCAAATTCTAGTATAACATTTACAGGCAGTGCTGATATTGCTGTAGCGTTGTTAAACAATGACTCGACAGCATTAACATTAAACGGTACTTCAGGAAATTCTTCAGGTACTGGTTATGTTGCTTTAGCAACAGGTAATAATTCAACCTCTTCTACATCAGTGATTACTTCAGGTAATCTTGCTGTAACAGGTAATATAGTAGCTCAATCGATTGTATTGAAGACTACTGGTACAAGTAAAAATTTAACAATTACTGGTAATGTTGATTCTACAATTAATGCTGCATCAACTATAACATTACAAGCTGGTGGTGATCTCTATTCAAATGGCGGAGTAACTTTCGGTTCAGTAGGTGCTGGTGCTACTACAAATAATGGTATTGGTAATTATCAAGGTCCAGGCTCTGGTTTAACACTGATTTCAAATACAGGTAATGTATTTTTAAATACGAGTGTAACTACCAATCTAGGTACACCTGGTAATGCATCACCAAATATCGGTTATACTCTTACTGCAACAACTGGTAATGTTACAATTAATCAAGGTACGAATATTAATTTAACTACAAACGGTCTAAACCTGACTGCAGGAAATACAGTTTTAGATACAAATAATATTTACAATTTTGGTGCTGCTACATCTTCTACAGCTAATGTAGTTGTAAGCGGTTCTGTTGTAAACCTTACGGGTAATAACGTATTACCATACATTTCTGTAAACAGTCCTACTAATAGTATAACAACTATTACTACGAATAATTATGGTAGCACTACTATCACGGCTTCCAATGATTTAGGCGCATTAAACTTATATACAAATGGCCCTGTAAACATTGGTGCTTATGCAGGAGATTCAATTAAGGTATCTGGTAATTTAACTATTACTACAACTAATTCAGCATCGGCTGCTGGTTCAGTTTCAACTGTTGCTACTGCTGCAAATCTACCTGGAAAAATACAGATTAATACTAACAATTCTCCTGTATCGTTAGGCTCATCAACTGGTAGTACAGCTACTTTAGGTTTAATTAATGCTACAACAGGTTCAGGAACGATTACTGTCACAACATCTGCACCTGTAAATTTAGGAACTGTATCATCTACAGGTCTAACAACAGTAACATCAGGTGGTCCTATTACTAACACAAGTGGAACATTAGCTGGTAACACTTATACGTTATCATCAGGTACAGCTTCAGCACCTGGTACTATCACTTTAGGTGATGCTGGTACAAATGGTGTAGCTGATGGTGCTATTATTAATCTATCATTAGCTGGTTCTATTACTGTAAATGCAGCAAAATCTGCTACTGTAAACACATTAGGACAAACATTAACTTCAGCTACATTAAATAGTGGTTACAAGACCGCTGTAACAGCAGGAAACGCTCCTGCAGGTTCTGCAGTTACTCTAAATGTTACTAATGGTTCTGTTGGTAATGTTACTATATCAACATTATCTGGTGTTGCCACTTTAACTACAACTAATGCTTTAGTATCAACTGCAGCTATTTCAACAAATAATGGTGGCGTAGTTGTAACAGCTACAGGTAATAATAACGTACCAACATTTACATCCTTAGCATTGAATAATTTTAACTATAATTCATCAATTACAGGAAACGGTAATTTGTCTGTATCTAATATTACAACAACTGCTGGTACGGGTAGCTCTTCAACCGCTGTTCTCACATTAAGTGCGGGTGCTTCAAATGCTACACCGACAGCTGCAGTTGCAGGCACTGGTACTTTAACATTAGGTTCAGGCATCGTGTTATCCGGTAACCAATCGTTAACTCTAACTACTGGTAATACTAACGGTTCAATAGGTACAATTACCGAGACTGCTGGCTCACCTGTTTCTGTATACGCTGGTACAACGACATTTGTAGGTAAAAATATCATAATGAATCTAAATCCTACATCTGATAGTTTAGCAGCTGTGGCGTTTACTTCAAATGGTACAGTAGCTTACACAGAAGGTGCAGCAATACGTTTAGGTGCTGTTACATTAGGCTCTGGAGCAACATCTGCTTCATGGACTTCAACCACAGGTAACATCTATCAAGTTTCTCCAATGATTGTAACATCTAACACTACTCCATTAACGTTTGTCGCTAATGGTACTAATGGTGGTGTATTATTACAAAACGCTTCTAATTCAATAGCTTATGGTCCGAATGAAACTATAAGTATCACAGCTACAGGTAATTCAGGTATTACAAACAATCAGCCAATACTTCTTGGCAATGTAACAGTTGCTAATGGTCAAGGTACAACAACTTCAAACTTTAATGCAGCTAGTTTTGCAGTTAATGTTGTTGGAGCAGTTGTAACGGGTAATACTAATGCTATTAGTCAAGCTCCAAACACTTCAGTTTGGGTCTGGGGTACTACTACTCTAAGTTCTAATGGCGGTGTCGGAGCAATTAACTTGGGTAATGCTGGAAACAATTTCGGTAACTTGATTGTTACTTCAACAGCTACACCTAATAATGCTACGATTCATGAAACAGCTACATCAACATATACTACTGTAACAGCAAATTCATTTACTGCTACGAGTGATTTAGGTAGTATAGCACTGTATACTACAAATACAGCTATCAATACTGGTAACGGTGGTGGAAACACAACATTAACAGCTGTAAATGGTGGTGTAAATTTCGCAAATACTACATCTTCATCAACATATGGTAGTGGTGTTTTAACTATCAACGCAGGTGCAAGTTCATCAATTACTGATAATACTGCAACGATGTTAACTATCGGTTCAGGTACTAACGTAATTGGTAACTTATCAATTATTGATCCAGTAAATGGTGCTACTATAGCTGATCAATCTGGTAGTTCTTCCATCAATGTTACAGGTCTCTTGTCACTTTTAGCTCCATCAGGTAACTTACAGTTCACTGCGGCAAATAACTCAGTTGGTGGTTTAGTTACACAAGCACTATATGCTGATAATATATTTATCCAAGGTAACTTGAATCTTGCATCTGGTAGTTATGCTCCTGGTGTTGCAAATTATACTGCTACAGGTAATATAACCTCATCCGGTGCAAGTACGTTTGGATACTTAAATCTAACTTCCTCTACTGGAAATGTTGTAATATCTTCACAAACAAGTGTACTAAATCAGTTAACTGTAATAGCAAGAAGTGGACTAGTTGATCTTAGTGGTATGAGTCAATCTGTTGACCTACATATCGGAAATGGTGGAGTTGGTCTAACTCCAATCATAACTGCTAACAGTTATAAAGCTCCAGGAAACTAATTTGATGTTGATCTAAATTACGCCACAAAGGGGCGGTCGAAAGACCGCTCCTTTTTCTTAGATTAAATTTTAGTAAAATTTATTTAAAATAATTTAGTTTATATAAAACTTAATAAAAGTATTCTAATATTAGTTACTTTTAAAATAATTAAAATTAAACCTACTATATAATCTTAAATGTTACCTTATTTATAGTAGTTAAATGTTTTATAAATAATAGATTGTTATGATAGTTGTATGTATAACTATCATAAACAACATTGAACCAATCAGAATATATTTTATATCGTTTTATTTTAAGTTTATCGATTTAGATAGTAAGTATATTAACATTATTTATATATAAATATATATGAGTACACTTGTAGTGTATGCTAATTAAAATTACTACAATGTAATCTAAAGCTGATAGGTAAATAAAATAAATACGAAACATGAATCATGTATAGAAATTTATATTTAAATTAAAGATATATATTATATATATGATTTGGGTATTGGTTTTGTATAAGTAGATTGTAGTAGATAAAAATTAAAATTTAATGAATCAAATTATGGTATTATTTATTAAAATGTAATCGAATTACTTTCAAGAATCCCAAAATAAATTTTTATTAGATAAAAAGTCATACGACAAAATTTGAAAATATCGAGTGTTTGTTTATTACTAAAGCAATGTTTAATAACTTGGTAGTAAGAGTCCAATCGGCTATGAACTAATTTCTCGTATACATATAATAAAGATAATAGCTGTATAATTATTATATAATTAAATCGAAAATGATATTATTATATATGTTTAAATATTTTTAAAACACAATTTATATGTATGTTGTAGAGATAGTTAATTTAACAAAAAGTTATGGTTTTAACATTAATATATTATCTAGATATAAATCTAGTAGTAATAAGATTAATAAACACAAACCTGCTCTTTCGGATATCAATTTTAGTATAAAAAAAGGTGAATCTTTCGGTATAATTGGAAGAAATGGATCAGGGAAAAGTACACTCTTACAAATTATTGCTGGTACATTAAAGCAAACTAAAGGCACCTGTATAGTAAATGGTCGCTTGAGTGCTTTATTAGAGTTGGGATCTGGGTTTAATCCAGAGTTCTCTGGTAGAGAGAATATATATTTAACAGGTTCTATCTTAGGTATATCTAGAGCTGAAATGGAGTATAAGTTGCCTAAAATTGAGGAATTTGCAGATGTTGGAAATTATATAGATGATCCAGTACGAACTTACTCCACAGGTATGCTTATGAGAGTTGCTTTCGCAGTATCAATCGCTGTTGAACCAGATATTTTAATTATTGATGAAGCGCTAAGCGTAGGGGATATACTATTCCAACAAAAATGTAATTTACGTCTAAAGGAATTGTTAAATTTAGGTATAACTTTAATTGTAGTTACACATGATACATCTTTTGTACTAAATATTTGTAATCGTGCATTATGGTTACATGAAGGAAAACAAAAATATTTAGGATCAGCTTCTGATTGTGTTCGTGAATATTTAACTGCTATGGCAGCAATAAGTGGAAATAATATCAATCAAACCACAACAGTTGAAGTTAGAAATAATAATGTATTACCTGTCGCTTTGAGTTTAGAAACAGATAAATGTGAAAGGTTAGGGAATTCTGATATATATATTAACAAAATCTGGTTGCTAAATGATAAATCTGAATATGCTATATCTTTTAATACAGGTGATTGGATTACAGTATCTATTCTAATTAAATCTAATGTATCTGCAAAAGCTGTAAGTGCTGGATGTGAGATACGAGATAGACTGGGACAAGTTGTTTTTGCTACAGGTTTACGTGTAATAAGGCGCTTAATTGAAAAATTAGACGTAAATGAGTCTAAGTTAGTCAAAATTAAGTTCAAAGCTGACTTGGCACCTGCTGAATATACTCTCGATGTTGGTTGTGGTGCAGGAGAGGGCGATTCTAATATTTGGAATCGAGTTAAATCAGCAGCTGTACTTAAAATTACCAATAGTCCAAGTGATGAAGTTGTTCATGGTTTCGTGCGTCTACCTACGGAAATAGATGTTTATTCTGTATAATAATCTATACAACTTCTGCAAAATAAGGTCTGAGAATTTTAAATATAAAATAACCTAAGATTAGAGTTATTAAAGAAATAATATAGATCATTGCTATAATTCCAAAATCTAAGGAACCACGCCATAGAATTATGTATCTAGCCTGATCGATCAGCCTTAATAGTGGATTGTATTTTAATATAGACCAAATATTTAAAGGTATTTTTGTTGGTGAATATACAATAGCGCTTGCATACATGAGTGCAGTAGATGCAAAAGCGGTAATATGGTTAATATCTCGTATAAATACACCTATTGAACTGAGTGCCCAAGATAATCCTAAGGCTATGAATCCTAAAGGTAATATTAGTACTGGAAGCTCGAGTGTGTGAATCGTTAGAGCACCATGTGAAAATGGAGTTATAATTATACAGATTATAATATTTAGTAACGACTGGTAAAGCGATGCTATAACTTTAGATAAAGGTATGATCTCGAGAGGGAATACTACTTTTTTAACGAAATTTGGTTGAGATATAATAAGACTGGGTGCTATCGATATTATTTCAGATATTACATTAAAAAAACTTAGTCCTAAAAATAGTGCTAAGGTAAAATCGAAAAAGGTCTCTTTTGGTAGAACACCAAATTTTCCACCAAATATTATTCCAAAAACGAAAAAATATAGTCCTAGCATAAGTAGTGGTGTTAGAAGCGACCATACATGTCCAAGACGATTACCTTTATGTCTTAGTTCGATTTCTCTTTTCGTAAACTGATAAATAAGTTCTCTATGACGATAAAGTAGCTTTATTATGTTTGTACTCTTATCTTGCATATTTTTATTCAATCAGGGTTATACTTGTTAAATATTATAATCTGAAATGCATTATAATGAAATAGTTAGTTAGAATTTGGGACTTCGTAGAGTTCAATCAAAGTTACTCCTGCTGCTCCAGAGGCGCTAGATGCTTGCACGGTATACGATCCTGGATTGAGTGTAGTAACTACTGCTGAATCTTTGCTATTACTATTAAATTGAAATGCTCCTGACGCAGTATTTGCAACTGAGATTGAAGGATTTCCAGCCCAACCTGTATTGGATGCTATAACTAAATTACCAGAATAGACTTTTAGCATAGGGTCAGCTAAGGTATTGCTAATATTAGGTGCCAATGTAGCTAAAGTAGGTCCACTGGCACGTATGAGTATTTGTACAGGAGTTGTACCGCCTATTACAAAGCCAGCAGTAGCATAAGAGTTGGCTGGTATTAGTAGTAATGTTGATAAGTTAGTTAAACGTGGGGAGCTAATTGCATGATCGGGGGTATAGTCATATACCTCTGCGATCGTAAGGCCGGTACTATTATTTTTACCAGAAATTTGAACAGTATAGCCATTTTGTACACTGGGCAAGGATTGTACTAAGGCAGCATCTAAACTGATTGTTGATGTATAAGGGAATGCACCTGTTGCTGCTTCAGCACTATTTATTGAGGTAATATTACTGGTTGTATTTCCCCAATTATCGTTAAATGCAATTTGTGAACTACCTTGAAAAACTGAGATAACTGGATCAGGCAGATAATTTTGAATGTTAAAAGCGGCTAAAGCAGGTCCAGCCCCTCTTATTAATAAATTTTGAGCACCACTTGTTCCTGCTCCTCCATTAGTGAATCCGATGGTAAGAAGCTGATTACCAGGTCCATCCATTGCTAAAACAGATAAATCAGTTAAATATCCTGGTATTATGACGGATACTTGTGCAGCAATTGATGTCGTGCTGCCTGAATTATTTGTTACTGTTACTGTATATGATCCACTGCTTAAGGTAGAAGCTGACGTAACAGTATAAGTAGAATTCGTAGCTCCAGCTATAGCTGTATTATTAAAATACCATTGATATGAGACTGGGCTGATTGTGGATGATGCGTTTACAGAAAGAGTAAATCCAGAACCTAGTTTTACACTTTGAGATACAGGTTGCGTGTTTATTACTGGCGCGGGTGGGGGTAGTACGTTAATCGTTATAGACAGTTGTATAGTGCTTGTCCCTATTGGATTGGTTGCAGATAAACTAACAGTGTTACTTCCAGCTGCTACTGGAGTGCCTGATATTACTCCAGTAGCTGAATTGAAGCTTAAACCTGCGGGTAATGCTCCACCTATTGTAAATATGGTAGGATTGTTTGTTGCAGCTATTGTATAGGTAAAGGTTGAGCCTACTATGCCACCTGCAGTAGTGGAGCTCGTTATCGTTGGTGGCTGTGGTACTGCATTTGCTGATACTCCTTTTCTGATTATTGAGCTTCCTGAATCTGCGATGTATAGATTTCCTAAAGAATCTACAGCTATACCATGTGGATTGTTGAAATAAGCTTGGCTTCCAGTTCCATTGTTAGAAGCAGCAATATTGGCAGCTCCAGCAATTGTACTTACGATGCCATTTGATGTTATCTCTCTAATTACGGTAAGACTGCTTTGGTCTGAGATGAAGAGATTTCCTGCGCTATCTATTGCTATGGCAAAAGGATGGCTAAATTGATTTTCTGTATTATTTAAAGGCCCATCTATAAGACCTGGGGCTCCAATGAAACCACCAATTGTTGTTACTACACCTGACGAACTGATTTTTCTTATAGTTGAGGCTCCAGAATCTGTAACGTATATGTTACCAGAATTATCAACTGCTACACCCACTGGACCTGCAAATGTCGCACTGGTGCCTACTCCGTTTATTCCGCTACTCTGTCCTATTGACCCAGCTAGGATAGTCATGGTTCCGGAAACTGAAACCTTACGAATCACATAGTTACCAGAATCAGCAATATATAAATTACCATTAGTGTCTACAGCTATACCAATAGGTTGGTTGAGACCTGCAGTACTTGGAATAACTGTAGATACTGTCCAATTGCCGTTAGTTTGAGTTACTTTTCTTACAGTATTATATGTTAAGTCCGTTACATAAAGATTACCTGAAGAGTCTATTGCGATACCTTCAATAACGCCGAATTGAGCTGATAGCCCTGTGCCATTAACATTACCAATCAATCCAGCTTGACCAGCTATCGTTGTTACTAGTCCTGATGGAGTTATTTTTCGAATTATATAGTTTTTACTATCAGCAACATATAGATTACCGCTGTTATCTACAGCTACTCCGTATGGATTGTTAAACTGTGCGTTAACTCCTAATCCATCTGATGTACCATTATTATATGCAGAACCTGCTAATGTAGTTATTGTATATGGATTAGAATATATTGCTTGAGCTAGCGAATATGGGTGGTAGCTCAGAAATATACCTAGTATAACAACAGAATTAACAAAAAATGGCCTAAAAGCGCTTTTATACAGCATATAATTAAAAGTAGTTTATCGATTATAACGTTAGTATAATTAATAGATCAAAAGACTTGCCCATACAAGCTATCTTAGGATTGCTTATATTATGCTTCTTAGTGTTGTTGTTCCTGTTTACCGAGAGGAAAAGAATATACCTGAGTTTTTACGTCGTATTAGGCCGATACTGTCTGCAATCACTGAAGACTACGAAGTGATAT
>Ga0316228_1003268_pt1 | contig 13136 bp, 8 predicted proteins | sample TBH18021metaG_FD_206005 | JGI IMG/M metagenome (GOLD analysis project Ga0316228, IMG submission 206005) | Freshwater microbial communities from Trout Bog Lake, Wisconsin, USA - TBH18021 | ecosystem: Environmental > Aquatic > Freshwater > Lake > Hypolimnion/Profundal zone | place: USA: Wisconsin... | reverse complement strand
GATACCCAGGAGAAGGTCACGCGGTCGGTTTCCACGCCCATGAACTCGAGCAGGTCATGCAGGATTGCAAAGCGGCGGCGGGCATAGTAGTTGCCTGTGCTGTAGTGGCAATCGCCGGTATGGCAGCCGCTCACAACCACGCCATCTGCGCCGCGCTCAAATGCCTTGATGATGAAAAGGGGATTTACCCTGCTACTACAGGTGAGCCTGATCACTCGCACATTGGGGGCCATCTGCAGACGGCTCGTTCCCGCCAGGTCAGCTCCAGTGTAGGTACACCAGTTACAGACGAAAGCTACAACTTTAGGAGACCAAGCACCATCGCTCCCGTGCTCCACTTCATCGGACATCACGCGCCTCGGCAAGATCGATCATTGTTCTCTCTGAAACTGGCCACTTCCCGGTAGAGTCAGGGGGTGGCCACTCATAGATTGATATTCATGTCTATTACACCACGGGGCCCCGTCACTCATTTGTGATTCTGCCCACTCCCAACTGTGATTCCGCCCACTGAATGGCTTCTTTTCCTGGATTTATAGGGCTATTCAGGTGACAGAATATTGCATATCAGCTTGTCTGACAAGCAGGGGACTCCCTTAGTCCTAGACCAGAAATCGGCCCGCGACCGTAATCGCGGGCCTAAGTTGTTTCAACTAATCAAACAGGATACAGCTGAGAGCTCCCTCTCGAGCTTTAACAAATCTCCGAATCCGGGCTATTCCAGACACTCCGCTATGCGCTGAACAGTATGCTCCACCTTAATACTCGACCCGCGCTTGTCCAGACCACCACGAATCTGCATCACGCAACCAGGACAGTCGATCAGCAGCAGCGGCGCCCCCGCCTTCTCAATGTTCACCAGCTTGCGTTCCAGAATCGGGGCGGAAATCTCCGGCATTTTAAGCGTGTACGAACCGCCCATGCCGCAGCACATCGAAGACTCTTCCATCTCCACCAGTTCGTATCCGGCGTCCTTCATCAATTTGCGCGGATTCTGCTCGGCGTGCAAAGTGTGCTTGAAGTGGCAGGAATCGTGATAGGTAAATTTGGTCCCCTCCATGCCTGGTTTGAACTTCAGACGGCCCTGCTCCACTAGCTGGCTGGCAAGGGTCGAGAAATCTATTACCTTCTCGGCAAGACGACGAGCCGCCGGTAATTCGTCGGTTCGCCCAACCGCTTCAAGGTTTGCAATGAAATCCTGCTTCAGCCCAACCGTACAAGTAGGACAGGCGGAAACAACATATTTCACGTCTTCCTCGAGCAGCGCCTTGATATTGTCTGCGCCGTTCTGCGCGGCTACCTCATAAGCTCCGCTATACCTCGCAGGAGCTCCGCAACAGGTTTGGCCCTCGGGGAAGATGACCTCGATGCCGGCCTTATTGAGCACCTTCACCACCGATTCGCCCATCTCCGGATAGGCGAAGTCAACCAGGCAGCCCCCGTAAAATGCGGCCTTCTCAGTGCATTTCGGCTGCTTGATCTTCTTGATGCGATCGCGGAATGGAACTTCGGCGATTGTGGGCAGAGAACGGGTTTCCGTCAGGTTGCTGAGGAACATCGGCAAGTGACGGATAAAACCATCCTTGGCAAACGGCTTCTGCCCAATGTATGCGGCGCGCATCATGGTGTGGAACATGCGCCGATTGTTGACCACCGAGAAGATCGCCTTCTGCAACAGGGGTTGGCCTTGCTCGACGGCAAGGCGGCGGCGCAATTCCAGAATGAGATCGGGAATGTCGATCATGCCAGGGCAGACATCCCTGCAATTTCCGCACTGGATGCAAAGGCTCTGGATATCTTCGGATTCCTTAAGCGCGCCAAACCAGGCAGTAAGAATCGTACCGATGCCACCGGTATAGACTTTTCCGAAAACGTGCCCGCCAATAAGACGAAACACCGGGCAGACGTTCAGGCACGACGCACAGCGAATACACTGTAGGGCCTGCTTGAAACGGGGATCGTGCGCCATTTCGTTGCGCCGGTTGTCCATCAGGATGATGTGCAGTTCTTTGGGCGTCCCATCGGTGTTGGGCGCCGGACCGCTGATCATGGTGACGTAGCTGGTAAGCAGTTGCGCGGTACCACTCTTCGGCAAAGCCGTCAGAATCGGTGCAATATCCTTGAAGTGCTCAATCAGTTTTTCAAGGCCGACAACCGCGACGTGGATGCGCGGCAGGGTAGTCACGAGGCGAGCGTTGCCCTCATTCGTGATGATGACGATGCTTCCGGTTTCGGCAACGGCAATGTTTGCGCCGCTGATGCCCATGTCGGCATTGAGGAACATTGGACGCAGCTTGCCGCGAGCAAATTTAACCAGCTTCGGGATGTCTGGTTTCTGACCGTCTTCCACCTTATTGCTGAAGAGCTCCGCGACCTCTTCCTTGGTCATGTGAATCGCGGGCATCACCATGTGCGAAGGCGTCTGGCCGGCGAGTTGAATGATCCACTCGCCCAGATCCGTTTCCTGAACGTCGATTCCGGCTTTTTGCAGATACTTATTGAGGTGAATCTCCTCGGTCGCCATCGACTTGGATTTAACGATGCTCTTTACGCCATTTTTCTGCGCAAGGTTCAGAATGTAATCCTTCACTGCCTGGGGATCGTTAGTCCTGAAAACCTTGGTGCCTCGAGCTTCGGCGGCCTTGGTAAACTGATCCGCCAGTTAATCAAAATGAGAAGCAGCAGACGACTTCACAGCGGCGATTTCATGGCGCAACGCTTCGAAATCAATGCCTTCGTACGCCTTCGCGCGTCCTGCGCGGTAGGCTACAGAGAAGTTTCCCAGCGCTCCGGACAAATTTGGATTGGCTAGCGCATCGAGTATGGATTGCTTGAATTCCTGTTTCATGCCGCTACCTCCAGATCGTCTACCATCACGATGATCAGCCGCTCGGGGCCGTGTACGCCGATGGTCAGCACACGTTCAATGTCCGCGGTGCGGCTAGGTCCGGTAATGAAAGCAATATAAGACGACTTGCGGGGATCAACCCGACTCAGCACAGCGGGGAGGTCAGGCAGCAGGCCTGCGGTCGAAACCACCGCAATGTGCAACAGCGGAAGCGTTGATACCAAGCGAGTGTCCACTGCGTCAGCACCTTGTACAAGCGTGCCGGTGTTGGCCAGCGCCCATTCCGGTTGGCTGATGCCAACCTTTGCGTCAGCTGCCAGGTCGCGGGTTACCGTAAAGGTCAGGCCCGGAACTGCAGCTTCCAATTTCTGCGCGTCGGCTTTGCCGATCATCGGGCACGCAGCCCAAACTGCGCCGCAGTGAGGCTTGTCTTCAACACCTTCTTTAAGCAACAGGTTGACGATAAGTTCCAGCGCCTGTTCCTTGGTTGAAACTCTTTCCACCTGCGCGCTGACGGCTTCAGCCCGCATCTTAAAAGACTCAAAGATCGCCGAAGACTCTAGGACTGTGCTCATAAGAACCTCATATCGGTAGACGGCTTAAGCCATCTGCCGGACTACATGCGCACTGCATCGCAGTCTCCCCTTGCGGGAAGACTGCGACCAACACACTGTTTTACTTAGTGCACCAGCAATTGCGTAAACGGATAGACGTAGGCAATCAGGAAAATGAACACGCCGACTAACCCAGCCAGGGCCAGGGAGTGCCAGAACACGAACTTCAGAATGTCACCCTCATGCCCGTACCACTGTGTAGCCGTTGAAGCCACCACGATGCTCTGAGCGTCAATCATCTTGCCCATGACACCGCCGCAACTGTTAGCCGCCGACATCAGCACAGGAGAGACGCCAATCTGTTGCGCGGTGATCTTCTGCAAGCTGCCGAAGAGCACGTTAGAGGACGTGTCCGAACCGGTAACCGCCACGCCCAACCAGCCCAGCAGCGTGCCGAAGAACGGATAGAAATGTCCGCTTCGCGCAAACGCAAGGCCCATCGTCGCATCCAGTCCGGAGTAGCGCGTCAACATTCCTATCGCCATCATCGATGCGATTGTCAGCAACGAGAAGCGTACCTTTACGATCGTTTTCAGGAAGATCGAGAATATCTTTCCGAGGCTCTGCCCCATGATCAATCCCGAAATGATGGCCGCCAGCAGAATTCCAGTTCCAGTCGCGCTCACCCAGTTCAGGCCGAATACCGCTGGTTCTTTTGTCGGCTTTGGCACAACGGGCGCAACACGTTCGACGGCGTTATGCAAAAGCACGACCTTGAATTGGGGATTAGTGATTTCGCTCGGCTTAGTTTGCCAGCTTGCGGTGGATGTAAACACCTTCTCGGGCGTATTCATCCAAATCTTGCCGGTTTGTGTGCCCCAGATGAACACGATCACGCTGAGGATGATCCAGGGAACCCAAGCCGAGGTGATTTCCTTCCGCGTATAGGTTTGCTTCACGTCGCCGCGTGCGATTCCAGCTTGTTCCTCTTCCTCTTGACCCTCGAACTTCCATATAGTCTTTGGTTTCCAGACCAGCAGGAAGGCAGTCAAACAGAACATGGAGACGACAGCGGCCACAATGTTAACAACCCAGGGGCCGTGCATGTAGGAAACAAGCAATTGCGGGACCGCGAAGCTTACTGCTGCGACGAGGATCGCGGGCCAGACTTCCAGCATCTTCTTGAAGCCGACAAACGCCCAGATCAGCCAGAACGGAACCAATATACAGAATGGCGTCAGGATGATGCCTGCCATCGCCGATAGGCTTTGCTCGCTGAAGCCAGTGACCTTTGCAAGTGCGATGATCGGGGTACCTAACGCGCCGAAGGCAACTGGCGCGGTGTTGGCGATCAGTGACAGGCCTGAGGCTTGAAGCGGCTTGAATCCAAGTCCAATCAGCAACGCCGCAGTTACAGCCACTGGAGTTCCGAAGCCGGCAGCGCCTTCAAAGAACGCTCCAAAGCAGAAGGCGATCAGCAGCAGTTGCAGGCGGCGATCCGTGGTGATGCCGGTAAGGCTGTGCTGCAGTACCGTGAAGCGGCCTGACTCAACCGTCAACTGGTACATGAAAATCACGTTCAGCACGATCCAACCGATTGGAAACAGGCCATAGCCAATACCGTACACGGCCGTGGCACCCGCCAACCGCGCGGGCATATGGAATCCCCAAACTGCCACAAGCAGCGCGGATAGCAAGCCAGCCAACGCCGCATAGTGCGCTTTAACGTGGCCAAAAGCCAGCACTCCAAGCAGCACTCCAATCGGAATCGCGGCAACCAGCGTTGACGTGACCCAGTTTCCAAGTGGATCGTAGGTTTGTTGCCAGGGTGCGGACAGAGCCGGCAACTTTAAAATGACGATTGAGGCGATCACGCCAATAGCAACTACGAGCGCTGACACAACGTAGTTGGGTGCAGGCTGAGGTTGTGAAGGGGTAGGGGCTTTCTTCTCAGATGTGGAAACGGTCGAGGAGCTCAAATCAAACCTCCGTGTCGCAAGCCAGTGGGATCGGACCGACCAGTCTTGGCCCTTTTTCCCGCGCGCTGGACTGACATATTGGCACGCACTCAATTGGCTGTCGAGTGGGAAAACAATACTACATGTCAGCTTGTCAGACAAGATGAAAATATGTATCGTTGACCAAATATTTCTTTTTACCTATGCTGACTGCTGAAGCCGATGATTTCTAAGCTGTTAGATGGACTAGACCCGCTGCCCAGGGCCACTTTGAGCGAACAAGTGGCAAAGCGCCTAGCCTCCCGAATTACTGCGGGAGAGTGGCAGCCCGGCGAGAAACTTCCCTCAGAAGCGGAGCTCTGCAAGGCCTTTAGCGTGGGTCGTTCAAGCCTTCGCGAGGCCCTCACTTCGTTGGCCTTCATCGGATTGATCCGCGTGCGTGCGGGTGGCGGAAGTTACGTCGCCGAGCAGCCATCGGCTTATTTCACCAGTTCCTGGCTAAAGGATGGAGTTCTCACCAGCGAGAAAGCGCTACGCGAGTTCGTTGAAGCTCGCATGATTCTTGAGAGCGAACTTGCCGGCTTGTGCGCCGAACGAATTACTCCCGGGGAATTGTACGAGATGGAACTGCTGGTGGAGCAGATGAAGGTCTCGGTCCACGACTCTGCCGAATTCTCAAAGCTCGACTTGTCGTTTCACCTTGCCATGGGAATTGCCGCAAAGAACGACGTTCTCAACAGCATTCTTGCGGGCGTTCGTGAGAAGACAATGGAATTGATCACCAAAAGCTTGCTCCTTAATGAAGGTATGGAAACCGCCCTCCGCGGTCACATCAGGATCCTCGAAACCCTGCGGCAGCACAGTCCCGCGAAAGCCCGGGAAGCGATGCACAATCATCTGCAGTCCTTCCAGCGCGGATACAATGTCCTCTTCGAAGAGCGCTCGCGAACCAGCAAGGTTTAAGATCGAAAACGCCACAATGTGTCACCCTGAAGTGAAGGACCCCAGCGCAGCCCAAAGCTTCGGTGTGGTCCCAAGCATTTCCTCTCGCAATCGATTTTCACCGGTCTCCCAAAGGTTGTGCTTTGATTTCCCTTGAATCCCTTCCATGCTTGCTTCCACTTGGCGGGCGATGCTTTGCAGGAATTATGATCGCCGTGCATTTGCGAGATTAGTCAGAAAAGATTACAGGATTTCCGTTTGCTTCCCCATCCAGACCCTGTTTTAGGGTTCAAGGTTTCACCAGCCTTGCTCCTGCTTTTGCTTTTAGCTTTGAAACCTCACTCCTCCCCCAGTACAATTGCTCTCCAGATCGGATTTTGTTAATGACAGCGAAACCTCTTACGTTTCAGGAACTCATCCTCAAACTGCAGGACTTCTGGGCCAGCCAGGGCTGTGTATTGCAACAGCCTCTTGATGTTGAAGTCGGCGCTGGGACCATGTCGCCGGAGACTTTTCTCCGCGTCCTCGGGCCCAAGCCTTACCGTGTAGCTTATGTGCAGCCTTCGCGACGTCCCGCCGACGGCCGTTATGGCGAGAATCCCAACCGCCTTTACAAGCACACTCAATTTCAGGTCATCCTCAAGGCTCCGCCGGAGAACGTGCAGGAGCTTTACCTTGAATCGCTCAAGGCGATCGGCATCGATCTCGCACGCCACGACATCAAGTTTGAAGAAGATAACTGGGAAGCTCCCACCCTTGCAGCCTGGGGCGTCGGCTGGCAGGTCATGCTTGACGGCCTGGAGATTACCCAATTCACTTATTTCCAGCAGTGCGGCGGCATCGACCTTGATCCCATGTGCGCCGAGCTTACCTACGGTCTTGAGCGCATCGCTGCATTCCTGCAAGACGTCGATTCCATCTATGACATCGTCTGGGTTCACGGTCCTCACGGCGATGTGACCTATGGCGATATCCGGCTTCCTGACGAGGAACAGTTTTCCGTTTACAACTTTGAGAAGGCAGACGTAGACAAACTCTGGCTGCACCTCAACGCCTATGAAGCAGAGTGCCAGGCCCTCGTGAGTGAATACGCCGCTGCGACGGCAGTGCCCAAGAAGAAGAAAGATGCAACAACCAGCGAGTCCACGGTGGCAAAGTTCACTCCCGAGGAGCGCCGCCGTTTTCCGCTGCTCCCGGCCTATGACCTCTGCCTCAAATGCTCGCATATTTTCAACCTGCTTGATGCCCGGGGAGCCATCAGCGTTACGGAACGGGTCGGAGTCATCCAGCGCGTGCGCAACCTTGCCGTTGGCGTTGCCCGAGCATGGGCTGATCAGCAATCGGAGCGGCAGGCGACCGCAACCGCTGCTCGCGTTTGATTGGAGCTGGATTACGTTGATGTTTTTGTTTCTTGAGGTGTCACCCTGAACGAAGTGAAAGGCTCCAGCGTCGCCCAGACTTCCGTGCGGCTTGGGCTTTTCAACCGGGAATCGGCGTTTGCACTGTGCTACTTGCAATTTAACGACGCGGCTTATACCGGCAGCAAGCAATTGGCCTCAAAATAGATGGAACAATAATAAGGAAGCGTTCGACCTCATGTCAGATTTCTTGTTAGAGATCGGTACCGAAGAAATTCCCGCGCGCATGATCGCCTCGGCTACCGACGAGTTGCAGCGCCGCATCGCGAGCCTTGTCACCCGCGAGCGTCTTTCCTCCTGCGCAACGGCCCCCGTATCGGAAGCATATGCATCGCCGCGCCGCATTGCGGTGGTTGTTCATGGACTTGATCAATCGCAGCCTGACGTTGCCGAACAGATCCTCGGCCCGGCAACGGCCCATGCTTATAAGGATGGACAGCCTACCCAGTCCGCCATCGCTTTTGCCAAAAGAGCCGGAGTCTCGCTCGAACAACTCACCATTACCACCACTCCCAAGGGCGATTACCTCACGGCCAACGTGGTAAAAAAGGGCAAGCCCGTCCTTCGCCTGTTGACCGAACTTGTGCCCAAGGAAATTGCGGCTCTCTACTGGGCCAAGAATATGTACTGGCGTCCTGGCAAGCCCGAGCGTTTTGTGCGTCCCATTCGATGGCTGGTTGCACTGCTGGATGGCGATATTGTTCCCTTGGAATTCGGTGGCATCACTGCAGGACGAACCTCGCGCGGACATCGGCTTTTGTCGTCGGCTCCGGTCGAGCTTACTTCGCCCGCCGACTACGCCGAAAAGCTTCGGGCTGCCAATGTGCTGCCCAGCTACGCCGAGCGCGAACACACGATTCGCAAAGCTCTCGACAAGGCCGTCCGACAGAAACCCGGCGCGCGCTGGCGTGAAGACAAGGAGTTGCTGGATACGGTTGTTAATCTCACGGAAGCGCCTTCGGTTATTCTCGGAAACTTTGACAGCGAATTCCTCGCGCTCCCCGAAGAAGTGCTGGTGACCGTGATGCGGGACCACCAGAAGTACTTCGCGGTGGAAGATGCTGGCGGCAAACTCGCGCCGCACTTTCTTGCCGTGCTCAATACCGTAACGGATGCCGAAGGCGAAGCCACAGTGCGCCACGGCAATGAACGCGTGCTCCGCGCCCGCTTCAACGATGCCCGCTTCTTCTGGAACACCGACCAAAAGCTCACGCTCAAGGATCGCGTGGCCATGCTCAAGTCAGTCACCTTCCAGAAGGAACTTGGGAGCTACTTTGACAAGGCTACCCGCACCCAGCATCTTGGCAGTCAGCTCTCGTCCATGGTTACCGATTTTTATCCGGCACATCGCCAGGGTGTGGTTTACAAGGCCGCGCTCATGGCCAAATGCGATCTCACCACCGAACTGGTGAAGGAGTTTACCGAACTTCAGGGTGTCATTGGCGGCCTCTACCTCGTCCACCAGGCCGAACGGATGGACCTGCCTGAAGGCTCGGCCAAAGCGATCGGCGAGGCAATCTATGATCAGTACAAGCCAGTCTCGATGGAGGATGAGGTTCCGCGCTCGCTCGAAGGCGCGGTGCTCGCCATCGCTGACAAGGCTGACACCATTGCCGGAATGTTTGCCATCGGCATGATTCCTTCCGGCTCGAAAGACCCGTTTGCGTTGCGCCGGGCAGCTAACGGCATCGTTCGAACTCTCGTCGAGCACAAGATTCCTCTCGGCCTTAGCCACCTTATGGCCGAAGCGCTGCGCCAGTACAAAGGCACTGAAGCTGAGTCCCGCTTTACGGCCGTTGCCCAATATGAGCAGAACGTCGCGGCCTTTTTCCGAGAACGTCTTGAATTCTATCTGCGGGATATCCGTGGTTTTGCCTACGATGTCACGAATGCCGTGCTTGCTGCCGGTGCTGACAACGTAGTGGACGCGCTTGCCCGCGCCCAAGCCGTTGCCAAGGTGCGCGGCACTGAAGATTTCGATGCGATCTCTGCCTCCGTCAAGCGCATCAAGAACATCCTCCGGCAGGCTACTGAAGCAGGGAAATGGACCCCAGGGTCTGTGTCCGGAGGGCCGACCGTTGCCCCCTACCCGCTCGCCCCAGCGCCTGGGGCGGAGAACAATGTTGCGCAACACTCGGCGGAAAACGACGCCGAGCGCATCCTGGCAGAGCACACTGCGGAGCTTGCTTCCAGCACTGTCCAGCTCTGCCGTGAAAAGCACTACGATGAAGCTCTCGCCGCGCTTGCGACAATTCGCCGCCCGCTTGACGAGTTTTTTGATAAGGTAATGGTCATGGTTGATGATGAGGCGGTCCGAAGTTCTCGTCTTTATTTGCTTGAGACGGTAGCTTCCACCTTCCAATCCATCGCCGACTTCAGTGAAGTTGTTACCGAAAGAAAGGCTTCCTGAGGGAGCCTTTTTTCCTGTGGCAGAGTTGATCTTTTTATTCGTAATGATAAGCAGCCTTGTTCCGGCTGCGAGCAAAAATGAGTATTTAATTTCTTTAACACCAAGAGAGTGAGACTATGGCTACTCCTACAATCAGTGCAGTCAAGTATGTTTACTCCTTCGGCGGCGGCAAGGCCGAGGGTAACGGCAAGATGAAGGACACCCTTGGTGGTAAGGGCGCCGGTCTTGCTGAGATGACCAACGCAGGTCTTCCCGTCCCCCCGGGATTCACCATTCAGACCGAAGCCTGCCGCGAGTTCATGCGCGGTAACGTAAGCCCCAACCTTGACAAGGAAATGAACGCCGCCCTTGCGCAGCTTGAAGCTTTGCAAGGCCAGAAGCTCGGCGCTGGCGACAATCCGCTGCTCGTCTCCGTCCGCTCCGGCGCAAAGTTCTCCATGCCCGGCATGATGGACACGATTTTGAATCTGGGCCTCAACGATCAGAGCGTTAAGGCTCTGGCCGCGCTCACTCAGAACCCGCGCTTCGCCTATGACTCCTACCGGCGTCTGATTCAGATGTTCGGCAGCGTAGTTCTCGAGATCGAGAAGAAGCATTTTGAGGAAGTATTCGATAACAAAAAGAAGCAGAAGAAGGCCAAGCTCGATACCGATCTTAACGCCGCTGCTTTGCAGGAAGTCATCGAAGAGTACAAGAAAGTCGTCAAGAAGTTTGCCAAAATCGACTTTCCGCAGGATGCTCACGAGCAGTTGGTCATGGCTCGCGATGCCGTTTTCCAATCCTGGCAGAATGATCGCGCCAAGCACTATCGCCGCATGAACAACATCGACGACATGCTTGGAACCGCCGTTAACGTGCAGGCCATGGTGTTCGGCAACCTCGGCGAGACCTCAGGCACCGGCGTCGGATTCACTCGCAATCCAGCAAACGGCGACAAGGAATTCTACGGCGAGTTCCTGCTCAACGCACAGGGCGAAGATGTAGTCTCCGGCGTTCGTACTCCCCGGCACATCACCGAACTCAAAGAGATCATGCCCGAGGTTTACAACGAACTTCGCGACATCACCAACCGCATGGAACAGCACTACCATGACATTCAGGACTTCGAGTTCACCATTCAAGACAACAAGCTCTACATGCTACAGACCCGCAATGGCAAGCGCACCGGTCTGGCCGCTGTAAAGATTGCAATCGACATGGTTGAAGAAGGTCTCATCACCACGGAAGAGGCTGTTTTCCGCGTTGAACCCAACCAGTTATATGACTTCCTCGTCCCCCGCCTTGATGAGAAGAGCGGCAAAGCCGAACTCCTCACCACCGGCCTGCCTGCTTCACCGGGCGCCTGCGTCGGACAGATCGTGTTCACCGCCAAGGAAGCCGTTGAGTACACACACAAGGGCAAGTTCAAGTCCATCGTCCTGGTCCGTGGCGAAACCACTCCGGAAGATATCGCCGGAATGGAAGTCGCAGCTGGCATTCTCACTTCGCGTGGCGGCATGACTTCGCACGCCGCGGTTGTAACCCGTGGCATGGGCAAGTGCTGCGTAGCCGGCGCTGGCGAGTTAGTGGTGGATGAGAAGAAAAAGGAACTACGCGCCAAGGGCAAGGTATTTAAGGAAGGCGACTGGATTTCACTGAATGGAACCACCGGCGCCGTTTTTGCCGGACAGCTGAATACGCTGCCTGCTTCTCCTGACGATCCGGCCCTGGTGAAGTTCATGTCGTGGGCTGACCCGCATCGCCGCCTCAAGGTCCGTGCTAATGCAGATGTTCCTCGCGACGCCAAGGCCGCCATCTCCTTCGGAGCTGAAGGCATCGGCCTGTGCCGCACCGAGCACATGTTCTTCGCCGAAGATCGTCTGCCCTTCATGCGTGCCATGATCATGGCAGGCAATGAGAAGGACCGCCGCCTCGCGCTCAAGAAATTGCTCCCCATGCAGCGCGCCGATTTTGTCGGACTCTTCAAAGCAATGAAGGGTTACCCGGTAACGATCCGCACCCTCGATCCGCCCCTTCACGAATTCCTGCCTAGCCGTGAAGATCTCCTCGTCCAGATCAAAGAGCTCGAACTCACCAAGCCGCGCTCGCCGAAACTCAAGGAACTTCGCGTAATTCTCGCTCGCGTGGAAGAACTGCATGAGACGAACCCCATGCTTGGACACCGTGGCTGCCGTCTCGGAATCACCTACCCGGAGATCACCGAAATGCAGGCGCGCGCCATCATCGAGGCTGCTCTCCAGCTGAAGAAGCAGAAGATTACGGTTGTCCCCGAGATCATGATCCCTCTCACCTCCACCATCAAGGAGATGAAGAATCAGGCCGACATCGTCCGTCGCGTCGCCGAAGAAGTTTTCGCCGAGAAGAAGGATCGCGTCGAATATCTCGTCGGAACCATGATCGAACTTCCCCGCGCCGCTCTGGTCGCCGATAAGATCGCAGAAGAAGCCGAGTTCTTCAGCTTCGGTACGAACGATCTCACGCAGACCACCTTCGGTTTCTCTCGCGATGACATCAACAAGTTCCTTCCCGAGTACATGAAGCGCGGAATCTTCAAGCAGGATCCTTTCGCTTCGCTCGATCAGGAAGGCGTTGGTCAACTTGTACAGATGGCGACCGAACGCGGCCGCAAAACCAATCCCAATCTCAAGGTCGGAATCTGCGGCGAGCACGGCGGCGAACCCGAATCAGTAAAGTTCTGCCACCGCATCGGCCTCAGCTACGTCTCTTGTTCTCCATTCCGTGTCCTCACGGCGCGCCTCGCAGCCGCCCAGGCCGCGCTGGAAGAGAAGGGAAACACCGGCGGCGCCACCAAGTAGGCGTCTCTAATCTGAAATAAACTTCAGGGTGCCCCGTTCAACCATCTTTTGGTTGGGCGGGGCCTTTGACTTTGCAGTTGTTCTTGTTGTTGCAGTTGTTCTTGTTCTTGTTTGTGTAGTCATCCTGAGTGGCAACGAAGGACCCCAGCGCCGCCCAAATCTCAAGCGCCGCTCCAGGTTTTCAAAAAAC
>Ga0316228_1003265_pt1 | contig 13139 bp, 15 predicted proteins | sample TBH18021metaG_FD_206005 | JGI IMG/M metagenome (GOLD analysis project Ga0316228, IMG submission 206005) | Freshwater microbial communities from Trout Bog Lake, Wisconsin, USA - TBH18021 | ecosystem: Environmental > Aquatic > Freshwater > Lake > Hypolimnion/Profundal zone | place: USA: Wisconsin... | reverse complement strand
GTTTCTCCACTTGATCAGGCAGCCGTCCCCGCTTTGGCCGGACCTTTCGAAACTTCTGCGCTTGTGCCTGCTGCAGCCGCGGCGCCCGGGTTTGGCTCGCCCGTCGGAACAATCCTGACCCAGCCTGCGGGTTTGCCGAGCCTTGGCACGACCACGCCTGTCACCCCCGTGCCACCCGTATTAACCGCCGTGCCGGAACCAGCGACATGGCTGCTGATGTTGCTCACCTTCTTGCCAATCGGCCTAGCTCTGCGGCGAAATCATCGGCTTCTTGCTTCCGCAGCAACGCTTCTACCGCCCGATCATAGAGGCGGTCGGCTTACGGATTAGGGTACCCCTGCCGGGTAGGGTCGGTTGACCAGCTCTGCCTTTCAGCAGGCCCTCAAATCCGGCGTCTCTCACAAAGCTCGCAAACTCAACACTTGAAGCGCAGGCGAGGGCTTCCCGCCAAGTTGTTATAGCTCGGCCAGTTTCGGCGCCCGATCCATACCGTGAGCCCCTGATCGAGACTGCACGGCGTAACCTGTTTGTCCTCACCGGTGCTGCAAGGACCGGGTCAGAAAGTCTCGAGACATAAGCGGCGCCTTTCAGCGCGTCTGCCGGAGCAGCTCGGGGGTTTAAGTCTACGCTCGCGAAAGCGCTTCCCCTCCCGGGGCGCCAGCCGAGCCTCAAACATGACGCATGTCTGTGTGTTGCTGCCGTAGCGTTCCCGAGCTGTGTCATGGACCGACGCACCTCGGCCGGCCTTTAAGGTGCCCGCGCGTCACCTGGCACCAAAGCCAGTCATGCCGTCGAAGAAGGAGCAGAGACGAGGGGAGGAGAGAGGCGAGGGAAGGGAGAAGCCAGTCTGCATCCCACTAGGGGGATGAAAAAAGACGAAGGTGAACTCCCTTGCTCAACTGTTACGGCATAATCGCCGCTCGCGACTATCTGCTTTCGGGCCATCCTCTCACGCGTCTCGAAGCGACGGTCCTCTTCGCCGCGGCGGACCTCACGAAGCTCATCAGCGATCTGCGTCGCCAAGGTAAGCGAGTAGAACGCCGCACGATCCCGCTCTCAGAGGCCATTGTCCGCGTCAATCGGAGCGCGACGCTGATTCCGCCTGCCGCCCTTCGGGTCGGAGACATCCAGGTCACCGAATACCGGATCGCGCAGTGAAGCGCGTTTTCTCGCGCCGCCAGCGGCGTCTCATCGAAGCTCGAGCGGCGGGCCGCTGCGAGGAGTGCGGCGAGGGACTGACGCCGTCCTTTCATGCCGATCATCGCGTGCCGCACGCTGTCGGCGGCCCAACCACCCTCATCAACGGTCGCGCGACCTGCGCGCCCTGCAATCTCTCCAAAGGCTCCAAACTGATGCTCACCTTTCGCGACTGGCAGACCGAGGCGCATGACCGCGCCGTCGCCCACTACGCTGCTCCCGACGGCGACAAGCACTTCATCGTCAACGCTGCGCCTGGGGCAGGAAAGACCAAGCTTGCCTGCGTAATCGCCCGCACGCTTCTCACAATGGGTGTCATTTTGCGGGTGATCATCATCGCCCCCCGTCGCAAAGTCGTCGAGCAATGGGCCAAAGAGTTCGAGGATGTCACGGGAGAGCCGATGACGAAGGTAACGAGCGCTTCTCGGCTTCGGCAACCCTCCGGTCGCTTTGTGTGCGCAACGTGGAACGCGGTTGTCGGCCTGCAAGATCACTTCCACGCGATCTGCGCGGGTGGTCCCACGCTCGTCATCTGCGATGAGCATCATCATGCCGCTATCGAGGCAGCTTGGGGAAGCGCGGCCGATAGTGCGTTTAAAGAGGCTTCGCACTGCCTCATCCTCACCGGCACTCCGGTTCGCTCTGACGGAGCTCTTCCGGTTTGGTTCACGGACGAAGACCTTCAAGGTCTGCGACCGGATCCCAACGGAACCTACACGCTCAGCTATGGAGAAGCCGTACGACTTGGATATTGTCGGCCGGTCATCTTCCATCGTCATCGCGGTCGCTTCCTTTTGAAGCTGGAGGATGGGCAGGAAGTGACGGTTGCCAACGACGCACCGGCGGTTCTTCCGGCCACTTACGCGAGCAATCGCGTGCTCCAGCGTGCCGCGAACTTCATCGATCTGACGCGTAAACGTTGGTTTGACGCGGATAACCAAACCCCGAAGGCTGATAGCTTCCAGGCAAGCATGGTGGCCTGGGCAAGCGCAAAGCTCGATGAGGTTCGCCTCGAACTGCCCGAGGCCGGCGGCCTGGTCATCGCGCAGGATATCGCGATGGCCACCTATTTCGCCCGGATCATCGAAAACTTTGAGGGGGAACGGCCAACGCTCGTTCACTCTGATCTGCCGGGCTCAGATCTCGAGATCGACAACTTCCGGCGGCAAACCAAGCGCCGCTGGCTGGTGAGCATCGGAATGGTTGCCGAAGGCGTCGACATCCCGCGTCTGCGCGTTCTCATCTACATGCCCAAGGCGCTCACGGAACTTGTCTTTCGGCAGGCAGTCGGCCGCGTGGTGCGGAATTTCGGCATCGACGATCAGAGCCTCGCCTACGTTGTCATGCCCGCGATCGAGCAGTTCGATTGTTTCGCCCGCCGCATCGAAGGCGACATGCCGGTTGGCTCATGCAACGAAAAGGCCGTTCGGGAGAAGCGCTGCGGCGAATGCCATGAGGGCAATGGTCTGGGAGCCAGCCAGTGCGCACATTGCGGCGCAGACTTTCCCAGTCGCGCGCCAGCCTTCACCAGCTGCTCATGCGGCTGGCCGAACCGCACGAATGAGCACAGCTGCCTCAATTGCGGCGTGATCTTTCAGCAGCCGTATGAGGTCACGCTGGAAGAGGCCTCCCGTGACGGCATCATCGCTCGCGGCATGACCGTGACCGAGGATGAACTGGCGGACGCCCAAGCCAAGCTGCCTCAAACATATCGGTTCCTTGAGAAGGTCGATGCGGAGAATCCAGAGCTTGGGATGAACCTGCGCAACTGGGATCCCCTACAGATCCCGAAGCTCATCCGGCTCTTCAAGGACGCTGAGGAAAGCGGCGGCGCCGCGGCCTAGGGCTCGGTCTCTAGTCTGCATCAATCACGGACACGACCTCTGTTCAGACAGCCGCAGGCCGAGACAGCGACAAATCTGTCCCGGCCTGCGGCAAGCAGGCGCGGCTCGGTACGAAGTGGCTTTCACGGACGTGGCCCCGGTTCGTCGGGCAAACTGCAGAACGGAAGGTCACAGTGAAGATCCTGAAGGTGGTTCAACCAAAAGGATGAAAATAATGAACAAGAATCTCGACTGGCTGGCTGAGCTTCCACCTGGGTGGGCTGGTATTTACAGCACGCTCATCGCCGAGCTTGAGGAGCTTCGCAGCGATGTGAAAGTGGAGCAAGCCAAAGAGAAGTTTGGCGAACTCCGGGTCTACATCGATAAGGGATCGGAAGAGATTTATCGGCTCATCGACAAAGCGACCAAGCAGTCTCGCTCCGCCTGCGAAATCTGCGGCGCGCCAGCCGCGCTTCGCGACTTGGATGGACACTTCTCAACTCGGTGTGACGAACATGCCGAAGGTCACGCAGTGAGCACTGCCAAGCCGATCGCGGCTTCGTTCCGGATTGTCGGCGGCAAGATCTATTTCGTCGATCGATAAAGCGGGAAGGGGAGGGCGCCATGGTCGCTTTGGCGACGGATTTGCTTCCTAAGAGCCAGCTTCCCGGCATTTCTTTCTCATCCGCCACTCGAATGAATGCGGATGGCAGCTTCCTTCCATTATCTGGTCGCAGCGCCTCCATCCGAGCACGACCCACGAACTTCCGCAGGCACTACAATGAACGATAAGAAATCACAAAAGCAGGGCGTCGGAGCGACCGCATCTGCTCAAGAAACCTCATCCGGCGTCGCCTACGACGCAGAACTCCGCAACTGGTCCTTCAGCGATGAACCCAACGCGACGGTCGCCTACGGGAACATCCATGAGGATCGTAAGTCGCGTTGGCCCGACGGTTTTGCGATCGCCACCTCGATGATTGTTGACGACGGCGGTCGCATAGAAGGTTCGATCATTCGCACTCTAAATACGCGTTACCTGCTGTCAGGACCGCCGGGGAACGTTTCAGCCGCAGCCACTCTCATGCAGCAGCGTCTCGCAGACGCTTGGCGTCGCCGGGCGCTTGAGCAAGATGAGCGCCTCTTTGATCTCCTGCCGGCTGCGTGGGGTATGGACGACGCGACCTTCGAAGATTTGGCGGGCTTGAGCCGCGGCTGGCTCGCGCAGTGGCGGATCAACCATCGCTCACCCACCAGCGACGAGCTGGCCATAGCTCGCCGCCTGATGAGCTTTCATCAAGCGATCGGGCTTCTGATGTACGCCCAACCGCACTACCCCAAGTGGTGGCGGCGATGCTGGGGCGAGGGCTCGCTGATCGGCAAGCAGACAGCGATCGAGGCAATTACCGCCGATCATCGAGTAATGGATCGGCTCGAACAGTTCTTTCGGTCTCAATTTTGAGCAAGGACGCACGTTGCCATGATCGATCATGTTGGCTGCTGTGGCTTAACGCAGGTTCAGCAACGCAGCCGAGAACTCTGGGGAGGTTCTGTGGACGCCAAGCGAACCAGAAGCATATCAAAAACGGCCGGGTGAAGCGGTGTCTTGAACTGAACCCCACAAGTGAAATTGCGGGACCATTGGACTTGGCCCTCAATGGACTCAAGTCCAGGGAGCTTGATCCAGAGCCAGTCCCCGCCTCGCGGTGCGTCGGTGAATTTCAGCGAGCATCCATGCAGCGAGATATCGCTGGCATCGATTCTCTGACCCTGTCGACCGGAGCGGCGAACAATGACGTGACAGGCCACAGGGTGTCGTTGTGACTGGCGCGTCCTTTGGGCTTTTTCTTTGGAAGCGACGGAAAACTGCAGGCCGGCAAGATCGCCCCGGATCCAACGCACAATTGCATCGGTCGGACCGCATCTTGGCAGGCCTAGCTGCAAAGTCTCCCCGGGAGCAAACCGACCATCCGTACGAATGCGACAGCCCCCATAAGACAAGTCGAGGATATTGAATTCCCAGCGACTGGCATCGACTGCTCGTACCAACCAACCCGAAATCTCGACAGCACGCCTCTTCTCACGAGGGCGGATGTCTCGCAATGAATCCAGAAAATGTCTCGGTGAGATGGCATTCATAGAAGGCACTTCGACGGTACGAGTATGCTCTGCTCGAGCGGCCTCAACCATTCTCGCCTCAGACTGGCGGGCATCTCCTTTTTCAATCTGGGACATGCCTGGCCGAAGCCGGTTGAGGGGCCGCAAGCTAGTGAACGAACCAGCCCCAGCCGTAGCAATTCAGAGGCAGAACAAGTGTAAGCGCCCAGCACACGGTCACCATTTTCCTTCTCTCGGGGTCAGCACTCCTCCTTCGAAACGGACCTTTGCGCTGAAAGTTTAGCCGCTCGATTGAAGCAGCGATTGCCTCGCGAGTGAGTGGCCTCCCGAAAGCTGAACGGCTCCGCGTTCTTTGGAGTTCGCCGCAGCTTCAACAGTCCCTCAACACCAACGGTGCTCCGCAGCTGCGCAACAACAGATCATTGCGAGCGATATTGCGTCGGCCCATAGCGTTCAGCGCCGCGCTCATTGACCATCGGAATTCTTGATGATTGCCTTTGCGCTTCTTTCACTAGCGCTCGCGTCGACGCCTCCAAGCACGCTTGATGCGGAGACTGCCTCATGGTGGCGTTTGACGGCAGAACTCTCGGGGAATGCGATGGAGGGCCGCGACACGGGATCGCGTGGCTACGATCGCGCCGCGGCTGTGGTCGCTCGCCGCCTGGCCGCTGCCGGGCTCCAACCGGTCGGCGACAATGGCGGCTGGTACCAGCGCATGTCCCTTGAGCAGCTTCAGATACAGAAGTCAGCAGTAACGGTCGGTGGAGAGAGGCTGCGTTTTCTGCACGACTTCACGGCCTCGCCCTCGAGTGTGCCCACGGGTCTCAACTTGCCAATCGCTTTTCGAGGCTATTGTTCGGCGGCGGAGCTCGGCGATGTCCGCGGGAAATTGGTGATCTGCCACGGCACTCACCGAGAAGGACATCCGTCGGCTGCTCAGCGATTGGACAATCTGGTAGCGGCCGGGGCAAGGGCCATGGTCACCATTGCCGACCCCGGCTTCACCATCGAACCGCCGCGCTGGCCTTACGCTTACGCCCGGGACGTGTGGCTGACGGCATCGCCGCCGCCCATACCCAAACTTGCCAGCTTCACGCTCAATGCGGCAGCGCTCTCCAAACTGATCTCCGGCTCGGGCCGCGACGCTTCAGCGCTTGTCAGCAGCGGCAGCGCTGGAGATCCGCTTCCGTCCTTTGACGTTCCGGCGCGCTTTCAAGCCCGTTTCACGCTAACCCGCCAGCAACTTAAGTCGGAAAACGTCCTCGGCTTGTTGCCAGGGACCGATCCACACCTGAAGAGCCAACCGATCGTCCTGACGGCTCACCTCGATGGCTACGGCTACGGTGAGCCGGTCAAGGGCGACCGACTTTACAACGGCACTCTCGATGACGCTGCCTATGTAGCGCTGCTGGTGCGTTTGGTTGAACAGCGGCATGGCCGCGGTTTCCGGCGCCCGGTTGTGATCGCGGCAGTCACTGGAGAGGAGAAAGGGCTGCTGGGATCGCGCTGGCTGACGAAGCACCCGCCAGCGGGCCTTGCTCCGTTCGTGGCCAACATCAATCTCGACCAGCTGCGCCCCATCTTTCCGCTTAAGTTGCTCACAGTTCACGGGCTCAACGATAGCAGCTTGGGCGACGACGCCCGCGCAGTCGCGAACTCGCTAGGGATCGCAGTCCAGCTTGACCCTGAACCCAAGCGCAACCTTCTCCAGCGATCTGATCATTGGAACTTCGTTCAGGCAGGAGTGCCCGCGCTCAACTTCGTCTTCGGATATCGTCCCGGCACTGAAAGTGAGCGCATCTACCGGCGCTGGTATCGGCATGGTTATCACCGTCCGCAGGACGACCTTCAGCAGCCGATCAATTGGCAGGCGGCCACAGACTTCAATCGCTTCTTCGTAAAGCTGGTGGAGCGCGTCGCCGATCAGTCGCGGCCACCCGAGTGGAAGGCCTACAGCCCGCTGCGCTTACCCATTGTCCAGTAGAGAAGTGTGACCAGCGTTGCTCAATCGGTGATCTTTGGATTGCCTCCAAAGGCAAATCTCAACGACGGGCGAACACACGCTTCGGCAACACCACGTGTACGCCCTTGTTTCGGTCGACCAGCTCGGTCACCTCGACGTCCCCAGCGGTGCTGACGAGCATGTAGGCATCGTCGCGGGTCATGCCTTTGGCGGCGACAAGGAAGCCGATCATGTTGCGTACCGCTTTGCGCGCAGCGTTTGACAGGTCCTCGTCGAACCCCATGGCGATGTAAGTGTCGGGCGTCTCAGCGCGAGGGTAGGGAGCCTCGACAGCGGCTCCTTCCCCCCTCTTATGCAGGATGAGCTGGAACGTGCCGGTCAGCGACGTTTCGAGAGCGGTGATATCGACCTCGCCGTTCCCCTGAGCTGCATGACCATCACCAACTTCCAACAACGCCCCCGGCGCGTGCACTGGCAGAAACAGCGTTGTACCGGCCACCATGAGCTTATTGTCCATGTTGCCGCCGTGGATGGCCGGCGGCGTAGAATCGTAACGACCGAAGGCGGGCGGCGGGGCGACGCCCAACGAACCGAAGAAGGGATGAAGTGGCACCTCGACCCCGGGTGCGAGGGTGCCCACCATGCGTGTGCGGTCGAGCGGCACGATCTTGATCCGCCGGTAAGGGTAATCATCGGGAAGGAAACCCGTCGTCGGCCCGAACGCATTGTAGGCATAGGGGATCGCCAAATCGATCTTCTGGATTCGCACTTCCAGTGTGTCGCCCGGCTGAGCGCCCTCGATCGCGATCGGACCGGTGAGGATATGGCCGCCGGGTCCCCGCGCGGCTAACGGCACCCCGTCGAACACCGCGCGTAGTGATGGTTCGACCTGGGCGGGGGGGAGACCCGCGCCCTCGAGCCCCTTGGGACTATTGGTGAGCAGCGTATGCACCACCACCGTATCACCCGACCGCACGGTTAGAACGGGCGAGGCGGTCGCCTCATAGTGTCCCCATGCAACCGTCGCTGGCGTGGCTGGCAGCTCATACTGCCTCGCGTGCGCCTGGCTGCCCAAGGCGAGGAGAGTGAAAGCAAGGCGACGGCAGATTGTCATGTGCGTTCCTAAGCTGAGCGACACAGTGTAGCAGTGGCGTGCAAGGTGTTGCGAGATTTGGCTTAGTTTGGCGTGAAGTCACGAAGCTTTGTCACGGCCGAGCTATCAAGCGATTGGACAAGCGCGACGACGAGGTCGACCATTTGATCGAAGTCTCGCCGGTTGATGATGCCGTTATGGACATGCGTGTAGCGGGCTGGCACGACGAGGTTCACCGTCGGCGCTCCACCATTTAGGGTCTGGATCTCAGCGGAATCGTCGCCGTATCCCTGGACGAGATCGGCCTGAAGCGGGATGTTCTTTGCGGCCGCCGTTCGCTTGATCATCGCCACGAACTTGCGGTTGGGCAGGGCACTTGAGTCGTAGAGGAAGATTCCCGGTCCACCGCCAAGCCTTGCTTGGGATTCGTCGGGCCTCGCAACGCCAGAATCCCCGGTCACGCCGCCTTCGATCGCAATGCCAACGTCGGGTTTGACGATTGCGGTAGACGCTCGTGCTCCCCGCAGGCCGATCTCTCCCTGCACCGTGGCGACGAAGAAGAGCTGATTGGGATGACCGCTGGCTTTGAGCCTGGCCGCCTCGATGAGAACAGCACATCCGACGCGGTCGTCCCAAGCCTTGCCGGTATAGGATTGAGTGCCATTCATGATAGCAAACTCGCTGTCCGGTACGACCGGGTCTCCGGCCGATACGCCGAGTGCAGCTACTTCCGCGGCGTTCGCAGCCACTACGTCCAGGAACACGGCGTCTCGGGGGATCAGCTTCCCGCGCTCGTCTCCCGAGGTAAGGTGAATGTCGCGGATGCTGGTGATTGCCCGCACCGGCCCCTTGCTGCCGATAATGACCCATCGCTGTCCAGCGATCGCCTGGTCCAGCCAACCGCCAAGCATTTGCATGGTCAAGAAGCCGTCCGTGGTTGTTCTGCGGACCATGCCTCCGAGCTCATCCATGTGTGCGTCGATCATTATCCGCGGACCGCTGTTGCCCTGCCGCGCGATCACCGAGCCAAGCCCGTCGTAGCTGATCTGATCACTTACCGGTCGCAGTTCCTGCACCATGATCTTGCGGACAGGCTCTTCGAAGCCCGGCGGCCCTGCTGCGTTGCTGAGGCGCTGAAGCAAACCGGTCGTGCTATCCTGGGCTGAAACACCGGTCGAGCAAGCGAGGAGAAGAACCGACCTGAGGAGGATTGAATTACGCAACGCCGTACTCCCGATATTCGAGCATTTTGCTCCGCCTTCCGTACGGGTAAGTCAACGACCCTGCAGAAAGCAGCCATAGCGATTGACCGGTGAGTTCCCATTGCACTTCGCGAGCATCGGACGTGCTTGCTTCCGGCCACTCCGGGTTCTCAAACCCCTGACAAAGCCGATCCAATCGTGCTGCAGAGGTCTGGGGGTATGACCGGTTCTAGGGATGGGCAGGGGGGTCGCCACGGTGCAGCCGTCAACTCCTACTCTTGGCTGCCTTCGCTTGGACTGGCTGGTTGTCGCGGCCACTCAAGCGAGGCGCCGTCCGGCCCAGATAACCCGGCCAATCACGTTGACGCTGGCGCGCTTGCAGTTCGTCCAGGAAGGATAGGATGAATTGTCGCTCGAGATAGTCAGCGTCTTTTCGCTTGGGTGAACCGCGATCCGCTTCACCATCAGCGTGTCCTCGAGCCTCAAGACAAAGATGCCGTCGCTGAACTGGCGACCAGACGCCGACCGATCAACCAGAATGTCGTCCCCATCGTTCAAAGTGGGCAGCATCGAGTCACCCTGCACCCGAATGATCGATAGATCCTCAGTCGGGGCGGCAGTGATCTTCTTCAGCCACGCGGGATTGAACGCCATGTGCGCGATGGCGCGTTCCTGGTCCGTAAAGCTGCCATGACCGGCAGAGGCGCTGACTTGTAGCTGCGGGATTGGGACGAAAGACCCCAACGGATGCTTCCGCCGCGTGTCAGGACCCCCGAGCAAATGCTCATCCACACCAAAGTACCTGGCCAGCGTGCGGCGATCGCCTTCCGCGAGCCGCTTGGGGCTGCCTCGTTTTACGTACTGCTGAACATAGGCAGCGTTTCGGCCGAGCATCCTCGACAACCCGGCAAAATCTTCGCGACGCTCGCTGATCAGCTTGGCCAAGGCCGCTCTTGCTTGCTCATCGGGACTCATGCGTCGGCTCTCTAGTAGGAAGACGTCCTAGACAAGTAGGAATTAGCAGGGGAACATACAGAGAACAAGAGCGACTCGGAGGTAGTATGTTGCTTTATCGTATCGACCGCATCCTGCGCAGCACGAGCATGCCGCACACCCGCTTTGGCCGCGAGGCCATCGGCGATCCAAATCTCGTGCGACAGCTTCGCGAGGGGCGCCAGCTGCGACCCCGGACCGCCATCCGGGTGCTGGATTACCTAACCAAGCGCGAGCGAGGGCAATGACGATCCTTTCGCACGTTCTGACGTCTTTTGAGCCGACAATGCCGGTCGGCATGCTGGCCGGCTTGCTCGCGGCCTATGGTCGCGAACTGAGCAATCGTCGACGCCCACGCTGGCGTTGGTGGTTCGCTCGCATTCTGCTGCTGCCGGCCGCTGCGATCACGTCCGTAGCGGTCGATGGTTCGCTGGGCCTAAGCTCGGAGGCTAGAGCGCTGATGGTCATGCTTATGGTCTTCAGGGGCTATGACGGAATGGCCTCGTCGACAAGGATCTGGCCTGCCAGGATCATGTCCGCGGCTTCCCGGCCTCATTCGGGGCATTAGCACGATCAGTGATCCTTCGCCTCCGCACCAGGCATCAGACCGGTTTAGAGCGCTGGCCCGCAAGGAGCCAAGGTTTGTCGACGATGATCACGCCAATCCCGTCGATGGCCTAAGCGACTGCCCTCGATCACCGTAGGAAGAACGATGCTGTGCTTCAGGTCCCTATGGCCCGAGGTGGCCCGGCAGTACCCTTGTGCGAATGCACCAGGTCACCCTGACTTTCACGTCAGGGTTCGCCCAGGGCTCGGGACTAAGGGATCACCGGGCCCCAAGCTTGGCCGACACAGTCTGAATGCCCTGGAAAGTCGGGAGCGTAATTAGAAAGATAATCCGGCCCTAAAGGCTAGTTCCCCGGCGAGACAAAGGGCTAGTGCGCTGAGGCACAATATAAGTAGGTATCGCCCCAAACTTCTAGATCGTGCCATCACGGCGTCGCTGAATGCGCATTTGTGCAAAGATCCTGCTGAGCAACAGTCAGCCGCGTCCCATTCTTCAAGGTCTGGTCGGTACGTTCGCGTACAGTGATCGCTTGCCCGACCCGCATGGTAAGATTACCGAAGATTCTTGACGCGAATAGCGGCTGGTAGTCGTATATAACTTCGGCGTACATCACTGCAGTATTTTTTGAGGCAGTGATTTTCGTGGTCTCGCTAGCGAGACCGAAGCCAGTTACAGATAAATCACCGGTAAGGCCGTGCGAACTGTTACCAGGGTGCGCGCCGAAGCACCTTTGCCAGGTGATCTTCTGATTCACCACTGCTGGAGGGGATGCGGCGTTCATAACCGGCTCGATCGTCGACAAGATGATCCGGCCGTGGTTTGAGAAATCGACTTGATCTCCCATCAGCTTCGCGCCCAGAAAAATCTCTTTGATGTCGGCTTCATCGATGGATGATCGAACACGTGCTGCATTGTCGGCGGTTTTAATCGCGATATTGTTCACGCGTGTGTACGCCATGGCCATGTTCGATATTTCTAAGCCGCCAAGGCACAGAAATAGCAACACGGGCAATGCAAAACCCAGCTCGACGACGGTAGCACCGGCTTCGTCGAGCCGCTTCGCGCCGCGGCCGTGTAACCCAGCAATGTTTTTGTAGTTCATGGGTTAGCACCGAATTGCTGGAGTGGTTTGTGCCGCATAAGGCTGTCGTCTAACAATAGTAGTTAGTACCGATGAGTGATTACCCCCTAGGCCTGGAACGAAGCCGCCAATATCGATCAACGGAGGAAATGAAACCGTCACTTTATAGTATAAGATGTCATCGGCCCCACCGACGCCTTGACGGCCCGGATCCTGATCATAAATGCCGTTTGGGTTGAGGTCTTCCCAACAATCACCGGGGTCATATTTGCCATCACCATCATTGTCAGTGATGAGCTTCTCGGGTTTGCCAATTCCTGAGAATTGATAGTAGCTGCGTGGATCCCAGACGAATGTGGCCTGTGGCGCGACATTCCTTACTTGACCTTCTACGGCTGCTTGCAGGGCTGCAGTATCGACATTAGCACCGCCAACACCCGCGCTACGAGCCGTGTTTTCGAGAGCGCCGGCAATGGTCGATCGGACGTAGGTCCAATATCCAAGATCCAGAAAGCCGATCAGGAAAAGTACGATAACGGGGGCGACCAAGCCAAACTCGATCGCAGTCACGCCTTCTTCCGCCTTTAGGCAGGATCTGTCGACCTGAGCAGTCACTGTGATAGCCTCAGGGCGCCTATCGCCTGGCCGATCTGCGTGAATTGAGCGATCAGATCAGACTGGTTGGCTGCCCGAAAGGCCTGGCTGCTGTTGCTAGCGCAGTTGATGAGGTCAGACGATAAGCCGGTCCCCGAACTCGTTCCGAAGGCAACGACATAGACGTTAACGTTCATCCCCTTGACCGCATTGCACATCATGCGGAAGCGCTGTTGGTGCGAGCTGTTTTGACTTCCCGAAGATCCGTCCCCGGTAACGCGCTTGTCAAAGTTTTCGGTCCCGTAGGCTGTGTACGCATCCATGTCAGGATCGATCGCACCATCCGTCATGAGGATGAGATTTCGGCTAACGGGGAAATTGTTGTAGCTCGAGGGATTATTGCTCGCCCAAAGACCGTCCTGCGCGAGCAATCTTCCGCCCCAAATCATTCCGAGGTCCAGATAAGTGTAGCCCCCCGCAACTAGGCCATTGGTGTAACTCTCCAGC
>Ga0316228_1003264_pt1 | contig 13146 bp, 11 predicted proteins | sample TBH18021metaG_FD_206005 | JGI IMG/M metagenome (GOLD analysis project Ga0316228, IMG submission 206005) | Freshwater microbial communities from Trout Bog Lake, Wisconsin, USA - TBH18021 | ecosystem: Environmental > Aquatic > Freshwater > Lake > Hypolimnion/Profundal zone | place: USA: Wisconsin... | reverse complement strand
TCAAGAGGATAGTTTTCCATAATAACTTCTATCCTTATTATACCAGTGCTTCCGGGAAACGGTAATTGGACTTTCGCCTTAGCTTTGCAGGACACCAGTCCTATTTTTCTCCATTTTTTTCGTTTTTTCAGCCATATTCTAATAAAAACGGCGGGTGTACATCTACACCCGCCGTTTTCTTACAAGGTAATTCCGAAATCTTTCTCCAGTTTCGCCTTCCTTGTCTCCTGCCTGTTCTTCACATCGCTGATGATCTGGTCTATTTGAGCATCTTTCATAGCCGTTGTGCCGGTTTCAACGCTGTCAATCTGCCTCAGATGCTGAATAGACTGCGGGGAAACCGCTGTCGACAAGAGTGCAACATAACAAGCTGCAACCATAAATGCGACGATAATTGTGTTTGTTTTCATTAGAAACATCTCCTTTGTTCACTTGCTAAATACCTTGAGCCTGCGGATAATCGGGAATGATTCTCAATATTCTTCCGAAAAAGAATCCAATGCTTAACACTGGATGTTGCGACTCAAATGATATTTATTCTCATTGACATTCTTATTATAGAATACTTTCCCACCTTTATCAAGAGCCTGGCTAAAAGAAGTAATATTAAGAATATTCACTGTTTTGCCCGGTGATGGGATAGCTATCCTCTTCTGTTATATTGAGTTCTAAGTGCTATAACCAAAAGTGTCTCTTGCCAGAAGTTATGACTTCTGCTTCCTGGCGGCTTTAGCGAAAGCTATTTTCAGCCGCCTGTCAAGGCCATGCTCCCGGACTAGGAATCTTGCCAGTCCGTCGATGTCCGGGAAAATACTGTATTCATTTATCCCGGCAAGCTGCAGAAACCTTCTGGCCTCCGAAAGCGAATCAGGAGGAACGGCGATCCGGGTGACACATCTGGGACATAGCGTTTCCAAAGACCCCTCACAGGCTCCATGTATGGTAAAATGGCCTTTTTGAGCGAAAATACGCGAACTTTGCATTGGCGGAAATATCGCCAGCGGCAGCTGCAGCGTCTTTCCCGCGTATCTTACCATTTCTTTCTCGTAGTCATATTCCACAGCATCCGACTCCACTAGAAGCTCGGTTTCAATCGACTGTTCGTTCAGCTTGCCGGGATCCAGAACCCAGATACACGGGCTTTTCGCTTTACCACTGGTAGCGAAGTACAGGGCCACAGCAAATATTGTCGTCCAGTCCAGTAGTCTGGTGGGGATGTTGGCATGACGCATTTCAAAAAGGGTCTCGATAGGAATCATCTTTTTGTTGTTCATTAGCGGAGCGGCGTTTGATACGAAATCGGAAAAAATATTGCACTCGACATACTGTTTCCGTCTGACCCGGAAAAGGCTCGGCAGCAAGGTAAAAGACTCTGTCGTATGCCCGCGAAAAAACGGATAGGGGACACCCCGCGTCACCCACTCAACTTCATCCAGAAACCTAAGCCAGGAACCCACTGTCATCCTCTCCCTCCCGCAGCATCCTCTTGGTTGGCAGCTCACTAGTAATAATTCATGGTAAATGTTGTAAATTCCTGCAAAAGCAAGAAAAAGAGGCATAGCGCCTCTTTTCGCCGAGTTTCTCTTTTTTTCCGAATCTGCTATAAAACATATACCTTTACCTGCTGAAGACCGAAGTCCTGGGCTTTCGCCACCGTCGCCCTGGCGACGTCGATACGGTTGCCTTTGATGGCCCCGCCGGTATCTTCTGCCCTGGCGTATTCGCCATGGCCGTCGGGATACTGGATATACACCTGCGAACCGAGGGGAATTACGCTGGGATCGACGGCGATGATCCCTTGGCGAACTTCGGTGCCCATAAAGGTCTTGCTGCCCCACTGATCATTGTCGTGGGGTCCCGGGGCGTAAGCGCTCGCTTTGATATCGAGCACTTTCTTGAAATGGGCCGGAGCCTTTTCAGAGGCATTCTGATGCGCCGGCGCTTTCTCGTTTGATTTCGTGGCGACGGCGTTGGGATGGGCGTGTAGAGCAGATTGCCCCGGACTGCCAGCCTGATGCTGATCCGAAATCTGCTGCGACGCAGTGACCGGCGGGTTTACAGGATTAGGACTGGCTGCGGCGTGAACAGTAGCCGCAGGAGCTCCCCCCAGCATCCCCCCCGCCAGTATGGCCGCTCCCGCAACCGCGGCGGCGATACCCCTGAATTTTTTCGAGGCCCGATTGGCAGTGCGATGACGTGTATTGGCCATAACAAGTTCCTCCTTTAAGAGGGTTTCATTCATAGTCTCTGCCAAACCGCCGCCGAAATGCTTAGCATTTTTTGCCGATAGGAATTTTAGGCTAATGTTAAGCGTTTTTAGTTGAGAAAGTAACTAAACCTCGCTGAAAAGGCAGCTGCCTAATCACCGAGGTTTATTCTCATCCTAAAATATAATAATGGGCTAGACGGTTATCTCCAGTTAGGAACAACAAAAAACAATCGTTCGACTTACGGAGGAATGTCAGTGAAGCCTGCTTTAGAGGCTCTGGGCGGGATTACCCAAACACTTCCCGGGAATTCGAATAGGGGTTACCTGACTATCGAAAAAACTTCATCTATCGGCTTACGCGGTCGAGCCTTAGGTTGCTGCGCTGGTCTTCCGATTGGCAATAGAGCCGCCAATACCCAGGGGTCAGGAACATTAAGCAGCTCCGCAATTTCCTGGTACGCCAAAACCGGGGCGTGCATCCATGTTGTTCCATATCCTTTTGCGTGGGCAGCAAGGGATATATTCTGAATCGCCGCACCCATACTCTGTTGTACGACACATATTGGAATCGGAGTATTCAGCTTTGTATGCATAACACTTAACGCCCTATCAGTAGCAGTCATTGACGGTCTGCAAAAAGCGGTAATAATAGCCGGAGCGTCTTGAAAGAACACCAGAAAACACTTGTGAGTACTGTATTTTTCATACCCAAGGCTCCTGCACGCCGTATCTATCGCGTCAACTTTAGCAGAAACCATCTCACCAATTTGTCTTATTATCACCCTATTGGTAACCGCAACAAAGCGCCACATCTGGTCGTTCTCCGCATTTGGCGCAAGTGTACCGGCTTGGACAATTTCTTTAAGATCAGCTTCATCTACCGGATCAGGTAAAAACTTGCGTATGCTACGACGTTCCCGGATAGCTTCCATTAAATCCATTGTTAATCCTCCAGTTGACTATCTATTTCCCATTATATATTGGCAGTGAGGCTACGTAAACAATACAGAATTGTGGTATGAGCCATATTGAACCACGCGGACAGAAACAAAGGGGGAATCTCCTGCATTACCCGAACACCTGCAATCCACCCCGTCACCCCCCAGGCATCGGAAATTTAGGCAAGACGCGACGTTGTGTAGGTTGCCTACAGGCCGTTAAGCACGAAGGGCCGGAGGCTCCCCGCACGCTCGACTAGGACGGTCGAGCGACGAACCAACAGGCACGGACGCCTGTCGGTGAGGGTGCGGAGGAGTCGGCCCCGGGCTTTACGGCCTGTTCAACCGGAACTCCGCTCGCGCGGACTAAATTTCGAGAAAAGATGAAATAATCGAGAACACAAAAAAGCCTCGTTGAGAATGGGAGTTGCCTAATCGGTTTACTTTTCTTGCCCTGGAGTTTTCCCCTTGCCGTAAGGGTGTCTGGCGGAGTTGTGGCGGTGTTATTCCCCCTGTGGGGCAGCGTTAATTGAGGTTCGCTTAATAAATTCCGTCACAGCCGGGATTAGCTTTTCCGCCAAGGGCAGTGTTGGATCACCATACGCGGCGAAGTTGGCCTGAATATTGTCCGGCACCGATTTTAACACATGATTCATACCGCCGATGACAACAAGCCTAGCCTCCGGGTTTGCATGTTGCAGAGATTGTGCGTCTGAAACTTGGATTTGTAAATCGCGCGTTCCTTGAATCAAAAGAATGGGGACTTTGACTTTGCCAATTTCGCTGCCAGGATTGTAACGAAACTCCGAAATCAAATAAGGCTGTACACTGGATCGAAACAGCGAGTGCAAGGCTGGGTCTGTGACTTCCACAGGTGTTCCCTGTTCTAATTTCGCGATGATGTCGGCGCAGGCATTGTAGAACTGGGGCTGCCTCTCAGAAATTTGTCTTAATAGTATGCTTTGAAGCGGGTAACCTGGGCCAGCTAAAGAAACAAGTCCACTCACCGCCTGCTGTTGTGCCACCACAGTGCCAATGAGCGCACCTTCACTGTGTCCTACGACGAATACGGACGAAAAGCGCGCATCTTGCCGCAATTGGTTAACCCAAGCACCAGCATCTTGTATATAATCCGAAAAACGCAATGAAGCTTCACTCTGTTTAAAACTTTCGCCAATTCCACGTTTATCATACCGCACAGATGCAATTCCTTGCTGCGCCATGTCATACGCCAGCATTTTTAAATAATTTGCAGTTACACCCTTTGGACTATTGCCGTTTCGGTCAGTCGGCCCCGAACCTGCGATAATCAGAACAACCGGACAGGCTTTCGCCGTCTCAGGTAAAACCATGGTACCCTTTATGATCCCTTGCGGCACCTGTAATTCGACTGCTTCCTCATGGCTTTGCCCATAAACGGAACCACTTACGCCTATTAATAGCGGAAAGCTCAATAATAATATCCATTTAGTTTTCTGCCCCATCTGCTCACCCCATTATCGGTTAAACTATGCTATTAGCAGTTAATATTTTAATAATCATTCTGTCAATCCCATAAATTCCCTTTTAAATAATATGATGACTTTCTTCTGTTCACAAGTCCAATCTCTTCTTGCTCATAATGGTGTCGCTTCGACCGCTCTTGGCCTATAATTAAAACGGAAATTCAGGTACGCCGCAACGTTGCGGAAAAGCAGATAAACGATGCTTCACCGGCGATGTAATCGCTTTGCTACAGGCCCTTGGTGAAATCCGCGCTAAAGGGTCCAGGGGCCGAGTCAGGACGACGAGGCAGTCACCAACGGCGCAGGACGCGACGTGCGGGGATGTCCGCACACATATGCGGCGAAGGTCATAAGGAGAACAATGACGTCTGACAATACGTAGGATCTAGAACGTGCGCCCCTTCGCTGGCAAGCCCAGGGCCTGTTGCAACCGGAACTCCGCTCGCGCGGACTAAATTTCGAGAAAAGATGAAATAATTCAAAACGCAAAAAAACCTCGTTGCAAGGGCAGATACCCATCAGCGAGGTCCATTATTATCCCCAATATGATATTTCCCAAAGCGACACCTACCCCTTCTTCCCCACCACGCCGGAGATGGCGGTCAGCACAGTCACCGCCGCCATCAGGCCGGCGGACACCGCCAGTACCACCGAGACGCCGAAGCTGGCCTTCAGGTAGCTGGAAAGCACGAAGGACAGCATACCGCTCGTCCCGCTGATAGTCAAAAAGAAAGTGGTCAGGCGCGCCGACGGCCGCGGCACCTGAAGTGTGCCGTAGGACAGGATAGTGGCATACAGGCCGGAGTAGCCGAGTCCGACCACGGCGATAAGCACCATGGCTGTGTAGGCGCTCTTCGCCAATAGCAGCGCCACGAAGGCGACAAAGGCCATCCCTGAGCAGACAACAATAAAAGTCCTGAGTCTGAATTTAGCGATAAACAGCCCGGACAAGAAGCGCCCTGCGGCCATAAAGACCCAGAAGACCGACAGGCTGGCGCTGGCAAGTTCTACATACAGTTCCAGCTCATCCAGCATATACAGCACAATCCAGTACGTGAAGATCATCTCTGATGTAACATAGCAGAGCAGCGTCAGACCCATGATATATACTTTGGCGTTCCAGCCGTTGTCGGGATCGGCCGGGTTGACGGCCTTACGCGGCCTGATGTCAATACGGAACAAACTGAAGGCAACCACAACCAACAGCAGCACCAGCGAAGCCAGATAGATCAGCTGCCAGCCGACGCCCCTCCCCAGGGCCAGACCGGCCAGAACCGGCGCAGCAATAGCCCCCAGGGAGAAGTAAAAATTCAGCAGACTCACCCGGGAAGCCCGGGCCGCCTCATCATAGAGGTTCATAATCAGATAGTAGGAAACCGACAGCAGCGTCCCCATACCCATACCATAGATAAAAACAAAAAAAGAAAAAGCCTCCAACCTGTGCCAGCAGGCGGCTCCAACCACCCCGGAAATCGCCAGGCAGGCGGCCGCCAGCGTCACTCTTCCTATATTCACCCTGTCGAGGACAAAGCCGTTGCCAAGGACGGCAAGACTGTAGCCCACCGAAAACAAGGTGAACCGGAAGCCGATAACAGCGGTATCCACGCCGAAGTCTCCGGCGATGTTTTTGGTTACCACACCAGCCAGGCTGAAAGTGACGCCAATGGTCAGCATGATATGATAAGCAAGGGCAGTGAGCCGCCCTGTTTGCGAATCAGGCAAAATGGATTACCCCCGGTTCCATACTGTCGATGGCCGCCAGGGTCTCGATGCGCACCCCTTTGGCCCTCAGTGCGTCACCGCCCCGTTGAAAGCGCTTCTCGATAACGATACCCGCCCCGGCCAGTTTTGCTCCCGCCTGCTGGACAATGCTGACAAGCCCTTGGAGGGCTTCACCGTGGGCAAGAAAATCGTCGATAATAAGCACAGTGTCCTGGAGCCCGATATAGCGGGCCGTCACTGTGATATCCGTCAGTTCCCTCCGGGTGTAGGAAAACACCTTGGCGCTGTAGACGCCCCCATCCTGGGTGAGGGCCTGCTTCTTCTTGGCGAAAACCACCGGCACCGCGAGCGCCAGTCCCACCGCCATCGCCACCGCGATGCCCGAGGCCTCCACGGTGAGCACCTTGGTAACCCCGGCTCCGGCAAACCGCCGGGCCAGTTCCTGGCCCATACGCAGTGTAAAAGCCGGATCAATCTGGTGGTTGAGGAATGAATCCACCCTTAAGATATCTTTGCCGATGATCACTCCATCGGCCTGTATTCTTTCCCGCAGTTCCTGCATTGTATTCTCCTTTATGGTCATCGGTCTTCCCGGTTATACGGCAGCCCCAGCGCCCCCGGCGCAGTGAGGCGCCCACCCCGGCGGGCCATCACCAGTGTCAGAACAAGTATTGTGAACAGATAAGGCATCATACTCAAAAAGAAGACCGGCACAGTGACCCCCAGAATCTGGAGGTTGAATCCCAGGGCATCGACCCCGCCGAAGAGGTATGCTCCGATCATCGCCCGCCACGGACTCCACAGCGCGAAAATAACCAGCGCCACCGCGATCCAGCCCCGGCCGGCGGTCATATTTTCCAGCCAGCTGGGAGCATAGGCCAGCGACAGATATGCCCCGCCGAGGCCGCCCAGCATCCCGCCTACTATCACGTAAAGATAGCGCAGGTTGAATACCTTGAACCCCAGCGCATCCACCGCCGCAGGGTTCTCGCCCAGCGCCCGCAAAATAAGGCCAGGCCGGGTCCGGTAAATGAAAAAGGCCATGGCCGGCACCAATAGGTAGCTGGCGTAAACCAGAATATCATGTTGAAAAAACACAGGTCCAAGATAGGGTATATTGGCCAGCGGCCCCAGCGGCTCGACCTTGAAGGGATGGGGTACCGGCATGCCGATATAGGATTTGCCGAGATAACCGGACAGTCCTGTGCCGAAGAGAGTCAGAGCGAGGCCGCTGACCACCTGGTTGGCCCGCAGGCTGATGCACAGCACCCCGTGGATCAGCGCAACAGCGCCTCCGGCGGCCATGGCGGCCACCAGTCCCCACCAGCTGCTGCCTGTGGTTACGGCAGCGATAAAGCCGGACACTGCGCCAGCCAGCATAATGCCCTCGACACCCAGATTGAGTATCCCGGCCCGCTCGGTGACAAGCTCGCCCAGCGCCGCATAAAGGATAGGCGTTCCGGCAGTCACGGCGGCCGCCAAAATCGAAATGAATATCGTCTGGTCAGTCATCCGCCGACACCCCTTTCAGTCCAGGAAAAACAATCCGGTACTGGGTCAAAATCTCGCCACCCAGAACAAAGAACAGGACTGCACCCTGAATCATGGCCGCCACCGATGCCGGCACGCCATAAGTCTGCACAATATAGCCACCCACCTGCAGCACCCCGAACAGCACCGACACAAAGACAATGGCCAGCGGGTTGAGCTTGGCCAGCCAGGCAACGATAATGGCCGTGTATCCGTAGCCGGGGCTGAGGCCCGGCTGCAGCCTCCCGGCGATGCCGCTGACTTCGGCCATGCCGGCCAGGCCGCAGATGGCTCCCGACATCAGCATAACAATATACATATTGCGTTTGATGTCCATCCCGGCATAACGCGCCGCCCGCTCACTGGCGCCGATGACCTTGATCTCATAGCCCCAGCGGGAATTGCGGAAAATAATAATGAACAGCACCACAAGGATCAACGCGAACAAAAGGCCGATATGAATCCTTGACGAACCGAGAGTCGGCAGCAGCGCCGCCGCCGGAAACTCTGCAGTCAGCGGAAAATTGAACCCTTTGGGGTCGCGCCATGGGCCATACACGAAATAGTTCACCCATAGTATTCCCACATAGTTGAGCATTAACGTAGTAATAATTTCATTAACCTGCCATTTGACCCGCAGATAAGCCGGCCCGAGAGCCCACAGACCACCGGTCGCCATCCCGCAGATAACCATCGCCGGCAGCATGACAATCGCCGGCAGATTGGGAAAAGTCAGCGGTACCCAGGTGGCGGCAAAAGCCCCCAGATAAAGCTGGCCCTCGGCGCCGATGTTCCACAGCTGCATCCGAAAGGCGAGGGAGATGCCGAGACCGCAGAGCATCAGCGGGATAGCCTTGACCGCCGTCTCCGACAATCCGTAAGACGACCCCAGAGCGCCTTCCAGCATGGCGGCGTAAAGCTCAAATGGCTGCCGTCCGGTCAAAGACAGGAAGACGGCGCAAAAGAGCAGCGCCAGCACCACAGCCACCGCCGGCACAGCCAGTGACATGGCGGTGGATGGCGCCAGGCGTTTTTCCAGTTTAACCGGCATTTTCATCCCCTCCTTCGGCCACACCCGAGCCGGCCATCAGCAGACCGATAGTCTCAATATCGGCCTCTTCCACCGGGAAATTGCCCACCAACCGGCCGTTATACAGCACTCCCACCCGGTCGGCGAGCTTCATGATCTCTTCCAGATCCTCGGATATCATCAGAATACCCGTCTTGTCCGCCTTGAGGTCAAGAAGCAGCCGGTGCACCGCCTCGGTGGCGCCCACATCCAGACCCCGGGCCGGGTACACAACCACCATCAGTCGCGGCGCCTCATCGATCTCGCGGGCCAGCAGCAAACGCTGCAGATGGCCGCCGGACAGCATCTTCACCGGCGAATACAAACTGGATACCTTTACCTTATACTGCTTCACCAGGCGCTCAGCCCGCTGCTCAATGGCTTTGGCGTTCAACAGCCAGCGGCCGGAGTACTCGGGTTGCTGATAGCTCTTCAGCAGCAGATTTTCCACTACATTGAGGTCCGGCACCAGCCCCATGCCCAGCCGGTCCTCAGGTACATAGCTTACCCCCCGGGCAATCATATCCCCCGGCGGCCTGTTAGTCACATCCTCGCCGTGAAGGCGCACCTTGCCTGCAGCGCAGCGGCGCAGACCGGTGATGACCTCCGCCAACTCCCGCTGGCCGTTGCCTGCCACCCCGGCGATACCGAAGATCTCCCCTTCACCGACCTGCAGGGATAAATCCTTCAAACCAAACATCCCCATATCGTTAAAGGCAATTACCTTGTCCATATCAAGCACAATAGCGCCTTCGGGCACAGCGTCACGCTCATATGACGACACAACATCCCGGCCGACCATCATCGCCACCAGCGTCTTGGTGTTGAGCTGGGCATGATCAAGAGCCCCTGTCACCTTGCCGTTTCTGAGCACAGTGACCCTGTCGGCCAACTCATAGACCTCGTGCAATTTGTGAGTGATAAACACCACCGCGCAGCCGTCTTCGGCCATCTTGCGCAAAGTAACGAAAAGCTCTGTCGCTTCCTGGGGCGTGAGCACCGCCGTTGGCTCATCCAGGATCAGCACCCGGGAGCCGTGGTACAGCATCCGGACAATCTCCACCCGCTGCTTCTCACCCAGGGACAGCTGCCAGACCCGGGCCTCAGGCTGAATTGCCAGGCCGTATTTCCCCCCGAGGGCGGCGATATCGGCGGTCATCTTGTCTGTAGACAACAAAAAGGAGCCGTCGCGGGCGCTCAAGGCGATATTCTCCGCCACAGTGAAAGGCTCTACCAGCCTGAAATGCTGATGAACCATGCCGATGCCGCAGGCTATGGATTCCCGGGGAGAACGGAATTTTCTTTCCGTACCGTTGACCAGGATACTGCCCGCGTCCGACTTATATAATCCGGAGAGAATGGACATCAGCGTGCTCTTGCCGGATCCGTTCTCACCCAACAGGGCGTGAATCTCTCCCGGATAAATGTCTAGATCAATATGATCATTTGCCAGTACTCCGGGGAACTTCTTGGTGATTCCCCGCATCTCGATCAGTGGTTTCGGCATATTGTCCCCCGCAAAAATACTTGACTTACCGGTGAAAACGATAAACATTTCATTCATGACAGGCTACCATAAGATGTGCGGTTACCTCAATTAAAATGTAAAGCGCCGGCGGACGCAAACGTCCGCCAGCTCTCTACAATTATCGCCTGAAATCGTTAACTTATTTGGGTATGGTGCCTTCGACACCTTCCACAAACCAGTTGAAACCGAGCTGGTCAGCGTCAGATACTTTTTGTCCGGCAGGTACTTTGATCTGGCCGCTCTGATCTTTGATCGGGCCGGCGAAGATATCCAGTTCGCCTTTCACGATCTTGGCTTTGGCGTCTTCGATCAGTTTCTTGGTGTCATCCTTGACCATCGGGCCGAGGGGAGCAATATCAACAATACCGTCGCTCATCGCGCCCCAGTACTGCTCGCTCTTCCAGGTACCCTTCTTGACGGCGTCGATGACTTTCACATAATACGGACCCCAGTTCCAGACGGCTGAAGTCAGCACCGCCTTGGGAGCCATCTTACTCATATCGGTGTTGTAGCCGATGCCGAATTTGCCTTTTTCCTCTGCGGCTTGCATCGGTCCGGGGGTATCCTGATGCTGGGCGATGACATCGGCGCCGGCGTCAAGCAGCGACATGGCGGCTTGCTTTTCCTTGGCCGGGTCATACCAGGTATTGGTCCAGACTACTTTGATCTTGGCGTTCGGGTTCACTGAGCGCACGCCCTGGGTGAAGCCGTTGATACCGCGGACAACTTCGGGAATGGGGAATGCCGCGACATAGCCGATGACGTTGGACTGGGTCGCTTTGGCGGCGGCGATACCGGTCAGGTACCGGGCCTGCTCAATGCGGCCGAAATATGTGCCGACATTCGGGGCGGTCTTAAAACCGCTGCAGTGCATGAATACAACATTGGGGTATTTTTTGGACACGTTGATTGTGGGGTCCATATAACCGAAACTGGTGGTGAAAATCACCTTGTTGCCTTGCTCGGCCAGTTGGGTGATAACCCGCTCAGCATCGGCGCCTTCGGGTACTGACTCGACAATGGTGGTCAGCACGTCAGGCATCTTTTCCATTAAGTACTTGCGGCCTTGGTCGTGAGCGAAGCTCCAGCCGGCGTCACCGACCGGGCCGACATACACGAAAGCCACCTTCATTTTTTCCGCCGGCGGAGCCGCCTTCTTTTCGCCGCCGCAGCCGCTGAGGGCAAACGCAGCAACCACAAGAACCGCTACCGCAATGATCAGGAATCTGTTTTTCATTCTGGACAATACCTCCCCTGTATTGGTCTTCGCGACATGGAAATACATTACTAGACAACCATTCACCGTGACTTGGTTTTCCCCTGCCGGAAAATAAAAAAATAGTGGTAAAATGCTACTATTTTTTGCTATATTCCTTTTCCCGAGTTCCAATAGCAAGGCCTGATACCCAGGGAGCGTCTCAAATTCTCTGCCAGTGGTAATACTATCCATAAAAGCAGCTAACCCTTTTCGGAATACTTTATTGGAGTAGGTTGACGATGAAATCAACATTAGATAACCCCAAGCTGGCGAAACCAGAGCTTCCCCCAAACTCTACAGTTACCCAGCCGGGGATTTTACCTGTCGATCAAAACGCCATCAAGCTCATCAACCATATTGCCCAGAGCTATGGCGCTTTGAACCTGCTTGACATGCTGCCCTGCGGGATATCCATCGCCACCGCCCCATCCTGTAAAACCATCATCCACAACGCGATGGCGGCCCGCTTTTTGCGTATTGACAAGTGGGACAACTTTTCCCACTCCGCCAGTACGCCTCCGCCTGCCGAGGTATTCAGCCAGGGGCGAAAAATCTCAGCAGCCGAGATGCCTGTCCAGCGGGCCGCGTGGAATGGCGAGACAGTTGCCGGAGCCGAATATGAACTTGTCTGGCCGGACGGAGTGAGAAAGTTCAGCTTGTGGAGCGCCAGGCCATTATATGAGAATGGAATCATCAACGGCGATATGGCAACCTGCGAGGACATCACCGAGCGCAAACTGGCCGAGCAGGCCCTGCGGGAGAGCGAAGAAAAGTATCGCCTCCTCGTCAGTTCGATGAGTGAAGGCATCCATCTTTGTCAAATGATTTGGGGCGAGGATGGACAACCGACCGATTTTATCTTCTTAGAAGTTAATCCTGCCTATGAACAGCAAACCGGCCTGTCCCGCGACCGGGTTCTGGGCCGGAGAATCATGGAAATCATTCCTGACCTTGAGCCTGTCTGGCTGGAGCGATACGGCGAAGTAGTACGTTCCGAACAGGCGATACAATTTGAAGAATATAATATTTCAACCAACCGCTGGTATGACGTGAGTGCTTATTCGATGCCCAAAACCGACTTGTTCTGCGCCGTTTTCAAGGATATTTCCGAACGCCGAAGGCTGCAGAATGAACTGGCACAAGCCAAGGAAGAACGCTTCAAACGATGCATTGACAATATGCATGACTGTTTTGCAATTTTTAGCGCCAAGCGGGATGACGAAGGGCGAATCGTCGATTTTACTATCGAGTATGTCAATGACGCAGCCTGTAAGGATAATAACATGACTGCACAGGACCACATTGGCAGGGGGATGCGTGAAATATTTCCGAACTGCGAGCAGCCGGGGCGATTTGAAAAGTATTGTCATGTGGTCGCTTCCGGGGA
>Ga0316228_1003261_pt1 | contig 13160 bp, 8 predicted proteins | sample TBH18021metaG_FD_206005 | JGI IMG/M metagenome (GOLD analysis project Ga0316228, IMG submission 206005) | Freshwater microbial communities from Trout Bog Lake, Wisconsin, USA - TBH18021 | ecosystem: Environmental > Aquatic > Freshwater > Lake > Hypolimnion/Profundal zone | place: USA: Wisconsin... | reverse complement strand
GAGTGTGAGCACCCAGTGGCACTGGTTTAGCGGCCTGAACAAGAACGGCGTTTTCGGGGCCGGACAGACCTTCTATGCCGTGAACCGCGTTCCCAGCTTCAGCACCACGGACTTCACGCTCTCCAGGAAGATCAGCCTGGAAAATGGGGGCAGCATGCAGGCGTATTTCAACGTGCAGAACGCCTTCAATTCCATCCCGCCGGATGTCACCGGCTCGAGCGGCAACCCGGGTGGCATCAGCGTTCCGCAGGGCGAAGACCTGATGGGCCGCTACTTCACCATCGGTATCCGCGGCAATCTCTGATCGCGGGTCCCCAATCCCGCAGTTCGGAAGTGAATCTTCCCCTAGGGCCGCAGCTCATCGCTGCGGCCCTTTTTTTCGCAGCGGGGAATTGGACCATTCCGCAGAGCCATTTGGCGCCGGGGTGACGCCCGGCAGCAGGCGGAAGCACTGGAACAGCGGTGGCGTGAAAAGTGATGGGGCTTGAGCCGAAACAGGCAGGCGCGGAACCGCCCCTTGCCTGTCGCGGAATGCGAGGGGCCTTCCGCACCAAAAGTCCCGTTCCTGAGGGGTCTCGCCTGGCGCCCGGGCCAAAGCGGCTGGATTTTCTGGCCTCCGATTGACCGGCCTCCACGGCGTGGTGCGGTCGCGATGTTGGTTCAATGACGGCTGGCCCGGCGTTGACAGGGAAAAACGGGCGGCGCAGCCTTGGTTTACAAAAACATTGGGGGAGGGCTGCATGCGCAAACGGGATTTTCTGGCCGCGGGTCTTGGTCTTGGAGCAGGGCTGGCGGCCTCATCAGTGTTGCAGCCTGTTCTGGCGCAGGCGCCGGCCGCGCCGCCAGCCGGCGGCGGCCGGGGCCGGGTGCCGACGGCGCGGGCCCGTACCACCAAGCTGTTCATGTCCCCCGGTCTTTACCCCAACGCCCTGGCCGCCGCGCCCGATGGGCTGTGGATCGGCCAGCAGAAAGTCACCGCCCAGGTGGCCCGCGACTGGAACGTCCCCATGCCCACCGACCGCGATGAAGCCGCCTGGCAGGTGGACTGGAGCAGCGGCAAGCTGCTGAAGACGGTGATGACCCATTGCCGCAACACGTCGGGAATGGCCTGGGGCGACAACAATGTCTGGATGGCGGCGAATGACGCGCCCTATGGCATCTTCCAGGTCGATCTGAATGGCAAGGAACTCAGCCATCGCCAGATTCCGCTCAGCCTGGACGGCAATGGCGGCGGCGCACATGGCCTGCAATGGGACAATGGCAAGCTCTGGATCGCGGCGTTGCGGCTGGGCGGCGTGCTGCGCGTCGATCCCAAGACCTGGGTGCCGGAAGCCTTCATCCCCGTCGCGTCGCAGGAAAAGCCGCGCCTGCACGACATCACCATCGACGCCAATGGCGATCTTTGGATCGTCACCGGCACCAACGCCGCCACCTATGCCGAGGCGCGTCCCGGCCTGAACAAATATGACGGCAAGACCGGCCGGCTGGTGCTGACGGTGGACTTCGAGCCGAACAGCTGCGACCCGCATGGCCTGGCCTTCCACGACGGCAAGCTGTTCTCCTGCGACGCCGGCGACCATCCGGGCTGGAAGGAAAAGGAAAGCCCAACCAGCGGCTGGATTTTCAATATCGATCTGGTGTAGCGAGCGGGTGGCGCCCGAAGCGCCAACGAAGGGTCGTGCGGAAGCGCGTCTCGCTGCGCTCGGCCTGGGCAAGCTTTTCTAAGCTCGCACGGAAAAAGCCAAGCCCGCGCCGGGCGTTTGGGCGAGCGGCAGGACGCAGTCCAAAGTCATTTACGAGGTAGAACGAAGCGCCATGAATTTTCTTCCCGAAGACTGGCAGGACGCGCTCCTGCTCGGCCGCCTCGATCTGGGCGAAGGGCCGACTCCCGTTCTCGTCAACAAGGGCGAGGTGCTTGATGTCTCCCGTGTCGCCCCCACCGTTTCGGCGCTGCTGAATGGCTGGGACGGCAGTGTGCCCAAGGCCCCGTCGCTGGGCGCGATCAGTGATTTTGGGTTCAAGCCGCAATGGGACGGCGACAAACGTTTGCTGGCGCCGGTGGACCTGCAATGCGTCAAGGCGGCGGGCGTGACCTTCGCCGTTTCGGCGGTGGAGCGGGTGATCGAGGAACGGGCGCGTGGCGATGCCGGCAAGGCCAATGCCATCCGCGACGACCTCAAGGCTCGCGTTGGCGCCGATATCCGTTCGGTCAAGCCGGGTTCGGAGGAGGCCGCCAGGCTGAAGGCGGCGCTGATCGCCGATGGCCTGTGGTCGCAATATCTGGAAGTCGCTATCGGCCCCGACGCCGAAGTCTTCACCAAATGCCCGCCGCTGGCGGCTGTCGGCTGGGGCGCGGAAATCGGCATCCGCTCCGATTCCACCTGGAACAATCCCGAGCCGGAAGTGGCGATTGTCTGCGACGCCCAGTGCCGCGAACTGGGTGCCATGCTGGGCAATGACGTCAATCTCCGCGACTTCGAAGGCCGCAGCGCCCTGTTGCTGGGCAAGGCCAAGGACAACAATGCCTCCACCAGCCTGGGGCCCTTCATTCGCCTGTTCGACGCCGGTTTCACCATGGATCATGTCCGCCAGGCGGTGGTCGAACTGACCATCGAAGGCACCGACAACTACCGGCTGGAAGGCCACAGCACGATGGCGGAGATCAGCCGCGACCCCACCGATCTTTGCCGCCAGGCCCGCAGCGAGCACCAGTATCCGGACGGCTTCTGCCTGTTCCTGGGCACGCTTTTCGCTCCCACCCAGGACCGGGATGAGCCTGGCCGTGGCTTCACGCATAAAGTCGGGGATCTGGTGCGGGTTTCCAGCCCCAAGCTGGGCGTGCTGGAGAACCGGGTCACCACCTCCAAGGCCGCTCCGCCCTGGACGTTCGGCATCGGTGCGCTGATGGGAAACCTTGCCAAACGGGGCTTGCTCGCGTCCTAATGCCCCGCCTTGGCGATATGCAATATCGTCCTGGTAATCCATGTCCAAATTGCATGACTCGGCCTCGCCGGGCGCGGTTGATCGGGCACGGAATCCGATTAAGTACGGCTGACAAATTCGCTCCGGAGGCACCCCATGACCGCACAGAAGCTCACCCATTTCATCGGCGGCAAGGAAGTCTCCGCCGCCACCCCGCTGGAAAGCCGCAATCCTTCCAACACCAATGAAGTGATCGCCACCTTTCCCGAAGGCACCGCCGAAGATGTCAACGCCGCCGTCGAAGCCGCCCGCAAGGCGCAGCCGGCCTGGGCCGCCGCCTCGCCCGAAGTGCGCTCCGACATTCTCGACAAGGCCGGCAGCCTGATCCTGGAGCGTAAAGACGCGATCGGAAAGTTGCTGGCGCGCGAGGAAGGCAAGACCTTGCCGGAAGCCATCGGCGAGACCGCCCGCGCCGGCCGCATCCTGAAATACTTCGCCGGCGAAGCGCTGCGCCGCCATGGCCAGAACCTGGAATCCACCCGCCCTGGCGTCGAAGTGCAGACCTATCGCGAAGCGGTGGGCGTCTATGGTCTGATCACGCCGTGGAATTTCCCCATCGCCATTCCCGCCTGGAAGCTGGCGCCCGCCCTGGCTTTCGGCAACACAGTGGTGCTGAAGCCCGCCAACCCGACCCCCGCCACCGCGCATGCGCTGATCTCGGTCTTGCATGAAGCGGGCCTGCCGGCCGGTGTGCTCAACATGGTGCTGGGCCGCGGCAATGTCGGCGACGCCATCGCCAAGCATCCGGATGTCAACGGCATCTCCTTCACCGGCAGCCAAGGCGTCGGCGCCAAGGTCGCCGCCGCTGCCGTCGCGCGCCAGGCCCGCGTGCAGATGGAAATGGGCGGCAAGAATCCGCTGGTGGTGATGGACGATGCCGAGTTCGACCGCGCCGTGCAGATCGCGGTGGATGGCGGCTATTTCGCCACCGGCCAGCGCTGCACCGCCTCGTCGCGCGTCTTCGTGCAGGAAGGCATCCATGACAAATTCGTCACTGCGGTCGCCGAGCGCGCCAAGGCGCTGAAGGTGGGCGATGCGCTGGATCCCGCCACCCAGATGGGCCCGGCCGTCACCGACGCTCAGCTGGCGGGCAACCTGAAATATGTCGACATCGCGCTGAAGGAAGGTGGCCGTCTGCTGGCCGGTGGCGCCGAAGGCCTGAAGCTGGGCAATCCTGGCTACTACATGAGCCCGACCCTGATCGTCGACACCAAGGCGGGGGACACCATCAACCAGGAAGAAGTCTTCGGCCCGGTGGTTTCGGTGGTGAAGTTCAAGACCTATGACGAAGCGCTGGAACTCTGCAATGCCGGAAATTTCGGCCTTTCCGCCGGCATCGTCACCACCAGCCTGAAATATGCGCGCCATTTCCAGCGCAACGTGAAGGCCGGCATGGTGATGATCAACCTGCCGACGGCGGGCGTCGATTATCATGTGCCGTTCGGCGGCACCCGTGGCTCCTCTTATGGCCCGCGCGAGCAGGGCTTCGCGGCGGTGGAATTCTACACCACCATCAAGACCGCCTATTCCTTCTCGTAGCGCGGGCGAGCGGCCTGAAAAGACAAAACGCCCCGGTTCACGCCGGGGCCTTTTGCTTTATATAGCCCCCGGGAACTTCGGTCTTCGCCGAAGCGACCAAAGATTGAGACTATGGTCGCGCCCCTTCTGCATCTCACCAATATCAAGCTCAGTTTCGGCAACACCCAGTTGCTGGATGGCGCGGAGCTGTCGGTGGGCCCGCGCGACCGGCTGTGCCTGGTGGGGCGCAACGGCTCGGGCAAGTCCACCCTGCTGAAGATCGCCGCCAACCTGATCGAGGCGGACAGCGGCACCCGCTTTGCCCAGCCCGGCGCCACCATCCGCTACCTGCCGCAGGAGCCGGACCTTTCCGGCTTCGACACGACCCGCGCCTATGTCGAAGCGGGCCTGGTGGAAGGCGACGATCCCAACCGCGCCTTCTACCTGCTAGGCTCGCTGGGCCTGACGGGTGAGGAAAATCCCGCCAACCTGTCAGGCGGCGAATCCCGCCGCGCCGCGCTGGCGCGCGTGCTGGCGCCACGCCCCGATGTGCTGCTGCTGGACGAGCCCACCAACCATCTCGATCTGCCCGCCATCGAATGGCTGGAAAGCGAACTCGCCGGCATGGCCGGTGCGCTGGTGCTGATCAGCCACGACCGGCGCTTCCTGGAAACCCTGTCGCGCAACACGATCTGGCTGGACCGTGGCCAGGCGCACCGACTGGAAAAAGGCTTCGCCTTCTTCGAGGCTTGGCGCGACGAGAAGCTGGCGGAAGAAGAAGTGCAGCGCCACAAGCTGGAACGCCGCATCGCCGAGGAAGAGCATTGGGTGCGCTATGGCGTCACCGCGCGGCGCAAGCGCAATGTCGGGCGCCTGGAGAGATTGCGCGGCATGCGCACCGAGCAGCGTGAGCAGATCCGCCAGCTTGGCACCGTCAAGATGGAAGCCGCGGAAGGCGGCACCGGCGGCACCAAGGTGATCGACGCCAAGGGTGTAACTTTTTCGTATGGTGAACGCGAGATCGTGCGTGACTTCAACCTGCGCATCCATCGCGGCAATCGCATCGGCGTGGTAGGCCCCAACGGCGCGGGCAAGACCACGCTGCTGAAATTGCTGCTGGGCGAGCTGCAGCCCGACAAGGGCAATGTGAAGCTGGGACAGGGTCTGCAGATCGCGCAGCTGGATCAAAACCGCAGCAAGCTGCATCCCGACCAGTCCCTGGCCGCTGCCGTCACCGATGGCAGCGGTGACACGGTGATGGTGGCGGGGAAGCCGCGCCATGTGATGAACTATCTGCAGGACTTTCTCTTCACGCCGCAACAGGCGCGCACGCCGGTGAAGGTGTTGTCGGGCGGCGAGCGGGCGCGGCTGCTGCTGGCCAAGCTGTTCGCCACGCCCTCCAATTTCCTGGTGCTGGACGAACCGACCAACGATCTCGACCTGGAGACGCTGGACCTGCTGGAGGAGGTCATTGCCGATTATCCGGGCACCGCCCTGATCGTCAGCCATGACCGCGATTTCCTCGACCGGGTGGCGACCCAGATCGTGGCGGCGGAAGGCGATGGCAGTTTCATGGAATATAGCGGTGGCTATTCCGACATGCTGGCCCAGAAGGGCACGCCGGAAACGGGAAAGGCCGCGAAGCTCAAAAAAGAGGCGCCCACTTCCAATCAAAAAGAACGGCCCAAAAAAGACCGTCCGGCAAAAATGAATTTTGCCGACACACACGCCCTCAAAGTGCTTCCGGAAAAGATCGCGGCGGCGGAAATCGAAATGGCGGCCTTGGAAGAAAAGCTTTCCGACGCCGGGCTTTACACCAAGGATCCCGCCCGGTTTGCGGAACTGTCCGGCAAGCTGGCGGCGTTGCGGGCCCAGAAGGATGCCGACGAGGACCGCTGGCTGGCGCTGGAAATGGCCCGCGAGGAGCTGGAAAGCCGCTAGCCGCCGCCAGGGAACAGGAACCGGGCAGCCGCCTTTGCGTTTTCATGCTGAGGTTCCAAGGCCGGTTCCGTGAAAAAAGCAGCCATTGCCGGATTTGCCGCGGGCGCCGCCATGGCGATTGGCGGGGCGCTGGGCGCGGTGTCCAACCTCGGCAATTCCCGCACCCTGGCCGATCCGAACGCCGAAATCATGAACCCGATGATCGCGGGCCAGGCGATGCTGCCGGACCATGACCTGATGGCCAACATCTCCGCCTCGCCGGAACACACCAGGCTGGCGGAAGCGTTGCGGGAGTCCGGTATTGACGCGGCCCTGAAAAGCAATGGCCAGTTTACCCTTTTTGCCCCCGTCGACGCCGCCTTCACCATGGCTGGCGCCACGGACAGCAAGGCGCAGATGGCGCACCGCATCGGCTATCTGGTGGTGCCGGGCAAGTTCGATTCCCAGGCGTTGCTGCAGCAGATCAACGAAGGCGGCGGCGAGGCCAGGCTGCGCACGGTCGAAGGCGGCGTGCTGGTCGCCAAACTGAACGGCCCGACCAACATCCTGCTGATGGACGAGCGCGGCCGCACCGCCGATATCTCCGTCTATGACATCCGCAGCAGAAATGGCGTCATCATGGTGATCGACCATATGGCGGCGCCTTCAGGCCCGCCGCGCCAAGTCGCCCTCAACAACTAGGCAGCCGACTTCCCGTCGAGAAGGCCCCTGCCTTCCAGCAGGGCGGCGATCTTCGGATCGTGACCGCGAAACGCCCGATAGGCACCGGCGAAATCACGCGTGCCGCCGGCGGAATAGATATATTTGTGCAGCCGCGCCGCGGTGGCGGGATCGAAAACATCGCCCGCTTCCTGGAAGGCGCGGAAGCCGTCGGCATCCAGTACTTCCGCCCACAGATAGGCGTAGTAACCGGCGCTATAGCCGTCCCCGCCGAAGATGTGTCCGAAATGGCGGGCGGCGTGGCGGGGCGCGATTTCCTGCGGCATGCCGATCTGCGCCAGCGCGCGCGCCTGCACCGCATCGGCATCGGCGACATCGCCGCCATTGTGGAATTCCATGTCGATGAAGGCGGAGGCGAGGAATTCCACCGTGGCGAAGCCCTGGTTGAAATTGCGCGCGGCCAGCAACTTGTCCAGCAGGGCACGAGGCATGGCTTCGCCGGTTTCATGATGGCGGGCGTAGCGGGTGAGGATTTCCGGCTGTTCCAGCCAATGCTCGTAAAGCTGCGACGGCAGTTCCACGAAGTCCCGCGCCACATTGGTGCCGGAGAGGCGAGGGAATACCACCTGGCTCAACAGGCCATGCAAGGCGTGGCCGAATTCATGGAACAAAGTGCGGGCATCGTCAAACGACAGCAGGCAGGGCTCGGCCTTGGCGAAGTTGCAGTTGTTGATGATGATGGGCAGGACGTCGCCGTCCAGCCGTTGCTGGTCGCGCAGCGAACTCATCCAGGCGCCGCCCTGCTTGGACGGCCGGGCGAAGTAATCGCCATAGAACAGGCCGATGACGCGGCCTTCGCGCGCCACATCCCAGACCCGGACATCGGGATGATAGACGGGCATGTCATGACGTTCGCGGAAGGACAGGCCGAACAGCTTGGCCGCCGTGAAGAAGGCCGCTTCGATCATGCTGTCGAGTGCGAAGTAGGGGCGCAGGCCCGCTTCATCGAAATCGTACAATCGCGTTCGCAGTTTTTCGGCATAATAACGCCAGTCCCAGGGCGCGAGGCGGAAATTGCCGCCATCCTCGGCGATCAGCGCCTGCAACGCGTCGCGTTCCTGCAGTGCCCGGGCGCGGGCCGGTGCCCAGACTTCTTCCAGCAAGGCGCGGGCATTGGCCGGTGTCCTGGCCATGGAATCGTCCAGCTTGAAAGCGGCGAAGGTCTCGTAACCCAGCAGCTTCGCCTTCTCTTCGCGCAGCGCCACCATTTCGGCGATCACGGCGCCATTGTTTCGCCCGCGGGCGGTAAAGGCCTGGAACAGGGTTTCGCGCGTGGTGCGATCCTCGGCGAATTGCAGGAAGCTTTCGACATCGGATCGCGACAGCGTCACCGCATAGGGGGCGTCGGCGCCGCGATCCTTTGCCGTGGCGGCGGCGGACGCGCGCAAGGTTTCGGGCAGGCCGGCCAGTTGCGCGTCCTGCAACGGCAGCAGGTAAGTCTGCTCATCCGCCAGCACATTCTGCGAGAATTGCGTCGCCAGTGTCGCCAGCCGCTCGCCGATGGCGGCGAAGCGCGCGCGCGTTGTTTCCGACAATTGCGCCCCGGCGCGGATGAAATCCAGGTGATAGCGTTCCAGAACACGCATCTCTTCCGGCGCCAGCGCCAACGTGCCGCGCGCCTGGTACACCGCGTCCAGCCGCCCGAACAGCGGCGCGTTGAGATAGACGGCGTTCCAATGCTGCGCCAGGCGCGGGGCCATCGCCAGTTCGATTTCCTGCAACGCGTCGCTGGTCTCCGACAGGGCCAGGTTGGAGAAAACCATCTCCACCCGCGTCAGCAGGGCGCCGCTGCGCTCCAGCGCCGTCACCGTATTGGCGAAGCTGGGCGGTGCCGGATCGCCGGCAATGGCCGCGATCTCGGCGTCATGCTGTGCCAGGGCACGGTCATAAGCCGGGGCGAAATGCTCTGGCTTCACAGCGGCCAGCGGCGGCGCGTCGAACGGCGCCGTCCAGGGCGCCAGCAGGGGATTTTCCATGTGCTTTTATACAGGCAGGCCTAGCGGATTTCCCAGACAATGGTGACGCTGGCATTGACGCTTTCCTCGCCTGCCGCGATCGGCGTTGGCGCCGCCGCCATGGCCATAACGCGGTACATCGGGCGGGGCGGTTCGCCCCCACCTTCGCTGAGCGACTGGATCGGCCCCAGCACCGCGCCGGCCGCAGCGGCATATTGCTGTGCCCGCAGCCTGGCATCGGCCACGGCATCGGCGCGGGCGCGTGCCAGCAGCGGTGCGGGGTCCCGGATCGTGAAGTTCAGCCCGTTCATCTGGTTGGCCCCGGCGGCGACCAGGGCATCCAGGGTGGCCCCCACCTTGGTGATATCCTCCAGGATCACATGCACATCATTGTTGACGCGATAGCCGGTGAGGCGTTGTGCCTCGTTGGGCGTGCGGCTGGCATAGACCGGCGAGACATTGAAATTGCTGGTCTGCACGTTCCTGCGCGCGATTCCCAGCCGGTCCAGTGCCGCGAAAAGGCGGTTCAGGCTGGCGCTGTTGGCGGCCAGGGCCGCCGCCGCGGTGGGCGCATCGCTGGTGACCCCGGCGCTGATGTCGGCCATGTCGGGCGCGGCCTTGGCGGTGGCGCTGCCGGTCATGGTCAGGGTGCGGGCCGCCGCCGTCTGGGCCAGTGCCGGCGAGGCGAGGCTCAAGGCAAGCGCCAAGGCCAAAACGGGGGATTTCCACATAGGCGGCATCCTTTGCAAATCTCCCCCCATTATAGCGCGGTCCGCGGCGAAATCGCGGCAGTGAGGCTGGAACAACAAAAGGCCCGGTGGACAGTTTCACCGCCCGGCCTGCCCTGTTATAGCACCACCGGAAGGGCCTGTAGCTCAGTTGGTTAGAGCTGACCGCTCATAACGGTTAGGTCGCAGGTTCGAGTCCTGCCGGGCCCACCAGCGTTTTGTTCTCCTGTGTTCGCCCGCGTTCGTTCGGGCAGAAAAAAGTTCAAAAAAACATATATTTAGGTGTGTGACTGGTCTTGGCTGTTCGCCAGTAGGTGCGCAAATTGTCGGTCTGATTTCAGTCAAAAGACCAACAGTTTCGGAAAAGGACCAACAAGCCGCTTACTGACGCAAAAGTACGGTCTCTGAAAAGCAGGCCGACGCGGTAAAAAATCAGCGATAGTCAAGGTCTCTAAGCGACAGGCGCTGGACCAAGAAGTCCCGCGTTCACGCTTCGGTGTCTGTGGCAGCTCCCACGGCAAGCCAGCGCTCGACCTGCTCGCGCTGCTGCGGCGGCAGGGGCCGGAGTAGTGAGCGGACGATCTGGGTACGCATATAGCTTTCCAAATGCGGATTCATCGGTCCCAGCATCCCGCGCTTGTCGGGCGGCATGTGGGCCGCCGGATCGCCTTCGGTCTGGAAGACGTAATGGTCCAACATCCGGCGCCAGACTTCGCGGCGGTTGGCCGGCAGAGGCGTAATCGCCATCAGCCCCAGCGCCAGGGCGGCGAATGGCGACGCGGGCCCGCGTGTGCCCTCGAACCACCAATAATTGACCAGCAGGTTGACGGGATCGAGCGACTCGACATTGTGCCACCACATGTTGGGAATAAAGACGGCATCTCCCGGTTCCAGCTCCGCGACTTCCGCTGCGGCCAGGGCTTCTGTGAAGTGTGGATAGCGCTCCAGGTCGGGCGATGCCAGCCGGACCATGCTGGTGGGCAGTCCACCTGGCGCCAGATCCAGCGGGCCGATGTAGAGATTGGGCAACTGCTCCGGCGGAAAGAAAGTGAAGCGCTTGCGTCCGGCGACGACGCAAGCCACGCCGTCCGACATGTCGTAATGCGTCGCCGCCGTCACCGCGTTGCCTGCCCATAGCCGGGGCATCACGCCGGCCTCCAGGATATCAAGCCTGTTTTCCTGGGCGAAAGCCGGCAGGAGCGCCCCTGCCGCCGCGGGCGCATAGATCGCAGGCGCGTCGGGCTTTCCCATTTGCGCCAGAATGGCTGCTAACGTGGCATGCAAGGGCTGCATCACCCGCTCGAAGTTCAATCCCGTCATGTCGTCGCGGTAAAAGAAAAGGCCCTTGATGTTTGGAGCCGCGACATAGGCCTGCGTGGGCTCGCCCCGGTCGCGGGCGCACACATACGCGTGAAGTGACTGGCAGGATTGCCGGGCGGCGTGCACCACTGGGCCAGTCCGCGACCAGGCCCTTCAGGATGGCGGGGCGGTCGCGTGGAATGATGACATTGTGGAACGTGGCGGCATCGACATTGTGCCACTCCGGGGTTCTGGGGATAGCGTTTCGCCCCGCGAAATCACTGTGCGGCATGTTTCATCTGTCCGATCCGTGAACTCAGTAATTGAAGCGGAAGCCGAAGGTGAGGTGGCGGCCATAATCCACCGCGTCAAGAAGTTGCTCTGAGAACCGGCCATGGGTGCTGAAGGTGGCGTTGGTGAGATTCAGCGCCGAGAAATGGACGTCGAGCTGCTTGGAGAGGGCGTAGCTGGTGCTGAAATCCAGCTGAATTGCGGTGTTGACGAAGGTCGGTTCGGTGCCGAAGCGGGAATTGTTCTGCGTCTGGCCGAAATGGTCGAGATACTGGTCGCGCCAGTTGAATGCCAGGCGCGCCTGGAACCTGTCCTTGTCGTAGAAGACGACGATGTTGGCGGAATCGGCCAGGCCAGTCACGGCAAAGCCGCTGACCGCCAGGTTGCGCGGATTGTAGGGCTTGTTGGTTCCCACCAGGGTGGCGTTGGCCTGGAAGCCGAAGCCGCTGTCATCGAACATGTGCTGAAGGGCGAATTCGGCGCCGTAGATGTCGGCGGCGGGGCCGTTGACACTGGTGGTGACGGTGAAGATGGCCGGTTGTCCGGTGGAGGGATCCAGGACGCCATTGATGGTCTGCAGCGTTGATCCTTGCACAATGAAATTGCTGACCGCCTTGCTGAAGAGATTGGCCGACAGATAGGAGTTCGGGCCGTAGTACCAGGCGGCGCTGAGATCGAGATTGACGGAATCATATGGCGTCAGGCCCGGATTTCCGGAGGTTGCGACCAGCGATCCCACCCGCTGGATGCTGCCCATCGACAGGACGGGCGAGATCGCGTTCAGCGGTGGCGGCGTCATGGTACGCGAAACGTCGAAGCGGATCTGCCAGGAGTCCGTGACGTCCAGCGCCAGGTCCAGACTCGGCAGTATCGACTGATAGCTGTTGTGCGCGGTGATTGGGGATATGGGATCGAACGTGACGGCATAGGCCGTGTGGTCGGAGGGCTGGACCGTCAGCGAGGCAGGAACCTGGCCCAGCCCCATGGTCGCGACATTGGTCAATTCGCCGCGCAGGCCGGCATTGATCCGTAGCGGCATGCCGCCGACGAATGTTCGTGTGAACAGGTCCAGATAAAGGGCGTGGGTGTCGTCGGCGCTCTGCGTGGCGGATGAGGTGGCGGCCAGGCGGTAGATGCCGTCGAAGGCTGGCGTGCAGCAGCCTGTGTTGAAACCGGCAATCGCCTGCGTCTGTGGATTGCCCAGGCCCTGGAGGTAGTCCAGAACCGACAGGGCGTTGAACGCCAGGATGCGCGCGGGCAGGGGACTGTTGCCACCGAAGCCCTGGATGAAGTTGGCCGTCGCGAAGGAGCCGGTAAAAAGCGATTGCGGCAGCGCGACGCCATGCGTCCCCAGATTGTTGGAGGCTGGGCCGTAGCCGGCATAGGCCTGCCAGTTGTTGTTGACGAAATCATTGCTGTTGCTGGTGGTGCGGCGATCACCGACATATTGATAGCCGGCGACGACCCGCAGATCCGCGGTTTGCGCCCAGGCTGCCTCCAGCCGCGCCTGCTGGACATGATCCTGGCGCCGGGCGGAGGTGATGGGCAGGACATGGCTGCCGATCAGGTTGGTGCCGAGAAAGGCTGTGCCGTTGCCGTCCGGACCATAGCCGATGGGATAGGGCAGGGCATGTCCCGCCGGGACGACGATGCCGATATCGCTGCCATTGGTGCCGCCCGGTCCCGATGGGCCATAGCCGACATCGGCGTCGATGGTGCTGAGCTG
>Ga0316228_1003250_pt1 | contig 13185 bp, 11 predicted proteins | sample TBH18021metaG_FD_206005 | JGI IMG/M metagenome (GOLD analysis project Ga0316228, IMG submission 206005) | Freshwater microbial communities from Trout Bog Lake, Wisconsin, USA - TBH18021 | ecosystem: Environmental > Aquatic > Freshwater > Lake > Hypolimnion/Profundal zone | place: USA: Wisconsin... | reverse complement strand
AGCTTGGTCATCGACGGTGTTGATACCGATGAGGGACTTAAACGTACTTTAGGTAGCCACGAATTGTATTTTGAGCTGCTCACCCGTTTTTGTGATGATCAGCGTGAATCCGTGATGAAAGCGCAGGCCGCTTTTGTCGATGGTGATGTTCATTTGGCGGAACGTATCATTCATACACTTAAGGGCGTGGCTGCCTTAATTGCAGCAAGAAACGTGCGCCAACTTGCTGAAGAGCTCGAATCATTTTTGCATACGTCGATACCGGCACGGGATATTATTTCGCGCTTTGATTTATGTCATAAGCAATTGCAGGCAACGATTTTTTCAATTGAAAAAACCTTGTTGCGTGAGCGCGGCCGGACCATTGTTGATGGCGCATTAGATGTGACAAACATTGCAGAACGTTCGTTAATGCAGGCGACCTTAAGTAAGTGTGAAACTTTGCTGGCCGACTATGACGGTGAAGCGGTTGATGCATTAATAGAATCCAGTGACCTGATCGTACAGGCCTTAGGCGTCGAGTCGCATAAGCAATTAATGCGTGCAGCCAAGCAATTCGATTTTGATGCTGCTTTGAGCTATTTACGTCAAGGGGCGAAAGCGCATGGTTTTGAAGTTAACTTACAGGCTATTGATTAGGAGAAGATGCGGTTGGCGACTGTGCCAGAACCAATCTTTTATTCGTAAATATGGGTCAGAATTCTGAAATGGCTTCCAAACAAGTTATCCTGATTGTCGATGATACACCGGACAATATCTCGTTGCTTTCAGGCCTCTTGAAGGAACAATATAAAATAAAAATCGCTACCAGCGGTGTCAAGGCATTGCAGATTGCTGCGCAACAACCAGCGCCGGATTTGATTTTGCTTGACGTCATGATGCCAGAAATGGACGGCTACGAAACCTGCCGTCGTTTAAAATCCGATTTATTGACAGTTGATATTCCGGTTATTTTTCTGACTGCAAAAAATCAGGCGCAGGATGAAGAAAAGGGGTTGCTACTGGGTGCCGTTGACTATATCAGCAAACCCATCAGCCCATCGATCGTCATGGCCAGAGTGGCGACGCAGTTGAATTTAATTCGTGTACAGCATCTCTTGCGTAATCAGAACAAGTACTTGGAAAGCCTGGTGCAGGATCGCACCAGTAAGTTAGGTAAAATGCAGGATGCGATCATCATGGCGATGGCGTCGCTTGGTGAAGTCAGAGACAATGAAACCGCCAATCATATCTGTCGCACACAAAACTACGTAATGGTGTTGGCGCGTCAATTGAGTCAGCATCCGCGTTTTAAGCAAGAATTAAGTAACGAAAATATCGAACTACTCTTCAAATCTGCGCCCTTGCATGACATTGGTAAAGTAGGTATTCCGGATAAAATTTTACTTAAACAAGGTAAGTTGACGGCCGATGAGTTTGAAATCATGAAGCAACACACTTCATATGGTCGTGAAACAATCTTGTCGCTGGAACGCTATCTTGGTGAAAGCAATAATTTCTTGCGCTTTGCGCGGGAAATTACCTACTCGCATCACGAAAAATGGGATGGCAGCGGTTACCCGGAAGGACTCTCAGGTGATGCGATACCCATCTCGGCGCGTTTAATGGCAGTTGCTGACGTGTACGATGCACTGATTACCGAACGGGATTATGAGCCCGCTTTTGAGCATCAAACAGCGATCAGTATCATGCGTGATGCCCGCAGTTTGCATTTTGATCCGGATGTACTGGATGCTTTTTTACAGGTGGCGGATAAATTTGACATGATTGCCAGGAGTTTTCGGGAACCCTTGCTAAAATCTTCCGGGTCTGGAGCAACGCACGAGACCTCTTCTTACGCCAACTGAGTCATGGATCGTGGCGTTATTCAATCTCGTTACACGCAATTCATGTCTGATGAGGTAATCAGTTTGATAGCAACATCAAGCTGTTCGTCTGGCTGTCAACACCTAGTTGACTTTCGTGGCAACGCTTACAATGAAGAAAGTATACCTTGCTATTAAATGAATCTTCATCCCACTAAGGCTACGCATCGTGGTACTGAAAATATAAGAATCTATTAAATTATGCGGTTTTTCAAATCATTAAATTGGATCATCCCGCTTTTGTTTTGCTCCTATTCGTATGCTAATGAATTAGCTTGCGAGCCGCAGGAAAAAATTGAGGTTGATCAGCTTAAGGCAAGAGTAATTATCGTTGGTGAAACGCATGGTACTCATGAAATCCCACTATTCGTTAGTGGTCTGGCATGTAGTCTGGCGTTGGATAACAGGCCTCTGATGGTTGGGCTTGAGATGTCAACCGACGAACAGTTACCTATACTTGAGTATTTAAAAAGTTCTGGTACGGTTGACGATAAAATAAAACTCACGTCGGGAAAGTTTTGGCACTCAAATATGCCTGACGGACGTAGCAGCGAGGCAATTCTAAAATTAATCGAGAGCATCAGATTAATGCGTGCTGCACACAAAAATATTTTGCTTTTCGCAATGGATGCGGGTGACAAAGATGAGCCTATTCAACTTACGGAACACGAAACGTTTTGGCCAGGTTGGCGAGATTCGGTGATGGCACTCAACATCGAAACCAGACTACGTCAATACCCTAGCTATACAGCTTTGATTTTAGTAGGCAATTATCATTCAGAGATGGCGAGTCGACGTTTTGAAGAGTTTGATATTCATCCAATGGGAGAGCGACTCTCACACTATTTCTCTACCCAGAATATAGATTTTTCAACGACAGGAGGGGATGCCTGGGCATGTGAGGGACCATCAGCAGACAAGGCGATATGTGCACCACATCCACAAAAAGCAAGAACAAGTTTAAGTAAGACGAAGTATGAGTTCATTGTTCCGTTAGGCAAAATTTCAGCGTCTTATCCAGCTACAAGTGGCAGTCAATAATATATTTTAGTTGATGTGCCAAGGGCAAATTACTGCACTTAGCGGTCAGTGGGGTAGACTTTTAAATTTGAACTCAATGAAGTTATGGCAGATTTCTGAAAACTGAATACTAAAAAATTTATACTGAGAGAGCGCTTTGATCAGAGCATTGTTCTTCGATTACGATGGAGTACTCACAACAGATAAGACTGGCTCATTCACGACATCAAAATATCTGAGCCAGGCTTTGGGAATCCAACATTCAAAAGTGCAAAGTGCGTTCAGACTTTACAACAAAGAATTGACACTTGGCTTGATAAGTCATGCGGATATTTGGAGTGAAATCTGTCAACACTTAGGGCAGGCTATAAACATAGAATTGCTCTACGAAGCGTTTGAAAGCACGCCAATCAATACTGAGATGTTTTTATTGGCTCAGCGTTTGAAGGATAGTTACGTTGTTGGTCTCATTACCGACAACAAGAAAGATAGAATGGATCATCTTAAAAAGGTACAACCTCTAAGCCAAACATTCAACCCTATCATCGTATCAGCTGAAGTTGGAGCTGATAAATCAAGCTCCAAGATTTTTTTATGCGCATTAGAATCTGCTCACCTTTTTCCTGCCGAATGCATTTTTATCGATAACAACGAGGCAAATTTAAAAGCAGCCAGCACTCTTGGTTTTAAAACTATATTTCATGATGACGAGAAAAATGACATTGCAAAGCTGACCGATTGCTTGAAAGATAGGGGTATTCGAATTTAATTGGACTGAAATCAAGCAAAAATTGAGACTTAGAAAAATACGTTTTAGCAATTCAATCTTGATGCAAGAAGCTCAAAATTCAGAAGTCTAAATGAGAAAGCATTCAGCTTTGACCAACGGCGAAGAGTAACAATTTTTTGCTGAAATTGCTTTTAATATTGAGGTTTTGATTAGCAGCAATTGGCGAACCTCTACCGTCACCTTAGGTCGGAATGCGGCATAAAGCCGACAACCAAGAGAAATGTTAATGCTACATGTTTTGTATTAAATTCAATTCTGATTGATCTTTTAAAATACTTCATTGGTAACCAATAATCGACTTTTTTGACGGCGTCAAAACTGCAGGTTGCCAACGTTGAGTAGATCAATTCAACATGGATGAATATCATTACTTATTGTGCTACTGTTGTTCAAGCGTGTTTAGAAAATTAATGTATTGGCGGGTACACTACTGAATCTATTGAGTGGCGAATGCTTTTAGTGCTTTGCACTGTTCTATGTTACCCATTTCGCTGCATTTCTCGTCATTGTCCCAGTGATCAATAATGATTTTTGGAAAACAATATTTTTGCATTTCATTGCAGACGCATCCCACAAAAAAATTTCTGAATATTATTTGAATTATCGTGCGAAGCAATTTTTTAACAATTGTCTGCAGAAACAAAAAAGCGCAAATTTCTTTGCGCTTTTTTTGATTGTGCTTCGCGATTACTACTCGTAATCGTTGAGGTATTAATCAAACGTTGGTGTTTCAACGCCGAGGATTTTGTGCAGTTTTGGTGATGTTGTGGTGTATTGCATGTGGATTTTCTTTTCAGGGAAAATGTACGGTGCAGCACCAAATGCGGCCAGAGCGGCTTCGTGGAAGCCGGATAAAATCAATTTCTTTTTGCCTGGGTAGGTATTGATATCGCCGACAGCAAAAATACCAGGAACATTGGTTTCGAACTTTTCAGTGTTCATGACTTTTAACTGCTTACGTTCGATTTCCAGACCCCACTCAGCGATAGGGCCGAGTTTTGGTGACAAGCCAAAGAACACGAGCAAGTTATCCAATGGCATGCGGCGGGTAACGCCATCAGCACCGGTGACTTTGATTTCACTCAGAATATCGTCTTTGGTTTCAATGCCAGTCACTTGACCGATGGTCAATTGCATTTCGTAGTTGTCGCACAGTTCTTTCATTTTGGCGACAGATGCAGGCGCAGCACGGAAGTCATCACGGCGGTGCAGCAGGACAACGGATTCTGCTTTACCAACCAGGTTTAAAGCCCAGTCCAGAGCAGAGTCGCCGCCACCACAGATCACCAGATTTTTGCCGTGGAACTGGCTAGGATCTTTGACACGGTAGAAAACTTGTGAACCTTCAAACGCTTCGATGCCATCAACCTTCAACGTACGCGGTTGGAATGAGCCAACGCCGGCGGCGATGAAAATAGTTTTGGTGATAAAGCGTGTGCCAGTGGACGTTTCCAGATCGAAACGACCATCATCGCGGCGTTCAACCAACGTTACTTCCTGACCCAAATGGAAAGTCGGTTCAAACGGTTCAATTTGCTTTAGCAAATTGTCTGTCAATTCCTGGCCTGTGCAGACGGGAACGGCTGGGATGTCGTAAATTGGTTTGTCAGGATATAACTCAACGCATTGACCGCCAACCACTGCCAGCGAATCGATCACATGTGCTTTGATTTCGAGCAAGCCTAATTCGAACACCTGAAACAGGCCGACCGGACCAGCGCCAATGATGACGGCATCGGCTTCAATGACGCCGTTTGCCTGAGTAGTTTGTTTATTTTCCATACGACGAGATATTTCCTGATATTACCTAAAATTGATTGGGTAAAGCACACCCGCTTGCCATTGTGGCTTCGCCGCTAATTGATACGGCGTAGAACGATTAACGTTCCAGGTATTGCAACTTGTCTTTAACGTCTTTCCAATCATCAGCATCGGCCAGTGGCGCAACGGTTTTGGTGATGGAAGGCCATTTCCGTGTTAATTCGGCATTGATCTTGATGAATTGCTGCTGATCGGCAGGTACGTCTTCCTCAGCAAAGATAGCGTTGGCCGGACATTCTGCGACGCAGACTGCGCAGTCGATACATTCATCTGGATCGATGATCAGGAAATTCGGGCCAGCACGGAAGCAGTCCACAGGGCAGACATCCACGCAATCGGTATAGCGGCAGCGGATGCAGGATTCGGTCACAACGTGGGTCATAACAGTCCAATCTTTAAAATTCGGGGTTTGGCACAGCCAGATCGCAGAAAACTCATGCTAGGGCTGCAAAGCCTTGTATTTTAAGGCAATTTCACAGTTCTAACAAATCAGGCTTATATAGTTTGCGCATAAGCAAATACATTCCCGCTCTTGGAAGCGTTTTTGTAACTCTATGAGAAGCCGGAAGATCAGTGAGGATTATAGGCAGATTAGGCACTGTTTGCATTGATGTGCATCACCAGGAACCATCAATGAGTCTATTTTGTCGCACAATTCAGGGCATGAAATTTTTTCAAAATACGCCTGAAAGTTAAATAAGTGGGTCGTTAGCGTTAAGATGCTAGCAATATGCCAAATACGAACAGACACTTTTTCTTGGATTACTTATGAAACCAGCAATTTTGGTCGCCCGTGCCATATTTCCCGACATACTGACGTATTTGTCCAATCATTTTGAAGTGGAATCAAATCAAGACGATGTGGTCTTTCACCCGCAAGAGCTGACGCAGCGCTTGAAAGGGAAGGTCGGTGCCTTAACAACTTCCAGTGCGCGTATTAATCGCGAATTGTTGCAACAATTACCAGATTTAAAAATGGTTGCCAATATGGCTGTCGGCTACGATAACTTTGATTTGGCGGCGATGAATGACTTTGGTGTGTTGGCGAGCAATACGCCGGATGTCTTAAATGAAACGACTGCCGATTTTGGTTGGGCCTTAATGATGGCGGCGGCGCGTCGCATTACAGAATCAGAACATTGGTTGCGCGACGGCCAATGGAATAAGTGGCGCTATGATTATTTCCTTGGGGCAGATTTGCATGGTTCAACCCTGGGAATTATTGGTATGGGCAGAATTGGTCAGGCGATTGCCAGACGTTCAACCGGGTTTAATATGAGGGTGATCTATCACAACCGTTCGCGCCTGAGTCCGGAGCAGGAGTCGTACGCTAATCACGCGCAATACGTGAGCAAAGAAGAAGTTGTGCGCCAGGCGGATCACTTAATGCTGATCCTGCCGTACTCTGCCGCTTCACACCATACCATAGGCGCGGCTGAGTTAGCCATGATGAAGCCAACAGCGACGCTGATTAATCTGGCGCGTGGCGGTATTGTTGATGATGTTGCTTTGATTGCTGCGTTACGTGATAAACGTATTGCTGCTGCGGGTCTGGACGTGTTTGAGAACGAGCCGAAGTTCCATCCAGATTTTTTGAGTCTGAGTAACGTCGTCTTGACCCCGCACATCGCCAGCGCCTCGGAAGCAACCCGCAGGGCGATGGCAAAATGTGCGGCGGATAATCTGATTGCAGGCTTAAGTGGTCAAACTCCACCTAATGTATTGAAATATTGAAGTAGTGAAATTATTTCAAGGAATTAATCAGGTCGACATACTGCTGCATCGCGTCTTCCTGCGAGGTACCTTTCAAATTTGCCCACGCGTCAAATTTAGCACGGCCAACAAAATCGGTCATGCCAGGGCGGTCGCCAGTGGCGTCGCCGGTGCTGCCTTGTTTGAATAAAGCGTAGATCTTCAGCAGCGTCATGTTGTCAGGACGTTCTGGCAGGTTTTTGGATTCTGCTAAGGCAAGGTTAAATTGTTCTTGAATGCTCATCGTGATGTCTGACTTTATCTAGGTTGAAAAATACCAAAGTTCAAAAAGTAACACGACTCATGGTTAAATCACCACATTGACGCTAGAGGTTTTCCTCCAGCTATTGAGCGGGGATAGAAGGGGAGGGCAACCCGCCAATTCGACGCAAACTTCATCGCCGCGCGGGTTGAACCCTTCCTGTCAGAATCAATGAGATTTTTTTTAATGCAATGTCGGCTCAGCGCCGCAGCATGCTTTGTACTTTTTGCCACTACCACAAGGGCAAGGATCATTGCGTCCGACCTTTGGTGATTCACGCTTTACCGTTGTCACGCCGGATTTGCGCAGTGGTGCCCAGAAACGGCGTATCGCCGGGATTGATGCTTCGAGCGACAATGCCAATGCATGGCACTTTTCTGGGGTATCGACAAATTTTAATTCTTCTTCTTCGATTTCTTCTGCGCCCAGCAGATAGATAGGCTGTAACAAAGGACCGATTTCTGCTGATTCCCACGCGGCTTCCCAGGCTTCTTCGCGCAATTGCATGCCTTCCCAGAAGCCCCAGGCCCAGGTTTCGCCATCAATCAATTCTTTGCCATTTTGTTCCAGCACGCAAAATAGTGGTTCAAATTCTTGTGGTGCCACTTCAAAAGTAATCTGAATTTCATTCATAAAACGCGCAATCAATTGCGTGATGCGCTGCATTTCTTTTTCATTTTTGAATTTTGGTTCAGCGGCATCCGGTAAGCCCCAGACCAATGGCAGCCATTCGCTCATCGGGATCATTTCAGGGCCAAGTGCGATGGCGGTCAGGTAGCCATGCAGGGCATCCATCGTCATTCCATCGTCACCGACACGGTCAGACATCAAAAATTTGTCGAGTTCGTTGAATTCTTTGTCGCTGAGCGGTTCGTCTAAATGCATGGTGTAACCTGAATATGAGTAAGAAAATACCGGAAGTGTAGCGCTTTGTTGATGCGCTGTAACGCGTTTTATCGCATTTTGATGCCGACAGATTCTGATTTTGGGTGCCAATTACCACGTACAATTCTATCTATGAATGAACAAATACTCCCCGAATCTTTTACAGGCTTGTCGCCTGAATTGGTGCTCGATGCTGTTGATGGCTGTGGCATGCACTGTGATGGACGCTTATTGGCGCTCAATAGCTATGAAAACCGTGTTTATCAGGTTGCTCTGGATGACCAGCCACCAGTGATTGCTAAGTTTTATCGGCCACAGCGCTGGTCGGATGCGGCAATTTTGGAAGAACATCAATTTGTGCAGGAGCTGGTGGCGCAGGAAATACCTGTGGTGCCTGCCATGCCGGGCGCAAATGGCGAGACTTTGCGACAATTTCTGGGGTACCGATTTGCCTTGTTTGCCCGTCAAAGCGGTCGCGCTCCAGAGATTGGCGATGCCGCGACGCTAGAATGGCTAGGGCGCTTTATCGGGCGTATCCATGCAGTGGGGGCTATAAAACCTTATCAGCACCGCCCTGTGATTGATATCAATACCTTCGGTGTAGGGCCGCGCAACTGGTTATTGCAGCATGATTTCATACCAACTGATCTGTTGCAGGCTTACCAGAGTGTCAGTCAGCAAGCGTTGGATGGCGTTGCCCGTTGCTATGACAGAGCAGGTGAGGTGGCGTTGATCCGATTGCATGGTGATTGCCACATGGGAAATGTGCTGTGGCTCGATGCTGGCGATCAGGCGGGGCCGCATTTTGTTGATTTTGATGATAGTCGCATGGGGCCGGGAATTCAGGATTTGTGGATGCTCTTATCTGGCTCGCGGCAGGAGATGCAAAGTCAATTGACAGACATTCTGGTCGGTTACGAAGATTTTTTTGAGTTTGAACCACGCCAGCTTTATCTGATCGAAGCATTGCGTACTTTACGTTTATTGCATTATTCAGCGTGGTTGGCGCAGCGCTGGACAGATCCGGCTTTTACCGCTGCATTCCCGTGGTTTAATACGCAACGCTATTGGCAAGATCGCATCCTTGAATTACGTGAACAAGTAGCATTAATGGACGAGCCTCCATTGTGGTCCGTCTGATTGCATGTTGGAATCAGTCGCAAAGGCTGGGGATTTGTGCTCCTATCCGTTAAAATACCGAAAATTTTTTGATCTGATGCAAATAGGAGTCACACCATGACACAGGATGAATTGAAACTAGCCGTTGCCCAGGCGGCTATTGCCTACGTAGTCGAGGGCGAAATTGTCGGTGTTGGCACCGGCTCAACGGCTAATTTTTTCATTGATGAATTAGCGAAGATTAAGCACAAGGTCAAAGCGGCTGTGGCTTCGTCCGAAGCGACCGCAGAACGTCTGCGCGGACACGGTATCACGGTGCTGGATTTGAACGATGTTAGTTCTATGCCTGTGTATATCGACGGCGCGGATGAGATTACACCGCACGGTGCGATGATCAAAGGTGGTGGCGCTGCGTTGACCCGTGAAAAAATCGTCGCCTCTGTTGCAGACAAATTTATTTGCATTGCTGACGGCTCTAAATTGGTAGAAATGCTGGGTAAATTCCCATTGCCAGTTGAAGTCATCCCCATGTCGCACGCTGTCGTAGCACGTAAGCTCAATGCGATCGGCGGCGAAGCACGTTTGCGCTTGAAGGATGGCAAACCATTGCTGACAGACAATGGCAATATGATTTTGGATGTGCACGGCTTACAAATCGCTGACCCTGTCGCACTGGAAGCGGAAATCAATAACATCGTCGGCGTTGTTACAGTTGGCTTGTTTGCACGTCACGGTGCGAACGTGTGTCTGCTTGGTACACCTGAAGGTGTTAAGACGCTGACATTCTGAGAAACGGATTAGTTTGAAATAGAGAGTGTTTAACCGGTGTCCCGCACTCTATTCACAGTGTAACAAATGAAAAAAACTCGCACATAAGCGTTAAAAAAAATATTGCTAAATATAATTCATTGATTATCTTATTTGCTTTTTTACATGAGCTATGTCGATAATCAATGAGCAGCAATACCGGTTAATGTCGCCTGATCAATTTACGTCAGAGCACATCGAATTTCTCAATAATTTCAAACTATCTGTATCTTTGCTTTCATCCCAAACCGATATTATTTTGGGCGCAAAGGATATTCATTCAAAGCATTTTATATCGACAGATGCTTACGCGAAACTCGTTGCATTGCCAACAGGTGAGGCCGTCGCGAACCGGTATGACGTGGATATGCCTTGCGAGGGCACAGTTGAATTTGCTGATTGCTATGTTCGTGAAGATCAGGAGCTACTGCAACAGAGTGATATCAACAAAAAAGTTTCCGTATTAAATATCCATCAATACAGTGACGGCGTCAGGGCACTCGTTTTTGAGAAGTGCCTGCTTAAACATCATCTATCTCAGACCATTCTTGGAACTATTTACAGTGCGAAGGAAGTTGACATATCTAATTTCTTCGCTTTCATTCCCAACTCTATTTTTGAGTTTCACCGGGGGTGTAGCATCGAGGCTATATATGGCGTACTGAATCTGAACAATATTAAACTTTCAGAGTACGAGCACGAGGTATGCTTCTTATTGATTTTGAATTGGGATTTCAAACAGATCGCTGATTTTTTCAATAAACATCAACCTCTTGCCAGGATGAGATCAGGCGACACCATCTATAAATGTAAAAACAGAATATGTGACAAGCTGGATATTCCCAATGCTAATCTTGCATTGTTGCGGGAGACGCTCGTTGGTATGGGGGTACATCGGAAAATACCACAGTCATTTTTCAATCGACTTTTAGGTTCGCATTTGATCATTTTGTGATTGATTTTTTTTGTACACCTTATTTATTCGGTTTTACGTCTTTTCCCTGAATGTGTCTAAAAAAGCAGACAAATTTTAAAAAATCAAGTCCAATTTATTGGACTATTTTCGCCATTTACTACTCCTTAATATTTGCGTCTGATCATTGAAAAACAAGTCATGGTTGATGCAAATCCAGTGCAACGACTGTTGTGCGGCGCATCTCTATTTTCAATGTTCACACTCAATTCGATGCTGAGAATATTTGTCATGGAGATAGTGAATGCAAACATCAATTTTTTGTCTGGGTAGTGCACGATTTGCTTCGTGTCTATTGCTGCCAGTGATGGTACTGGCAGCGACAAATGTTATCGCTCAAGAAGTGATACCAGATTTTTATCGTGAACCCGGAATATCACCCAACAGAAGCTACATTAATCAAAGTTTCAATGAGCATATTGATCCATTCACCGGGTCTCTGCAGCAGCACTATGTCGATTTACATTTGCCTGGAAATGGTGGATTTGATTTAAAACTGATTCGCTCATACAACAGCGCGGCCGTTGATCCGCTTAATCCAGCTGCGTATGAGTCTTTGGCTGGTTTGGGGTGGACTATGCATTTTGGACGGGTTCTTAAAACTAAGGAAACGACCATTTGTGTCAATAAAAACGCACAATCCGTCGCCGATAATCCAGTACTTGAGTTGGCTGACGGTAGTCGGCAATTATTGGCTTTTACCGGAACAACTTCCCCCTTATTGCTAACGACCCAGCGTTGGCGTGCAGATTGTAGTGGTGCAGGTGTTGGTCTGGTTGTTTTTTCACCGGATGGTACGCAATATGACATGACCCAACTGGTTAATGTAGGGACGGGAGTTAATCCGGTCTATGCGTGGTTCACCACCAAGATTACCGACAAGAATGGCAATTACGCCAATATCAACTACGCATCAACTGCATCACCTGAAATTACTAGTATTTCAACCAATGATGGTCGCGTAGTTTCTCTCTCTTACGCCGATAGCGGCCAAACTAGTCGTCGCATCGCATCCATTAGTAGTGCCGGGCAAACCTATGCTTACAACTATCAGGCCATCGCGGGTATTAGTGGAAAGTATTTTCTGACTTCCGTTACCCGTCCTGAAGGTACATCCTGGCAGTATAACTACAACGGGAATTTGTATACGTCACCCGGTTCATATGTGATGAGTTCCACGACACATCCACAGGGCGGTTCAATTAATTACGGTTACGGATTTGTTTATTTTGATTCACAAGCAAATCCAAATAGTCGCTCAACTGTAGTAACGAACAAGACAACCAGTGTTGGCGGCAACTGGTCATTTTACTACACACCGGGTAGCTACTACACTTACGATACCACGACTGTTACTTCGCCAAGCGGCACGATTACTTATCGACATGTTGGCCCCAATTACTCAAATTCTGGAACAGTCTGGATGGTCGGGCTCTTAATGTCGAAAACCATTGGTAATATCCAGACGGAAACATATACGTGGGATAAACAAAAAATTTCCAGCGAAAATAATTTTCGTCCCGGCGCTTTCGTCCTGAAGGTTGATACTGGCGAATTTAATGCACCAATTTTGACCCAAAAAACAATCAGTAGAGATGGTGCATCGTACTCGACCACTTATGGAGCCTTTGATAGCTATGGTAATCCGGGCAGTATGACTGAATCTGGAGTAAACGGCGGCAATCGGACGACTAATTTCAGTTACTACACCAATGCATACAAATGGATAGTCAATCAAATTCAGAATGAAATTTCATCCGATAGTGCTGTCAATCGAAGTTTCGATAGCTCCGGTAATATGACATCAATCACCCGTGATGGAGTAACAACAAGTTTTAGCTACGATAATCAGGGTAATGTTAGTTCAGCAACTTTCCCCGGGGGACGGACG
>Ga0316228_1003237_pt1 | contig 13235 bp, 13 predicted proteins | sample TBH18021metaG_FD_206005 | JGI IMG/M metagenome (GOLD analysis project Ga0316228, IMG submission 206005) | Freshwater microbial communities from Trout Bog Lake, Wisconsin, USA - TBH18021 | ecosystem: Environmental > Aquatic > Freshwater > Lake > Hypolimnion/Profundal zone | place: USA: Wisconsin... | reverse complement strand
TCAACATCAGCCGGCAGATGTCGATCAACCTGATCATCGGCGTGGGGATGACTTTTTGCATCATCAGTGGTGGCATCGACCTGTCGGTGGGGTCGGTCGGTATTATGGCCGGCTGTCTGACAGGATGGTTGTTGGAAAACACCAACAGCATCACTCTGGCTCTGGTGGGCGGGCTTCTTTCCGGGGCCGTGTTCGGCGCGATCAACGGTGTTATCATTTCTAAACTGAGGGTCATTGCCTTTATCGCTACTCTTGGCACCATGACCATCGCTCGCGGCATTGCCCTTTGGGTGACCGGCGGCGATATCATCAGCGGTTTCCCGGACGCCTTCAATTTTATCGGCGTCGGGTTCGTCGCCGGCATCCCGGTGCCTGTCATCATCATGGTTATTACCGTCATCGTTGGCTGGTTGCTGCTATCCAAGACGGAATTCGGCCTGGGTACTTATGCAATCGGCGGAAACTTTAAGGCCGCCCGTTTGGCAGGCATGAAAAACGACAGTATTTTGATCAAAATCTATACCCTGACCGGCGTTTTATCGGCTATCGGCGGCATCATTCTGACCGCCCGGGTGGTTTCAGCCCAGCCGGCGCTGATGCAGACCACCAATCTTGATGTGATAGCGGCTGTCGTTGTCGGCGGAACGTCGTTGATCGGCGGCAGCGGAACGATAATGAACACCGTCTTGGGCTCCATACTGATGGCGTGCTTATTTAACGGGCTGAATATTATCGGTATCGGCTACGAATGGCAACTGATCGTTATCGGCATCATTATTGTCATCGCGGTAGCCCTGGATATGTTATCACACAAGAAGGAGGCGTAGTGAATCTGCCAGGTCAATAAATAAAGGAGGATATGTAAATGGCAAGCAAGTTGAGGAAGATTACCTGTGTTGTTGCCGTGATCGCGCTGGGCGCCGGTTTGCTGGTGGGATGCGGCAGCCAATCCCAAAAAGTTGCCGACGACGGTAAGAAAAAGATCGTTATCGGTGCGAGCTTTGTGTCCAAGGACAATCAATGGTGGGCGATGGCGGGGGGCTATGCCCAGGAAGCAGCCAAGAAAAAAGGCGTGGAAATGATCATGCTTTACGCCAACAATGACCAGGAAAAACAGATCAAAGACGTGGAAGACCTGATCCAGCGGAAAGTCGATATCATCATCATGGGTCCGGTCCAGCAAAAAGGCAGCATGGTTGCTGTGGATGCCGCCAAGAAGGCCGGGATACCTGTCGTCACCCTAGCCAGAAAGTCTGATTCACCGAATGTCACCACCGGGGTAATCTTCAATGAGCCGCAGTTTGGCATCAACCAGGTAAACCAGCTCACCAAGGATTTCCCCAACGGAGCGAACGTCGTGTATCTGTTCGGCCCGGTCGGAGCAGGCTACGCCATTCAGCAGTATAATGACGGTTTCATGCCTGAGCTGGCGAAACATTCGAATTTGAAGATGCTTCAGAAATACGACTGTCCCGTTGATACCTCGGCCGAAGGAATGCGCAACGCTGAGGATGCCCTCGTCAAATACACCAACGTCGATGTCATCTGCGCCACCAATGACGACCTTGCGCTGGGAGCTGTCAGGGCCGTCGAAGCTGCGGGGAAATCCGGAAAGATCAAGGTATACGGCAGTTCAGCCCTGCCGATGGGAATGCAGGCCATATTCGACGGCAAGATGCATTTTACCAACCTCAAGAGTCAATCCGTCGAAGCCAACGTGGCTGTTGACCTTGCTATGAAGGTGCTCAACAAGGAGAAACTTGAACCGATGATCTATCTCCAGCCGACGGTTATCAGCAAGGAAAATGTGACTACCGTGAAAGATGCTATCTTTGGCGGAACGCTGGACGATCCGAAGGCCTTTGTGCCCAAGCAATAATTCCGCCGATGGAGGGCTTATGAAGGTTTATAAGAAAGGAACCGGGGGAAAATACACCCCTTTTAGCCATTACAATATGGAAACGCAGGTGATCTTCAATCCGCAGTCCGGTTGCCTGAAAGCAAACATAACTTTGTCGACGGTCGCCAAGGGGAGCGGCAGCGAAGACGAGGTCCATGACGATTCGGATCAGATTTTCTATTGTCTGCAGGGAACAATGAATGTCTATGCCAACAATAAGCTGCAGATAACCGCCGGTGAAGGCGACGCTGTCTTTGTGGCGGCAGGGGAGACGCACGCGGTGGTCAACGAGGATGATACCCAGCTGAGATATTTGGCGATCACCGTGCCGCCTCTGGTCCAAACCCATTAGAAAGGCCTGATTTGACGATGAGTGTAAGAATTGCCAGTATCGCGGATATTAAGCCCCTTAACCTCCCGGGCCGGGATTTATCCTGGCTGGTGACGCCAGAGACGATCGGAGCGCAGAAAATTTCGGTTAATATCATGACTTGTCCGGCCCGATCGGTGGTGAGGCCCCTTCACGCACATAAAGATATTGAAGAAGTTCTGCTGATTCTTGAAGGCGAGGGAGAGGTCTGGGTTGACGGTGAAATCGGAAAATTTAAAAAAGGTGATGCCGTTCTGCTACCTGAAAACTCGCGGCACCAAGTGCGGAACATCAGTGACGGACCTTTGATCACGGCCTGTATTTTCTCAGCGCCGACAACTCCTGCATCATTCGTCATGTATGAGGAAGACATGTTCGCAGAATAAGCAGTTTGATTAGGGTTTACCGTTTCAAAGTAAAAACAGTAAACCCTAATCCCTAATCCTTTACCATCAAATCCAAATATGGAATTGATGAAGATGGGTATTATTCTTATGGCTTGCAACCCATGCAGCGGCTGCAACCAGGTGGTTGCAAACTATCTTGCCAATCTTGAACGGGATAATACCTTGTGTAAGCTTGAAGATATACAATTGCATACGGACAGAATGCCAATATTCCTGCCGGTTTCACAGGAAAGTTCATCAGAACTTGTACAAGAAACTTGAATGACATGGCGGGAGTATATATACCGGGTTGCCCACCGCATCCTCAGGATATAAGCAAGAAATTAGACATTGATTCACCACAATTGTAATCGGATGAGCAAAATCAGCCGAACCGGGTTTAGCGCGATGGACTGATTTACATATCCGGGTGAGTATCATAATCAATAATCGGGAGGGTAATATTTAATGGCAAAAGTTGAGGTTGTTAAAACCGATGGGCGAGGTATCATTGCAGGAGATTTTCTCAATGAGGACAGGGAGCTTACCAGGGAACAGTGGCTGGAAGATTGTTTCCCCGAGTGGGGGACGTTGCTGAACCAACGTATCGCATCCTATAAAGTTCCTAAAGGGCAGGTTACCCTCTGGTGGCTGGGAGGCCCCTCTTGGGTATTGAAGACCGATGAGGACGGAGTATTCTTTATCGACGTATATTCAGGTTCTTCGATGTATACCAAGTATTATTTTTGCGGTGTATGCAAACAAGCCGGCGCAGAAAGTATCGACTGGCTGCGGGTAAACCCCCATCTCATAGACCCGTGGAAATTCGAGCGTCTGGACGGCGTGTTCTGTACCCATAGTCACCAAGACCACTGCGATGTCTACACCGTGAAAGCGACGATGCAAACCACCAACTGCCGGTTTTTTGCGCCACCGGTAACTGCTGACAAGCTGCGCCGGTTCAAAGTCCCTGAGTCAAGGCTGACGGTCGCCCAGGTGGGAGAATCGATTAAGGTACCTGGGGCAGAGGTCGATTTCCTGATTTGTTATGATGAAACAGCTATCCGTACCGGAGATTCCGGCGATGTAATTCCCTACGAGCAATGTGCGGTTAGTTATCTTTTTAAGACTTCCGGCGGCAATATCATGTTCCTTGGGGACACTTGGTTCCACAACGGCTATCGTGCTGTAGGGGAGAATTACGAGATTGACGTGGCTATTTTTGATATGGGAGCGAATGCTCCAGGGGCTACCGACAAAATGACGCCCTATGATTGCGCGCGACTGGGACAGACCTTAAACGCTAAAGTTTTAATCCCTGATCATTATGATAATTGGGCTAACACGGCGTCCGATCCCGAATTGCTTGTGAATCAGTTCGAGCGTATCGTAGGGGAAAATACGCCGGAGATAAAAACAGTAATCCTGCGTTGCGGCGCTCAGTTCAACTATCCCCAGGATCAAAACATCAAACGATATCGCTATCCGGACCAGCGCGAACGATATTGCCCCGAACGGTCTACATTGTACGGAGATGCCGCCAAGAGCATGAAGAAATAATTACTTTTAATGAGTCTTTACGTTTTGGGATAAGCGAAGAAAACCCAAATAACGCTGTAATCTCTTTACGCTTCGATGCCAGAGGAACTCTATACAACACAAATTATACTTATCGGCCATGTCGGTGGCGGGGATACTTATTGCAGCGGATTATCTACGCAACAAAGTCACTCGCCCAAAGAATGAGTAAGCAAGTTTTGTAATGTTTTTAGGAGTGAATATCATGGGTGAATTTTCGGGGGGAATTGTATTAGTGACAGGCGGCAGTAAGGGAATTGGCAGGGCTACCGTAAGACGCTTTTGCGAAGAAGGTGCCACTTGTATAATTGTCTGCAGACATGAAGAGGAATGCCAGAATTATGCCGCTGAACTTATGGATGAGGGTTTTCATGCGAGTGGCATTGCCGCCGATGTAAGCAAGGTTAGCGACATAAAGGAAATGGTAAATACTGCGGTTGGGAAGTATGGAAGAATCGACGTTCTTGTCAATTCCGCAGGCGTAAATATCAGAAAGATGTCTGTCGAGTATAGTGAAGAAGAATGGGACTATATCATCAATATCAACCTCAAAGGCTCATATTTTTCTTGCGTCGAGGTTGGTAAACATATGGTTGCCCAGGGATCGGGAGCAATTATTAACATTGCATCGCTGCAAAGCCATATTACTCTTCCTCGGCTTTCCATTTATGCTGCAAGCAAGGCTGGGATCAAACAATTTACGAAAGGTCTTGCCAATGAATGGGCTCAATCAGGTGTGCGGGTAAACTCTATTTCGCCCGCTTTTATTGCTACGCCGTTAGTAGAAAAAGTATTGCAGGATCCGGTATGGCGTCAAATCATTGAGTCTCGCACACCAATGAAACGCCCTGGTACGCCTGAAGAAGTGGCTGACCTGATCGCTTTCCTGGCTTCTTCCCGGTCGAGCTATATAACCGGTACTGATATTACTATTGATGGCGGATGGACTGCAAGCTAATATTTTGTTGATTTTAATACCCGGATTGCATGATAAGATATAGGTTGACTTGTGGGGTCGTTCGGGATGACTTGCCTTTCGGTTCCCACCGGAGAAATCAACCTAAATACGTAATTGAGTAACCGACATCGGCACGAAAGAGCTTGACCAAATGTTAACACCAGCATGATTTAAGTATATTGCCATAACTATGACATTGAGGAACAAATCGTTATATTTAAGAACTTCTAGAGACAAGATTAAAAGCGTCGCCCTATAGGCGACGCTTTTAATCTTGTCAGATTCTACAGGTAAAGAGAAGAATTCCAGTAGTGTGTGTAAATGGATTTTCCACTTCTTTCTGTACTAAATGAGGACAGGTAGAAGCAAATAAAGTTTGCCCAGAAATGTGCGACATATCCATTATTTCAATTAAATCGTGAGACAGAATTTGATGTTGAATGTGCGTAAAGTGAGATTAATGGCGCAGAACTTCCCCATGTGTTCACAAGCAAATGTTGAAAGGATAAACTATATGGGCTGCAGAACTTATTGGCATAAGTCAAAATTAGCTGTGCTCTACTATGCAATCGCTTTACAGTAACATCTCTCGCCTCTGAGAAAAATTTGTTTGGCGGCAAGCCTGTAGCTTTTGTTTTTTCTTTTCATTAGAAGTGTTCTATAGTCCATGGAATTAGGCTTGACGAAAGACTTGCCCGCATATTAAAATCAAACTGTACCAACCGGTCGGTAAAGGAGGTGTTAGAAATGGCAGATAAGCGTCGGGATATAATCGCGTTGGCTGCGACCTTGATGCATTCGAAAGGATATGAAAGCACCAAACTAGCCGATATATTGGATGCTGCTCAAATCGGCAAAGGACAGTTTTACCACTATTTTTCTTCAAAGCATGAACTAGGGTTAGCTGTGCTTGACCATTGTTTCGAGAATTGGAACCAGCGTCTGTTGGAAAATATCCTGGGTTCGAATAAGGATGCCGAGACCAAGATTAATGAGATGCTTGACTGGGTAATCGAGCAGCAACGTCGCAATCAGGCTAAATGCGGTTGCGTGTTCGGCAATCTCGCTGTTGAAATGAGTGAACACGACGAGGCTTTCCGCAGAAAGCTGGAGTCGGTCTTTGAGAGCTGGGTGAACAAGATCAAGCCGGTACTCGTCGAATTGGTGTCCCCGGCTCAGGAGGATCCAGACGAGATCGATAAAATGGCTCAGACGATTGTGGCGATGCTCGAAGGCGGCATTCTGTTGATGAAAAGCAAGCAGGATTTAAACGTCCTTATTAATATTACCAGTCAGATAAAGCTTATGATCAATCATTTTGTCCAAAGTCAGCGGCGTAAAGCCAATGCCGGCTCGATATTGCAAGCCACAAAAAAATGAGGAGGAGTATGTCGTGAACCAAGACGTAAAGCCGGGGGACTCCGGCGAACTGTTTGTACTGTGGACCAGCGGAGACAGAGAAACCGCACTAAGCATGGTCTTCATGTACACACACAACTCAAAACTAAGAGGTTGGTGGGAAGACGTCACTCTGATCGTATGGGGAGCGTCGACGAAGCTTCTGGTTCAGGATGAGGAACTGCAGGGGCGCATCCGTCAGATGATCGAGGCTGGAGTGGATGTGGTAGCCTGTGTTGCCTGTGCTGAAATGTTCGGCGCAACCAAAACCCTGGAAGGACTCGGCATTGAGGTCAAGCCTATGGGCCACCCGCTGACCCAGTTGCTGAAAGCCGGAAAGACTGTACTTTCCGTCTAGCAGGCTGTGAAAAAATGTAGGGTTCTATCTTGGAAGCCGTATTTACAAGGGACAATGGGCCGATGAAAACTGGGGTTTATCGTCACAGCGAAGCCAAATACAACATGGAACTATAAAAAGGGGGAAACCGAAATGCCGTATGTTAACATCAAAATCACCAAAGAAGGCGCGACCAAGGAGCAAAAAGAGCAGCTCATAAAAGGGGCAACCCAACTGCTGAAGGATGTCTTAGGCAAACCCCCAATAACTACGGTTGTCGTGATTGAGGAAGTAGATGTGGACAACTGGGGGATGGGCGGAGAGACGATTACGGAATTCAGGAAAAAGAACCTGTAAGTTAGTGAACGAGTCTAGAGGAGGGCACATATGGACGCTATCGAGGCTTTATTGAACCGGCGGAGTTGCCGAAAGTTTACCTCCCAGCCAGTTGAAAAAGAAAAGATCATGAAAATACTGGAGTGCGCTAATTTTGCCCCTTCTCCCGCCAACAAGCAACCCTGGGAATTTATCGTCACAACGAACTCAAAATATAATATGGAACTGCAAAAACGGGTCGAGACGATAAAAGAAAAGGTTGCCGAAAAGAGCGGATGGAAGTGGCTTCCTGCCTTTCGAGTGGATTTTATAACCGAAGCACCGGTGCTTATCGTGGTATCTGGTGACCCGGACCGCAATGGCGCGGAACAATTTTTGGACGAACCAAGCAAGGGCTATGAACATGGCTGTTGTGCCGCCATCGAGAATATTCTGCTGGCTGCACATAGCTTGGGGCTGGCAACTCTGTGGCTATCCCTTTTTGAAAAAAGAGATGCCAGAGATATTTTCGGAATCGACGAGAAGCAAGACCCTGTCGCGATTATTTGCCTGGGCTATCCCCAAGGACCGATCACGGCCCCGACACGTAAGGACCTGGCAACAAAGGTGAGGTTTTTAGATTAGGATTTCGATCTTAAGGGGAAAAGAGGGAAAAGATGACTGAGCAAACTGTTATTGTGGAACAAACAAACAATATTGCCACTGTTTTCTTGAATCGACCGGAGGCTTTTAATTCTTTGAACAGAGCGTTGGTTGATGAGTTAACCGATATTTTACATAGGTTGCGTGATGATGAGACGGTTAGCTGCATTGTTATCACAGGCAAGGGGAAGGCCTTTTGTGCCGGCGGTGATCTGGGGTATCTGTCTGAACTCGATGATCCGATACATTTCCGAAGGTTTATAGCTGACGCAGGTGGGATAGTTTCTGCCATCGTAAAGATGGAAAAGCCAGTGATTGCGATGGTTAATGGCGTAGCAGCCGGGGCTGGATTTAATCTGGCTTTGTCCTGCGACTTTATTTTTGCTTCCCAAACCGCCAAATTCGGGCAAGGTTTTGTGAAAGTTGGTTTGGTGCCGGACTGCGGCGGAACCGTTCTCTTGTCGCGGTTAATAGGACTGCACAAAGCAAAAGAGTTGTTGTTCACCGCCGATTTTGTCGATGCTGAGACAGCCTGCCGTCTGGGATTTGTCAACCATGTAGCTGATGACGTTGAACTCAAGGAGATGGTTCAAAAATTCGCCCTCAAGTTGGCCGATAGTGCCCCAACGGCGCTTGGATTTACGAAAAAACTTGTGAACCAGAGCTATTTTCATGATTTTGAAGCAAGCCTGGAGCGCGAAGCCGATATTCAAGCCTTGTGTATGCAGACCGAGGACCATCGGGAGGGGGTTGCCGCCTTTAGGGAGAAACGGCAACCGAAATTTAGCGGGAATTAGATCGTAGGAGCTGAGAATATGATTTTAGGCATAAGCGCAAGCGGCCGGAGAGACGGGGTGACTGGCGAAGCTGTAAAAGCGGTATTGGAGGCCAGTGGGCTAGAATACGACTTCGTCTCGCTGGCCGGGAAAAGAATCGGCGGGTGTATCGGTTGTACCTGCTGCGCGGCGGATAACACCTGCAAAGTCCAGGACGACTGGAACGAAATCGGCGACAAGATGCTGAGGGCTGATGCAATCGTATTCGGAGCACCGAATTATTTTGGCCGGATGAATGCTTTGGGGCACGCTTTTTGGGAGAGGACTTTTTGCTTCAGGCATCGCGAGGTATTTTCATTGGCTGGCAAACTGGGCGTAATCGTCGGTGTCGAGTATGAAGGACACAATAAGGTAAAGTCTGATATTGAGGATTTTATGCTGAGAAATAAAATGGTGGTCGTGGAGTCGGTATCTGCAAAGGGGTATTCCCAGTGCTTCACTTGTGGATACGGTCAGGACTGCAGCGTAGGAAACGTGGTAAGAATCCATGGCTTTATAGAAAAGATCGAAGACAAACATCTGCCTCCCCACTTCAGCCACCAAGAAGAAGCAAAGCTTCAGGCATATAAAGCAGGAAAAATCCTGGGCTCCATCCTCGGTGGCAGAAAATAAACGGAATTTAGCCGCTTGCAATCCTGGCGCTGATGGCCGGTTTGCAAGCCGGAGGAGCCGAAGGTGTGAAAAGGCAATCAGCGGTATGAATGAGGAACTACGCAGTGGTGCGCCTCACGGGACGTGAGACGCTGAAGGATGTTACTCCTACTCCGGATTTTCTTTGGGTCTTGAACGGACACTCAGAGTAAGATAAAGTTAAATAATCTTAGTCGGCAGAGGAGTTGTTTATTGTGAATAAACAACTCCTCTATTTTTGTCAATATTCTTCATCATATCTTTTCTTCATCGGTCACCCCCCATTTATTATATTTTATCATCCTGGTTGTGCGCTTTTATTATAGTAGTCCAACGGTGTACAAGTGGGCGGAACAGTACAGTGACAATCCGGATCAGGCATTTCCAGGGTCCGGCCTGATGAGGAAGAATTGCGTAAGGCTCAACGAAAAATTAAGCAATTAGAAAATGAGATAGCCATTTTGACTTGAACGAAGTGAAAAGCCAGCGTCATTTAAGCGCTGGCAAGTAGTACGCCTCTCAGGGAATCATGCAAGTCACCCGTTAGACGGGTGGCGCTGACTGTGGACGGAATGGCAATAACCGGGATAACTGTCTCAGCCCGGCTGTGTTATAATTATGGTGTAATGCCGATATTGAACGCCGGGGGGGCTTGAATAATGACCAAACGCGATGCCAGGGCGCCGGAACCGCCGACTAGCCGCTGGGTGACCGCCGCCTGCTGGCACAACTGCGGCGGCCAGTGCCTGAACAAGGTCCTGGTGGCCGACGGCCGTGTGCTGCGGCAGAAGACCGACGATACCCACGCTGACAGCCCGTTGTATCCGCAACAGCGAGGCTGCGCCCGGGGCCTCTCGCAACGCCAGCAGGTGCTGGGGGCCGACCGCCTCACGCAGCCCCTGATCCGCAAGCATTGGCGGCCGGGCGGCGGCGACCGACAGCGGCGCGGCCAGGACGAGTGGCTGAGGATCTCCTGGGACGAGGCGCTGGATATCGTCGCCAGCGAAATAAAGCGCATCAAAACACTCTACGGCAATACCGCCATTTTGTCCTGGGACTTCTACAGCCTGTATTACACGAGCAAAATGGGTGCCAGCTGGGGCGGCGGTAACGAGATTTCCCAAATGCTGAGCCTGTATGGGGGACATGTCAACGTCTGGGGGTCGACCTCCCAGGGAACTTGGAAGGATACCGGGGTTTTGATCGGGCTGGGCGTGGTCAACGGCACCAACGACCGCCTGGATCTCTTAAACTCCCAACTGATCGTCATGTGGGGCGTAAACCCGGCCTGGAGCAGCTCCGGTTCGGGGACCTACCACTACCTGCAGGCCAAAAGAGCCGGCAGCCGGTTCATCTTCATCGATCCGTTCTATACCGATTCGGCCCGGGTGCTGGCCGACGAGTGGGTGCCGGTGCGGCCGGGCACCGACCACGCCCTGGTCCTGGGTATGGCCCACACGTTGCTTGTCGAGGACGACCCGGCGACCGACCCGCTCATCGACTGGGATTTTCTCAACCGCTGCACCGTCGGCTTCGACGCCGGCCACATGCCGGCCGGGGCCGACCCGGCCGACAATTTTCGCGATTATGTCCTCGGGACCTACGACGGTCAGCCCAAGTCGGCCGAGTGGGCGGCGGCCATATGCGGCGTCGAGCCGGCTAAAATCCGGGCGCTGGCCCGCGAGATCGCGACAACCGCCCGAGTGGCCCTGGTCAATTCCTGGGCGCCGGCCCGGGTCAACAACGCCGATTCCTGGCCCCAGGCCATCATGACGTTTGGCTGCATGACCGGCCACCTCGGCCAGTCCGGCCGCATGACCGGCATCTGCACCAGCCGCAACGCCGCCAACAGCGGACCGTCGCTTGTGCTGCCGGGCGACGACGGCGTCCAGTACCTGGCCAACCCGCTGGCCGGGTACAACATAAACCAGAACGAGGTGTGGGACGCCGTGCTCACCGGCCGGTACACCGCCGGCCATGGCGACGTGCGGGACATCGACATCCGTATGATCTACCACGGCTGCCACTCCTACTTGAACCAGAAACCCGGCATCGACAAAGCCATCGCCGCCCATCGCCAAGTGGAGTTCGTCGTCGCCCAGAACTACGTGCTCAACCCCAGCGCCCGCTACGCCGACATCGTGCTGCCGGTGACCACCTTCTGGGAACGTCCCGGGGTGCTGTTTAGTGGCAACCGGGAGATGCTGCTGTGGCCGGAACAGGTGATCGAACCGGTCGGCGAGGCAAAAGACGATGTTTGGATCGCCCGGCAGCTGGCCCGCCGGCTGGGGTTGGACCCCAGCCTTATCGAGCAGGTCCCCCCGCCGCAACGGCTGTACAACCAGCTGGCCGGAGCCAAGGTGATGAAGTCGGACGGTTCGGGCTACGAGCCGCTCCTCACCATCACTGACGCCGATATCGCCGCCCTGGGCGCCACCGGGCAGCCCCAGGCCGGACGGATACCGCTTGCCGAGCTGCGCGAGCGCGGCTGCTACCAGGTGCCCCGCCGCCCCGGCGACGGCTACACTTATATCCACCTGGAAAAGTTCCGGGCCGACCCGGCCGCCCACCCGCTGAATACGGCGAGCGGCAGACTGGAGATTCACTGCCAGGCTCTTGCCGACCATATCCGCCGCCGCGGCTGGAGCGAGATTTCGCCGATTGCGAAGTATCAACCTCCGTCCGAGGGCTTTGAGGCCACTTTTGCCGACTGGCCTGCCGGTGTCAAAGGGGAGTTTCCCCTGCAACTATACTCCATCCACCACCCCGCCCGGTCGCATTCCTGTATGGATAACGTCGCCTGGCTGCGGGAGGCCTTCCCCCATGAGCTTTACATGAACCCGGCCGACGCGGCGCCGCGGGGCATCACGGCCGGCGACAGCGTGCTCGTCACCAGCCGTCACGGTGCGGTCAGCCTGCCGGTATGCCTGACCGAACGCATCATACCCGGTGTCGTCATGTTGGGCCAGGGTGCCTGGGTCGACCGGGACGAGGCCAGCGGCGTCGACCGCGGAGGCTCGGCCAATGTCCTGATCGGGGCGGTTGCCACCGGACAGGGGCACGCCGGCTTCAATTCCTGCAACGTCCAGATCGTCAAAAATGACGGGGACCGCCGCGAGATGCGCCGGACCCCAATGTAGGTGAGGATTATGCCACAGTACGGTTTTCACTTCGACATGACCGCCTGCACCGGCTGCAAGACCTGCCAGATCGCAGGCAAGGACAAGAACGACCTTGGACCGGGGCTTTTCTGCCGCCGGGTGGGGTGTTTCGAGGGCGGCAAGTACCCTCGGCCCTGGCACTACTATCTTTCCCTGTCCTGCAACCACTGCGCCGCCCCGCGCTGTGTCGCAGCTTGCGCTGGCGGGGCCTTGTCCAAAGACGCGGCGACCGGCGCGGTGCTTTACGACCCCAGCCGCTGCACCGGTTGCCAGGCCTGCGTGTCTTCCTGCCCCTACGGCGCCGTGCAGTTTGATACCGCCGAGCGCCGGATCGTCAAATGCGATATGTGCCACGACTTGATCAGCGCCGGCCAGGAGCCGGCCTGCACCAGCACCTGTCCGATGCGGGCCCTGCATTTTGGACCGCTGGATGAACTGCGCCAGCGTTACGGTGATGCCCGGGACGCCCGGGGCCTGCCAGACTCAAGTCTCACCCGGCCGTCGCTGCTGTTGACCATCGATCGCCACGCCCGGCCGGAATCGATTGGGTAGTCGTGCGTCCAGCGGCCTTCGGCCAGGGTCATGGCGGTGGACCGGGCCTTGTCGTCAGGCATTTTCTTCACAAGCAGCTCGGAGACGAAGTCTTCTACCTGTCACAGTGCTTTTTTCTAACTTAATTCTAGAACCAGATTCTCAGACGAAT
>Ga0316228_1003227_pt1 | contig 13266 bp, 12 predicted proteins | sample TBH18021metaG_FD_206005 | JGI IMG/M metagenome (GOLD analysis project Ga0316228, IMG submission 206005) | Freshwater microbial communities from Trout Bog Lake, Wisconsin, USA - TBH18021 | ecosystem: Environmental > Aquatic > Freshwater > Lake > Hypolimnion/Profundal zone | place: USA: Wisconsin... | reverse complement strand
CCTTAAAGAGTTCATCATGAGTGGTGACGATATTTTCTATTTCAGAACTATCTTTAGCCTCTTGTAAGCCAAGGGTATTAATTAAAATCCCTTGATTTGGGATGGATGCTGCCACCCCCTTTAACTCGGCAAGCATTCTGCTACTCTCAGCTAATTTTTTCAAGATTGCTGGCGTATCGAATCTTGAACTACTCAAACCTTCAAGTGATTGTATTTTGCTCATATGCACGTTTTTTTGATATGTATAGAAAAACGATATTTTTATATATGTTAGCAGTGATCTGTATATAAATCCCACATTTTAACGTATTAAATATCCTTTTACTGTATAAATATACAGCTTTTTGATCATGAAAAGCCACTACACACACCCAAGCAAACCAGTCCATCAGTTCACCCCTTTTCTTACTATCACTCCAACACCAAGACACTCAGGAAAAGTAAGCGCATCAAATACCATTTACCTACGTGATGGAGAAGTCGTTCTCTATAAACGCAAGGACAGCAGAATCTGGCAAACCTGCTTTAAGCTCTCTGACCATCGCTGGCACCGCTACTCAACTAAGCATCTCAATTTGGAATATGCCAAAGAGAGTGCTAGCGCCCTATATGATGAAATTCGCTTTAAAGAAAAGCTGGGCATTAGTCACTCTAGTCGTAAATTTTCTCATGTAGCCAAGGACTGTATTGCAGAGCTGCTTTAGCTGACAGTTCTTTCTTGAGTATTTGCATATCAGGCGTATTCGTAAATTGGTCATCAGGGTAGTAGCCAAAATTATGAATCCCTCTAATTCTCATCATACGCATCCAAGAGCTCAGCTCCTTCGTCGGAATGGGTTTATTTGTGCGCCAATCTTTTGCCTGTAATTCATACAGTAGTTTTTGCTTTTCTAAAGGAGTCACTTGAGTGACATCAATGAGATGGTTAAGCCATTTCGTTGGATTCTTTGCATTTTCCATGTACGGCATTGCCATGAGTGCCACCCAGTTGTAGTTTTGCAAACCATTGGGTATAGATTGAGCAAACCACTCTTCTGATTGTGGATTTAGTGCGACTTCAGCATAGTAATTACGCGCAAGACTAATTGGCTTACGGTATTGCTGAGCTGCCTCTTTCATATCCAGTGAAAACTGAGTCAGCATGTCTGTTTTTGCTTTGTACCATTTCTCCTTGTATGCAGGGTTCTGGGTAATCGCTTCAATATTCGGCGGTAGTCCCCAGTTTTTAGCGTAGTACTGCAATGCCGGTGGGCTCGCATCTTCTTTATCTGAGAGAGTCGCATCATCATGAATCAAAATACCTTCAAAATTGGCATAGCGACCTAGATCGGTATAGATCCCTTGAATAAACTTCCGTGAGCGTTCAGAGAAAGGGCTTAGTCTTAAGTAACCAATGCCCTTACTACCATCGGATGAAGTCACCACATCCAAATCACGCAGTTTTTCAGGGCCCGGATCAAAGGCTAAGAGGGGCATCCATGCAAATACCCTCACTCCTGCCCGAGTTTTGAGTTGCCAACTGACCCTGCCAAACATATCAGACTTGACGGGCATATACCCATTCTTAAAATACAGGCTCTTAGCCACACCACTGGCATCGTCATCTGCAAATGCTTGCAGATAGACAGTAGTTACTCCTGATGCTAAGACCCGCTCAATGAGTGAGCCTAGATTCTTTTCTTGCTGAATGGGATCCTTGTCGTATACATAATCCAAGTCAACATGCATTACCCGCTCAAGGGCAGGAGGGAGTTCCCGCAGGTTGGCGACAAATTCATCGATTTTAGGATTATTAATCAGGTAGATACGGCGGATGCTATCTACTGCCTGCAGTTCAATGTTTTCTCCATCATCTAAGGTGATGGCGATATCCATGCCAAGACTCTTGGCGATTTGTTGTCCGACACTGTTATATCTACCGTATGGCCACACAATGATTCTTGGACTTGAACCGGTATGCTGTTTAATCCAAGCATTATTTTTCATCAAATCGGATTTAATCCGCTGTAGGTAATGTTCTTCAGATTCGTATTGATGCGTACTCTGGTTATATTCAAATGTCGTCAAGGCTGGCATGTCATTGCCTTCGGCATTCCCTAAAATTCCATGGTGTAAGTCATAGGTATGAGAGGCGATTTCTACTAAGCCACTGTTAGTGATTTCTTTTAATTCTTTAAGGGATAAGAACTTGGAGCGCGACACTTGTTTACCAGCATAAAAAACGGTGCCATTCTCAGGTACTTCAAGCCATGAGCCCACAATAGCCAAGGTTGCCGGATAGTTAAAGGCCTTTAATAGCGGTAAAACATAGGTATAGAAGCTCTTATAGCCATCATCGAAGGTGAGAACAATCGCTTTATCTGGCAATGGCTTGCCACCATTTTTAGCATTCATCACATCTTGAATCGAAATCACGGTATAGCCGTTCGCTTTTAGCCAAGAGAAGTAGTTAATCAGGTTATCCGCACTCACATCATCAGGCTCAGAAGTGATCGTCATTTTTTGCACGATGTCATGAAAACTTAAGACCTTGAAGTCTTTCGCTCCCCAGGCCACATTACTCAATAGGGCAAGAGCGCACAGAAGGTATTTAATTTTTTTCATTTAGAACCGCGACTCAAAATTGAGGTATCCAGTGGTATAGCTTGATTTAACGCCATTGAATGGAAAACTTGTTCTACCAACGCCCCAGCTGAGCGTTCTTTTATCGCCGACATTAAAGTCTTGGCCATAACCATAGCTATTCATGGGTAAAGTGACATAACCAGACTGAGTTACCACACCATAGGATGTATATAAGCGATGCCAGAAGTCATATTTTTTAGTTTCAATATCTCGCCATTGGAGCAATCTGAGATTCAAAGTACCCGAATATTCTGTTTGATTGATTGGAGAAAAATAACTTACGTTAGAATTCGTATTTTGTTGGTTGCCGATCCATCCCGTTACATCTAATTTGTAGTTATATTCTGTAAGTAGTCGTTGATTTACAGAGCTAAAGATTTGCTGTCTATTATTGTCTGGCAGCGCCCAATATCGATAGCCAAGTGTCGCCTCTGTAAAGTCACCATTCTTCCAATTCAGGTTGAGTCCACCTACGTTACCTCCATATGTGGCATAAAGTGATCCCGGGAATAGATAGAAAGCATTCTTCTCATAAGAAGCACTTACAGCCCAATGATCATTCAAGGTTTGGGTTCCTTCAGCACGAAAATATCCAGCACTCCCCACTTCAACTTCAAGCTCTTGATTAAGGCTGGTGTATTGAACGCCAGCACCAACCCCTTGATCGGTCACCGGAATTGCAGGACCGCTATTTAAATCACGGTAGCGGGCAAAACCCCGGAAGTTCTCGTCAATCGGCGCACTATAGACACGTAAATCACTTGTGCGGTTATTGTTTGTTTGAGAGCCATAGTCACCATTACCCAGAACAAAATTTCCCGTGACATAACCTTCTTTGTAAGAATCCATTCTTTCAACCGCATTTTTAACCGCACTAATGTCTGAATAGCCTGGTTTTAACTCATTCACGGTGTTTAAGAAGGTGGGTATATCTCCTTGACTCATTCTGGCATTGGCATAGCCAATTTTAGCTTCCACATCTTGCGGGTCTTGCTTTAATGCAATCGAATAAAAATCAGCGGCTGCTTCAGACATTCCCTGGGCTTCGCGCACACTACCCGCAGTTTTGAGTAAATCCGCATTCGAGGGAATTTCACTTAATAATGGAATCAATTTTTTATCAGCTGCGTGATATTTTTCTTGATAAGACTCAAAGCTTACTGCTTCAATCATCGCGCTGGTGTAGTCAAAGTCGCGGGGAGAGAGATACTTTGGATAGAGCTTTTGTTGAGCAGTTAAATTTTCAAGCATAGACTTAGCTTGGGAAAACTGGTCCTGATCTACGTAGTTAAAGTACAAAGCTAATTGCACATCCAGGTCATCCGGATTTTTCTTGAATAGTGTTTGAAGAATCTCTCCTGCTTTTACATATTGATGCTTAGCGCTATAGCTGGAGGCTACTGCTAGTAATGCGTAATCAGGCACCGTCTTGCCACCTGCAATGAGTTTGTCATAAAGTGCCAGTGATTTATCCCATTCATTTCTTTTGTTATACGCGACGATCAAATCACACTCTATTGCAAAGATTTGATCCTCGGCAGCGCCGATGGATTTTGCGTAAGCTAAGGATTTAGTCAGTGATTGAATGCCTGCATCCACAGCTATAAAGCGATAAGGCGCTACTGCCGAGTCTGCAACAGCCCAACGAAGGTCTACGGCTCCGGAGTTCCGCATTGCCCGCAATTTCTGCTCTGGACTAGCATTCCAGCCTTGCTTGTCAATTAAATCCAAAGCAAGGTGAGGGATACCCATATCCAGCAAAATTTGGATAATTTCTTGTTGAGTTCTAGGATCTTTGGGGTGATAGCGATTGATATCTTCATAGATTAAGAGAGCGGAATAGCGATCACCTACATTCTGAAGTGCATTGGCCCTAAGTTCCCAGGCAGGCTGACTGTTTGGAAAGTCCTGCAGAAAGCGGGCGCTCCAATAGAGGGTAGCAGCCGATTCATTTTGATCTCGGGCAAGTACAACCATAGCGGATTCTATCGATTTGTTCTTGCCATGACTTTCTAAAATAACTTTCGCAATTTCTTCTGTTTTCGCAAAGGGTTGGGATTTCGCATAACAAGAAAAGATGGCCTCTTGGACGTATGGGGGAGAGCGTGTCAAATAACTGCTATTACTTAATGCAATCACTTCGGTGCAAAGCTGTGCATTGCTAGCCACTGCTATGTAGTCTGATTTGTAGCGCTTAATTTCGGGATGGGCAAGCATAAGCGTTTTGAGGATTTTGGCCGACTCTAGGTAATGAGCGGACTTATTTAGTGCAAGGGCTTTTTGATACTCTGATTCAGCGGAGGGTGTTTGCCCATACGCGAGGTTTAGCGTTAGCAGCAAAAGCACAATAGCAGGAGAGGTAGCGTATCTAAAGCGCAATTGAGCCCTTTAGGACGGAATGATTTTGTAAACGCGATTATCACTATTGATAAAAACCTGCACAGTTCTTAACTCATGCCAATGCTCCACATCTTCCGGCAATACGCCTAACTCTATTTCAAGCTCTCTCATCTCTACCGCCGCAGGCAGAGTCTTAATAAATTGAGTGCTGTTAATCAGGTTGCTTCTGAGTGATGCAAGAAGACAAATCCAAGCAATCAACCCAAGGGCAATATAAATAAACCCAGACATCTTGCGCCAAATTGCCGACCAATTGGGTGGAGCAATAGTGGTCAGTTGAAAAATGGGGTCCGAGAGATAATCAAAGACGAGCCATAGGAGGTTATGGATAGTTAAGCCAATGATTAACCATGCTCCTACGGTAAGTACTATATCGCGCAGTCTGATCCAAATAGAAACGGCATCGGAATTAATAATGGGGGGCCAGTTGGATGGGAGAATCCTGCTCATCGGATACCTCTATCAGGACTTATCCACGTACCTTTGGTATTTGCTGGCCTCAATAAGGCTTTAGTAAATCCAACCACGCAACTACAGGTTTGAAGACACCAATACACTAATGGGTACCAAATAATCCATCCAAATGACTTGAGCGAACCTTTTTCATATTGACTATCCAGCGCTAGTCCTATTAAGGATTGCAGGAGGTAAGTGCTTGCCAAAATCACGCCCCACCAATGCGGAAGAAAATTTTGATAAATAGTTAAGACATCGCCATCTAGAAATTGATTGAGATTGAGTACGGTAAACCAGATCACGATGCAAAACGCCCATATTGTGCTGACAAAAAAGTTACTCCAAATTAACAGTAGTGACCAGGTGAAGGGGTGTGATTGGAGAATGGCTTTTGTCGCACTAAGGGCTGCTTGTGAACCACCTTCAGACCAGCGTACCCGTTGTTTCCAAAGTCCGCTGAGCGTCTCTGGCATTAAGATCCAGCACAAGGCATGGGGCTCGAAACCGACAGCCCACCCTTTTGCCTCCACCCTGAGCGTCAGGTCTACATCATCGGTCATTGCTGATGGTGCCCACAAGCCGGCTTCCATTACTGCCAGTTTTCTGAAGGCGCATACCACTCCGGAAACGGTAAAGAGTGTTCCATATAAAGATTGAGTACGCTTAATCATTCCAACAATGGAAGAAAACTCCCCAACCTGCAATTTACCTAATAGGCTTGATCGATTACGAATGCGGGGATTCCCGCTGACTCCACCTAATCTATCGTTTGTTAAAAATCTAAACACGAGCCAATGAATTGCATAGGGGTCGAGTAAGGCATCACCATCGATGCATACCAATAAATCCCCACGAGCCATAAACAATCCAGCGTTTAAGGCAGTGGACTTGCCTTGATTTTCAACTAGATGGGCAACACGTAGTTTGGGATATTGATGAACTAGCTCATCTAATATTTTTCCCGTGTTATCCCTTGAGCCGTCATTGATTGCAATGACTTCAAAATTGGAGTATTTGGATTTCATGAGCACTGCCATGGTTTCGTATAACTGTTCTGCTTCGTTAAAGCAGGGCAGTAAGACTGTAACTAATGGCGTGTCTGGCAGGGCAGGTGGTGAGGTGTATTTTGGTAGATGCCGTTCTCTGATAAACCAATACAGCAAAGAGCCGGCAATCCAATACCAAGACATTACAAAGGGATAACCAAAGCAAAACCTGGCCATCCACTCCAGCACGTGCGGTGTAAATATTGAATGGAATAGACTCATAGGTGTTTACTTGACCAGCTTTATTATTTTCATATTGTTTTTGAGGTCATAAAATCAGCAGTAAAATCAATAACTTATTAATAATGTGTATAAGATTTATATCTATAATTTATATTCTATATTTGCAGTCATTATTAGCCTTGGGGATAATAGCTTGAATAATATTTGTCAGTTATAGACCTGTAGAGTCTGTGGGTATTGTTCGGTATGCACTAATATGGAGCTTAATTTCCATGTACTTGAGCTAAAGGAAAACACTAAACGCATGAAAGAACGGACTGCAGGTTTGCGTAGGCAGGTTTCATTCATAGTTGAAATCATCTTTGCTCTATTGTTGGTTTTCAATGGCGTCATACTCCTTCTCAATCTCTTTGGCTTATTTACATTCCAACAGTCGTTTCCTGGCTTTTCTAGCATTGACTCTCTTTTAAGTTGGACAGCTAAAGAATGGCGTTACTTGATCGAGAGCATCTATGCAATGGTGGTTTCCCATCTCGCTGCAGTTGTCATGATTTGTCTGGGTATCGTGATTGCTAGTGCAGCGATTCACACCAAAAAGTCCCTGTAGCCCTCTAGTTCGAGCTAGCACTAAGCAATTTAGAATGATTCCCATGCTAGATAAGCTTTCTTCGAGCAAGGTTTATATTTCCCTCACACGTCTTAGGGCCACTATTCTCATTGGTATATACATTGACTATTCTGAGTGAGTGCCATTTTTTTATGTCTGATGGCAGATAACCAAAGTACAGGGCAAGCTCCTCTATTCCTACATCTAAGTGGTGTGCCCGGTGATAACGAGAGTGTTTAATAATTCGCCTTCGAATATAGCTCAGTGATGCAATCCATAAAATGAAGCCAGATGCGATATATATAAATTGAGCTAAACGCCTCCAAATTGCTGTCTGGGTTGGAATTTGATCTCGTGTAAATTGGAAAAATGGACTTGAAAGCTGCTCATAGATCAGCCAAAAAAAGTCATGCATCACAATAATTAGTAATAGCCAGGCTAGGAATGTAATGAGGACATCTCTCATTCTTATCAATAGCGGTAGAGAAGTGGAATTAATAATCGGAGGCCACGGAATTAATTTATTTATAGGGATCATCTAATGCCTCGATCCGGGCTAATCCATTTGCCTTTGATATTTTCTGGCCTAAAAATTGCTTTAGTAAAACCAACAATGCAACTACATGTCTGAATGCACCAATATGCAAGTGGATACCAAATAAGCCAACCGAAATATTTTAAAACTCCCTTTTCATAGCGGCTATCTAACCATAAGCCAATAGCAGATTGAAGGAGGTAGGTGCAGGCTAATATTTCTCCCCACCATTGCGGCAGAAAATTTCTATAGATATCGTAAGGACCATCATTTATTATTTCGATAATATTTATCAGTGAAAACCAAATCACGATGCAAAAAGCCCAAATCGTGCTGATAACAAAGTTGGCCCATATCAATATTAGGTAATAGGTATTAGATTGAAAAATAGCTCGCGTTACGCTAAGAGTAGCTTGAGCCCCGCCTTCAGACCAGCGAACCCGTTGTTTCCATAAGCCTTTCAATGTCTCCGGCATGAGGATCCAGCAGAGAGCGTTGGGTTCAAAACTTGCTCCCCAACCTTTTAATTGGATTCGTAGAGTTAGATCAACATCATCTGTCATTGCCTCTGGGGTCCATAGGCCAGCCTCCATGACAGCTAATTTTCTAAAGCCACAAATTACGCCTGAGACTGTAAATAACCCCCCATAAATTGATTGTGTCCGCTTAATCATTCCCACAATGGAAGAGATTTCTCCCACCTGAATTTTTCCTAAGATACTTGAGCGGTTTCTAATGCGTGGGTTGCCAGTAATTGCGCCTAATTTTCCATAAGATATAAAGCGGTGCACAATCCAGGTGATTGCATGCGGATCAATCAGCGCATCCCCATCAATGCAGACCAATAGATTCCCTTTTGCTAGTAAAAGACCAGTATTGAGGGCAGTAGATTTTCCTTGATTTTCAATTAAGTGGGCAACATGAAGCTTTGGGTATTCTTTGCTTAGTAGATCTAAAATTTTCCCAGTGTCATCACTAGAGCCATCATCCACTGCAATGACCTCAAAGTTTGGGTAGTGCGATTGCATTAATGCTTCTATTGTTTCATGCAGATGATCAGATTCATTAAAGCAGGGTAGGATTACAGAAACAAACGGGATGAATGGGAGTGTTGGTGGATGGCTAAAATGTGGCTGATTTCTCTCTCTAATCACCCAATAGAGAAGTGAGCCAGTGATCCAGTACCAAGACATAATAAATGGATAGCCAAAACAGAATTCAGCCAAATAATCTATTGCTAATGTAGAAGTTTGGCTACCGTCGATCATGGTTGCTAAAGTTCATGAAATTTGGATAAAGTGTACAAGACACAAATCTGTTATTCATTCCTGAATATCCGATTCATGGAGCTTAAATTGATTTCCTCCAGATCTCTTAGCATGATACATGGCGGTGTCTGCCTCTGAAATCAGTTGCTCTTGAGATGCTCGGCCATCTTGAAATAGAGTGATGCCAATACTGACAGAAGTTCTATCTTTTATAGTTTCAGATGACTTACCCATTTTTTTTGTAAGATCTACCAAATAATTTGTCATCGATAGACTTTTGCATAACTTCTCTGCAATCTTTTTTACTTCCATGCCAGCCTTAGTTTGGTCTTCGGCTAGCTCACTGAGAATAATGGCGAACTCATCACCACCAATCCGTGCTACGGTATCCGTTTCTCGAACGCAACCCTTTATCCTCCTTGCTGTATCAATGAGTTTTAAATCGCCTAATTGATGACCATAGCTGTCATTAATTTCCTTGAAATGATCTAAGTCAATAATGAGTAAGGCGTTAAAATGTTGGCTACGTTGCACTCTTAATAACTTGTGATTTAAGTGGTCTTCAAAGAGTCGGCGGTTAACTAACTTAGTCAAGGGATCATAAAACGCTAACTCTTTAATTTCATCCTGGGCTAATTTGGATTCAGTAACATCCAAATTTGTTCCGATCATCCGAATAGCAACTTCCAAATCATCCTTCATTACCACTGCCCTACCATGAATATGACAAATTGACTGGTCTGGTCTAATAATCCTAAATTCAGCATTAAACTCTCCAGTATTAATAGCTTTGGAGATTGCTTCATCAATTATTTTGCGATCTTCTGGATGAACCAGTGCGTACCAGGCATCATAAGTGCCTGCGAAATCCTCCTTTTCAATCCCATACAGCATATGCATTTGGTGATCCCAGCTCAAGCAGTTATTTTTCATGTCCCAATCCCAGATTCCAATGCCTCCAGCTTTAGCGGCTAGCGCCATGCGTCTTTCACTTTCTAAAAGGGCTTGCTCGGCAACTTTGCGCTCGGTAATGTTGTGTTGGATAGCGACCCAATGGGAGTACCTCCCACTTTCATTCGCCACAGGAAAGATATTGAGCTCTTGCCAAAATTCTTCACCATTTTTTTTATAGTTCAGCACTTCTTCGCGAATAGGCTGCCACTTCTGTAAAGCCGAACGGATCCTCCCAAGCGTAGTTTGGTCTGTCTTAGGCCCTTGCAAGATTCTGGGAGTTTTTCCAATCGCTTCTTGTTCAGTAAAGCCAGTTGCTTTAACAAAAGCTTTGTTTACATAAATAATCCGGGGCCCTGGCTGATCAATCGGCATCGCCTCACTAACAACGATAATGTCATTCGAGTTCTCAATTATGCGATTAGCAAGACCTAGAGCTTCTATTAATTGGGTATAAGACGCGACGCCCTCTGAACGCATATCCATTAGCTAACCCTAATTAATTTAAGAAATTGCATAAGTTCTATTTTTTATTAGAATTAGCCACTAAAGAGCACGTCTCGGGTGTATCAAATGGGATTCTTACACCTGGCTTGTGGATTAGTGTTATTACCAGAAAATCCTTATACAATGAATTCATCTGATTTTTATTAGAAAGCAGCGATGACTGACGAAATCCAAAAGATCTATTCCAAGATAGTGGCACTTGAATCCGAGGTAAGCGATTTACGTCAAGGCTACTTGCTGATTAATCGACGCTATTCCGTTGCCCTTACATCCCTAAAAGAGTTAACGTCCCATGCCTCAGAAGCGGCTAAACGCTCCGCCGCTGGCGCACTAAAAGCGGCAGAAGCTGCCAAGCATGCGGCTACAGCGGCTACCGAAGCGGCTGCATTAGTAGTTCTGAAGGCTGCCGATGCGTCAGCCGAGGCAGCAGCAGCAGCAGCTCAATCCGCAATTGAGGCAGCAGCAGCAGCAGCAGCAGCTTCTGCAGCAGCAGCAGCAGCAGTAGCCGAACAAGCAGAAGAATCTTCTTTAATTGCTTCTTCCCAAGCAGCTGAAGCAACCAAAATTGCAGCGGATGCCGCTACCGAAGCAGTGAAAATGTCTAATCTCGCATCCGAAGCCGCTCGCACTGCCCATCAAAAAAGAGAAAATGGCATATGAGTTGGCATAAGGCTTTGCAAGACTCTTTTGCATTAACCTTAGCTAGCGCTCTATTAACGCGTTATCGTGAAGTCCCTTCCGCTTCTTTTTTAGCCAAGGAATTTAATTTACGCGCTTCTCATTGCGAACCGATTACTCAAGAAACAGCGCGGCGCTGGTTAAAAGGCCTGGCTATTCCTAAATTTGATAAATTACTATTGTTACGCTCTTGGTTAGATTTAGATTTAAACGCTTTGGGCTTACCGAGCTTAGAAGCGACTGTCAAAAAGAATCAATTACAAAAAGACTTGCTTGCACGCCAGGAAGCTTTTGTTGCTAGAACTCAATCGATTAAAGAGGCACTAGAAGTGCTCATGCGTGAAGTTGAGCGCCTAGAAGCAACACTCGAAGGGTTAGCAGCTTAGGGTCTGGGAAACGTGAAGGTCAACCTAATGGAGATACAAAAAACCCTCAAATGAAAATTTAAGGGTTTTTCCTTTTGCAGCATTGATTACAGTAACTGCGGCCCAATAAAACGATGTTGATCCCCTTCAGATAAAGCCAACCATTACCAATGATGACTGAGGACCATAAAGGGGTTGAGGTTTCTAAATTACGATTACCGGCAGTTTAGAGTGAATGATTACCGCATGAGTATCACTACCCATAAATGCGCCTTTTAAACCTACTCTTTTATGCGAAGCCATCCCAATGCTCGTGATGCCCACCGGCAATTTTAATTGCTGTGCCAATAATTGTTTTCTTGTTTTTATATTGCAGATTAGCCGCGGATAATACTGATTCACCAATGGTGGTGTGCGTTTTCATGATAGCCCACTGATCATCATCGAGCTTGCTGGGATTTTGTAAAATCGAATCCGGAATGCCTACCTTACCAATATCGTGCAATGGCGCAGCCCTAAAGAGTAGATCTATCTTTTGCTCATTGATTTGATCTGGGTATTTTCCCATTGCAAATAACCGAGTAGCGATGACCTTTACATAATGCTGGGTTCTGATGACGTGATTACCTGTTTCATTATCACGAACTAACGAGAGTGCATTTAAGCTCGCGAGCATCTGGTCTTCAGTTTGATGTGCCTCTTCAATACGCTCCTTGATGGCATCTTCTGCTCTTTTAAGCATTGTGATGTCGGCAACTTGTACATAAAACCCCTGCACTTGTCCATCTTGAATATCGGGGATATATTCTGCAACGGAGTAGCGCACTTCATCGCTATCCGGAACCGGAATAGTGCGGCCAAAGGTTTGAGCCTCCCCACGAAGGACTGCCTCGATATGAGGCAAGTTTGAATGATATAAGTCATCCCCAAGCAAGAATTGAATATGTTTACCCAACATCTGCTCTGGGGTAATGCCAAACCAAGAGGTATAGGCTTTATTGGCAAATCGATTGAGTAAATTCTTATCCCAATATCCCACCATGCTGGGAATAATATCGAGCACCTTTTGAAACTCAATACTTTTTTGCTCTAATGCTTTTTGGTGGAGCGTAGAGTTGGTAGTGATAAGACTCTTCATTGCCTCATTTAGGCTGGACAAGTCATGCTTTTCTAGCTCAAGTTGATGAACTTGGTTTTCAAGATTAGAAGGCATTGTGAGCTTATGCAAAGGCGTAGTAATTTAGTCGTTATAGAAAATAGTATCAAAATACTGGTCTTTATGTTACCCCCCCCCGCAACTTTGGTCAAATTTTCTATGAACATAGATGGTCACGCACCATAAATGGGCAAAACAAGGGCAGCTAGTGGCCGTTCTCTGCCGATCAGAATCTATCGGAAAGGTTCATTTGAATGTCTGCAATAGGTAGAGAAGCGGTCATACCTAGTCGTGCCTGGAGCGCACAACAGCCTAATTCATTGATGCCGATTTGATGAACAATGACCAGATCAATCCCAAACGAGAAAATTAACGCTATAGTGCAACCCTAGAAAAATAGGGGTTGATAGTAGACCCATATTCCATATAGCTTTGCGGGCGGTAAATTAAGCAATCGAAGCCAAAAAAAACCCATTCTATAGTGCAAAT
>Ga0316228_1003226_pt1 | contig 13278 bp, 10 predicted proteins | sample TBH18021metaG_FD_206005 | JGI IMG/M metagenome (GOLD analysis project Ga0316228, IMG submission 206005) | Freshwater microbial communities from Trout Bog Lake, Wisconsin, USA - TBH18021 | ecosystem: Environmental > Aquatic > Freshwater > Lake > Hypolimnion/Profundal zone | place: USA: Wisconsin... | reverse complement strand
GCAACTTCGTGTTCGATCCGACAGGCAACCTGGCGGCGCAGACCGGCACCCGCGTCGGCACCGGCCCGGCGGGCACCTTCCTGGGCGGCAACGGCCAGACCTCGCGCGAAGGCACGCAGCTCTCGATCCTGCCGCGCAACGAGCGCTACAACACCAACATCCTGGCCCATTACGAATTCAGCCCCGCGGCCGAATTCTTCTTCGAAGGCAAGTATGCGCTGGTGAAGGCGGTCGGTAACCAGCTCGGGCCGACGTTCCTCAACAACTCGACCGCGTCGCTCGGCAACGACAACCGCATCGATCCGCGGCTCGACAACCCGTTCCTGAATGCGGCGGCGCGCACCACCATCACCAACGCGCTGCTCGCCAACAACTGCGGCTACGCGCTCGGAACGTCGATCTCGGCGGCGACCTGTCAGAACCTGACCGGCGCCAACCTGACCGCGCGCAACACCGCGATCGCGAACGGCAGCTATCGCTTCCTGTTCGGCCGCAACCTGACCGACCTTCCGGACCGCGACGAATTCTTCAAGCGGAGCACCTTCCGGGTCGTCACCGGCCTGCGCGGCAACTTCTGGGACGACTTCAACTACGAACTGTCGGTCAACTACGGCAAGTTCAAGGAAACCGATCACCTGTCGGGCTTCGTCAACCGTCAGCGCTTCCTGCTGTCGCTCGACGCCGCCCGCAACCCGGCGACCGGTCAGATCCAGTGCCGTTCGCAGTTCGATCCGACCGCCGCGCGCGGCGCGCCGGGCTACGTCAGCGCTCCGGGCCAGCTGCAGAACGACATCAACCTGTGCGTCCCCTACAATCTGTTCGGCGCGGGCGACAATTCGGCGGCGGCGAACTACTTCATGCTCCCGCTCACCAACAAGTCGTCGCTGGGTCAGCTCGACCTGCAGGGCTTCGTTGGCGGCAACCTCCGCAAGCTGTTCGAGCTTCCGGGCGGTCCGATCAGCTTCGTGATCGGTGGCGAGTATCGGCGTGAAAAGGCGCGCAACGACAGCGATTCTGCGGCCGACACCGGCATCAGCAACGCGGTCTTCCTCGGCGACGTCAACGCCCCCGCCCTCAAGGTCCGGGAAGCGTTCGCCGAAATCGAGGTGCCGATCTTCAAGAACGCGCCGCTGTTCCAGGAATTGACGCTGCATGGTGCGGGTCGTGTGTCGGATTACAACACCGGCGCGGGCACCGTGTACACCTACAACGCCGGTGTCGATTGGGCGCCCGTCAAGGACATCCGCTTCCGCGGCAACATCGGCCGCGCGGTGCGTGCGCCGAACGTTTCTGAAGCGCTGTTCCCGTCGGTTCCGAACTTCGCCAATGGCTTCATCGATCCGTGCAACGCCAACGCGATCGGCGGCAACGCCACTCGCGCGACCAACTGCACCACACAGTTGACCGCGGCGCAGCTCGCCAACCTTCCGCTGGCCGGCTACTCGCTCGGGATCGTGTCGGGCAGCAACCCCGACCTCAAGGCCGAGGTCTCGAAGTCCTACACCTATGGCGTGGTGATCCAGCCGCGCTACGTGCCGGGCCTCTCGATCAGCGCGGACTATTACAACATCCGCGTCAAGAACGTGATCGCCACGCTGGCGGCGCAGACCATCGTCAACAGCTGTTATGATACGCCGGGTCTCACCAGCCCGCTCTGCAACGTGTTCCAGCGCAACCTGGGCACGGGCGCCGGGCCTGCCGGTGAGCTTCCGGGTCAGATTCTCAACAACTCGCTGATCGCCGGTCCGCAGAACTTCGCCAGCCGAATCCGTCGCGGTATCGACTTCGAAGTCGCCTATCGTGCCGCGCTGGGGAACAACACCCGCCTGGACACCCGTCTGATCTACACCCACGGGTTCCAGAACAGCAACTTCGAGAGCCCGACCGATCCGACGTTCGAGAATCGGATCCTCAGCGAGCTTGGTGATCCGCAGAACGAGTTCAAGCTCGATGCGAACGTCACCAAGGGCGCGATCACCTTCGGCTACGGGCTGCACTACATCGGCAAGATGTACACCAGCACCTACGAGGCGTTTAACTCGCTCAACGGGTTGCCGCCGCAGAACGCCGACGCGATCGAGATCCAGAAGTATCCGGCAATCGCCTATCACGACGCCCGCATCGACATTCGTGCGGTGGGTCGTGGCCGGCAGGAGCTGAAGTTCACCATCGGCGTCGACAACTTCACCGACCGCAAGCCGCCCTTCGGGACGACCGCGACCGGCGTCGGCAGCGCGATCTACGCCTTCCGCGGGCGGAGCTACTATGCGGGCGTGCGCGCGCGCTTCTAGTTCTCCATCTCGGATGAATGACCAAGGGAGGGGTCGGAACTTCGGTTCCGGCCCCCTTCTGTTTGTGGGGGAGTGTTCTTCGAACGATGCGGCGGTGGACGGCTTGGGCCAACGAGGCGCCCGACCAGTGTGCCTCTCCCATGTTCAGGAGCGCGAACCTCAGGTCCGCGAACGACAGCCACGCCGCTTGACTGGCCCTGGCTTGAATCCGCTTGAGGCACGATCCCTCGAAATTTGCTGCGTAATCAGGCAACGCCGCGCGCCCGTAAACGCAAAAAAGAGGCCGAAGCTTTCGCCCCGGCCCCTTGGCAGATCGTTACGCTTCGAAGAGCCGGGGCGCCGCTACGCCGCCCGGCTCCCCTACCCGCTTAATAGCGATAGTGATCAGGCTTAAACGGCCCCTGCGGCGTCACGCCGATGTACGACGCTTGCTTGTCGTTGAGCGTGGTCAGCTTGACGCCCAGCTTCTCGAGGTGGAGCGCGGCGACCTTCTCGTCGAGGTGCTTGGGCAGCACGTAGACGTCGTTCTTATACTGCTCGCTCTTGGTCCACAGCTCGATCTGGGCGAGCGTCTGGTTGGTGAAGCTCGCGGACATGACGAAGCTCGGGTGGCCGGTGGCGTTGCCAAGGTTCACGAGGCGGCCCTTCGACAGGACGATGATCTTCTTGCCGTCGGGGAACTCGACCTCGTCGACCTGCGGCTTGATCTCGGTCCACTTCATGTTGCTCAGCGCACCGATCTGGATCTCGCTGTCGAAGTGGCCGATGTTGCAGACGATCGCCATGTTCTTCATCGCCCGCATGTGGTCGAGCGTGATGATGTCCATGTTGCCGGTGGCGGTGACGAAGATGTCGGCGCGCGGCGCGGCCTCTTCCATCGTCACAACCTCATAGCCCTCCATCGCCGCCTGCAGCGCGCAGATCGGATCGACTTCGGTTACGATCACGCGCGCCCCGCCGTTGCGGAGCGAGGCGGCCGAGCCCTTGCCCACGTCGCCAAAGCCCGCGACCACCGCGACCTTGCCGGCGAGCATCACGTCGGTACCGCGACGGATCGCGTCGACCAGGCTTTCCTTGCAGCCGTAGAGGTTGTCGAACTTCGACTTGGTGACGCTGTCGTTGACGTTGATCGCCGGGAAGGGAAGCTTGCCCTGCTTGGACAGCTCATAGAGGCGGTGGACACCGGTGGTGGTCTCTTCGGACACGCCCTTGATGGTCTGGACGGTCTTGGTGAGGTAGCCCGGACGCTCCTTGAGGAAGCGGGTGAGCGTCGCCGCGAACAATTCCTCTTCCTCGTTCGACGGGGTGAACAGCGTCTCCCCGGCCTCGACTCGCGCGCCCCACAGCGCGAACATGGTGGCGTCGCCGCCGTCGTCGAGGATCAGGTTGCAGGTCTGGTCCTGGCCCCAGTCGAAGATACGGACGACATAGTCCCAATATTCCTCGAGGGTCTCCCCCTTGACCGCGAACACCGGCACGCCGGTCGCGGCGATCGCGGCGGCGGCATGGTCCTGCGTCGAGAAGATGTTGCAGCTCGCCCAGCGGACCTGCGCGCCCAGCGCGGTCAGCGTCTCGATCAGCACCGCGGTCTGAATGGTCATGTGGAGCGAGCCGGTGATGCGCGCGCCTTTCAGCGGCTGCGACGCGCCATATTCCTCGCGCAGCGCCATCAGGCCCGGCATTTCGGTCTCGGCGATCTCGATCTCCTTGCGACCGAAGTCGGCGAGGGAAAGGTCCTTGACGAGAAAGTCGCGCTCGAGCGTCTGGGTGGCCACGGGGTAAGTCTCCAACTGAAAAAGGACCGCGCGCGAAACAGCGCCGGCCAGTCGGCGGCGCCCCTAGCGCGAACACGGATATAAAGAAAGCTTTATATGAGCTGCTTCAGCGCTCGGGGTCAGGCCGCGCCCGCCTCGCTGCTGAGCAGGCGGGGGTCTATTCCGGCACCGCGGAAGGCGCTCGACCAGCGCTCGTCGGCGGGGGTCTCGAACAGCAATCGCGGATCGCCCGGCACCGCCAGCCAGCCGTGCCTAGTCATCTCGTCCTCGAGCTGCCCCGGCCCCCAGCCCGCATAGCCCAGCGCGACTAACCACTCCGTGGGGCCGCGTCCTTCGGCGATCGCGCGCAGCACGTCGATCGTCCCGGTCATCGCCCAACTCTTGCCGCCCGGCGCGTTGACCTGGAGCGTATCCTCTCCGCCCCAGTCGGTCGAATGAAGCACGAAGCCGCGCCCCGGTTCGACCGGCCCGCCATGATGGATCGCGCAATCGGGCGCCTCGCCTGGGTCTAGCTCAAGCTGTTTGAGCAACTCTCGGAAGCGCAGACCGGAACGCTTGTGCCCCATGCCGATGCCAACCGCCCCATTCTCGTCATGGACGCAAATGGCGATGACCGCGCGGTCGAAACGGGGATCGGCCATGCCCGGCATGGCGAGCAAGTACTGACCGGAGAGGAAGGGCGGTTCGCTCATCCCGGCGTGAATGCCCCGGCGACCGCTGCGAGCACAAGCCTTGAGCGCGTAACGAACGGCTCCTAGGTGCTGGCCTTCGTCCAACCGGAGTTTTCCCCCATGACCATCAAGATCGGCGACCGCCTCCCCGAGGTTCCGCTCACCATCGCCACCAGCGAAGGGCCCAAGCCGACCACCACCACCGAATATTTCGGCGGCAAGCGCGTGGCGCTGTTTGCCGTTCCTGGTGCCTACACTCCGACCTGCTCGGCCAAGCACCTTCCCTCCTATGTCGAGAAGGCGAACGAACTACGCGGCAAGGGCGTTGACGAGATCGCCTGCACCAGCGTCAACGACGCCTTCGTGATGAGCGCCTGGAACAAGGATCAGGGCAGCGAAGACATCACCATGCTCGCCGACGGTAACGGCCAGTTGGCCGAAGCGCTCGGGCTCACCATGGACGGCAACAAGTTCGGCATGGGCACCCGCTCGCAGCGCTATTCGATGATCGTCAACGACGGCGTCGTCGAACAGCTCAACGTCGAGGCGCCGGGTGAATATTCGGCGTCGAGCGCCGAAACTCTGCTCGGCCAGCTCTGATTCTCAAACGCGACGGCCTTGTCGGAACCCTCCCGGCTCAGGTCGTCGCGTCCCTGTGACCACTTAGCGAGCTGTCGCAACGACTGGTCGCGCCGCTCGTTGGCTTGGTGATTTCCCGCGTTTTCAGGAGAACATCATGGCCGACACCCGCAAGACCAATACTCGCACGCGTACCGGCAGCCGACTGGGCCCGATCGGCGATTCGATCCGCGAGCGCCCGCTGGCAACCGCTGCGGTTGCGACCGCCGCCGCCGCCGCCGGTGCCTTTTTCTTCGCGCGCCGCAGCGGCGTCACCACCGACACAGTCGCCAAGTGGGGCCAGGATGCCAAGGAGAGCCTCGGCAATCTGACCGGCAAGAACGAGACGGTCGGCGACAGCGCGCGGCAGGGCGCCACCAGCAGCGGCAGCCCGTCGACGCAGACCAATACGCCGAGCGGCAAGGCTGCGGGCAAGCTCAGCGACCAGGGCGGCACCGCCGCGGCGCGCAGCGACAGCGGCGGATCTATTCCGCCGATCGGCGGCACGGCCGGTAGCGCAACGTCGAGCGCGACCTCAAGCAGCAGCAGCACCGGGCTCGACGAAACCGGTGCCGACCAGGCCAAGGTCGGCTCGGTCGCTTACGGCGCCTGACCGACGTAGTGACGTTGAACGAGCGAGGGGCGCCACGGCGCCCCTCGCCTTATTGGAGAGTTGAGTTGAAGCTGAAGCCGCTGGGCGAGCAGGTCATGGTCATTACCGGCGCCTCGAGCGGGATTGGCCTCGCCACCGCGCGCCGCGCGGCCGCCCGGGGCGCCAAGGTCATGCTCGCCGCGCGGAACGCCCAGGCGCTCGAGGCGGTCGCCCGGGATATCGTCGCCGCCGGCGGCGAGGCGCATCAACTCGCCGTCGATCTCGCCGACGAGGGTTCCGCCGAGCGGCTTGCAGAGGCCGCGACGGCCCGCTTCGGCCGGATCGACAGCTGGGTGAACAATGCCGCCGCGGCCATGTACGCACGGCTCGATCAGGTCTCGCTTGAGGAGCATCGCCGTGTCTTCGACGTTGGCTATTTCGGACTGGTCCAAGGCAGCTTGGCAGCGCTGCCCCGGCTCAAACTGCAGGGCGGCGCGCTCATCAACGTCGGCTCGGTCCTCAGCAACCGCGCCATTCCGCTCCAGGGGCCTTATTGCGCGATGAAAGCGGCGGTGATGCAGTTCACCGACGCGCTGCGCATGGAACTCGAGCAAGCCGAAGCGCCGGTCAGCGTCACGCTGATCAAGCCCGCCGCGATCGACACGCCCTATCCTGAGCATGCCCGCAACAAACTCGATGAACCCGCGCGCCTTCCCCAGCCGCTCTATGATGTCGAACTCGTCGCCAAGGCGATCTGCTTCGCGGCGAGCAATCCCCGGCGCTCGCTTTATGTCGGCGGCGGAGGGCTTGGGATCAGCTGGCTGGCTCCGGCCATGCCGCGCCTCGCCGACAAGGGCATGGAGCTGATCGGCGGCAAGCCGCTCCAGACCAGCAGCGTCCCGCCAGAGCCGGACGCCGCCGACAATTTGTTCGAACCGCGCGCGGACGGCCGCACCGAAAGCAACCAGCGCCCCTTCACGCGCCAGACTTCGCTGGCCCTTGAGGCGCAGTTGCATCCGCTCGCAACCGCCGCAATCGTCGGTGGCGTGGCTGCCGCCGCCGCGGGCGCCTTTCTGCTTCGTCGCGGCGGCCCGGACGATGTCGGCACTCGCGAGGCGCAGCGCCGGATCCGTGCGGCGGGGTTGAGCTAGGGCCGGCTGAGGAAGTCGGCGATCGCGATGCCCAGTTCGGGCATGGTCACCGAGCTCATGTGCGTGCCCGGCACCGTCGCCACGGTGGCGTTGGGTAGGACGTCGGCAAGCTCCTTGGCCGAGCCATTGTCCTCGTCCTTGTCCCCGCACACGACGAGGGTCGGCATGCTCAGCGCACCAAGCCACTCCATGAAGACGTCCTCGAAGCTCTCGAGCAGCAGCCGGGCGGCCTCGCGATTCACCCCTTGGCTCTTCATGAATTGCGCCGCCAGCCAATGTGGGTCGCCGCGCTGAAGGCTGTCGAAGCGCTCGATCACCTCGAGGAAGAAGCCCTTCCGCCGCTCCCAGTTGGCGAGCCCTTGAAGTCCCATGCCGCCAAGCACGGCGCGGCGGGGTTTCAATCCCTCCCCGATCGCCTGCACCGTGGTGCGGGCGCCAAGCGAGAACCCGCCAAGATCATAATCGGTGAGGCCGAGCCGCGCGATCAGTTCGGCGACATCGCGCGCCAGCACGCCGGGGCCATAGGCCGACGGATCGTGCGGCTTGCCGCTTGCCCCATGCGCACGGTGGTCGGGCATGATCACCCGGAAGCCCGCCGCCGCGATCCGCGCCGCGTGGCCGAACTTGATCCAGTTCATGTGCGCATCGGAGAAGAGACCGTGGAGCAGGACGACCGGGCGGCCGGCGCCGAGCTCGTAGTAGGTCAGCGCGACCCCGTCCGACGCGGTCCAGCGCTCGGTGGTGAGCGCCTCGTTCATCCTGGAAAGCTGCCGGTCGCGTCGACCCATTTGTCGATCAGCTTCTGGTAGCCGTCGGTTCGCTGCTCGGGCAGCCCCTCGGTGTTGAGCCAGGCGCGGTGCATGCTCTCGGCTCCGAAATGATGCTTGGGCTTGAACCGCCCCGGCTCATCGAAGCTGGCGACGGTCAAATCCATGTTCTCGCTCCCCTCCTTGAACTGGAAGCCGAGCGAGGTCCCGCAGTTGCGGCAATAGGGACGCCGCGCGATCGGCGAGCTGTCATACCAGTCGGGTTCGTGGGTCCAGCGCACCTCACCCGCCTTGACACTCTTGAAGGCGATCGAAATCGAGCCTGTCGCGCGCTGGCACATGCGGCAGTGGCAGAGATAGGCCTCGTCGTCATCGGCCGCCATCGGCACCGAATAGCGCACCCGCCCGCAGGCGCAGCCGCCGCTCATCTCGCTCATCTCGCTCCTCCTCTCACTCCGGACATGCCGTCGACCCGGCCTAACACCGGCTTAACCATCAAAATGCGTCCCGCGCGACGGGGTGACCGATTTTCTTCCCACAAGAGAGGTGCAGCGGTTCCGCCGCGGCAGGATCGCAGAAAGCGGTCCTTCATACCCCAGAATGGGAGAGAATAGATGGCGTTTTCCGTCAACACCAACGTGGGCGCAATGGCCGCCCTCCAGAGCCTGAGCTCGACCAACAAGTCGCTGTCCGAGACTCAGAGCCGCATCAACACCGGCTACAATGTCGCCTCGACCAAGGACGACAGCGCCGCCTTCGCCATCGCGCAGACCCTGCGCGGCGACGTGGGCGGACTCAAGGCCGTCAGCTCCTCGCTGAACCGCGCCAAGAGCGTCACCGACGTCGCGGTCGCCGGTGCCGAGCAGGTCTCGGACATCCTGATCGAGATGAAGCAGAAGGCCTATCAGGCCGCCGACGCGGGCATCGATCAGGCCAGCCGCGATGCGATCAACCAGGACTTCGTGGCGCTGCGTGACCGCATCACCACGGTGGTGGGTTCGTCGGACTTCAACGGCACCAACATCCTCAAGGGCGGCGGCGGCAGCGTCTCGGCCATCCAGTCGTTGCAGGACGGCGACGGGGCGACCACCGGCTGGCAGCCGGACTCGCTCAGCGTCGCCAACCAGGGTCTCGACCTTGGCGGATCGGTGATCACTGTCGGCGCGACCGACCAGATCAACACCCAGGCCGCCGCGCAGACCATGGTCGACACGCTCAGCACCAGTCAGTCGAACCTCAAGACCTCGCTCTCCGCGCTGGGCTCGTCCTCGCGCAAGATCGACGCCCAGCTCGCCTTCACCAGCAAGCTGAGCGACGTGGTGGAATCGAGCGTCGGCAACCTCGTCGACGCCGATCTCGCCAAGGAATCGGCGCGCCTCCAGGCGCTCCAGGTCAAGCAGCAGCTGGGTATCCAGGCGCTCTCGATTGCCAATCAGGCTCCCCAGGCAATCATGTCGCTGTTCCGCTAATCCCCCAAGACCAAGGAACACCAGCTTCTGTGAGGACGGGCCGGGATGGCGACATCCCGGCCCGTTTGCCTGTTTGCTCCCAAGGCAAACACAAAAGTTTTCAGACCTTTGCGACGCCGATCAGATCGGCGATGGGCAGCGCCACCTTCCCGCCCAATCCCAACCACAGTTCGCCGTTCCGCTGGGTGACGTCCGCGACGGTGCCGAGGCTATGGACCGTGGCAGTGAGCGCGTCTCCGCTTGCATCCTTGGCCACCAGCCGAAGCGAGTAGGCGCCTTCCGGAGCCAGGCTGCCGTCGCTCGCGCGGCCATCCCACTCCACCGTTCCGCTGGCGCCGGCCGGGTCGATCGCTGGCGTGGCGACCAGCTTGCCGGCACTGTCGCGGATTTCGGCGGTGAGGGTGACGGCCTTCCCCGGCAGGCTCCAGGTCCATCGCGCCGATCCGCCTCCGGCCAGCGCTGCGACCGAGTTGTTGAATTCCGCCTGCCGCCCGATCAACCCGGCCGCGCCGGTCAAATCATTGCCGCCGAGCTTGCCGAGCATGTCCTTGAGCAGTCCCGTCTGCTGGATCGACTGCTCGACCTGCGAATATTGCGCCAGTTGCTGGGTGTACTGCGCGCTGTCCATCGGATTGAGCGGATCCTGATTCTGCATCTGGGTCGTGAGCAGTTTCAGGAACATGTTGAACTGGTCGCCCGCGTCGGTTCCGAACAGACTGCTCCGTGACGGAGTGGCTGCGGCCGTCGCAGTGGTCGTGGGAATGGGATCGGTCATCAGATGAAGCTCCTGGTTGAGGATTTCAGGCCGTAAGGTCGAGGCGGCCGGAGCGACGCAGCGGCCGCTGCCAGGCGAGCTGCGGCTCGCGGGCGTGGTCGCGCTGACCGTCTCGCTGGGAGTGCCCGCCGCCCGAACGTCCGCGCTCGCCTGAGGGATCGCCGCCGCCGCGCGCAGTGTCGCCGCCGCTCTGCTCGAAACGGAAGCTGCGCTCGTCGGTGCGGACGCCTGCATCGCCGAGCGCGCGAGTGAGGTCGCCAAGATCGCGCCGCAGCTGGTCGAGCAACTGGACGTTGTCGCTGCGCACGACCGCCCGCAATCCGCCCTGGTCGTCGAAGGCGAGGCGGACATCGAGCTGACCCAGCTCGGCCGGGTGCATGCGAACAGTGAGCTCGTCGCCGCCCTCCTTCGCCCGGTGAGCGATCACGAGGCCGAGACGCTCGGCGACATCATTGCCGCCCATCAGCGAGTGCGCGGATACTCGCGGGTCGGCTGGTGCGGGATGGATCGCCGGTTGCGGTGGGAGCGCCGTGCCGACGTTGGGCAGGTCCGCACGAGCCAAAACGGCTTCACCGGCGTGGCGGGGCGCGGGCGGCGGAGTGTCGAGGGCCAGCGACGGCCCTGATTGCTCGATCGCCTGCTTGCCGCGCAGCCCCGAACGCTGATTTGTCGGCGTGGTCTCGGCGGAAACTGCGACATCGCTGCCCTCTCTGGGGTTCGCCGTCGGCATCGCCGATCTTTGCGTGGGCATCGCCGCCATTGCTGTCGAACTGGACGCAGGCAAGGCAAGCGAGGAGGGCGGCGATGCCGGGTTGCTGTCGCTGCCGTCGCCCGAATGCGTTGCAATATTGTCGTTGGACAGTGGGGCCGTCCGCCGACCCTTCTCGCAAGCTGCGGTCACCGGCATCTCCCGTCCCGTGGTTTGGTGATCCGCCGCGCCTTCCGGTTGCTCGGGCACACCGGAGGTGGGCGCCGCGACAGCCGGTTTAGCCTTGGTCCTGATCGCGGTGGACGACGATCGATCGACGCGCTGCGTATCCGTATCAATCGACACGGGGGCCGGGCTGGGCAGCGGGGCCGCCGCAGTCTGGGCGCCGACAATCCCCGGATCGACTGACGGCGTCTCTGCGCGCGGAGTGGGAGCGGCGCCGCTTTCACCGGGCACGGACATCAGGGTGGCCGGCACTGTCGCTGTCGCCGTTGCGATCGAAGCCGACGGCTCTGTGACGATCGGCGTGGCGGTCGACGAGCTCACCGGTCCGACAAGCAAGGCGAAGCCGGATTCTTCCGGAAGGGGCGGCGCGCCCGCACCGCGCGCGGCGCCGACAGTCGGAATTGTCGTCGGTGCACCCGGGTCAAGCGGCGGCAAGGGCACGATAATCGTCCTTTCCTTCGAGGAGGTGCGCGTCCTCGATGAGCCCCAGCGAACGAATGCGCGCGCGGGCGTGGATCTCGCTCTGGCTGAGGACGACGGTCGCGGGCCGCACCCGTTCGATCAGCGAGCGGACGAACGGGCGCAGGGTCGGACTGACCAGCAGGCACGGAATCTGCCCCGCTTCGGCCAACCGGTCGAACGTCGCGCGGACGGCGGCGATGAATGCTTGAAGCTGGCTCGGCGGCATCGCCAGCTGTCGCGCCTCACCATCGCCGACGATCGCCTCGTTGAAGGCCTGATCCCAGGCGGGGGCCAGCGTGACGACGGGAATGGCACCCTCGACCGCGCAGGACGCCGATATCTGCCGGGCGAGCCGCGCGCGCACCTGCTCGGTGATGAGGCTGAGGTTGCCGGTCGCGGGCACCGCCTCGGCGACGCCCTCAAGAATGGTCGGAATGTCGCGGATCGAGACCCCTTCAGAAAGCAGGTTCTGAAGGATGCGCTGGACGCCCGAGATGCTGATCCGCGCGGGAATGAGCTCGGCGACCAGCCGCTCCGAATCCTTGTGGACCTCGTTCAGCAACTTCTGTGTCTCGCTGAAGGACAGCATGTCGGCGAGATTCTCCTTTACCAGCTCGGTGAGGTGGGTGGCGATCACGGTGCCGCAGTCGACCACCGTCAGCCCGCGGAAGCCCGCTTCCTCGCGCAACGCGCGGTCGACCCACAGCGCGGGCAGGCCGAACACGGGCTCGCGGGTCTCCTCCCCCGGAAGTCCGGCCGGGCCGCCCGCCGGATTGAGCACCAGCAATCGATCGAGCCGCAGTTCGCCGCGGGCCGCCGACGTTTCCTTGATGAAGACGACATATTCGTTCGCCTTGAGGCTCATGTTGTCGATGATGCGGACTGTGGGGAGGACGAAGCCATAGTCGCTCGCCATCTGCCGCCGCAGGGCGCGAACCTGATCGTCGAGCCGCGCCGACGTCCCGCCTTCGTTGATGATCGGGAGCAGCCCGTAACCAAGCTCGATCCGGACCGCATCGAGCGCCAGGGTCGCGCTGATCGGTTCCTCGACCTGGGCGGCGGCCGACGTAGCCGCCGCCTCGTCGCGCTCGGCCGCGGCGGCGCGGGCGCGCGCTTGTCCCGCGGTCAGCCAGGCAAGCCATCCCGTCAGGGCGCTGAAGGTCGCGAAGGGGAAGAAGGGCAGCCCGGGCAGCAGCGCGAGCACCCCCAAGAGGCCTGAGGCCATGCCGAGGCTCTTGGGATAGCGACCGAGCTGTGTGACCAACGCGCTGCCCGCGCGCCCGCTGATCCCGCCCTTGCTGACCAGCAACCCTGCCGCAGTCGAGACGATCAGCGCCGGGATCTGGCTGACGAGCCCGTCGCCGACCGTCAACACCGTGTAGCTGTGGAAGGCCTCGCTCAGTCCCACTCCGTGGACCAGCACGCCGGTCACGAGGCCCACCAGGATGTTGATCCCGGTGATCAGCAGTCCCGCGACTGCGTCACCCTTCACGAACTTGGAGGCACCGTCCATTGCGCCGTAAAAGCCGCTTTCGGCCTCGACGTCCTCGCGGCGGCGGCGCGCGGCCGTTTCGTCGATCAGGCCGGCGGAAAGGTCGGCATCGATCGCCATCTGCTTGCCCGGCATCGAATCGAGGCTGAAGCGCGCCGCGACCTCGGCGATCCGGCCCGCGCCTTTGGTGATGACCACGAAATTGATCACCACCAATATGAAGAAGATCGTCAGTCCGATGATGACGTCGCCGCCGATCAGGAACTTGCCGAAGGCAGCGA